>OGYZ01000006.1_pt1 | contig 158850 bp, 130 predicted proteins | sample 1576681 | NCBI WGS metagenome assembly OGYZ01 (sample SAMEA3541480, study PRJEB24748) | human gut metagenome | biome: human gut; feature: human-associated habitat; material: faeces | place: China | collected 2012 | reverse complement strand
CTGCATCCACAAAGAATTCAACTTGCTCGAAGACATCATTTAAGCTCTTATACGGACGCATTTGCCATTGAACCAAACCTACCCGAACCGTTGTTTTCGAAGCAATCACTTCTGGTTTCGGCTGATAGTAAATATTATCCCATTGCAACAAGGTCGCATAATGCTTTGACTCTTCATCGTTCGGCAGATAATTAGTCATCACTTTTCGCACATGGAAATCGTTTGACAACTGGAACGTCAGAACCGGATCATATATTTCTTTCTTGCGGACCTTATCGATATATTCTTTGGGACGCATGACATCCGCATATTTATGATAATTCGGAATACGTCCACCAAACATAATCGCTTTCAAGTTCAGGCTTTCGCAAAGTTCCTTCCGATAATCATACATACGACGGGCCAGACGTAATCCACGATAATCCGGATGTATAAAGACTTCAATACCATATAGAATATTACCTTTCGGATTATGTGTATTGAAAGTCTCTTTCCCTGTTACATCGGCATAAGTATGATCATTCTTGACACGATCATAATCAACGATAATTGAAAGGGCACAACCAACTATCCTATTATCAACAACCGTTACAACCTGTCCTTCGGGGAAAATAGTAAGTAATTTTTCGATCTGCTCTTTCGTCCAGAACACATCCGAACCATCAGAATAAACACGTCTGAACGATTGAGCTAACTGCTTATAATCCGTCATCTGCAACGGACGGACAATTACTTTGTTAATGTTTTGAGAATGTTGTTCCATCACAATCTGTGTATTTAGCCCACAAAAGTACAAACTAAAACGCCAATGATTATCCTTTTCTCCCTAGAAAAGCAGAAAATATTACATAAGTCATCGTTCTTACAAAGTCAGCGATACTTCTACTCCTACTTGCAAGGGTTTTCCCAACTGGATAAACGGATTGCCAAACGATTCAAAGTAAAAGGCAGAATAAGTCGTATTTGTTAAGTTCTTAGACCAGACGCTTACATTGATTTTATCTTTGCGAACGCCAGCCCGCGCATTTAAGGTCAGATAAAAATTCTGGCTGATATCATTATATTCTGTCCAAAAGATCTTTCCCGTTCCGTTTAATTGAGCCGAAGCATAGACTTGGTCCAGCCATTTACCTTGCAGACTTTTTGAATATTGCAAACCCAGACTCATGGTGTGACGCGGCGTATAAGGAACATAATTTCCTTTGAAGTCATCCTTCCCATTATTGTAATCCCGGAAAGTCGCATGCGTATAACCATAATTCAAATCGGCCGTCAACCCTGTTGCCAGTAAAGCATGAGCCGAAGCTTCTACACCAAAACTACGCGCTTTTCCTGCGTTAGCCAAGACTCGTCCGTTACCACTATTCACAAACTTGGTTATCTGTAAATCCTGAATATCCATCAAAAAGGTAGTAAGCTCCGTACTCAGGCGATTCTTGATCAACTCACTTCGGATACCCAATTCGTAATTCCAGCTCTTTTCCGGCTTATAGGCAGCGACTTCTTCCACGGGAGTTGGCTTTTCAATTTCAACCGGAATCATCGAACTAAAAGCAGACATCATATCATATTTCATCTGAGCCTGCATCACATCTGCCGACATCTGTACATTATAACCGCCCGTTTTATATCCCTTCGCTACCGATACGTATGTATATGTAGAAGGAGAACATTCATATTTCAATGAGACCTTCGGCAAAAATTCCCAGAAATCCTGCGAAGCATGTACATCCATCACAGTAGCATCATAGAAGGAACTCAACGGTATTTCTGTTTCTCCGAAACTAGCCGCCATGTTCATCTTGGCTTCTCCCGTATATCCTAATTTCTGTTTTTCATAATCCAGACGAACTCCTGCCGTTACGGATAAACCATCGACGAAAAGATTATTGTATGTCGACTGGTGGAAAAGAGCCAATCCAAACGAAGGTGTATCAAAATTACCCGGGATATACAATTCTTTGTCCGTAATCTTCAGGGCAGGCATTTTCGGATTATCAGCATCTTCCTTAATTTTGTCGAATACCGGTTGCAGAACTTCTTTGATACCATCCTCCTTGAATGTAACAGGTCCGTCCGTATTCAAGCTATTATAAAAGCCATACAGACCAAACGACCACTGATAATTCTGGGCCGAATTACTTTTTATCGCTACTTCTTCACTGAATGCATGCTGTTTCTGTTTCTGATTCAAGGTAAAGATTGATTTAGGAGAGAAATCCTGATCCATCAGCATATCGTCATTCAGATATTGATAACCGGTTGTACTGCTTAACAATATCTGATCTGTCTTATACTCCAACAAAAGGCTGTTGGCTACCATGGTTCGCGTATAAGACGAAGGGTCGTTGATATTCACCGGAGCAACCGATCCGGAAGCCGCATCATATAAACCATAAGGAAAAGCGCCTTGATCCGAATAATCGGCAGACAAGGTATAAGCCATCCGGAAATTAGGATTAAAACGTCCCTCCAAGCGGATACGTCCACCAACCGATTGTTCATTATCGGCTTTCTTCCCCGTATATTCATTCGTAAAGAAACCACTGTTCCGATCGTAATACACACCAGCAGTAAACCCGAACTTATCATTGATTACACCATAATGCGAAGCCTTTACTTTAACCTGTCCGTAGTTACCTGCTGAAACCGAAAGCTTTTTCCCCTGGAAATCAAAGGGAGAAATCGTATAAATATTGACAATACCACCCATGGCATTACGTCCATATAAGGTTCCTTGCGGACCACGCAATACTTCAATCCGCTGGATATCGGTCAGTTCAAAGTCGAATGTACTTTTATCCAGGTAAGGAACGTTATCAACATACATCCCGATAGACTGTCCGCTGCTTCGGGCTCCAATACCACGGATATAAATGGCTGAAGTCAATTTGGCTCCGTAGTCGGGCATATAGAGATTCGGGACAAACGAACTGATGTCTTTCAAGGCATCTATCTGCCGCCCGATAATCTGCTGGGGCGATAAAATCGTTACAGAACCGGGAAGTTTCCGCAAATCGTTCGTCTCTTTTGTTGAGGACGTCAGGACAACTTCTTCTATATTATATGTACGGATCGTATCTTTAGGATTGATTTCATCCGCCATGACAAATTCTGAGCCTGCCAACAGAATTGCCGCGATGAACATTTGTTCTTTTTTCATTTCCACTACTTGGTATATTGTTTTCGATTGCAAAGGAAAGACAATTTGCCTAACCAGACAATCACTACAATTAGTGATTTTTTGATACATTCTTTCCTAATCTCAATTTAATAATTACTTTTGCAAGCAAAGAAAAAACGAATATAATATCCAATAAAATGAGTTTACGAATTATTGTATTAGCAAAACAGGTTCCCGACACACGAAATGTCGGAAAGGATGCCATGAAAGAAGACGGAACTGTTAACCGTGCCGCACTTCCTGCCATATTCAATCCAGAAGACCTGAACGCTTTAGAACAGGCTTTACGCCTGAAAGACACACATCCGGGATCAACTGTCACACTGTTGACAATGGGTCCGGGTCGTGCAGCAGAAATAATCAGAGAAGGTTTATATCGTGGTGCTGACGGAGGTTATCTACTTACCGACAGAGCTTTCGCCGGAGCTGATACGCTGGCAACATCGTATGCACTGGCTACTGCCATCAAGAAGATCCAAGATTACGATGTCATCATCGGAGGTCGACAGGCAATTGACGGTGATACGGCTCAGGTTGGTCCGCAGGTAGCAGAGAAACTGGGACTGACACAGATTACGTATGCCGAAGAAATCCTGAATGTTGATGAAGAGAACCGGCGTATTACGGTAAAACGTCATATCGACGGTGGTGTAGAAACGGTTGAAGGCCCGCTGCCTATCGTCATTACCGTAAATGGTTCAGCAGCTCCTTGCCGTCCGCGTAATGCCAAACTGGTACAAAAGTATAAACGAGCATTAGGAAAACAGGAAAAAGCGCCGGCTCCAGCTTGCCATCCTGATGGAACTCCCGCTCTTAAATATGCGGAATTATATGAGACTCGTCCTTATCTGAATATTCCGGAATGGAGTGTAGCCGACGTGAATGGCGACTTGAAACAATGTGGTTTGTCGGGTTCTCCGACAAAGGTTAAGTCTATCCAGAACATTGTTTTCCAGGCCAAGGAAAGCAAGACTCTGACCAGCTCGGATAAAGATATTGAAGATTTGATTGTTGAACTGTTAGCCAATCATACGATTGGATAAAAATATACCTATGAATAACGTATTTGTATATTGTGAACTTGAAGGCACAACCGTTGCTGATGTAAGTCTCGAACTACTGACAAAAGGTAGAAAATTAGCCAATCAATTGGGCTGCCAGTTGGAAGCCATCATTGCCGGTACAAACTTGAACGGTGTAGAAAGCCAAGTGCTTCCATACGGTGTTGACAAAGTACATGTATTCGATGCTCCGGGACTTTTCCCTTATACTACTTTGCCTCACGCTTCCATTCTAATCAATTTGTTTAAGGAAGAAAAACCGCAGATCTGTCTGATGGGAGCAACTGTGATCGGACGCGATTTAGGTCCTCGTGTTTCTTCTGCCCTGACCAGTGGTTTGACAGCCGACTGTACTTCTTTGGAAATCGGTTCACACGAAGATAAAAAAACCGGTAAGACATACGAAAACCTGTTGTATCAGATTCGTCCTGCCTTTGGTGGTAACATCGTTGCTACGATCATCAATCCGGAACATCGCCCGCAAATGGCCACTGTTCGTGAAGGAGTGATGAAGAAAGAAGTATTGGATCCGAACTATCAGGGCGAAGTTATCCGCCATGATGTAGCGAAATATGTTCCGGAAACAGACTCCGTTGTAAAAGTTATCGACCGTCATGTTGAGAAAGCTAAGCACAACTTGAAAGGTGCTCCTATCGTCATCGCCGGTGGTTACGGCATGGGATCAAAAGAAGGATTCGACATGTTGTTCGAATTGGCAAAAGAACTTCATGCAGAAGTTGGCGCCAGCCGTGCAGCCGTTGACGCAGGATTCTGTGAACACGATCGTCAGATTGGTCAAACCGGTGTAACGGTTCGTCCGAAATTATATATTGCATGTGGTATCTCCGGACAAATCCAACACATTGCCGGTATGCAGGATGCGGGTATTATCATTTCTATCAATAATGATGAAAATGCTCCGATCAATACGATTGCCGACTATGTTATCAACGGTACCGTTGAAGAAGTGATTCCGAAGATGATCAAGTATTACAAAAAGAATAGTAAATAAGATATGGCTAACTTTTATTTAGATAATCCCAGCCTGAAGCACCACCTGCATCATCCGTTGATGGAGCGTATTGTTGAGCTGAAAGAACGCGGCTTTGCCGATAAAGATAAATATGATTATGCACCTCAGGATTTTGAGGATGCCATGGATAGTTATGAAAAAGTATTGGAAATCGTTGGTGAAATCTGTGGAGACATCATCGCACCCAATGCTGAAAGTGTAGATCATGAAGGTCCTTCTGTAGCAAATGGTCGTGTGACTTATGCCAAAGGAACTCAGGAAAACCTGGATGCCGTACGTAAAGCCGGCCTGATGGGTATTGCCATGCCTCGCCGTTATGACGGTCTGAATTTCCCGATTGTACCTTATATTATGGCTGCCGATATGGTTTCTCGTGCAGACGCAGGCTTTGAAAACCTTTGGGGTTTGCAGGACTGTGCCGAAACATTGTACGAATTCGGTAGCGAAGACCAGCGTCAGCGTTACATTCCGCGCGTATGTGCCGGCGAAACGATGTCAATGGACTTGACTGAACCGGATGCCGGTTCTGACTTGCAATCTGTCATGTTAAAAGCTACATTCAGCGAAGCAGACAACTGCTGGTACTTGAATGGCGTAAAACGTTTCATCACCAACGGCGACGCAGATATTCATCTGGTACTGGCTCGTTCGGAAGAAGGAACACATGATGGTCGTGGTTTGTCTATGTTTATTTACGACAAACGCAACGGAGGTGTTAATGTTCGCCGCATTGAAAACAAGATGGGTATCAAAGGTTCTCCCACTTGTGAATTGGTATTCAAGAATGCTAAGGCAGAACTTTGCGGTGACCGTAAGTTAGGATTGATCAAATATGTCATGGCTTTGATGAATGGTGCCCGTTTAGGTATCATGGCTCAGGCTGTCGGATTAAGCGAAGCAGCTTATCGGGAAGGTTATGCTTATGCTCTCGACCGTAAGCAGTTCGGTAAAGCTATCATACAGTTCCCGGCTATCTACGAAATGCTTTCACTGATGCGTGCCAAGGCGGATGCTTCACGTGCTATGCTTTACGAAACAGCTCGTTTCGTAGATGTGTACAAAGCTCTCGATGATATTTCCAAAGAACGTAAACTGACTCCGGAAGAACGCCAGGAACTGAAGAAATACAGCAAGCTGGCCGACGCCTTTACACCGATGGGTAAAGGTATGACCACCGAGTTTGCCAATCAGAATGCTTACGATGCCATTCAGATTCACGGTGGTTCCGGTTTCATGAAAGACTATACTTGCGAACGATTGTACCGCGATGCCCGTATCACCAATATTTACGAAGGAACGACTCAGTTGCAGGTTGTTGCAGCAATTCGCCACGTCACAACCGGAACTTATCTCAATCAGTTGCACGAATACGACAAGATTGAATACAACGAAGCGTTGAAACCGTTGCAAAGTCGCCTGCAGGCAATGACTTCTAAATATGCCGAACTGGTAGAAGCCGTAGCAGGTACCAAAGATACTGAATACATTGACTTCCAGGCACGCCGTTTGGTTGAGGCTGGTGCGCATTGTGTATTTGGCTATCTGTTGCTTCAGGATGCAAACAAAGACGAAAGCTACCGTCGTTCTGCCGAAGTGTATATCAATTACGGAGAAGCTGAAATAGACAAAATTTATACGTTCATAAACAAATTTAATCGGGAAGATTTGGTTTATTATAAACATTAATGCGACATTTGCATTAGAAAATAAACTAACTATTAAAACGTATCTATCATGTTACTAAGCACAAAATTATCAGAAGCATTTAATGCGCAGGTGAATGCAGAAATGTGGTCTTCTAATCTGTATTTGTCTATGGCTGTTTATTTCAAGAAAGAAGGTTTGAATGGTTTTGCTCACTGGATGGAAAAACAAGCCAGCGAAGAATTGGAACATGCACACAAGATGATCAATTATTGTATTGACCGCGGCGGTGATATCATGATTGGTCAGGTAAATGTTGTTCCAACGGCTTGGGGTTCTCCGGTAGAAGTGTTCGAACACGTTTATAAGCACGAAAAATATGTTTCTGAGTTGATTGACAAAATGGTTGATATCGCAGAAGAAGATAAAGACCATGCTTCAAGAGATTTCTTGTTCGGTTTTGTTCGTGAACAAGTAGAAGAAGAATCAACAGCTAAAGGTATTTTGGACGACTTGAAGAACTATGGCGATCATCATTACGGTATTATCGACCATAAGTTGGGTAAGCGTGACTAATAATCAGCAAGATTAATTTTGTATCTATATGGAAAGAGGTTGTTTTCCCTGCGTGGGAAGATAACCTCTTTCTTTTTATATACTCGAGCGATATGCGTCTCTCCTATTTCCCTCTATTCAATTCCCATTAATCTTCCGATAAAACATTTTTCTCCAAGGATATAAAATCAGTTTTCCCATAATATATTCTTTAGTTCACGGCGTGAACTAAGTAATCCACAACGTGAACTAAGTAATCCACGGCGTGAACTAAGTAATCCACGACGTGAACTAAAGAATTTACAGAAGGATTGCATTGTTATCTAAATTATTTCGTACCTTTACCCTGCGCGGAAAGCAGATTTTGCTCTCCGCAAATTACATGAATCATACCTAATCTTATCATGGCAGAATACATCAAACAAGAAATGAACGACCTGGACGGGTCTGGGAAAAAGCGTACATTCTATAGAATGAAAACGTATCAGCGCATCAACATGCGGGAATTTGTCAGCGAACTTGCCCAGCCGGGCTCCGGATTGAGCGAAGGAAGTGTGTTGCACGTACTAAGTAACATGGCCGAAAAGTTGGCTTATTACATGGGACAAGGTTATACGGTTACAATCGACGGTGTAGGGACTTTCAAACCTACATTGGGACTTTCGGCCGACAAGGAAACCGAAACGGTTGAAGAAGATGCCCCTGAACGTAATGCCCGGAGCATTGAAGTGAACGGCGTTAATTTCAGAGCCAGTCAGGAATTAATCCGGCGAACCAACCGGCATTGCAATCTGAAACGCGGAGGAAACAGTGTTTTACACAGCTCCGGTTATAGCGAACAAGAGCGATTGGCCCTTGCTCAGCAGTATTTATCGACGCATACCCTGATGCGTATTGCCGATTATGTACAACTGACCGGGTTAAGCCGTACGACAGCAACACGGGAATTGCAACGTTTCCGGCAGGATCCGAACAGTGGAATTACGGTTTCCGGCATGGGAACAAACAAAGTCTATGTCAAAAGAAAGGATGAATAATTGATTTTTATAGTTGTACATTCTCCCTTTATTTTTATTTTTGCATAAATTTTTAAATACAATATCATGACACGTAAAGTACTAATTTGCGCCCTCGCTTCTGTGGGGCTAACTGCATTCGCACAACAACCGGAATGGCAAGATCCGAATGTCAATGCCATCAATCGTGCGGCAATGCACACTAACTACTTCGCTTACGAATCTGAACAAGCAGCATTAAAGGGGTGTCGTCTGGCATCAGACAATTACATGACGCTGAACGGCACATGGAAATTCAACTGGGTTCAGAATGCCGACCAACGCCCTACGGATTTCTACAAAGTAGATTTCAATGACAAAGGTTGGGACAACATTCAGGTTCCCGGTGTATGGGAACTCAACGGATATGGTGATCCGATTTATGTAAACGTTGGTTATCCTTGGAGAAGCCAGTATAAGAACAATCCGCCGTATGTACCGACTGTCAACAACCATGTAGGCACCTATCGCAAAGAAATAGAACTTCCTGCCGACTGGAAAGGACGTCAGATCATGGCTCACTTCGGTTCAGTTACTTCTAATATGTATCTGTGGGTCAACGGTAAGTTTGTTGGTTACAGCGAAGACAGCAAACTGGAAGCCGAATTTGATCTGACAAAATATCTGCGCCCGGGTAAAAACATCATTGCTTTCCAAGTATTCCGCTGGTGTGACGGCACTTATCTGGAAGATCAAGACTTCTTCCGTTATTCAGGTGTAGGACGTGATTGCTACTTATATACACGTACTGCCAACCATATCGAAGATATCCGCATCACTCCCGACTTGGATGCACAATACAAAGATGGTACACTTCAGATCGATATCCAGATGAAAGGTAAAGGAACAGTTGATTTGAAGTTGCTCGACAAAGAAGGAAAAGAAGTGACAACGGCACAAGTTAAAGGTTCCGGCAAACAGACAGCAAGTATGACTGTCAGCAATCCGGCCAAATGGACAGCCGAAACACCTAACCTTTATACCTTGGTTGCCAACCTGCAAGAAAACGGAAAGACCATCGAATCCATTCCTGTAAAAGTAGGTTTCCGCAAGATCGAATTGAAAAACGGTCAAATATTGGTCAACGGTCAGGCTGTTCTGTTCAAAGGTGCAGACCATCACGAAATGGATCCGGATAAAGGGTATGTTGTTTCCAGAGAACGGATGATTCAAGATATCAAACGGATGAAGGAATTAAACATCAATGCCGTCAGAACTTGCCACTATCCGGATAACAACTTGTGGTATGACTTGTGCGATGAATATGGTATCTACGTAGTTGCCGAAGCCAATATCGAATCACACGGTATGGGTTATGGCGATGAGACACTGGCAAAGAATCCGTTGTTTGCCAAAGCTCACCTCGAACGCAATCAGCGCAACGTACAACGCGGCTATAACCATCCGTCTATTATCTTCTGGTCATTAGGTAACGAAGCCGGTTTCGGTCCGAACTTCGAAGCATGTTACAAATGGATCAAAGCAGAAGACAAGACCCGTGCTGTCCAATACGAACAAGCCGGAACCAATGAATACACAGATATTTTCTGCCCGATGTACTATTCATACGAAAGCTGCGAGAACTACAGCAAAGGTAACATCGACAAACCGCTTATCCAATGCGAATATGCACACGCGATGGGTAACTCTCAAGGAGGATTCAAGGAATATTGGGATCTAGTTCGCAAATATCCGAAATACCAAGGCGGTTTTATTTGGGACTTCGTTGACCAGTCGGCCAGATGGTACACCAAAGACGGTAAAGAATTCTATGGTTACGGTGGAGACTTTAACCGGTATGATGCTTCTGACAATAACTTCCAGAACAATGGATTGATCAGCCCGGACCGTGTTCCGAATCCACATGCACACGAAGTGGGCTACATCTATCAGAACATCTGGGTAAAACCTGTTGATCTGCAGAAAGGTGAAATCAGCATCTATAACGAAAACTTCTTCAGAGACCTGAGCGACTTCTACGCAGAATGGCAGTTATTGGCCAACGGAGAAGTATTGCAATCAGGCATCATCAACGACTTGAAAGTGGGGCCGCAGCAAACTGTCAATCAAAAGTTGAATTATACATTAGATAATATATGCCCTTGCAAGGAAGTATTATTAAATGTAGCATTCAAATTGAAGAATACAGAGACATTATTGCCGGCAGGTTTTGCTGTGGCTCAGCAGCAATTATCCGTTCGGGAATACAAAGCTCCAGAAAATCTGCTGACAGAAAAGAAGATTGCCCACGATTACACTCCAGCTCCGGTCGTAGAAGATAATGACAGCTACTATCTGATCGTCAAAGGAGAAAACTTCCACATCGACTTTGAACGTCGTAGCGGTTATTTGAGTCTGTATGATGTAAACGGTCTTTCAATCTTAGACGAAGGCGCTCAGCTGACACCTAATTTCTGGCGTGCACCGACCGACAACGATATGGGAGCTGGTTTGCAGAAGAAGTACTTGGCTTGGAAGAATCCGGAAATCAAACTGACAAGTCTGGAGCATGCAACAGAAAATGGTTTGGTTGTCGTTACTGCAAAATATGACATGCCTACTGTTTCAGCAAAACTGACACTGACCTACCGGATCAACAAAGAAGGAGCCATCGAAGTCACTCAAAGCATGACAACCGACAAGAATGCGAAGGTTTCTAACATGTTCCGCTTCGGTATGCGTGCAGCATTGAACAAGAATCTGTCGAACATCCAATATTACGGACGCGGACCTATCGAGAACTATTCCGATAGAAACAACTCAACGAACATTGGTAAATACGCACAGACGGTAGATGAACAATTCTATTCATACATCCGTCCGCAGGAAACAGGAACAAAGACTGATATCCGCTGGTGGAATCAAACCAACAAAGGCGGTAACGGTATCCAGTTGGTTGGCAAAACTCCGTTCTCTGCAAGTGCTTTACACTATACGATGGAATCACTTGATGATGGTTTGGAGAAAGACCAGCGTCACTCTGAATTGGTTCCGCAGACCGATTGTGTTAACTTCTGCATTGATAAAGTACAGATGGGCTTAGGCTGTGTTAATAGCTGGGGAGCTTTACCACTTGATAAATACATGGTTCCATATCAGGACTACGAATTTACGTTTGTAATTAAACCCATTCAAAATGCGTTATAGCGATTAAAAAAGCATAATCATTTTATTATTTTACGTTAAATCGGGAATAAAAGTTTTTCTTTTATAAGGAAAGTATTACTTTTATTCCCGATTTGTTTTAGCAGACAAATCAAAAAGGAAACATTCTGCTTACTTTCGATGAAGAAAAGTATTAATTCTGAAAGTATAAGTAGAAGTAAATATTAGACTTAAAAATACCATATTTTAACACGAACGGAAAAATGAGCCAGAGAAACAGTTCAAATTCTGAAAAGAAGAAAAACTTTTTTACAAGGAAACCATTCATATTATTAGTTGGCATTGGTGTTGGTGCTGGATTAATGATCGGAACATACAAGGCATCTGTTTACTTTTCTTCAGATGACTCATGTATGATGTGTCATGTACATCCACATGTATATGACAGCTGGAAACTATCCAAGCACGTAAACAATGGAAGTGGCGTAACGACTCATTGCGTTGCGTGTCACCTTCCTCCCCAATCAAATACTTGGGATCATTATTCAGCGAAAGCAAAACTCGGATTAAAAGATGTATGGTCATACTTGACTAAAGACAGCGCTGACTTCAATTGGGAATTGAAATCCGAATTGGAACAGGCCGTAAAATACATTCCCAACGAATCTTGTAAAGATTGTCACCAGAACTTATTTCCGGAAGGTATAACCAACGATGGTATCACTGCTCACCTATATTATGAAGAGAATGAAAAGAAACTAGATCTGCAGTGTATCAGTTGTCACTTGGATGCCGGTCACTATAATCCAAATTATACGCACGGAAAGATGACAGGTATTCCAGGAGCTCAAAGTTCTACCAGTGCTGTCGATACCAGTCTGTTCTATAAAGAAGCAACTCCAATTACTGCTTTCGAGAATTTCACAGAGAAAATTCCAGGAACAACAGTTTCATTCAATATGATAGCCATACCTGGTGGTACATTCAAGATGGGTAGTCCAGCAAATGAAGCTTTCCATAAAGAGGATGAATCGCCGGTTCGTGAAGTAACATTGGATAAATTCTTCATGGCAGAATTCGAAGTAACTTGGGATCAGTATTGGGCATTCTTTGCCAATACAATGAGCGAAGGACGAACTCCGCCCGAAGAAGTATATGCCAACAACAGCAATCCTGACGTAGACGCAATCTCAGGTCCTACTCCTCCATTCGGTTTCCCTGACCAAGGCTGGGGAAGCGGTGACAGACCTGCTATTACAATGACCCATTATGCAGCAGAAACCTTCTGTCAATGGTTGTCAAAGAAAACTGGAAAGAAATATCGTTTGCCGACAGAAGCTGAATGGGAATATGCAGCCAGAGGAGGAAAAGAAACTCCTTACTTCTTTGAAGGAAATCCAAAAGATTTCTCAGACCAAGGATTCTGGAGAAAGTTCTTCGATGCAGAAACTGACAGTATCAGCTCATACGTTATCTATGCCAAGAATAGTGAAAACAAGACACAAGAACCATCTAGTGTCAAGGCTAATCCATTCGGCTTAAAGAATATGTTGGGTAACGTAATGGAATACTGCGCCGACAAATACAGTCCGAAAGCATACAAACAAGGAGGCGAAAAGGTTTCTAATCCGATCTGTACGGAAGGCGAAGAATGGGTAGTGAGAGGAGGAAATTATACATCCGATGCTGCCGACGTTCGTTGTGCAGCCCGTTCTTGCACACAGCATGAAGCTTGGTTAAAGACCGATCCGCAGCAACCAAAGAGTATCTGGTGGTATTCAGACATTAAAGGTATCGGTTTCCGAGTAGTATGCGAATATGACAAATAAGAAATAAAACACATAAAATATAATTGCTGACTTAACAAACAATATTATGAAGAAGGAAAATGGAATTAGCAGAAGATCATTTCTGAAAAGTTCAGCTATGGCTGGCGCATTAAGTGCAATTGGTGGCGGTAGTGCTGCTACATTATTAACCTCTTGTGGTGGTGGAAATGCTCAGGCTGATGCACCTAAGGCATTAAAAGAACCGGGAACTTATTATATTCCTGAATTACCTGATTTAGCAACTGACGGCAAAGAAATCAAAGCCGGTGTTATTGGTTGCGGTGGTCGTGGTTCTGGAGCAGCTTTTGACTTCTTGAACGCAGCAAATGGCGTTACTATTGTTGCTCTTGCTGATACATTCAAAGAAAGAGTTGATGCTTTAGCCGACAAATTAAAGAGCGAAAAGAATATTGATATACCTGCCGACAAACGATTTGTTGGTTTGGATGCCTACAAACAATTAATCGATAGTGGTGTTGATGTTGTTATCGTTGCAACTCCTCCTGTATTCCGTCCGGTACATTTCCAGTATGCAGTTGAAAAGAGCAAACACTGTTTCTTGGAAAAACCGATTTGTGTTGATCCGGCTGGTTACAGAACTATCATGGCTGCTGCCAAACAAGCTCAAGCAAAGAATTTGCGCGTAGTTACAGGAACTCAGCGTCATCACCAGCGTTCATACGTTGAATCATACAAGAAGATTATGGAAGGTGCTATCGGTGAAATTACTGGTGGTATCGTATATTGGAATCAAAGTATGCTTTGGTATCGTGAACGTCAGCAAGGTTGGAGCGATTGCGAATGGATGATTAAGGACTGGGTTAACTGGAAATGGTTATCCGGTGACCATATCGTAGAGCAGCACGTTCACAATATTGATGTATTTACTTGGTTCAGCGGATTGAAGCCAGTAAAAGCTGTTGGTTTCGGTTCTCGTCAACGCCGTCTGACCGGTGATCAGTATGATAACTTCAGTGTAGACTTCACAATGGAAAATGGTATCCACTTGCACAGTATGTGCCGCCAGATAGATGGTTGCGCCAACAATGTAAGTGAATTCATCCAGGGAACTAAAGGTTCTTGGGATAGTTCAACCATGGAGATCAAAGATTTGGCAGGTAATGTCGTTTGGAAATATGATAGTGAAGCTGAAAAGAATACCTACAAGCAAACTAATCCATACGTATTGGAACATGTAAACTGGATTAATTGCATTCGTGGTAACAAACCAATTGAACAGGCTTCTGAGACAGCTGTTGCTAACATGGCTGCTATCATGGGACGTGAATCAGCTTATTCAGGTGCAGAAACAACATGGGATGCTATGACTGCTTCTGCTTTGGATTACACTCCAAAAGATTTGAACTTGGGTAAGATGGATATGAGTGGATTCGTTGTTCCTGTTCCTGGTAAACCAGTTGACAAGAAATAATTGCGTATGACAGTAAATAGAAGAAATTTCCTGAAAGCAACTCTTTCAGGTGCTGCAATGGCTGTAGGAAGTACAGCCATTGCTTCTTGTACAGGCAAACCGGCAGAAACATCCGAACCGGCTGCTTGTCCGAAAGCCTGTGGTATCGAATTCAATAAAGCCGCACAGCTGAATATCTCTTTGCAGGAAGGTGTTGCTCCGGGCGAAAGCTTGAACGAGAAACTGGACTTCATGGAAAAGAATGGCGTAGTAGGCTTGGAACCGGGCGGTGGTAATTTAGCTGCTCGCGTGGATGAATTCAAACAGGCTTTAAACGGACGAAACATCAAGATCAGTGCGATCTGTGCCGGATTCAAAGGTTTCATTCTTTCTACTGATCCGGCTATTCGGAAGCAATGCATGGATACGATGAAAGAAATCATCGCTGCTGCCGGAGAATTAGGTTCTACGGGAGTTATCATTGTGCCTGCATTTAACGGTCAAGTTCCGGTTATGCCGCATACAATGGAAACCCGAGATTTCTTGTGCGAACAATTCAATGAAATGGGAAACTTCGCCAAAGAACACGGAACAACAGTTATCTTCGAACCGTTAAACCGGAAAGAATGTTTCTACTTACGTCAAGTAGCTGACGCGGCTTCTTTATGCCGGGATATCAATAATCCGGGTGTTCGCTGTATGGGCGACTTCTGGCACATGACTTGGGAAGAAACATCGGATATGGGTGCCTTTATTTCTGCCGGTGAATACTTGCAACACGTACATGTGGCAAGCCGTAAGCGTAGAAGTATGCCGGGAGAAGACGGCGATGCTGATAATTATGTAAACGGATTCAAAGGATTGAAAGCTATTGGCTATAACAAGTACGTTAGCTTTGAGTGCGGTTGCCAGAGTGAAGACCGGGCAGCTACCGTTATCAATGCCTTGAATTTATTGCGTAAACAATGGGAAGAAGCATAATATGGCTTTGATTCAACCAAATATGTCAATGAGTGAGGTGGTAGAAGAAAACACCTCGCTCATTCCTGTAATCAACCGCTTAGGTATTCGGCTGGGATTGCAGGATAAAACAGTTCGGGAAGTTTGTGAAGATCACCAAATCGATACAGATTTTCTCCTGATCATCATCAATACGTTCCTGAATGAAGAATACTTCCCGGAGAAACGGCTTCAGGCATTTCACGTTTCCCAAATCATTGATTACTTAAACAAGACCAATCAATATTACCTCAGGTTCCAGATTCCGAATATTGCCAAACATTTGGATTTGTTCATTACCCATAGCGAATCAAATAATGCGACCTTGAATTTGATTGGTAAATTCTTCCAATCCTTTAAAGAGCACTTAACAGAACAGATCAAGAAAGATGAATCGGAATGGTTTCCTTATTGTTTGCAGTTAAGCGGACAATTGCAGAAAAGTATTTCTTTCAACCAGGAAGAAATCCGGTCGTTCTCGGATCAGGAAACGAACGATGATAGTCTGGAAGCAGTACTTGCCGACTTGAAAAGCATCATGATCAAACATCTTTCGGGCGATTTTAACGAGAATCTTTGTTATGCCGTTATTTTTGCAGTCAACAGTCTGGAAAAAGACATCAAACAACATAACCGGATTCGTTATCGTATCCTCTCTCCGATTGTACATAAAATGGAACTTCTCATCAAGACCCGTTAAAGCTTCGTAATCCAATGGCCAGGAATAAGCAAATAGCCATCATATTAGCAGACATGCTTCAGTTTTATGGGCTCGATTGCCTGTTGAAAGAGTATTTCTCTCCTTTACAGATTTCTTATTTTCCCAATATGCAGGCATTGGCAGAGAAGCAGCCGGACTGGTTCGATTTCTATTTCACGGATGCTGAAACGTTCCTGATTCATGGGGATTATTTTCTTCCCCGCCGGAATAAAACCATTGTTCTGGTGGATAAGGTGGAAACCAGCGGTACGGCAAATAATCTGATTTCTACGCGAAGCTCCGTAGAAACGATGATCGAACAAATTGAACAAGTCTTACTTGCCGAGAATACGAACAACGTAGTTGAGACCAATAACAAAGACTTATCTGGCCGGGAGATAAACGTTCTTCAGCAAATTGTTCGTGGGCATACCAATAAAGAAATTGCCGAACATCTGAATATCAGTCTGAATACAGTTCTTACCCACCGGAAAAATATTACAGCGAAACTGGGAATTAAAACGGTTTCGGGTCTTACATTCTATGCTATCATGAACGGATTGATCTCGGGAGACGAGATCGAACTCTAAATCTGCCTCTCCTTTTCCCTACTCTTCCTTTTTATGATTGACTTCGAAGCTCAAAAGAAGGAATATAAGTCCGGGGATAAAGATAATTCCTGCCGATGCCAGTAATGCAGTCTTCAACGAATACATATCATTCAGCCAACCGACAAACGGCGCTGCTCCGGCAAACATCAAGCGGATAACGAAATTCCGGATCGACAAGACCGTGGCACGCATGTCTGAAAAAGTCAACTGATTGATGTATCCTTTCAAAACCGGCGTTGCAAAGCCCCGTACAATATAGAATAACGCCAAAATAGCCAATCCCCAATAAGTCAGATTGTAGGCCAAGGCCAGATAACCTCCGGCTATGCAGACCAAAATCAGCAGATTCATTTTGTTCATGCCCAACCGATGCTCTATTTTATCCGAATACAAGGCCGCTACACCTACAATCAGGTTCAATACCGTCCAAATCACGCCAAACCAGGAAGTCGGTGTCTCGAGATACATCAAAACCGGCTGTACAAACCAGGCCATCGTCAGCGTAGCAGCACCGATAATGCCCGAATACATAATATTACAACACAACTGCCGATTCGTAAACAACGAGTATTTAATGATCCGGATGATCTCGGCTACCGGACTCTGTACCTTTCCTTTTGTATTAAATTCCTGCAGGGCAAAGGCGGCTGGTATCCCGATAAACGCCACACAAGCCTGGGCATAAAAGGGAAAACGTAACGAATAAACAGTCAACAGACCTCCGAAAATACCGGCAAAAGCTTCGGCAAAATTCCCGATCATCGTAATCCGCCCTTCGTATTTCAAGTACTCATTTTCACGTTTGTAATATACCGTTGTATCATATAATAAGGCTGAATCAGCTCCATTGACAAGTGTCTGTCCGATACCCAAAAGTAATTCTGCACCCAAAAAAGCTGTAAAGGATGAAGTAAACGAATAAACCAGATAACCGATAAAGAACAAGATACAACCCGAAACCAAGCATTTCTTCCGTCCCCATACATCGGCCAGATAACCCGAAGGTATTTCCAACGTCACGGCTGCTACCGAATAAACACTCTTCAGGATAAAGACATCATGCAAACCCAAACCATGTTTTTCATAAAACAATACGATGATAGGCATCACCAGCGAGAACCATTTGGAAAGTTTTACCAGATACAATGCCAAAATATTTCGATTCATATTTCTTTCAACTTGATTTCATGTAACGAGATACAAAATTACGAATTAATTTGGCTTGCCCTCTCTTTTCTCTGCCCGGATATAAAAACAAATACCCTCCGACAGAAACTTACACATGTCGCACCTTATTCTTTAGTTCACGTCGCGAATTACTTAGTTCACGTCGTGGATTAAGTAGTTCACGCCGTGGATTACTTAGTTCCCGACGTGAACTAAAGAATTACCAGGCAGAATTACAGTTTTCCCTAGTAGGATCTGCAACTTTAATTAGAGTTCCGAAAAAGATTGCATGGTGTGAACAGCTCCTTCCCTCAAAGTATCTTTTTCCACATAAAAACACCGTAACGGATAAACATTTTCTGCTTTTCCTTGGCTTTCTCTGAAAAAGTTATTACTTTTCGCCCGATTTTAGAAATAAACTTAACGTCAATATCAAGAAAAACTATGATTTGGAACGAAACAATAGAATGCATGGACCGCGAAGAAATGCGGAAACTGCAAAGTATCAGACTGAGAAGAGTTGTTGAACACGTTTATCATAATTCCCCTTTCTACCGGAAGAAGATGCAGGAGCTGGGTGTAGTTCCGCAGGATATTCAATCGATCGATGATATCACCAAACTTCCTTTTACTGTCAAACAAGACTTACGCGACAATTATCCGTTTGGATTAATGGCCGTTCCTATGTCCGAAATTGTGCGACTTCATGCCTCGTCGGGTACAACCGGCAAGCCGATTGTCGTTGGATATACCCGCAAAGACTTGGGAATATGGGAAGAAGTCGTTGCCCGCTGCCTGACAGCCTACGGATTAAGTAAGAATGATTCCGTCCAAGTATCATACGGATATGGTATGTTTACCGGAGGATTGGGATTGCATGGTGGCGTACAGAATATCGGAGGTACCGTTATTCCGATGAGTAGTGGCAATACTCAGAAACAGATTCAGCTGATGCACGACTTCGGAGCCAAGGCTTTGGCTTGTACGCCTTCGTATGCTTTGTATCTGGCAGAAACTATCCGCAATTCGGGTATTCCTCTTGACGAATTCAAACTTCGGGTAGGTATTTTCGGAGCAGAGCCCTGGACTGAAAACATGCGCAAAGAGTTGGAAGAAAAAATGAACATCAAAGCATACGATATCTACGGACTGACAGAAATCTGCGGACCGGGCGTTGGCGGTGAATGTGAATGCCAGAACGGAACACACCTGTGGGAAGATCATTTCTTCCCGGAGATTGTCGATCCGAAAACCCTGCAGCCGGTTGAACCAGGCCAGATGGGTGAGCTCGTCTTCACTACATTAACAAAAGAAGGTATGCCGATGATTCGTTATCGTACCCGCGATTTGACACATTTGATCTACGGAAAGTGCGAATGCGGGCGTACAGCTGTCCGAATGGGAAGAATTTTAGGTCGAAGTGACGATATGTTGATTATTCGTGGCGTAAATGTTTTCCCATCTCAAGTAGAATCCGTAATTTTGGAATTGCCGGAATTCGAGGCCCACTACCTGATTATTGTGGATCGCGTGAACAATACCGATACATTCCAGATCCAGGTAGAAGTCCGTCCGGAATATTACTCAGACGAAATGAACAAGATGATTGCTTTGAAGAAAAAGATAACCAACCGCATCCAAAGCGTAATCGGATTGCAGCCGGATATCAAGATTGTCGAACCGCGCAGCATCGAGCGTAGTATGGGCAAGGCAAAGCACGTCATCGACAACCGTAAATTCGAATAATAACTAAAAGAAAGGATTATTATGCTGATCAAACAATTATCAATCTTTTTGGAGAACAAGAAAGGCCGTTTTACGGAAGTAGCCAATATATTAGGAGAAGCAGGCATCAACATGTCGGCATTCACGGTATCCGAAAATTCGGATTTCGGCATACTCCGCCTTATCGTTTCCGATACCGACAAGGCCATTCAAGTATTGCGCGATCATTTATATGCGGTAAGTGTAGCCGATGTGGTATGCCTTCACTGCCCGAATCAGCCCGGAGCATTGGCAAAAGCCATGCAAATCATTACGGCAGCCGGCATCTTCGTTGAATATATGTATGCCTTTTCGCAGGGCGATGCAGCGAACGTCATTATCCGTCCGGACAATGTTGAACGTTGCGCCGAGGTACTGAAAGAGAACAAACTCGAACTGATTGCAGCCAGTGATTTATACAAATTGTAATTTTTAATACGCTAACGACCTTGTATTTCACAAAGAATTGTTATCTTTGCGCGCTAAACGTATGGTTGAATGAAGAAGATTGTATTATTATGGATGATGAGTGCTGTCTTGTTTACCTCTTGCGGAGAGTATAACAAGATCTTGAAAAGCACAGATTATGAATTGAAGTATTCGTACGCCAAGAAGTATTTCAACGCGAAACAATACTCCAAATCAGCAACGCTGTTGGATGAATTGGTTACAATCTTTAAAGGAACAGCTTATGCAGAAGAATCTCTGTATCTGCTCGCTCAAAGCTATTATGGGCAAAAAGATTACCAGACAGCTTCGCAATATTTTGAAACTTATTATAAAACGTACCCGAAAGGCGAATATGCCGAACTGTCACGTTATTATTCCGGTTATGGTTTATATTTAGATTCTCCGGATCCTAAATTAGACCAGACACAGACGTATAAGGCAATCGAACAATTGCAGTTGTACATGGATTATTACCCACAAAGCGAACGGGCAGAAGAAGCACAGCGAATCTTGTTCGAACTGCAGGAAAAACTGGCGTTGAAAGAATTGTTGGCTACCCGGCTTTATTTCAACTTGGGTACTTATATGGGTAACAACTATTTGTCTGCAGTTATCACGGCAGAGAATGCGTTGAAGAATTATCCGTATTCAAAGTATCGTGAAGAATTTATGTATATTATGCTGCGCGCAAAATATGAATTGGCATTGGTTAGTGTCGACGAGAAGTTACAAGGAAGATACCGTGATGTAGTTGATGAATATTACAATTACATCAATGAGTATCCGGAAGGTAAATATCTGAAAGATGCAACCAAGTATTTCAATTATGCTAGCAAGCGGATTACTAATACGTATTAAACGAATTATCAATATAAACGAAGTATGGATTACAGAAAAACGAACGCGCCGACGAATACCATTACACGCGACATGATGAAACTTTGTGCCGATACAGGTAATGTGTATGAAACGGTAGCGATTATTGCAAAGCGGGCTAATCAGATTGGTGTTGAAATGAAACAAGATCTGGAAAAGAAACTCCAAGAGTTCGCCTCTTATAACGACAATCTGGAAGAAGTGTTCGAAAACAGAGAGCAGATTGAAATCTCTCGTTACTATGAAAAGCTGCCTAAACCAACATTGATTGCAGCGAAAGAGTATGAGGATGGTAAGGTTTATTACAGAAATCCTGCTAAAGAAAAGAATAATTTCTAATAATTGTCGGAATATATTTATTTGCTAACGACAGTTTGAATCCATAAAAGAGCAATTAATAAAGTCTTTTCAGTCAACCGACAGGAAATATCCTTTATTAATTGCTCTTTTCATTTTCTGATTCAAACGACAATAACTTAAAAAGAAGAATACTTATGATACAAAGAATACAAACTGTATATCTGTTAATCATCGTCGCACTGATGATTGCAACATTATTCCTGCCATTAACGGTTTTACAGGCAGGTGAGTCTTTATGTTCGTTTGATGCCTCTGGTATCTCAACGATGCTGACAGATCAACCGGAATTACTTTATCCGACATGGGGTTTGTTTGCGCTGACAGCAATTATAGCCCTCATTTCACTGATTACTATTTTCCTTTATCGCAAACGCATTCTACAGATTCGTTTGTGTATTTTCAATGCCATCCTGATGTTAGGTTTTTATGGCTTGTATGCTTTCTATGTATGGACAGTATCAAAAGATTTGGGAGATGTTGACATCACCGGGAAAATCGCTTTAACATTCCCATTTATCAGTTTAATCCTGAATTATCTGGCCATCCGTAATATCGGAGCTGATGAAGCTTTGGTTCGTTCATTGGATCGCTTACGGTAAAAAGACAAATCTATCTTATAAAAAGAGGTTGCGTTCACGATACCATGACGCAACCTCTTTCTGTTTTAAGCCAATTCCGTAAGTTCAAAAGCTTACTGCTTCCTACAAACTTACGGAAAAGATTTATGATCTGTCATCATTTAACGACTGGCTGATCGCTCATTTCAACAGACAACTGACCACCCGATACAACATCTTTGAAACGGATTTCTGGAGATGTTAACTCTTTTCCGTTCCAAACATAGTCTTTTACATAAACATGCTGTTTGTCATTATTATGTGCTTCAATCACAAATGTATCACCCGGATAATAATCTTTATTCAAACGAATCGTTACTTTATCAAACAACGTGCTACCCAATGAAAAGACCGGATCCACATCGGCCAATCCTTTTACATCAAACATACCTAAGGAAGAAATCACATACCAGGCACCCAACTGTCCCTGATCTTCATCCTGTCCGTATCCATAACCATGGATTCCATCTGTTCCATAGAACTCATCCAAAATAGCTCTTACCCATTTCTGCGTTAAATCGTAACGGCCAGCCTGATTGAACAGCCAAGAAATATGCAAGCAAGGTTGGTTTCCCTGATTATAATATGTCTGCAAACCGGCAAAAGCATTAATCGTCTTGCCTCCACTGAAAATCTTATCTTGCGAGATAATGAAAATACTGTCCAGACGCTGGACAAATTCTTCTTTACCCATCTTCGCGATCAGTGTTTGGGCATCATGCGGTACATAGAATGTATATTGATAAGCATTTCCTTCCTGGAAGCCACGCCATACTTGCATCGGATCGAAGTTCTCAATGAATTTTCCATTCTCCCATTTCGGATGAATCAGATTGGTCTCTTCATTATAAATACGTTCCCAACCTTTCGATAAATCCATCAATTGCTGATAATCGTCCATCTTACCTAATTCTTTCGCCATCTGAGCGACTGCATACGCACCAAACGAATATTCCAACGTATGAGATGCAGAAAACATCCAAGACTCATCCGGATACTCTCCTTGATCTTTGTGCGGAACATAACCATATTTGACAAACTTGTCTGTATCTAACTTGCCGGCACCCATCGGACGATCCTTTCCGTCCAATTCATTCTTGCGGGCAGCTTCATAAGCTGTTTCTACATCAAAGTCACGAATACCACACAAATAAGCAGCCGCAATAACATTTCCCAACTGATTGGTTCCAACGCCCGATACAAAACGACTGCAGGCAATACCATCACCTAACCAGCCCGTATCTTTATAGACCTGTAAATGCGTGCTTACATAATCCGACAAATACTCCGGATAAGCCAAGGCCCAAACCTGAATCAAGTTCCATTGTCCGCCCCAAATACCATCGGTATTATAGAAAGAGAACTTCGGTTTTCCATTTTCCATCGGCAACTGACCTATCGAGCCGTCATTCTTCGGATAAGCACCATTGACATCGCTAGCCAGACCTCGACCTAAAATAGCATGATACAAACCTGTATAGAACTTTACTTTATCTTCCTTCACCGGTGTTTCTACCCGAATCCGGCCCAAGTATTCTTCCCAAGTTTGATGTGAGGCCGAACGAGCTTCATCAAATGTCAATTGATCCTGATTCGTTTCCTCCTCTCGATTTAACCGGGCATTTTCGACAGAAGTATACGAAAGCCCCACTTTGGCAGTCACGGTTTCACCAGCCTTAGTCTGATAAGTCAGATAAGCTCCTGCCCCAACACCTTTAACGGATGCCTGATTCTCTTTGACATCTTCTTTGATAAACGTACCAAAAGAACTGGCTTCTTTATCCAGTTTGGCAGAGAAATACATTGTAATGGTCGCACCATCCTGATATTTCTTACTGTATTCCGGCAAGGTCTTTACCCAACCTTCAACCAGATCATTACTGCAAACCGTTACTTCAGCATCTACAGCCGGACCACTTTCTCCCTGGCGGTTTCCGATATCAAACAAGATATGGCTTTCGCCACTTTCCGGAAATGTGAATCGTTGGAACGCAACTCGCTTCGTAGCCGTTAATTCAGCCTTTATGTCATAGTCTTTTAACAAGACCGAATAATATCCGGCCGTAGCGACTTCATCTTCATGGCTAAAAGCGGAACGATAACCTTCGCCTTCCGAATTCACAGCCCCAGGAATCGTTTTCAGTTCACCGACAGTCGGCATCAAGACAATACCTCCTACCTGAAACTCATGCAAACAAGGGAAACCTTCGATAGAAGTATCCCGATAATCATAGCCCGTTGCTTCCCAACCCGACTTGTTTCCTACACTCGCATTTGTAGCAGCAGCAGGCTTTGCCAAACCAAATGGCAAGGCACCCGGAGCAAAATGGAACCACCGGCAATGAGCAGTACCAATACGAGGCTCCACATACTGAGTCAACGACTCTTCTGTTGTCGTCTGATTCTGGTTACTTGTCGTTGTACAAGCCACCAGAAGGAAACATCCCAGCGCAGCCAGGATGTTTCTCTTCGTCTTACATTTCTTCATGTCTTATTCTAACTTGATTTTATATGTTTCAATCGCATATTTTCCCAATCGTATCTCTTGCACACTTTCCAATTCTTCTTCAATCAGATTCGTATGTACAATCGCTTTCGGCTGGAAAGGCATTTGCAAATGTACCACTTCCTCCTGGCCGGAACAATTATACAGACGGACGATTAAACTATTATCATCTTCACACTTTTTCAGGGCAGTCACCTTGACCTGAGGATTATCCAATGTCAGGAAAGAATATTCTTCCGGCAAACGAGTCTCTGCATATCGAATAGGATTATACACAGATATTAGCGGAGCATTGGCAGAAACTCCAGCTTCTTCACGCTGAATGCTTCCCGGCTGATGCGAAGTAATCGAAAAATGGAACGAATGATCTCCCGGTTGGAAATAATCATTTCCCTGTCCATGACAACTTCTTCTGGAAGCCATCAGAATCGGTTGCAATATCGTATAATCGACTGGTTGGTCTGTCGGATCCAAATAATCGGCTACCGCAACCGATGAAGTCATCGTAACAGCCGCTTTGTCTCCTTTCGCACTGATCCAATTCCCAATTCCACGCGGATGCTGTTCCTTATTCTCCACATAATAACGTTCACCGGCAGCACCAGGCATCTCGTCTTTACCGACTGTCAACGCACCAAAAGGAACTTCATAAGATACCTCAGCCTTTCCAAAAGCCAAAGGCCACATCAGTCGGAACTCCCGGAACATAACACCTTCCCAATTCAACAGATCTACAGCCATATCAATCCGTTTTGTCTGGTGATATACACGCAAAGTCTGTTCCACTATGGCATGACGGATTGGCGTTCTCAACTTATAAGCTGTATAAACCGGACCATCTTCCAGAAGAGTCCAGTCAACAGCATGACTGGATGTTTTATCAAATCCTTCCATATCCGGTTGCTGTACAGCATCAAATTCGCCAGCACCATTACCAAATGAACGCATGGTGATTACTTCTCCACCCAAAAACTTTGCAGTATTCAATAACGGACTCTGCTGTTCTTTGTCATAGATCTGCTTGATACCACCTTTGGCTAATTCAATCCGATAATATGAATTTTCTATGATCTGATCGGAAGCCGGACGCAAAGCAGCCACCGAAGAAGAAGCATTTACATAATAAGTCTTCAACCCCATGGCAGGAACAGCAGAAGCTACAAAATGAACCTTTGCCTGCTGAATACTCTGATCTGTATAATATTTGACATCCGACAATTGAACCGGTATTTGTTTCCCTTCTGAATCTTGTACAGACAACTGCTTGGCAAAACCTTCCTCCAAACGAATCTCAAACTGGACCGGAGCAGTACGGGCAAATGACAAGTTATTAAATAACACGACAGGTCTTCCTTTTTCAGCCTTCGTATTAACCGATGATGCCAGATAACCGGCATCTTCTATAAGCTGTTTCTCTGCTTCCGTCAAGGCAAAATCATATTTCCGTCGGAATTCATGATCCGTCATGATTCCTCCATTACCGCCCCAACCATGATCCGGATAAATCTTTGCCTTCCACGCTTCGTCTAACATCTCTGAAGGATAAGAAAGAAAAGAATCGGAAGTCATGATCCGATAAGAAGCCATTGCTTCTGCTGCCGGCAACAGTAAATCACCTTTTCGACTTGCCGTAATGGCTTTCTCGTGCGAAGGACCATGAATATATAACCACACATTCGGGCGTTCTCCTTCTATTTCGGGCAAGTTTTTCGTAGAATGATCCAATGTATTGAAAAAGTTGTCTGCCGTTGCATATTCAAATTTGGGTAGATTGACTTTTTCCCATTTCATCTCTCCTTCCTTACGGATATATTGAACGCGGTTCCATTTATCCTTAAACTGCAATGTATTTGCCACCGGTTTCTGATCCCATGATAACTCGTAATTCAGCATGGCCGGCATAACTGTTTTTGCCTGCTTGATATCATTATACTTTGTGTACCATAAGATCGATTCCTTTCCTAATTCCTTTACGGCTGCCGTATCTTCTTTTGCCATTACATTATAGAAATAGATATAATGTCCCGGTGTATAAGTCCGGACCTTTGATCCGTCAGGAGCTTTCCAATAAAACAAACCTCGTTCATGACGACTGATGATCAGGTTATTCACACCGGCTTTTTTCATGATCTGAGGCATTTGCAATGTCCGGCCCGGAACATCAACATTAAAATAAGATAATGTCTGGTAGCCGTCAAAATTCTTCTTCAACCAACGGGCACCCCAATAAAACTGACGAGCCAATGATTCTCCTGAATACATTTCTTCATACGGCTGGATGTACGTACCTCCAATACAAATACGACCTTCTTTGATATACTTATCAAACAGAGGCTTCGTGTCTGGATGTCGATGTAAGTACTCCATTACGATAGAGGTTTGTTCGATATCCATCTTAAATGTCGGATCTTCTTCCAATCGCTTTAAGAATGGAGTCAGCCACAATGTATCACGATCGGCTATACAAGCATCAATATGGTTCAGCCATGCCAAATCCTGATGTGTAGTTGTGAACAGATAAATACTACCCTTTCCTAATTGTGAATCGGAAAGGTTCTTCAATAAATCATAAGTCTCTTCATCGCAAGTATATAAATTCTTCTCAAACTGAGCCTGTACTGAGAAGAATGGGAAAAGACATAATATTGGAATTATTATTTTCTTCATACGCATCTGACTTAATCATCCTACTTCATTGCCTGAAGACGTTGAATTTCTTCATACGAACCATAGCGACGTGTTGCAGCAATAAAAGCCTTGAAATTATCAACCGGAGTATTCCGTCCCATGGCACAACCGGAACTGATGATATGCCTGCGACCTTGTGTTGCTTCAATCAAGTTCTTTACGGCTTGTTCTACATCAGCAGGCGAACCTAATACTAATGGAAAGCTCGGATCTATGTTACCCATCAAAACTGTATCTGCAGGAACAAGCTGACGAGCCTCTTTCATGTCGAGCATCCAATCCACTTCCAGGATTTTTGCTCCGGTCATTCCCATATCTTTGATAATACCATTGGTATTTCCACATATATGAATGGAGAACGGGATTCCGTAAGCCTGAACTTCTTCTGCCAGACGTTTCTCTGGTTCCCAAGCAAAGTCTCGATACATTTCCGGCGAAATCAGATTCGGTCCAGCCAAAGCATCTCCAATAGAAGTAGCATGAGCACCCGCATCCTTCTGGGCTTTGGCAAACACTGCACTTACTTTCCGACAATAATCCAGTACATCTTGGATCAATTGTCTGTCTTCCGTCATCAGGTCCATCATAAATTGAGTCGTACCACGTAAAAGGCAGGCAATACTGAAAGGACCTTGATCTGCCCGTCCCATAATAAATACGTGATCTCCTATCTTCTCCTTTAAGACCCGTGTAGCTTCCAGCCATTCATTTAATCGTCCCGACGTAAAAGGATCAGGAATAGGTAAATCATATACATCCCGTAAATCCTTCAGTACAGGTTCGCTTTCATCAACAATTGCCGGTTCATCGTCTCTAAAAATCACCTTCGCTCCTACCGCCTCGGCAATGGTTGCATCATCAAAGTCAATGACACAACCATCATACCCATATTTCTCCTGAGAAATAAAATGAGCTTCCGCCATCTTACGGCCGTTTTTATTTACATCACTTATCTTCATGCCGGCTGTTTCGACAGCTAACATAAAGCATTGCGGTACAACAGGCAATTTATCGGGTATATTCCCGTTCAATACCGCCATGCAACGTTCCAACGATGTCATTTCTTTCATGGTCATCCTTATTTAAAGTACATACTATTTCCAATATTCCTTTTTATCAAAGAACCAGCTTATAGGTTTCAATGGCATGATGGCCTAACTTCAGGCGTAATTGCTTACCTGAAACATTTATGGCTTCTTGCTCTTCTTCTATCAGATTGGTTCGGATTACCTGTTTCACTTCAAAAGGAAGCGTAACAGTTATTTCTTTATCTTTTCCTTCCATTTCTGTCAGACGAATAATTAGATTACCGTCCTGATCCGCTTTCTTGATTAATGATAATGCAGTGAAAGGATCTGAAATCTGTAAGAAACTATGTGTTGCTTCCAAAGAGCCACCTTTGTTTACCTTTTTCTGTACATAAAAAGGATGATTACTGGCTATACCAAACAGATATCCGTTTTTCCAACCTTCCGGATGAGAGGTGATGGAAAACTTATACGAATGGGTTCCTTTCTGATGATACCAGTTTCCTTCACCATGGCAACTTTTATGGGAAGAGAGCAATATGCCTTGTAATACTGGATAAACAGCCATTTCACGCGAAGGATCCAACCAATCCGCAACAGCTACACAGGATGACATGGTAAAACCAAATCCATTGCCGCTCGCTGAAATGAAATTCTGAATTTCCCGTGGATGAGAATCTTTCGGATGATGTACATAGGTTCCACCCCAGGCCCAACCTCCAGGTTGTTTGTCCAGCTCATCTTTTCCCACTTGTGCAACACCCATGGGGACTTCATAATGAATTGTCCGTTCTTCCATCATATTCAACGGGAAAGCAATCCGATACTGGCGGTTATGTTCTCCGTCAAAATCTTTCAGGGTTATGTCAAAATCGATCTTTTTATACGTATGATAAAATGTGATAGTCTGTCTGATTACCGCATGTTGGGTAGGTTGTTCTTGCTCAAAACGGGTAAACAACGGACCGTCTTCCGTTACTTTCCAATTCGCGGTAAAAGAACTTAAAGGAATGATGTCTCCCGGTGTCACATCGGTAATACGAGTAAACTCGCCAGCTCCATTTCCTGTGTATCCCAGTTCAACGATATCTCCACACGCGAATTTGGAAGAATGAATCAGCTCTTTTCCTAATTCTTTATCATAAAGAGAAACAATACCACCATTCCCTAGTTGTGCTTTATAATAACTATTCTCAATACTGTTGGCCAAACACTGAACAGCACCCGTGAAATTCCCTTTCGGCTTCTTTCCTTCCACAACAGTAAAACTACGATATCCCATGGCCGGAATCTGTTCTGCCAAGAATACAACATAACGCTTACCATCTTCAGCTACTCTTACTTGCGAGGGTACCACGCGTCCCTGCTCATCTTTCACCAATGCCTGTGACTTCCGGATCTCAACTCCTACCCATTCACTACGTTCCCAAGTCAGATCATTAAATACAATATAATTATCCGGATGTATATTTACTTCTTCTGTGATTTGCTGTAAAGCATCCGACAATAACTTTTGTCCTTCATCACGTCCCACTTTCAAGCTATCTTCAAAGATAGCATCGGTTATTTCTCCATTCTTTCCACCTAATCCATGATCAGGATAAATAGAAGCCATCCATGCCCGATCGAATGCACGGCGAGGATATGACGACAGTTCATTCCGCAGACAAGCAGCGAATGTGGTAAACGATTCGGCAGCTGGTAACAAAACGGCCGCTTCCCGTTTGTATTTCGTAGCTTCATAATGGGCAGGTCCATGAATATACAGCCACAAGTCCGGCCTTTCTCCTGCAATCTTTTCAAACTGGGTGTTTTCTCCTCTCACTACTTCAAAATAGGCTTCAGCAGTAGAGGCTTTCAAATGTGGTAACGGAATATCCGAAGCATCTGCTATTTTATTCCATTCATCAATCACTGGCTGATAATCTACCGGCTTGGTAGCATCACAGCTCATTAAAATGGCATAATGAGGCGGTATTTGATGCTTCTTAAAATAATCGCTCCACAGCTGTGTCCGATGGTGCAACTTATGAAAAGCTGTAACGGCATCCTGATCGAAAAACTTCCAGATCATAGACGCCCAGCCATAATTTCCGGGAGTAAAAGTCAGCACTTTCGATCCATCCGGACTATACCAGTCGTATAAACCTTCTGCCATTCGGCTGACAAACAAATTAGGGATTCCGCTTTTAGCCAATATCTGTGGCATTTGCCAGGTTCTTCCCGGCACATCTATATTATTAGCAACCCGATCATCGCATCCGGGAAGATTTTCCTGAATCCATTTTCTGCCATAATAAGCCTGACGGACCAACTGTTCTCCACTGGAAAGACCTTCGTAAGGCTGATTATAAGTTGCACCCCAACCAAATCTCTTCTCCTGGTACAACCGGATCAATTCGTCTTTCCTCTCCGGATGAGCTTCCAGGAACTCCATCAGGTTTAATGTCTGTTCCATCTCAAACGTAAATGCCGGATTCTTTTTCATAAGCTCCAATGCCGGCAGGATGATCTGATTGATACGGTCTTCACGACAGTACTCAGGTGTATCCATCCAGGCAATATCCTGATGTGACGACTGAATGATATGAATCGTTCCCTCTTTAAAGTAACCCCAGTCGGCAGGTATTAATGGAGAAAAAGTCTGTTCGCATACTGTCTTTTTCCCATCGCTTAACCTTAAGACGACAGGTTCTCCTATCATAGGTAACCAGACCAATACACTGTCTGCTTTCTCCGTAGGGATGATCTTTGTCGCCACCCCATCGATACTTCCTTTTAACCTTTTTGTCTGAACATCCTTTACTTTGACAAAAGAAAGAACTCTAAATTTTCCATCTTCCTGTCTATATGTAATGGGTGAAACAGGCGCTACTTGTGTCATCTCTGGTACTTGTGCTCCTAAATGAAAAGAGGTGAATAACAAACATACCCACCCAATTTTGTGTTTCATCATGTCTGAAAATAACTAAAAGTCCAACAATACTTTAACCGGTCTAATTCTAAATACAGGCAGTAACCGCCTTATTCCCCCAAAAGAGAAAAGGAAGGCGAAAACTCATTCTCCAATACTACATTCCGGAAAGAAAAGTCTCCTCCCTGCTGTATATTATCCAACAGGATTTTTACCGCCTCTACTCCCATTTTATCAATCGGCATTCTGGTGACACACATCTCCGGTGCCAAAACATCCAACGCTATTGTCTCATGGAAGCAACCCAAATGAAAGCGATGCTGATAGTCTATCTGATGATTGATAAAATAACGAATTGCCTCTAAAGCCAGATAATGGGTCGAAAAGAAAAAGCCATCAACATCCGGCACTTCCTGAAACAGACAATCCAGCTTATCAATAATATCCGTCTGATAATTCTGCCGCTCGATGAAAAGTTCCAAAGACAAGTCGCTGTCCAAACCTAAATCCTGCAATGCTTTCCGGTATCCTTCCACACGTTGCTTCATGACATACAAATGAATATCAGTTGTCAGCAATGCGATTTTCCTTGCTCCTTTCTTACCCAGATAATGCACCACATCATAACAACTCTGCGTATTATTCACAATGACATAATTGGATGCTAAATTCGGATAATAACGATCCACCAGAACATACGGGAAAGTTTCTTCCGACAGCAAGTCTATTCCCTTCTTCGAAACCTTTGTCGGAGCGATAATAATACCATCTACCTGTTTGGCTTTCAAAGTACGTATCAATTCAAATTCTTTATCACCATCGCCTTCTGAACTGCAAACAATCAAGGCATATTTATTTCGGGCAGCCTCCAATTCTATCGCACTTGCCAACTGAGCATAAAAAGTATCTCCCAAAAAGGGAATGATCAGTCCAATCGTATTGGAAGTCCCCAAAGACAAACTTCGGGCCAATAAATTCGGACGATAATTGACGGATTCCGCATAATCTTTTACTCGTTTAATCGTTGCTTCGCTAAACCCTTTCGCTTCTCCTTGTCCTGAAAGAATCCAAGAAACTGTAGCCTTTGAAAGATTTAAGGCTTCTGCTATATTTTTTAAAGACACTTTCATAAATTCTTTATTTAATCGGTTCAAAAATACATATACATTTTCTAAATCCCAATAAACAACAAATCATTTCATCATTTTTAATAAATTCTATTTTCAATGTCTTATCGAATTACAAAATACCCAAGAGTAACCGGCAAAACCAACGAGAATCAATTTTAATTCTCGTTACTTTCAAAAACGATTCTCGTTGGTTTCATTTTTAAGGAAGTATGTATACCAGATAAAAAAATCCAGACTTCTATCCTTCCTACTCCAAACAAATTTGTACTTTAGGGTGTTTATTGAAACGGAATACAAAAGAGATGAATAGGATGAATGAAATGAAACTATATTTGGGTGAGGTATTTTATTTTACAGACTCGCCTTTGCTTTCAGCAGAGAATATCGTATATGAACCCGACGGCGCTTTATGTGTCTGCGATGGATTGGTTGTAGAAGCCGGGACATCGGCTATCCTGTTGCAGAAATATCCGAAGGCGGAAGTCGTCGATTATCAGGGTTCCGTCTTGATGCCGGGATTTATCGACGCACATCTTCATTATGTGCAAACCGAAATCACGGGGATGTACGGAAGGCAGTTGCTCGACTGGCTGAACCAATATACGTTTCCGGCCGAAAGAGCCTTTGCCGATACGGATCATTGCCGCGAAATCTCCCGCGCATTCCTGAAAGAGCTTTTCCGTAACGGAACGACCACGGCAGTTGCCTTTTCCTCGGTTCATCCGCAATCGGCAGATATGCTGTTTGAAGAAGCTTCCCGATACAATATGTGTATGCTGACGGGGAAAGTACAAATGGACCAGGAAGCGCCTGAATATCTTTGTGACACGCCGGAGCAAGGAGAAGCCGACGTGCGTGCTCTGATACAAAAATGGCACGGGAAAGGACGAAACAAATATGTCATTACACCTCGCTTTGCTGTCAGTTGTTCTCCGGCCGAGCTGGAAGCCTGCCAGCGGATTCATGCCGATTATCCGGATACGTACATTCAGACACATTTATCGGAGAACAAAGGTGAAGTAGATTTCGTCAGGACATTATATCCGGACTGTCCGGATTATCTGTCGGTGTACGAGAAATATGGCTTGCTTACCGACCGGACCTTACTGGCTCATGCCATCCATTTGAGTGATTCGGAACGGAAACGTATTGCCAAAGCACAAGCAATCGCCGTACATTGTCCGACATCCAACGGTTTTCTGGGAAGTGGTCTGTATGAAATGGAGAAAGCCAACGAGGCCGGTATGCAAACAGTCATAGGAACGGACATCGGCGCCGGAACTTCTTTTTCCATCTTCCATACATTAGGAGCTTCCTATCAGGTACAACAACTGAACAATTATCCGATGTCGGCCTTCGAAGCTTTCTATAAAGCGACTTTGGGTAGTGCGAAAGCCTTGCATCTGGATCAGGAAATCGGCAGTTTTCTGCCGGGAAGGATGGCAGATTTCATCGTGGTGGATTACAATTCTACGTTTGCCCAGCTGTATCGCTATGAATACTTGAAGCGAACAAAAGCCTGGAATATCGAGAATCTGTTGTTTGGTTTGATGACACATGCCGACGACCGCGCCGTTCGGGCTACCTACATCGCCGGCCAGTGTGTACATGAAAGATAATCAGAATTCGATCAGTTATGACCATTGATATGCACCGTCTGTACACCAATCAGACGGTCATAACGGGTTCCCATCGGACGGAAATAGACGTAAATCGTATATTCGTTTTCCGTCTGATGGAAATCTCCTTCAATACTTCCGGTTTGTCCGGTAGTCTCTCCTTCCGGAACATATAGATACTGATAGTTATAATTCCCCTGTTTCAGCAGAATAGCCTTTTCATATTGACGTGAATCCGGATTGAATACCATTTCGCTGTTCGCATCAAAGGTATTCTGCATGAAGTCTCCGTTCAAATAGACTTTTCCTCCTTTTGCTTCAGGCATTGCCAAGGTGAAATGAACAATGTAATAATCGGCTTCTGTATTGGCATCATCACATCGGCTACATGCAACATAGAAACGTCCGTTCTGATCCTGATCATATTCATACGTTGCCATGCTACTTGGGTAGTCTTTCATCAGATCAACATGGTAATACGGATTATGATAGGAAATACCTTCTACACGCATCCCATTGTACTTGCTCGACAAGAACTCCATACGGCGATATTCATTGCCTGCCGGGAAAATCAGTTCCCGCAAGTTTTCATAGACGATCCGGTCGCTCAAGATACCACTCGGCATGATTTTCCGGACAACATTATCCGGCCGGTTGTTCTGTACTACCCGGATTTTCAGATCAGTCTGCGGATGTGTAATATTCAAATTCTTCTTCAGCACCGAGAAATTTACCTGCTGATGCCGCTGATAGGTATCAACTAATGTATTACCAGTTACTTCAGCTGCAATACCAACCTCCGACTCTGCCACCGAAAAACAAGCCACCAGCACCGTTTCCTCCGGATGATCTTCATGATAGATACGAATGGCATAGTTGCCCGATACTTTCAACTGTACATCATCATTCGGCAATAACAGCTGATAATTGGTATATTGCGTAGTCGTATTAAATGAATTGGCAAAGTCGTCGATCGTCAATCCTTGGAAACCCTGCATATATTCGAGTTCGTTCAACGACGATTTCTTCCAGTCGGCATCACAATGGATAACGGAATAGGCATAACGCTCGTAATTAGGCGTCAAGTCATCAAAGTTAATCAGAATTTGTTCTCCACTGCCCAATGAAATAACCGGTACTGTAAAGGTCTGATCCGGCTGAACAACCTGCAATGATTTGATTCGTTTAGGCTTGTATATTTGTGTATGATACGTTTCCTGGGCTTCTATTTGCCCCATGCCCATAAACAAAGAACAGATAAATACGGCCAAACGCGCCCACCACCTATTTCCAATTTTCTTCATATATCTAAATCTTCTAAAGTCTGTATTCAATGATAAATCCACTCCAAAATCCATCCAAGCATTACCGGATCTGAATCCACTTATGCGTCTGCAGGCTCAGTCTCCACGCCGGATGCTTCAGGATATAATCCACCACCTCTTCCGTGTTCCGGCACGAACAAGGTTGCAAATAGTATTGTTTAGCCGCCAACTGGCGATACACTTCCACATCTTCTTCACCGGTAAAGACTACCTTTACTTCATCAATCCGGTCCAATACCACCGGTTCGCCTTTCGGAGAACACGTCACCCAATCTATTCCTGCCGGGACTTTCCGTGTTCCGTTGGTTTCTATGCAAACATATTTCCCCAGCCGATGCAGCCCGTCAATCAAGGCATCGTCGATCCACAACGAAGGTTCGCCGCCCGTCAGAATAACTGTCCGGGCCGGGCAAGCTGCTGCTTCTGCCCAAATCTCCTCATCGTCCATCCAACTGCCTTCTTCGTGCTGCGTATCACAAAACGGACATTTCAGATTACAACCCGAGAAACGGATAAACAAAGCCGGCGTACCAGTATGAAAGCCTTCGCCCTGCAGGCTGTAGAATATTTCATTAATCTTTCTCATAGATCGCCGTATTACCTTCAGACTCCTGCACTTCTACTTTAAAGCAATGAGGCACCTGCTCACAAACCCAACGGGCGATGTTTTCGGCAGTCGGATTAAAGGGCAGTACTTCATTCAGGTTCTTATGATCCAACCGGTCTTTTACCAGCTGCTTGATATGGCTGAAATCCGTCACCATACCGTCTTCGTTCAACTCTTTCGCCCGGCAATAAATCGTTACAATCCAGTTATGACCATGCAGATTGGTGCACTTACTCGGATAAGAAAGGCACAAGTGATGTGCCGCAGATATTTCCAGTCTTTTAATTACGGTGTACATAGGTTCTATTTTGGCTGCAAAGATACATGGATTTGCGGATTCTTGATTCAGTTTTATAGGGAATATTTTTCAGCTTTTCCCTTGTATATCCCAAACATTCTGTTTACCTTACTGCCGTTTCCGGTAAGCCTCCGGAAATAAAATGTTTAACCTAAACAATAATTATTATGGCAGAAGAACAAAAGTATGTTTGGCCCGTCCAGTTACGTGAAAACTTGGTGACAGAAGACACAAATGATTATGTAGCCACAGTAAAAACATTCACCGTAACAAAAACCTTAGACGATATTTTAAATGCCATCGTGGATGAAGGGACGGAATATAAGAAAGAGACATTACAAGGTATTTATCTCCGAATCGAACGAAAAATCCGTGAAACTGTATGTTCCGGTTACCCGGTGACTACCGATAATGCCCGTTTTGCCCCTACTATTACGGGTTCGTTCGACTCGCATGGCGAAGTTCTTGAAGGCAGCACGGCGAAATGTGGAATCAACATCCAGCCGACAGACAAGATGACGAAAGAACTGGCCAAGGTAAAAATCCATGTGGACAGTGTATTGGAACAAGGAGGTGCAAAAATCGACCGCGTGAAAAATCTTTATACCGGTGCGACCGATGGTACGGTACATGCTGGCGACATGATCGAAATCACTGGCAACAAAATTAAATGCGTCAACGCAGACGGTAGTGGCATCGGTCGTTTCACCTTGTACAATGAGAGCGAATCCGGCGAAGAGATTACGCAGTTGGGTTACAACGATCCCTCGCGCATCACCTTCATGTTCCCGACCGGCTTGCTGACCGGTACTTACCGATTGGAGATTGAGACGTATTTTACTTCTGGTAGCAATCTATTAAAAACTCCAAGAACGCTGGTTTGCCCCATATTGTTAAAACTTGTTGAATAGTCCTATTTTCAGAAAGGTGCTTTCTAAGCATATAGAAAGCACCTTTCTCTATATAGAGAAACGCCCTTTCTATGGGTAGAGAACAATCTTTTCTCTGGATAGGGGAAGGAAGAAATTTCGGCAAATCTGTATAAGGAATATACCTATTTGAAATCAAGAGAGTTAGAAGAATTACTTCATTTTCAGGTAAGAAGTTGGCAACCAACCCAATAACTGTAGCTTTCACCGTTTTTACTGCTAATGAGATTTTACCAAATAGAATTTTGTATCTTTGCATCCATTAGACAAAGGAGTATGAACATGAATAGAATAAAAGAAACTTTGGAAGCTAAGGGTATCAGTCAAACAGGAGAATTATTGTTACCAAATAAACATCAAACACTATAATATGGCACAATGCATAGATTTATTTGCCGGTGCAGGAGGATTGTCTGAAGGATTGTCTGAAGCAGGATTTCATTGTCTTTTTGCCAATGAAATCATGCCTGTATATGCTCAAACATATATGAGAAACCATGTCGGAACTAAAGTCTTGACATCGGACATACGTACTGTTGATGCTTATGACATCTTACAGGATTTAGGTATAGAGAAAGGAGAGCTTGACCTTATTGCAGGCGGTCCTCCATGTCAAGGCTTTTCTATAAACGCACCCATACGCAGTAATGAGGACAGTAGGAATCATCTCTTTCGTGAATATCTTAGATTTGTGGATGCTTTTGCTCCACGGGTTATTCTCATAGAGAATGTACCCGGACTTGTATCTTTTGAAAAAGGGGCAACACTTCATGCTATAATTGAAGCATTGGCTGATTTAGGATATGGTGCAGATGTGCGTATATTAGGGGCTGCTTATTATGGTGTTCCTCAAATGAGATGGCGTACTATAATCATAGGTTTTAGAGGTAAGGAAGTGCCAGCAGACGCTTTCCCAAGTCCTTTATTCCATGCTCCTATTCGTCCGAATTTCACAACTTCTTTTGATGGCAAACAGTTGGTGAAGCTCCCAACTTCGGAAAGTTTGGCCAAATTTACTACGGTAGAAGAAGCAATAGGGGATTTGCCTCCTCTAAAATGTGGAGAAAAAGGGGAGGCGATAAAAGCTTATTTCATGGAGCCTCAATGTGAGTATCAGCAACTAATGCGTGTGGGCTCTGGAGGCGTATATAATCACGAATCCCCAAGATTGTCTGAAACTAATCTGAAACGGATGAAATATATCAAACCCGGAGGAAATTGGACTGACATACCTAATGATTTGCTTCCTAAAGGAATGCAGAAGGCACGCAAATCAGACCATACTATGCGATATGGCCGTGTTCGTCCTGATGGCCTTGCATCTACCATTTTGACAAAATGCGACCCGCACTGGGGAGCATATTTTCATTATTCCCAAGATAGGTCGTTTACAGTAAGAGAAGCAGCAAGGATACAATCATTTCCAGACCATTATGTCTTTTATGGAAATACCTCGGAACAGTTTGCACAGGTTGGGAATGCTGTTCCGCCATTATTGGCTAAAGCTATTGGTTTGTCCATTATAAATCTTTTAAAACAAGAATAAATGTCAGGTTATATATCAGAATTTTTCGGTTATAGAGCAGAAGATAAATCAGAGGCTGCGCTTAGAGCCGCTGCAAAAAAAGTCTGTCCGTTTACAAAGTCTGCTTGTGTGAAAATTTTGTCTCGAGCACAAGTACCATCCGGAGTCTGTTCTATTCGACAAAAAACATCCGGTTCTCCTAGTGTGATATGTTGTCCCATTAGAATTTATGCAGACAATTATGCCATGTTACACGATATCGCATATAAAGCGTTTAAACAAAAATTTAACTTGTATGCAGGAAGAATTGCAGTAGCGAAAGCAAAACAAGAAGGTGGAGCTATAGCTGTTTTTGGTAAAGGATGGGGTGGTGAACTCCGTCTGCCTCAAAGAAAAGGGACAGGGGCTTATTTTGTGGATTGGGTTCTTGCTCGTCTTGATGATCATGGTAGTTTAGTCGAGTTTACAGCTATTGAAGTTCAGACGATAGATACTACTGGGAATTATCAAACTGCTAGAAAAGCCTTGATTGATAGTAGAGAAATTGTCAGTGACACTGTTGGATTGAATTGGGAGAATGTAAATAAACGAATAATTCCACAACTTATATACAAAGGGCAAGTGCTACAACGAGAGGATTTGTGCAAATCAGGACTGTTTTTTGTAGCTCCCAAACCTGTGCATGACCGTGTACTTGAACGTTTGGGTGGAAAAGAAAAAATCCCATCATTTCCATATCAACCAGCCTCAATTCATTTCATTGCATATGATGTAAATTCTCCTGATGCACATAAGGATGGAGAAATATTACCATTGGGAATAATAGAAGAACATTGTACGACGGTCTATAAAGTTCAAGAAGCATTCTCTGCGGTCACGCTTCCAGAAGGAAATGTTTACAGGGATGCAATAATGCACAGCCTGTATTCTGATTGATATTTGATGCTTTTTTTGATTGTTCTGAATTAAAGCAGTCGCTTATTCCACCGAATTTACGTAAGTTTGCACCCAAATTCAGAGAAGTTCTTTACAAGAATGAAGCAAGCGATTATTTTCTTGAAGTTATGGATGTTTTCGTGGTTGGTCGGCGGGATGATCTCCTGCCAGCAGGAAACGCCGGTGACTTCAGTTATACATATTGATGCGGAAGGTACCATCCAAACCGTCAATCCGGATTTATACGGCATTACATTGGAAGAAATCAATCATGCCATTGATGGAGGTCTGTATGCCGAAATGATACAAAACCGGAGTTTTGAAGATGGAATTCCGCCTTTGAACTGCCCGTATGATGCCCGCCGCCGGGTAATTACGACTCCGAATGGCTATGACATGCCGTTTATGCGTTTGGATTCGCTTCCCGGCTGGAGACCTTTATCCACCAATACATGGATTTATCCGGATACCAAAGAATTGTTGAATGAAAAGAACAAGCGTTCGCTGGTTGTTTCGATTGCCACTACGGCTCAGAATGGTCGGGGCGGCGTCGTGGCTGAAGGCTATAATGGTCTGGCTATCCAACAAGGACAAACCTATCAGCTTTCCTTTTACCTGAAAGGAGGTTCGGTTTATCCGAAGAATTTGCACATCGCCCTGGAAGATTCCATCGGGAACCGGGTATTGAGTGATGTCTTTACGGTAACGCCTCATTACGAATGGAAGAAATACCGGCATACCTTTACGGCCAATGCTACGAGCAACAAGGCAATCCTGACTTTCTCGTCAGACAGTAGTCAGACGTTCTGGCTGGATGTCGTATCGTTGTTCCCGGAAACCTGGAAAGGCCGCCCTAACGGACAGCGGCAGGATATTATGGAAGCCATTGCCAAGCTGCAACCCCGCTTCGTGCGTTTCCCCGGAGGTGCTTTCGTTGAAGGATATACGGCCGGGACTTTTCCGGTCTGGAAAGAGACGTTGGGTAACATTGCCGAGCGCAAACATTTCTGGAATATCTGGGGATACGGAACAACCAACGGTACCGGTTATCACGAATACCTGCAGTTGTGTGAAGACTTGGGAGCAGAACCAATCTATGTGATCAACAGTGGTATCACGAATATGAGCCGGCGCCCGCGTTATGAGTCCATTACGGAGATGGATAAGCTGGTACAGGAAGCACTGGATGCTATCGGATATGCCAATTATCCAACGGACTCTGTGTTGGGAGCATTGCGTGCCAAGAATGGACATCCGAAACCTTTCCACTTAAAATATGTAGAGATCGGAAGTGAGAACTACGGACATGAATATACCAAACGCTTCGAACTGTTCCGAAAAGCCATCAAAGAGAAATGGCCGGAGATTACCGTCATCAGTAACCGCCTGGTTGGCCGCCAACCACGAAGTGAATGGCATGACATACACTTCAACGGGAAAAACTCGTTCTTCCTTTCCAACCAGAGCCGGTACGAAACGGTCAAAAGCCGGTATGAATGGGAAAATACCTTCGTGGGTGAATTCGGAAACATGCAATCATCGGAAGCCCGGACCATGTCATCTGCCATCGCCGAAGCCTGTTTCCTGATTGGAATTGAGAACTATCCGGACATGATGGCGCGGATTGCCTATTCTCCGGTATTGGGAAACGCCGATTATACCAAGGAACGCTGGCCGATGATCCTTTTCAATAACCATCAGATCGTGCTCTCTCCTTCTTATTATATGTGGATGCTGTTCAACAAATACCGCGGAGACGAGGTGATTCCATCTCAGGTTGAAACCTATCTGCGCCCGACGATTACCAACGGATTCGCTTCGGTGTATATGTTCGACAACTGCTATGAGATGAATCAGGTAATGATCGACGGGAAACCGGTAGAAGGAGGACGGATTTTGGGTGGTAACTGGGGAATATCTTCCGGTATATTAACACCGGTTCCCAACCGATGGAATTATGTCTTGTTGGGCGATTCGACAGCCAGCGACTACGAGTTTACATCTCATATCCGCCGTACAAAGGGTAGCGAACTGATCCAGTTCCGTGTCCGCAATAACGGTTGCCTTCGCGAACAGCAGGATTATATCAGTTTCACCTTGGGTGATGGTTTTGCCCGGTTATACCATCAAAGTGGGAATGTAACCGATACATTGGCTACAACGGTCAAGCAACCTTTGGTCAATAATACCGACTATGACGTCCGTATCCGTTGTCAAAAGGATTCGATCTTCTGTTATGTGAACGAAGTATTGGTACAGAAAGCCGGTATGCGTCCTTATCCATCATTGGCTTCAGTAGCCACGCTCGACAAGAAGAATAACTGTTTATACCTTAAAGTCGTCAATACAACCCGACATGAAGAAAAAGCCGAGCTGAACATCCAAGGATTATCGGTGGAAGATGCCGTAGATATCATTGAACTGGCTGGCGAACCGGAAACAAGCAACACCTTTGAGAAACCCGACCGGATCAAACCGGAGAAGAAGAAGACAACTTTTACCATGGGTATTCCCAAGACGTACAAGTTCCCACCTTCTTCGATTACCATCATGAGATTCAAAATAGAAAAATAAGGCTTCCGACAAATGCGAAAACCTTACTTTTCTATTTTTGGCCTTTCTGATCGACGCAGAAGCTCCACTTTTCTATTTTTGGTCCTTCTGATCGACGCAGAAGCTTCACTTTTCTATTTTTGGCCCTTCTGATTGACGCAGAAGCTTTACTTTTCAACCGATCAGATCGGCAACCTCAGCCCGTGCTTCGCGGATCAAATCAGTCGGAGAAAGACAGACTTGCAGGCCACGTTGCCCGGCACTGACATAAATATGTTCGAATTCGGTTGCTGATTCCTGAATATAGGTAGGGAAATGCTTCTTCATTCCAATCGGAGAACAACCGCCACGGATATAACCTGTCAGCGGTAATAATTCCTTCACGTGAATCATCTCACAACTCTTGTTACCGGAGACCTTGGCAGCTTTCTTCAAGTTGACTTCGGCGGCTCCCGGTATTACACAGACAAAATAACCACTCTTGTCGCCACGCAATACCAGCGTCTTGAACACTTGACTGACATCCTCGCCCAACTGTTCTGCCACATGCGTTGCACTCAGATCATTTTCATCCACTTCATAAGGCACCAGTTTATAGGCCACTTTTGCCTTATCAAGCAAACGAGCCACATTCGTCTTGTTTATTTTCTCTTTCATGATTCAATTCCTTTCATGGATAATTGTACCCGTTTCCGGGTTGTATCGATACTTAATACTCTTACTTGTACATGCTGATGAATAGAAACAACATCTGCCGGATTACTCACGAAACGGTCTGCCAGTTCCGAAATGTGAACCAGTCCGTTTTCTTTGATTCCTACATCGACAAAGCAACCAAAGTTGGTAATATTCGTCACAATGCCCGGCAACACCATGCCTTCCTGCAAATCGTCAATGGTATGAATATCGGGGTTAAAGCTGAATTCCTGGATTTCGCTGCGCGGATCACGTCCCGGCTTGTCCAGTTCCTTCATGATATCCTGCAAGGTTGGCATACCGATCTGATCTGTCTGATACTGTTCCAAGCGAATTTGTTGCTTCAATTCTTTCCGTTTCATCAGTTCTCCGACCGTACAATGCAAGTCTGCCGCCATCTTTTCTACTACCGGATAACTTTCCGGATGGACAGCCGAATTATCCAACGGGTTACTTCCATTGGGAATACGCAAGAAACCGGCACATTGTTCGAAAGCCTTTTCACCCAGTCGTGGTACCTTCTTCAAGTCTTTCCGGCTATCAAACGGGCCATTCTCAGCCCGATACTGTACAATATTCTGCGCCAGAACCGGTCCTAACCCGGAGATGTACGTCAACAATTCTTTGCTCGCTGTATTTACATTTACCCCAACCAGATTGACACAGCTCTCGACCGTCTGATCCAAACTCTTCTTCAACAACGCCTGATCCACGGCATGCTGGTACTGGCCGACACCGATACTTTTCGGATCGATCTTGACCAACTCGGCTAAAGGATCCATCAAACGGCGACCTATACTTACAGCACCGCGCACCGTTACGTCGTATTCCGGAAATTCTGCCCGCGCTACTGCCGAAGCTGAATAGACAGAAGCACCGTCTTCGCTGACAACAAATACCTTAACCGGCTTGGTATATCGGATGTTGGTAATAAATTCTTCCGTCTCGCGGCTGGCAGTTCCATTACCAATCGAGATAGCATCTATATTATAAGCCTCCACCAAATGCTGGATTTTGATCTCGGCCTTCTTCCGATTATTCTTGGGCGGATGCGGATAAATCGTTTCATTGTGCAACAGATTTCCCTGTGCATCCAGACAAACCACCTTACAGCCCGTGCGATAGCCCGGATCAATACCCAAGACACGCTTCTGCCCTAAAGGCGGAGCCAGCAGTAACTGACGGAGATTATCAGCAAAAACACGGATCGCTTCTTCGTCGGCTTTCTGTTTGCTGCTTTTGGCAAACTCCGATTCGATGGACGGCTTGAGCAAACGCTTATAGGCATCATCAATCGCCAATTGGAATTGTTCCCAACAGGCGCCATTATTCCGTTTATACTGCCTGTATAAGGATTCAAGACAGGCATCGTCATCTGCCGGCGCAATCGAAACCCGTAAGAAACCTTCCTCCTCGCCTCTTCGTACTGCCAGCAGCCGATGCGACTGACACCGCGAAAGTTTCTCTTCGAACTGGAAATAGTTCCGGTATTTCGCACCTTCCTCTTCTTTTCCTTTGATGACTTTCGCTGAAATAACCGCCTGGCGGAAAGCAAAACGCACCTGATTACGCGTCCGCTCGTTCTCGTTTACCCATTCGGCAATAATATCCCGCGCACCCGACAAGGCATCTTCTTCATCTTTCACCTCGCCCTGCACAAATGCCGGCACGCGTCCGGACAGGAACGGTTCCTTTTGGGCTGCAATCAGCTTAGCCAACGGTTCAAGCCCTTTCTTACGCGCCATCTCGGCACGCGTCACTCGTTTGGGTTTATACGGGAGATAAATATCTTCGATCTCATTGCTGTCCCACGAGGATTCGATTCGTGCTTTCAATTCCGGCGTCAGCTTTTCCTGTTTCTCCAATGCATTCAGGATTGTGTCCTTTCGTGCCTTCAGTTCCGTCAGTTTATCCAACCAGTTCTTGATGTCCGTTATTTGTACTTCATTCAGTCCGCCGGTCATTTCCTTCCGATAACGACTGATAAACGGAATAGTAGCTCCCGACTCCAGTAGTCCGATTGTATTCCGTACCTGCGGAAGCGGTAACTGAAGTGCTTTAGCTATTAAATCCGGATATATTATTTCCATATTGATATGATTTCAGAATTGACCTGCAAAAGAAACGAAAATCCTGTGGATATGCAAGCCTACAACGTAATCACTTCGGCATTCATGGCCTTGATTTCCTCTGCATGATGCGACGAGAAAACGACTGTTGCCTGTTTTTCCTGCTGCCATGCCACCAGGAAACGAGCAACTAACTGCCGAAGCTCCACATCCAAACCGTTGAAAGGTTCGTCTAGTAACAGCAATCCGGCCGGGAACATTAACGCCCTTGCCAAAGCAACTCGTTGCTGTTGCCCATAACTCAAGGCAGCCGGATACATCTCGGCCTGCTTTCCCAACTGAAAAGCTGCCAGCAGCCGCAGCGATTGCTGTTCCAAGATTGTCCGATCGTAATAAGCTGCACCACCAAGCATGATATTCTCCTTTGCCGTCAGTTGTGGAAGCAATGTCGGTTCCTGAAAGAGATTGGCTGTCTGCCCAGGCAAATGGGCGATTTCTCCGCCGGTGGGCTTCAAGGTTCCATTCAAGAGTTGCAGCAATGTCGTTTTTCCCTGTCCCGACGGAGCCGAAAGTGCATATATCTTTCCGGCTTTCAGGACGATATTCATGTGATGTACTCCATAAGAATAAGAGACATCTGTCAAACATATATCGTTAGGCTGAAGTGAAACAGCCTGTAACTCTACAGCCGAATGACGATAACGAACGGAAGGCTGCCAGTCTGATAAACGAGAAATCAACTTGTCGGTCAGCCAACTCAAGACAATTGCCACCAAGGTCCAGGCGATCAGTTCCGGAACATCAATAAAGACCTGCGCTTCTTTCATTCGTTTCCCGATACCATCCACACATTGCGACAAGACTTCTCCCATAATGATAGCCCGCCAACCAAAGCCCACGGCCGAAGCCAGTCCGCTGAAAAGATAGGGCTTCAGTTGCGGATAGTTAATCTGAAACAAACGATTCCAGGCATTCAGGTGAAATTGCCGGGCAAGCATCTTCCAAGAATCCCGCCGGTTCATCAAACCTTTCAGCAGGTTTTCAGTCAGCAACGGATACATTGTCAGAAAAGCGATCAGCAAAGGAATCATTTCCTGATTCAAGAATATCAATGCCAACAGGATGAAAGAGATGACAGGAACAGAGCGCAGTAACGACAACCAAGGCATAAACAAGAGCCGTATTCCTTCCGACCGATTCAACAGAAAGGCTGTTATGGATGCAGCTGCCAGAGAAAGCAGTAAACCGACGCAGGCTCTCAGACAAGTAGTTCCTATACTGACAAGAAATCCGGGTGTATAAACCAACCGAAGCAATGCACGGATCAGATCCGGGAACGAAGGAATCAGTTGCGGTTGTGCCATCTGCCACGAAAGCAACTGCCAGACAACAGGTATCAACAAGATAGACAGACAAGTCAGTACAATGCGTTTCATACGTCATTTAAGGAATAAAGGTTGAGTCGGGTAACCGGCCGCCTGTCGAACGGGGCTCGTAATGATTCATCAACTCCAGGAAATGCCCTACTTCTTCACGGCAATCTGTGGCCGGGATATAACGGATACGACAACGCTCGATGGTGGAAGGCGAAAGCATCCGATTACCAAATACACGTCTGTTTTCCAATATGCGGATCGCCTCTTCCGGTTTTTCCTGTGCAAAACGGCAGGACTGATCCAGAAGAGTCTGAATGGAATCTTTTAATGCCAACAAAGATTCCCGACAAACCACCGCCGTCTGCGGAAAACCATACGACAAAGAATCCGGACGATTCAAGTCTGCCAGAATCTGAAGCGTGGAATCCTGTTCCAATGCCATCGACAGAAAAGGTTCACTCAATACGGCCGTCTGCACTTTATCCGTCTGCAATGACAACAGGACTTCACGAGCTGTCGCAAACGAATAGTCATACGTATAAGAACCTTTTTGCTCCAGATAATAACGGGCAAGTATGTCGGGCGTCGTCCCGGCACCGAACAAATAGACTGGCGGCACAATATGATCGCGCCCTACTAAATACAAGGTTCCCCAAATCGGACAACCCAATAAAGGATAACGAATACCTTTATTATATAGGTTGGCAGCCGAAATCATCGGCAAAACCGCTATATCAGCCTCACCTTTCACTAATAAAGCCTGCATCTGTTCGGGCGAATCCAAGACTTTCACCTGCATTTTCTTCCCTTTTAATACCGGCTCTTTTTCCATCCATTGCGCAAAGGCTATTGCTGACGGGCCACGTAATACCGCCACTTCGTAAATCATTTCAGCCGATTCTTTCTTAGAATCCAATTTACAACTCCACAAAACGAGTAGTAAAATGAAGAACCAGCCATATCGGAATTTATATAACATCTACACTTTGTCTTTTAATGTAACGAGTGTTACCTCAGAGAGTGGCTGCAAGCTTACGAATATTGGCAAGTCTTTCAAGGAATGACTTGTTTGATTTTGCCTTCTGCATATCATAATCAGCTTGTAATCTTATCCAAATTTCGGCATCAATACCCAAAGCAGCCTCAAAAAGCAAGGCATATTCGGTAGAGACAGACCGCTTGCCATTCAATATCTCGTTAAGTAACGTTGGTGAAATCCCCATTTGCTCGGCAAGCTTACGTTGTGAAAGTCCTCTGTATTCAATTTCATCCTTAATCATTTCTCCTGGATGTATAGGTTCTGAAGGAGTTAAATTGTTTGCAATCATTCTTGGATCGACACCTTTTAATGTAATCATATCGCTTTTTATTTATAATGATTCGACAAATTTAATATATTACATATCGTAATAATTGGTTCATCAGTTGTATCCTTAACCGTAAATTCAATTCGATATTTATCATTTACTCGAATGGATGAAATTCCCTGTTTATCTCCTTTAAGCGCCTCATAGTTTAATGAGTTAATGGCTGATAATTTCTCTATACTTGATGCCGCTTTGAGATACCGGATACACTTTTGATACCGCCTTACAATATCGGGCTGATAGCGATGCTTTTTATCACTAGTCTTTCCCGTCTCATACAATTCTCGCAAATATATTTCTTCAAATGTGACGTACATAGTAATTCAGCTAATTTGCAAATATAAGCAACAATCCACATATTCACAAACCTGTGAACAGATTTTTAGAAGCAAAGAGAATTATGCCTCATTTTTAAGAGAATAAAAGCTCTTTGTTTATTTTTGCCCAAAATAAGAAAAGACAACCTGTTGAGTGATTAACAAAAATATAAGTCAACTCAGTACATAAATAAGTTAAACTAAAGTCAACCCCTTTTATTTATAAAGAGATTTTAAGTCAACTAAATCCGTTAAATGACAGATAATAACTGTCATTTATGTATATCTTTTATCGTTTCACCCAGGTGATTCGATCGTCTCACATAGGTGGAACGATCGTTCCACAGGGGTGAAGAGATCGTTCCACAAGGGTGAAACGGTAAAAAATAAACGAGAATTACCTTTATTTATAGAATGGACAGGAAACCCGCTACCCTATTTCCGTCTTACACCCAACATGGTTATAAAAGACAGATTCAGTGAAATCCCGACAAAAACGGGCAAACTGATCTACACCGGTGCAATGACAAATACCCAATTGCCGCGGATGTTTTCCAGACAAACTACGGGCAATGACCTGATATTTCTCTTCTCCTGCCGTATGAATATGAAATCCTCCGATCAAAGTATCCAGATGGCGCGTCGGGAAGAGTGCTTCTCCTTGCTGCAATACATTCGTTATACCGCGATGCGAACAGGCACTCAACACTGAATAAGTCGTATCTGTGAGTAAAAAAACAGCCAATTCGTCTGTAAATGTATCGGGCATACGCTGACCGTTCACTTCGGTAAAGAAATGATCAAAATGCGTATCTTCCTTTTGACTAAGTGGAATATCCGGACAAAGCACTACTTCCGGATAAATCTCAGTTACCTCGTCTACAAAACAAAAGCGGCTCAGATCGAGCGATGAAGCATCCAGCAATCCATTCTCCCGTTCTTTCTTAAATTTCCGGTTCAAGGCATCCCGCTTACAAAAGACAGTTGCCCGGTCATTCTCTGCCAGAAAAGCCCGAAGTCCGCCGGTATGATCACTATGCCCGTGTGAAAGGACCAACGCATCCACCACCTTTAAGTCGATATGCAATAAGGTTGCATTTCGAAGTAACAAATCACTTTGTCCGGTATCAAACAAAATCCGTTTCTCGGGTGTTCGCACATACAAAGACAAACCATGTTCCGCTTCCAGCTTGCGGTTGTAAACACAATTCTCTACCAAGGTTGTTATCGAATAAGTAGCCATCGTTTTATTAAAATATTTTAAGTATTTCGTCTCATCGTATGATTTATTCTCCGAAAGATAAAAGAAATTATGTTTTCACTGAACGATTGAAGCAAACAAAAAGGGAAAAAGACCTTTTCAAGCCCTTTCGAGCGTATGATAAAAGATGCAAAACGGCCCATTTTTCAGCTAAATAACATATAAAAAAGTTTGTCAATTTGTCGAAAATTGATATAAAGCAAGAGAAGATAAAGAATTAACTCGTATCTTTGCAGCCGAAATCAAGTATGAGACCAGTTGTCTTTAGCGAAAGCAGCTACTCATCTTTTCCTGAGAATCAGGAGCCGGCCAGCATGTTTAGGGATAAAGATGCTGCGGCAAGGGAAGAAAAACCTGCCTACGCCGGTTATGTCTAACGTAATATTTAAAATATGAAATTAAAAGCCTATCTTCTCGTAGGATCAGTCTTGTTCTTCGGAATCGCGGCTGATACGAAAGACGCAAAGCCTACTGAGGGTGCGAACCCGGGTGACCTTGCACCGAGAATAGTGTTGAATGAAAATGAAACAGAAATTCATTTTCAAGACCAGGCCGGGCATTACACCTTGATTAATTTCTGGGCTGCCTATGATGCAGAATCCAGAGCTCGTAACATCCGGTTATGGAATGAAGTAAACAAGTGGAATGCCACTTCCGGAAACTTAGCCATGTATTCCATCTCATTGGATGAGAAAACATCGGTTTTCGAAGCAACTGTAGCTACAGACAAGTTAGAAGGAACCAATCAGTTGCACGAAAAGGAAGGGCGGCAGTCGGACGTCTTCAGAAAGTATAAGCTGGAGAAAGGATTAAGAAACTTTCTGATTGACGAAAATGGAGTTATCATCGCAGCCAATGTTACTCCTGAAAAACTGACTGAATACTGCAAGCAGATTTAATTTTTAGACACCTATTTAGAAACCCCTCAATAAAGCTCATCGGCTTTATCGAGGGGTTTGTCATTTGTATATTCGTCCATCTTGTCGTACTTTTGCATCGTTATGCAACAAAATCAGATTATAACTCCGACAATTCATCTGCAAAAGCAACAGGATGCCCTCCAGAAAGAGTACATGTATGAAAAAGAGATGTACCAGGAACAAGCAGAAAAGGTAGGGATCTGGAAAAAGATCCAACAGGGTCTTTGCTGGTATCCGGTTACTACAGGCAGAAGTTATTATAATTCCCTGAACCAACTGGTTGTAGAAATTACCCGCCGGGAAGACAAAGAAGTTGAACATAACTTTGAATATGGTCGCCCCGTTTGTTTCTTCAAGACCAACGGCAACGGGAAACCCTTCTATTTCAACTTCAGCTCAACAATCAGTTATGTGCAGGACGACGTGATGGTTGTTTCTTTGCCTTCACCTTTTGCCCTGACAGAGATACAAGGGGAAACCGATTTAGGCATCCAGCTTTATTTTGATGAGACAAGTTATAAAACTATGTTTGCCGCTTTGAAGGAAGTTCTTTCTGCCAAAGGGAACCGACTGGCCGAATTACGGGATATATTATTAGGAAAGTCGCTTGCTGCCAAGCGCGAACTTTTCCCAATTCGTTTCCCCTGGCTAAATTCTTCCCAGGAATCGGCAGTCAATCAGGTACTTGCAGCCAAAGATGTAGCGATTGTTCATGGTCCTCCAGGAACAGGAAAGACAACCACGCTGGTTGAAGCCGTTTATGAAACTTTACATCGAGAAAATCAGGTGATGGTTTGTGCCCAAAGCAACACCGCCGTTGATTGGATTGCAGAAAAGCTGGTAGATCGCGGAGTCAATGTATTGCGTATCGGTAATCCAACCCGGGTTAATGACAAGATGCTCTCGTTTACATACGAGCGCCGATTTGAAGCCCATCCTGATTACAGCGAATTATGGAGTATCCGCAAAGCAATCCGGGAAATACAGTCCAGCTTCCGGAAGAAAAGCCGAAGCGAACGGGATACAGAACGAAACCGGCTATCACGTCTGAAATATCGGGCAACGGAACTAGAAATGAAGATAGATGCCGAACTGTTTGATGAAGCACGTATTATTGCCTGCACACTGGTAGGAGCAGCCAATCGGTTATTGACAACACATCATTTCACGACGCTTTTCATTGATGAAGCAGCTCAGGCATTGGAAGCCGCTTGTTGGATTGCCATCGAAAAAGCAGACCGCGTTGTGCTGGCAGGTGATCATCAGCAATTACCGCCTACCATCAAATGCCTAGAAGCCGCCCGGGAAGGCTTAGATCAAACCTTGATGCAAACCATTGCGGTGAACAAGCCGGAGGTTGTTTCTTTGCTTAATCTGCAATACCGGATGAACGAGACCATCATGCGTTTCCCTTCCCGCTGGTTTTATCATGACCAGTTAAAAGCTGCTCCCGAAGTACGCGAGCGCGGTATTCTGGAATGGGATACACCGATCGTCTGGACCAACACAGCCGGTTGCGAATATCTGGAATATCAGCAGGAAGAAAGTCTGAGTCGGATCAATAAACGGGAAGCCGAACTATTGGTTCTTCAGTTACAAGTCTATATTGAGAATATATCCAAAGAACGGGTACTTGAAGAACAAATTGATTTCGGAGTAATTTCACCCTATAAGGCACAAGTGTATTACCTCCGAAGCCTGATCAAACGGAATGCATTCTTCAAACCGTTCCGCAAACTCATCACGATCCATACCGTTGATGGCTTTCAGGGACAGGAAAGAGATGTAATCCTTATCAGTTTAGTGCGGGCAAACGAAGCCGGACAAATCGGATTTCTCAGCGATCTTCGACGCATGAATGTAGCGATCACTCGTGCCCGAATGAAACTGATCATTATCGGTGATGCTTCGACCCTGTCGCATCATCCGTTCTACCGGAAATTATATCAGTATATCCAAGAAAAAGGGAAAGTCATCCAATTGGGAGACCCTATAGAACAAGAACAAACAGAAACAGAAAACAACTCCATATGAAATATAAATTACTTGTATTGGATTTGGATGGTACTCTGACCAACAGTCAAAAGGAAATTACTCCTTTCACAAAAGAAGTATTAATTAAGGCCCAGCAGCAAGGATTACATATTGCCCTTGCCTCCGGACGCCCTACGTACGGTATTGTTCCATTAGCGGAGGAATTAGAACTAAAGCGTTATGGCGGTTTCATTCTTTCTTTTAATGGAGGCAAAATTATTGATGTCATGACAGACAAAGTCTTGTTTGAACAGGCGTTGCCACCGGATGTAATTCCAGTTCTTTACCAGGAATCTCAAAAAGCCGGTATATCCATCCTTTCATATAATGGGCCTTATATCCTGACAGAAACGCCCGACAACCAATATGTACAATATGAATCATTCCTGACCCGGATGAAAATCCAGGCGACCCAGGATTTTGTACATGATCTTCCTCAACCGGCAGACAAATGTCTGGCTGTTGGAGATCCGGAAGCACTAATTCCGCTGGAAGAAAAGTTGCGTCGCGAACTAAGTAACAGAATCAATGTATATCGTTCAGAACCTTTCTATCTGGAACTGGTTCCCAAAGGAATCGACAAAGCCAATTCCATTAAGGTCTTGCGAAACCGTACTCATACAAAGCGCGAGGAAATCATTGCCATTGGAGATGGTTATAATGATCTATCCATGATCAAGTATGCCGGATTAGGCGTAGCTATGGGAAATGCCCAGCCACCAATCAAAGCCCAGGCCGATTTGGTCCTTCCGCACACCAACGACGAAGATGGCGTAGCACATTTCGTCCAAAGCATCCTGGAAACGGCAGAATGACGAACTAACGAATACGAAACTTCCTGAAATTATCCCTAAAGCAATAGGATTCTTCCGGCAATTTGTTTATATTTGTCAGATAATCCCTAAAAATAAAGGCTATGAAGTACAAATTATTAGTGATCGATGTTGATGGGACTCTATTAAACGATCAGAAACAAATAACACCTCACACAAAGTCTGCTATATTGAAAGCACAACAGATGGGTGTACATATTGTATTAGCCTCCGGACGTCCGACAGGAGGAATTCTGCCGCTAGCCAAAGAATTGGAATTGAATAATTACGGTGGATATGTCATTTCCTATAACGGTGCGCAAATTATCGAAATGCAAACGGGAAATCTGTTGTTCGAAAAACGGATTAATCCGGAATTAATTCCATATCTAGATAAGAAAGCTAAGAAAAACGGTTTCACGATTTTCACCTATTTAGAGAATTCTCTGATTACGGATTGTGCAGATGATCCATATGTTCAGCAAGAAGCCAATCTCAACAATATGCATATCCGGCAAGTCTCCAACTTCCCGAATGCCATCGACTTTGAGCCTTGCAAATGTATATTAGCCAGTGACAACGAACAAGAACTTGTTGGTCTGGAAAATCACTGGAAAAAGAAACTGGCAGGTGTAGCTGATGTATTCCGCTCAGAAGATTATTTCCTGGAAGTGGTACCGCCTACAGTTGATAAAGGAAATACGCTGGCTTTATTGATGGAAATGTTGAAGCTGACTCGCGAAGAAGTCATCGCTATTGGTGATGGTATTACTGATGTTCCGATACTACAACTTGCAGGTTTGGGTGTAGCTATGGGTAATGCCCGAGATTCTGTAAAAGTCTGCGCATCAGCAACAACGCTGACTAACGAACAAGATGGTGTGGCTGTTGCCATTGAAAAAGCCATTTTATCAGCTATCCGTCCAGCAGAGGTTCCTTTAGATCAATTGAATGCACGCGGGAAACATGCATTAATGGGGAATTTAGGCATTCAATACACGTATGCATCGGAAGATCGTGTAGAAGCAACTATGCCAGTAGATGAACGGACTCGCCAACCATTCGGTATCTTGCATGGTGGAGCGACATTAGCCTTGGCAGAAACTGTTGCAGGCCTAGGTTCGATGCTGATTGTGCAGCCTGATGAAATTGTTGTCGGAATGCAAGTCAGCGGAAACCATATCTCGTCTGCACATGAAGGAGACACCGTCAGAGCCGTTGCTACTATATTCCATAAAGGACGTTCATCGCATGTATGGAATGTAGATGTTTTCACATCAACAGACCGTTTGGTTTCATCCATTCGTGTTGTAAACAGTGTTATGAAAAAGAGATGATAACAAAAGATTCTTACCATATTATAGATACACTCATCCGGCAAGGTCGGAGTTTTGCATTATGGCGTATTCCGGGAAATGAAACGATCCATTTTCGAATGCAAAGTTATGGAACTCCGGATTTGCTAGGAAGTTATACAGAATTAAATGGACGGAGCGGTTTTGTCATCGCTCCGTTCCACATATCAGACAAACATCCTATTGTGCTGATCCAACCGGATTGTATGGATTTGCCAGAGGACATATTGGAAACTCCGCAAGATAATATCGAAGTTTTCCAACAAGCTTATCCGGAAATAGTATCGTATGAAAATGAGAAAGCACATTATTCTGCATGTTTTCATGCTTTCCAGCAACCGTTATTACGAGGTATACAAGACAAGCTAGTCTTATCACGGGCTAAAACAAATCCGAAATCAGCTAGTTTCTCACCCGGAAAAGTATTTTTCCAGGCATGTGAACGTTATATTTATTCGTATGTCTATCTCTGTTATACTCCATTGACAGGCATTTGGATGGGTGGTACACCTGAAATCCTGCTGGCTGGAGAAGGAAATCAATGGCAAACGGTAGCCTTGGCAGGAACGCAACGACTGAAGAACGGAAAACTTCCTCATGCATGGGACCAGAAGAATTGGCAGGAACAGCAATTAGTTGCTACTTATATCCGCCGACAATTAGGAACATTGGGAATCGTACCAAAGGAAAAAGGTCCATATTCTGCACGGGCAGGCGAATTAGCCCACTTGAAAAGTGATTTCCGTTTTACTTTGCCAGATAATCAAAAATTAGGTGACCTGATCAATCTGCTCCATCCTACACCTGCCGTTTGTGGTTTACCCAAGGAAGATGCCTATCAATTCATCCTTCAACATGAAGGATATGACCGCAGTTATTACTCCGGTTTCATTGGATGGATCTCTCCTTCCGGACATACGGATTTATATGTAAACCTGCGGTGTATGAATATTCATGCAAACACTTACACTTTATTTGCCGGAGGAGGATTACTGGCATCCTCTAAACTTGAAGAAGAGTGGAATGAAACTGAAGACAAGATGAATACAATGAGAAATATTTTAGAATAACTATTTATGTACTCTGATAAAAAGAACATTCTCCAACTCGTTGCTTTATTGAAAGCACACGAGATCCGAAATATAGTCCTTTGTCCGGGAAGCCGGAACACTCCTATCATACATACGATTGCCAATCATCCGTTCTTTTCCTGCCATGCCGTTACCGACGAACGAAGTGCCGGTTTCTTTGCTTTAGGTCTGGCTCTTTGTACCGGAAAACCGGCTGCCGTATGTTGCACTTCTGGAACAGCTTTACTGAATCTTCATCCGGCTGTAGCGGAAGCATATTATCAGCAAATACCGCTCGTCGTTATTTCGGCCGACCGGCCCGGTGCCTGGATCGGACAAATGGACGGACAAACGCTTCCACAACCACAAGTATTTGGCTCATTGTCCAAATGTTCTGTTAATCTGCCGGAGATTAAAACGGATGAAGACGAATGGTATTGTAACCGACTCATCAATGAAGCGTTATTGGAATTGACTCACCATGGAAAAGGTCCGGTACATATTAATGTTCCGATTTCCGAGCCTTTATTCCAGTTCACAACAGAAGAGCTTCCGGAAGTAAGAGTGATCACCCGATATCAAGGATTAAATATTTACGACAGGCAGTACAATGATCTGATTGCCCGGCTCAATGCTTATCCCAAACGGATGATGCTGGTCGGACAGATGAATCTGATTTATCTCTTCGAACGGAAGATATGCAAACTGCTTTACAAACATTTTGCCTGGTTGACGGAACACACGGGTAACCAAACGATACCTGGCATTCCGGTTAAGAACTTCGATGCCATCATCTATTCATTGCCCGAAGAAGAACAGCTTAAACTGATTCCGGATTTACTGATCACCTACGGAGGACATATCGTTTCCAAGCGATTGAAGCAATTGCTTCGCAAGCATCCACCAAAAGAACACTGGCACGTGGCAGCTGATGGAAAAGTAACAGATACTTTCGGTTCTCTGACTACTGTCATCGAAATGGATCCGTTTGAGTTCCTGGAGAAAATAGCCTATCTGCTCGACAATAAGAATAGTGAATATCCAAAAGAATGGGAATTTCTGTCGAAGAAAATCCAACAGCCCGATTTTGCTTTCTCTGAAATGGCAGCCATAGGGAAAGTATTGCAAGCTCTTCCTAAAGATGCTGTACTGCATTTGGCCAACAGTTCAACGGTTCGATATGCCCAGTTGTTTAAGATTCCTGATACAGTTGAGGTTTGTTGTAATCGCGGAACTAGTGGAATTGAAGGTTCGTTATCTACAGCATTAGGTTATGCCTGGATTTCCGATAAGCTCAACTTCGTCTTGATTGGAGATTTAAGTTTCTTCTACGATATGAATGCGTTATGGAGTAATCATTTGCGTGGCAACTTACGTATCTTATTATTGAATAATGGTGGTGGTGAAATCTTCCAGGCTCTGCCCGGATTGAAGATGGAAAACCGGACACATCGTTTCGTCACGGCTACACACACAACTCATGCTGAAGGTTGGGCAAAAGAACGAGGCTTCGATTATCAGGCTGTTCATTCCATGGAAGAACTGGAACAAGCCTTACCGGCTTTCATGCAAACCGAACAGCAAATTCATCCGCAATTTATTGAAGTTTTCACAGATAAAGCGGAAGATGTCCGCTTACTGAAAGATTATTATCATTCACTCAAATAAGAGGAGACTGATCATGTATCGGATTCAGATATTGCCCAAGACACTTCATTTCAAGCAACCTGCTGGAACTTCACGGGGAATTTATACAACCCGGAAAGTGTGGTATGTCATTCTTTCTTCTGATGAGCATCCGGAACGGAAAGGTTGGGGCGAATGTGCGCCGTTGCCTCAGTTGAGTTGCGACGATTTACCCAACTATGAAGAAATATTAGCAGCTGCTTGTCGCGAGGTGGAGGCAAACGGATACATTCATAAAGAGGCATTGCGTCCCTATCCTTCCATCCTGTTCGGACTAGAAACAGCCTTTCGGCATTATGAACAGCAATCGGTGGCTTTGTGGAATACACCTTTTTCACGAGGCGAAGCCGGCATTCCCATTAACGGATTAATCTGGATGGGAAACTATGAGCGGATGCTCGAACAGATCCGTAACAAGATGGAAACAGGTTTCCGCTGCATCAAGCTCAAGATTGGAGCGATCCACTTTGAGGAAGAACTCGACTTGTTGGCTTTTATCCGGAAACATTTCTCGGCTGAGGAAGTAGAACTGCGTGTGGATGCCAACGGAGCTTTTCAGCCCGACACGGCTTTAGAGAAACTGAAGCAATTGGCAGAACTAGACATACATTCCATCGAACAGCCCATCCGCGCCGGACAATGGGAAGAAATGGCTCGGCTCTGTGCCGTTTCTCCGCTTCCAATTGCGTTGGATGAAGAATTGATTGGTATCAATTCGCCTGACCAGAAACAGGAATTGCTGGAAACGATCCGTCCGCAATATATCATCTTGAAGCCTTCTCTCCACGGAGCGATGTGTGGCTCGGAAGAATGGATTCGGGAAGCGGAAAGATTACAGATCGGTTGGTGGATCACTTCTGCCCTTGAATCTAATATCGGACTGAATGCTATTGCACAGTGGTGTGCAACGTTCCAGAACCCGCTGCCACAAGGTTTGGGTACAGGAGCGTTATTTACCGATAACATCGAGATGCCGCTCGAGATTCGGAAAGACTGTCTTTGGTTTAAACCCGAGGAAAAGAATTTACTCATCCGGGAATAACATTTCCCGCAGGCGGGCGATTGCCTTCTGCAATTGGGCATCTACCGTATGAACACTAATATCCAAAGCGGCTGCCACTTCGGCATACGATTGCTTGTCTTCACGAATACGAATAAAGACTTCACGACACCGTGGAGGCAAGCGGTCCAACGCCTTCACATAACGGGCAAACAACTCCTCTCCTATCAATATCTCTTCGGGTGAATCATCCATATCCGGTAAGATGTCTGCTGTCAGATCTGTTTTCTCTGGTTGTTTCTTTTCCTGTTCCAAACGAGCCAGAGCTGCATTGCGGACGGTAATAAAGAAATAATCCTCCAAATTGGCAATTTCCTGTAAAGACTGACGACGTTGCCAGATCCGAAAGAATACATCCAGCACAATCTCTTGTGCAGCTTCATCATCGTGCAGATAATACCACGCGATCCGATAGAAACGGTCATAACAAAGATCATAGAATTTCTTCAATGCCAGTTGAGAATCATCATCCCTCATCTGCCGTAAATATCGCCTTATCTCTTGCTCTGTCATATCCGCTCTTCTTCTTAACTGCGGGTGCAAAAATAACACAAAAATCAGAAAGGATAAAACGACGAAAGATTTCTAAAGGATCGATGCACAGTTACGGCCTCGCATTTGCTAAAAAACGCTCGTAAATGGGTGTTGCGACCCCGCAACAGGTAAAAAGCGCACGCAAATGAGACGAAGCGACCCCACAAGTCGACTGAGACTATAAAATAATACCCAACAGGCACTAGGATTCTTCCAATCCTAGCCTATTGGGTATAAAAATATATTCAATAAAGCATTACTGTCTTACAGCGTTCCTTGCTTCAACTGCTCTACAAACTGGTCAATCCGATGTAATTCTTTCGGAATATCGATACTTTGCGGACAATGGGAATTACACTGGCCACAACCGATACAATGACTGGCCTGACGAAGTTTCGGTACACTCCGGTCGTATCCGACCAGATAAGCCCGACGTGCTTCCTTGTAATTCTCGTCTTGCTGGCTCTTTGGAAGATTTCCCTCGTTCACACATTTATTATAATGTAGTAGAATGGCAGGAATATCGATACCATACGGACAAGGCATACAATATTTACAGTCGTTGCAAGGTACCGTCGGATATTTAAGCATCAGCTGAGCCGTTTCTTCCAGGAAATCTTTTTCCTCGTCCGACAACGGAACCAACGGAGAATACGTACGGATGTTATCCTGCAAATGCTCCATATACGTCATTCCGCTCAATACCGTCAATACCTTTTCCGGTGAACCGGCAAAGCGGAAAGCCCACGAAGCCACGCTGCTTTGTGGCGTACGTTCTTTCAGACGCATCATGATATGCTCCGGTACGTTCGACAAGCGTCCGCCCAGCAGCGGTTCCATGATAATCGCCGGAATACCGCGCTTTTCTAATTCAGCATACAGATATTCGGCATTCACATTCCGTCCGGAAGCATGGCGCCAGTCCACATAATTCAACTGGATTTGTACAAAATCCCAATGCACATGGTCGTGCATCGCCAACACTTCATCAAAGACATCTACTGTTCCATGGAAAGAGAAACCCAGATTACGGATACGTCCGGCTTTACGTTCTTCAATCAGGTAATCCAACATTCCGTTGTCGATATAACGAGCACGGAAGGTTTCAATACCACCATTTCCAATAGAGTGCAACAGATAATAATCAATATAATCGGTCTGCAAGTCCTTGAGCGACTGCTTGTACATGGCAATCGAATTCTCGCGTGTCCAGTTCTGGAAGTTTGATAACTTGGTTGCAATGATAAGCTTCTCACGCGGGTGACGCTTCAAGGCAATACCAGTTGACTTCTCCGACCAACCTTGCACATATACAGGAGACGTATCGAAATAATTTACTCCATGTGCAATGGCATAATCAACCAAACGATTGACGGCATCCTGATCAATGATATTTCCACCTTTCTCCGGAGCCGGAATAGTCGGCCAGCGCATACAACCATATCCTAACAAGGAGATTTTCTCTCCTTTCGGACTGATTCGATAGGTCATCTTATCAGTCGGTACTTCACCTAACGGACCGGCGGCAACTCCATCCGTTTTATCCGACGAACAACCCGACAATAACGGTGCTGCCGAAGCTGTACTGATTCCTACAATCTTCAGGAAATCCCGACGATTGATGTTATGTTTATCTTGTATTTCCATATCCAATCTCTATTTAAACATTATACTTCGCGGTGACGTTCGTGTCCTTCTACATAGATGGCACTGTACGGACGTGCCGGACACAGGTTTTCGCAGGCACCACAACCAATACATTTCTCTTCGTTGACGATCGGCTTCTTGACAGAGTTAGGATTGTTCTTATCGACAGGAATCATCTTAATTGCCTTCGTAGGACAATGCCGCTCACAGTTTCCGCACTCAACTCCATCGGTCACCGGAATACAATTCTTATGGATTGTAACGGCATGACCAATCTGGATGGCCGACTTATCAGCTCGTGTAATCAGTTTAATGGCACCAGTTGGGCAGACTTCAGAGCATTTCACACACTCAGGACGACAATAACCGCGCTCATACGACATCTCCGGCTGCATGAGATTCTCCAACTTGGTAGAAGGACGAAGCACATCGTTCGGACATGCCGAAACGCAAAGCTGGCAAGCGGTACAATGCTGAGCAAAGTTACCGATCCCAAGCGAACCCGGAGGCGTCAGCGGCGTAAGGCGTTCGGGAGCCAGTTTCGGTTCGATATCAGCCAGACCGCCATCTACTTTCTGCTCTACCTTATTCTTGTCTGTCGGCAATTCAGCACGGGTATCCGTCCGTTTGTTCGGATTCTTCTGATACTGACGAAGGGCTTTCTGCTGTTTTTCCTGCGCATGCAGGGCAGCAGTAGCGGCTACGACACCGACTACTGAGAAGAAACCACGACGTGAAGCATCAGTCGCCGGCTTACCAACTTCTTTCTTTTCATAAACATACTGGTAATGAAGTGCATCATGCTTACAATTATCCAAGCAATCCATACAAGCCACACAACGGCTGTAATCAATCGTATGCTCCTGGATATTTATACATGCAGCCTTACATTTGCGGGCACATAGATTACAATTCTTGCATTTCTCGGTATCGATCATCGGACGGAATAACGAGAATCGGGCAACAAATCCCAACAAAGTACCGACAGGACAGATCGTATTACAATAGGTCCGCCCGTTTCTCCATGCCAAGACTGCCACCACAATACATGTTATGGCAGCAATTACCAGTGTCGAGACACTTCTTACCCAAACATCCACAGAATAGAAAGCATAGCTGTCTGCCCGTTCGGCGAAATAAGCCAACAGGTTATTTCCCCATTGATAAAGCGGAGCAAACAAGTTGTTGGCAATACGTCCGTAAGCACTATAAGGTGCCAACAACGCTACAGCCGCATGAACGCCGGCTACCAGCAACACCACAAACAGAACAAAGACACCATAACGCAGCCAAGTAACAGCCGGAGAATACGAGAAACGCATTTTCTTTTTCTTGCGTTTCCCGCTTATCCACGAAATGACATCCTGAAAAACGCCCAAAGGGCAAATAACCGAACAATACACACGCCCTAAAACGAGTGTAAGCAACAACAAGGCGATTACTACACCTACATTCAGCGCTAACAGCGACGGCAGGAACTGGATTTTTGCCAACCAGCCGAACCACGCATGAATGGTTCCCGTAAAATCGAGGAACAGCAGCGTAATCAGCGCAAAACATACAATCGCTAATGTTAATCGAATTTTTCGTAGCATATAATTACATATAAATATTAGAAATACTCTTCTTTTTCCTAGTACACAAAGGTATAAAATAACAAGGATATTTTATACACTTTTCTGTTAAAACGAGATATGTACACAGCTGAATGATAAGAAAAGGCTTCTTATATCACCTAAACGACAAAGAGCAGATCAAACAGCCTCTCTGGCTTGTTCATCTGCTCTTTGCTTTCATTCAGTCAAATTTCTGATTATTTCTTCAACCACTTGTCGAGCCATTCAAAGAATGTACGTTGCCACAACACGCCATTCTGAGGCTGCAGTACCCAGTGATTTTCATCCGGATAAATCAATAACTCAGCCGGAATACCACGCAAGACGGCAGCATTAAAGGCAGCCATTCCCTGATTAGCCAGGATGCGGTAATCTTTCTCGCCATGGATACAAAGAATCGGTGTATCCCACTGATCGACGAACTTATGTGGAGAGTTGGCAAAAGTGCGTTGTGCTGTCGCATTCTGCTTATCCCAGTAAGCGCCGCCCATATCCCAGTTGGCAAACCACATTTCTTCTGTTTCCAGATATTGCATTTCCATGTTGAAGATACCGTCGTGTGCAATGAAGGCTTTGAAGCGCTTGTTGTGATGACCAGCCAACCAATAAACAGAGAATCCACCAAAGCTGGCTCCAACGCAGCCTAAACGATCTTTGTCAACAAACGGTTCTTTAGAGAATTCGTCGATAGCCGTGAAGTAATCCTTCATACATTGTCCACCGTAATCACCACTGATTTCTTCGTTCCATTCCTTACCGAAGCCCGGCAGACCGCGGCGGTTCGGAGCGACAATAATATAATCGTGGGCAGCCATGATCTGGAAATTCCAACGATATGACCAGAACTGGCTCACCGGACTTTGCGGACCACCTTCGCAATATAATAAGGTAGGATATTTCTTGTTCGGATCGAAATGAGGCGGATAAATAATCCACGTCAGCATATCCTTGCCATCGGTTGTCTTCATCCAGCGGGCTTCTACCTTACCCATTTCCAACTGATCATAGATAAACTTGTTTTCGAAGGAAAGCTGAGTAGCTTCGCCCGATGCCGGTGATACGGAGAAGATTTCATCCGCAGCACTCATCGAGTGACGCAGCGTAATCAGTTTATCGCCCATCAAAGCAACTCCTGAATAATCATTCACACCTTGTGTGATCTGACGAACCGAACAAGCGGTAGCATCAGCGGCATAAATCTGGATTTCACCATGCCATACTCCGGTAAAATAAAGTGTATTCGAATCGGAACCCCAGCAGAATTCGCTTACACTCGAATCGAAGTCCTTGCTCACAAAACGTTTCTCTCCCGTTTGCAGATCCATTACCATCAGACGGTTCTGGTCTGATTCGTATCCGTCGCGTTCCATACTCAACCAGGCGATATGCTTACCATCGGGCGAATACTGCGGATTCGTATCATATCCCATGATTCCCTCACTGATATTGGTCGTCTGCTTCGTATTCAGGTCATAAACATAAATATCCGAGTTGGTAGAAAGGGCATAATCTTTTCCTACTTTCTTACGGCTCGTATATGCTACCTTGTCTGACGACGGACTCCAAGCCAGTTGCTCCATACCGCCGAAAGGTTTCATCGGAGCTTCATACGGTTCACCTTCCATAATATCGACCGGATTCGAAACCTGGTCGCCATCGAAATCAGCTACAAACGGATGCGGAGCTGTAGTTACCCATTCATCCCAATGCTTGTACATCAAATCTGTTACAATAACACCCGTAGTTTTGTCCAGATCCGGATATTTATCCTGCGTACTTGGAACAGTCTTTACCTGCGAAATAAACAACACCTTCTTTTCATCCGGCGAGAAAGCGAATCCTTCGATATTCCCGTCGTAGTTCGAAATCTGCTGACGGTCTGAACCATCCGGATTCATCATCCACAGCTGGCTGGTACCACTTTCTGAAGAAAGGAATGCTATTTTAGAACCTCCCTTGATCCATTTCGCTTCATTTTCCGAGAACGGAGTACGTGTGATTTGCTGATTGTCCGAACCATCGGCATTCATCACGAAGATTTCCCGATTACTTTTATTCTCCGGTACGCTATAATAAGCCACCGAATATACCACCTTCCGGGCATCCGGCGATACTTGTACGCCGCCGATGCGCCCCATTGCCCAAAGAGCTTCCGGTGTCATCCGCCCATCTTCGATCTTGATATCCGAACGACCAATCAGAGGCTTCGTTTCCACCGAGTCAGTTTTTGCGTCTTTTACCTCTGATGACTGACAAGAACCCAATAAAATAGTGGTTGCCATCATCATTGTACTTAATGTTTTGTTCATTCTTACGTAATAAATTATATTTACGTGCGAAAGTACTAAATAAATTTATATCTTTGCGCATTCAGAACACGAAGAACAGATAATTTAAAATATAAAAAGACATGAATAAGATTGTTTTATTTGCTGCAACAGCTTGTTTTTTATTGGCTTTCGGATCATGTAAGCCTAAACAGAGTGCATACAAGGCAGCATACGAGCAGGCTAAAGAAAAAGAAACAACAGCCCCTGTAACAGAAGAGGTGGATGAAACGTATGATGAAGAAGAAGTAGCGCCGGTTTCCAAACCACGGACTAGCAATGCTACCACACGTTCAGAACGTATTAATGCTGCTGAAGGCGAAGATGCAAGCCGTTTGAAACGGTATAGCGTAGTAATCGGTAGCTTCAAGAATAAAACTAATGCCTATTCGTTGAAAGAACGCATGCAGAACGAAGGTTATCATGCTGTTCTGGGAGAAAACGAACAAGGTATGTTGCGTGTCATTGTATCTAGCTTTGATGATAAAGCTGATGCAGCTGCCAGCCGCGATGCTATCAAAGCTAAATATGCTCCTAACTTCCAGGATGCATGGTTGCTTGAAAGAGCTTATTAATGGAATAAATTTGTAAATCAATTTTTTATCTGTAAGAATCCGGTAATCTGTGTCAACAGCGATTACCGGATTTTTTATATCTTCCACCCAGGCAATATGTCAGAAATTTAGGTTAAGAAGGATCATTATTTCAGGAAATCCTTATATCTGATAACAACAGAAATGAGAAATCAGCCTTGTTTTTCCGCAAAAATCAAGATTTTAGGGCCAAAATCCGGTAATTTTTCCCCTTTTTCATGCCTATATTTTACGAAAAAGCTCGTTACTTTTGTAAGAAAAGCTGGCGTGTTTTGATAAAAAGACTGGGTATTTTCATCCAAAGGTACCGTTGAAGAGGTTTTTGAAGCCGAAAATCTCGTTTTTCAGAGGTTCAGAGAGGCTATTTAACACTTTTTGTGATTATAAACACCACCCGATTTTATCACTTTTCAATCCCCTTAGAACGCTGTTCAGTAATGTATTAAGAGACCAATCTGTATATTTTAACCCCTTTAAAACTCGAATATTTTCGTCACCGCTGTAATGGGATCCGAAATAGACGAATCTGAAAGGGGTTAAAATGACATTTTGTTATTATTGACAAATTGATAAACCGTTGGAAGCGTATAAAAGTTATCCAAATAAATCCAATGTAAGTTGTTCCCGTTCTGCTTGAAGCTTTCGCAGATGTTTCTTTCCTTGCGGAGTAACGATTTCCATCTTGTCGACCCGCGTACGAACTACGGTTTTAACGGCATAACAAGTATTAACCACTTCACCCAATTCAGACAAACGACGGGAAATCTCCAACACACAATCGATACACATACCGCTGGCAAAGGCGATTTTATCGTCAATCATCTGTCGTTTGAAGTCTTCGTCCTGCATATAAAAATCGATGGTGATTCCACCTTTATTATAAATACCCTTCCAACGATAGCGGGCATCGCTCAAAACCGGTGATATAATCTCGATCGTTGCCTTTTGGTCAACTACCGGAGTCAATTCGTCGGTACGAAGAATATAATAGTCAAACTGATCCCGTTTCACCTCAAGCGATCCGGAACGGATACGATTGTTTTCATTCAATTCACGCACCACAATTTTGGAGATCTTCGGGAATCCTTTGATAGCTTCGAAGAAGTTCGATTTATATTTGCAGAAGCGAGGGGAAGAACTCAGCAATTCTACCAGCTTATGTGGAACACCTTGAGCCCGCAACTTCAGGTCTTTACGGAACAAAGCCGTCTCTCGCTGCAACAAAACGTCATCATCTGCCGAGCGTTCACTCAGTGGCTGTCCGCCAACCGATAAAGTTTTCCGGACCAGCACCTGCATCATCAGATTCAAGATGACAGAGATACAACGAGCGTCCTCTCCTGCTACAGCCCAAATTTCCCGGTAACTGTCCGGAGCAGCTGCCACCGGTTCATTATAGACCATCAGACGGACATCCAACATATCCGCCAACGCACGGACCATCGTCAGAATCTCCTTCTCACAACGATTCCGGATCACGGCATCCATATAATTAGACTTCTCGTTGAAAACGTATCGCAATTCAAGTTTATTCAAGAATTTCATACCAATGCTTTTCTGTAATAGACAGGGTTATTTGTTTTCTTTCGGTTTCCGGTCGAAGAAAGGATTCTTGGAAGAAGCACTTACCGGAATTGCCATCACACATTTACTTTCTTTACCCAGGTAATGCAAATGCTGAGCGGCCAGACCAGCACTGAACATAACCCGCGTATCCAAACGAAGATCGGCAGCCATGGCACAAGCCGAACCTATGGCAATACCCAAATCAATGGCATTAATGGCACACGGAACGGCTTCCGGTTTCTCTGCACAAGTAGCGAAACCGCAATGCGCACAATTCAATCCCTGTACTTGCTGGCGCGTACCTAATAAAACGATTGCTTCGGCGCTCTTTATATTCTCGGCGTCGCGTAAAAAGAATTTCAGTCCGGTCTCTTCGGCAATACGAACCATTTCGACCGACAGGCGTTCGATGTCATCATCAGTAGCCAAGGCCACTTCCACAATATCTATTCCTTTTCCTTTCGGAGCTGTCCGGGCAGCAACCATCATCCGATGAACAGCTTCCAGCACCAATTGATGTCTTATATCTCTTTCATTTATAATCATAACGTAACCCTTTCTTTCAAAAACAAACGTCCTTGTTGCCTGCTAATCGAAAGCAAACGACATATTGATTTTTCAAAGATAATAGATTTTAATCAGACTATCGTATTTTTACGAGGATATTTCACACCTTTCGTACCGAGAAAAAAATAACAGGCAGATATGTATTTTCAAATACAAAAAGCATCCACTTTCGGAAATGTTTATGTAAGTTTGCATAGTATAAAAGACAGAATATACACAAATCTATGAAAAGTAAAAGTTTAGTATCAATCGATCAATGTTCTAAAGAAGACATTCTTCGTATTCTGGACAACGCAGCCAAGTTTGAAGAAAACCCGAACCGGCGTCTGCTGGAAGGGAAAGTAGCCGCCACTTTATTCTTCGAACCTTCTACGCGTACCCGATTAAGTTTTGAAACAGCTGTCAATCGTTTAGGCGGACGTGTCATAGGCTTCCAAGATGCTTCAACGACCAGTTCATCCAAAGGTGAAACATTAAAAGACACCATTCTGATGGTTAGTAATTATGCAGACCTGATCATCATGCGTCACTACCTGGAAGGAGCTGCCCGCTATGCCTCTGAAGTCACCCAAATTCCTATTATTAATGCCGGAGACGGAGCTAACCAGCACCCGTCACAAACCATGCTCGACTTGTATTCAATCCGGAAGACACAAGGAAAGCTGGAAAACCTGACCATCACCATGGTTGGCGACTTGAAATACGGCCGAACGGTTCATTCATTAATCGTTGGTATGTCTCACTTCAATCCGACATTCCATTTTGTTGCACCAGATGAATTGCGCATGCCCGACGAACAAAAGAACTTCTGTGACAAGCACGGACTGAAATATTACGAACATACCGACTTCACTGAAGATATCATTAACCAAAGTGATATTCTGTACATGACCCGCGTACAACGCGAACGCTTTACAGACCTGGAAGAGTATGAACGTGTAAAGAATGTGTATATTCTAAAGAATGCTATGCTGGCTAACAGCAAAGACAACTTGCGTATCCTGCATCCGCTGCCACGTGTCAACGAGATTGCATATGATGTGGACGATAATCCGAAAGCCTACTACATCCAGCAGGCACGTAACGGTCTATTCGCACGTCAGGCTATCATTTGTGAAGTATTGGGTATTTCTATCGATTAAACAAGAGAATCATTATGTCAGCAGCTAAAAATAATAAAGAATTGCAGGTGGCCGCTATCGAAAACGGTACAGTCATAGATCATATTCCTTCTAACCAGTTATTCAAGGTTGCTTCCTTGCTGGAACTGGACAAGATGGAAGGAAACACCATTACGATTGCCAATAATCTGCCGAGCAAGAAATGCGGATTCAAGGGAATGATCAAGATATCAGACAAGTTTTTCAACGATGATGAGATCAGCCGCATCGCTCTGGTAGCCCCGAATGTAATTCTGAATATCATCCGCAATTACGAAGTGGTAGAAAAGAAACGGGTTGCCTTGCCAGACGAAATCATCGGACTGGTGAAATGTAACAACCCGAAGTGTATCACCAACAACGAACCGATGCCGACTCGCTTCGAAGTCATCGACAAGGAAGCTGGTACGATCAAATGTCATTATTGCGAACGCAAGATCAATAAAGACGACATCATTATCAAATAAGTTATTACTCATTCGAATGGTACAGGCCGAAGCCTTGCGTAAGCAACAGCAAAGGCCTGTACATTTTTTCTCTGTTTTCTTTTTATATTCCATTGTATGAAGCAGTCCTGGAAACCGGGAACCATGATTTATCCGCTTCCGGCCGTCATGATCAGTTGCGGATGTTGTCCCGAAGAATACAACATCATAACCGTTGCGTGGGTGGGAACTATCTGTACCAATCCGCCCATGTGTTATATTTCTGTCCGACCGGAACGTTTCTCCTACCCGATTCTCAAGAAGAACATGGAGTTTGTGATTAACCTGACAACGAAAGATCTGGCTTATGCAACCGATTGGTGTGGTGTCAATTCAGGCAAAGATCATCATAAATTCGAAGAAATGAAACTGACACCCGGAAAGGCAGACATGGTAAATGCTCCTATCATTGAAGAGTCACCGCTTTGCATCGAATGTCGGGTGAAAGAAATCATTGCACTCGGTAGTCATGATATGTTCATTGCAGATGTTGTCAACGTTTTGGCTGACGACAAATACCTGAATCCGGAAACAGGAGCTTTCGATATGCAGAAAGCCAATCTGATGGCCTACTCACATGGGAAATATTATGAACTAGGTGAGTTTATAGGTAAATTCGGCTGGTCTGTCCAAAAGAAGAAGTAAATATGAAATACGGCAAATGGCTCATAGGAAGTTGTCTGGCTCTGGCTTCATGGGCAGCACCAGCACAAAGTATCATGGAAGTCTATGACAAACCATGTAGTGTTGGCGTGCGTGTCGGATTCAATTCTACCTTTCCGGTGATCCATTCATTCATGCTTGACGACCAACCTATCGATCATTTCCGCCTACATTATAAAGTAGGTTATATGGCTTCCGTCTCTTTCAGTGTCAATATGAATCAGTTCTTCATCCAACCAGCCGTGAATTGGGAAAGATGCAGCACAGAGATTCAATTTGCCTGGCCTCAAACAGATGAGATTTATCCGTCAGGAAATACCATCCAATACGATCATAAACTGGATGCTGAATACAATTCAGTGGCTGTACCGGTACTGGTTGGCTATCACCTGGTAAAAGAAGGACCTTACGGATTAAACATTAAGTTAGGACCAAAAGGTATCTATCATTACAAGAAACAACAAACCGGCTCAGGTCCGCAAGCCGTTATCACGCATCAGGACGATAATATCAACTATGCCATCGACTTTGTTACGGCAGTTGGTGTTACTATCGGTCGTCTCTTTCTCGATTTCTCTTACGAATTCGAACTGCACAAGACGCAATCTACATACGCTTATCAATGTCTGACACAAGATCGGGCAGGAACACTTTCGATCCAACAGCGGCGCAATGCCTTGAGTTTCTCCTTAGGAATGATTTTCTAACCCGGCATCTATCTTTTTACTTACCGCACAATCCACGGAAAGAACAATAAGCGCATGCTTTTCCTGTTTCCGTTTGGGTAAAAGGAATATCCAAATTGAATATTTCGTCCAGACATTGGCGAAGTTTGTCTTCAAAGTCAGATGCAAAGTCTTGGAATGAATTTACTTTATCCGCTTTTCCCCGACCTTTTTTCTGTTCCACAACAGGATTAAACGAACGCTGAAATAATGTCCGCAGATAATAAATGGCCGGTTGGATCGGCATTCCGGTATATTCAGGCAATTGCTGATACATCCAGGCGTAAAGGAAAACTTGCATAACAGCTTTAGGACGATCTTTTGCCTCTTTGTCAAATAAGCCTTCTACCGATTCAAACTCCAGCTTGCCACTACCCGTCTTATAATCTACAATACGCAATACCCGATCCAATGAATCTACCCGGTCAATGAAACCTTTTAGCTGAACAACTCTTTTATCACTCAAAGCTATCGTTGCCCGAACCTTTTTCTCCGACTCTATATAATGAAATGGCGTGAAACGGGCATCTTGTTCCAGAATCTTCTCGGCATACTTGCGGATCATCTCGCCTGTCAGGAAATTCTCACCTTCCAAAGGACGGACAACAGGCGATTTGAAGAACAATTCTGCAAAAGCCCTTGCTATTGTTCCTGTAAGTAATGGCTGGTCTTTACGCAACAACTTCAATAAATCTGCTGTCACCAACTTTCCCTTGAACGGAGCATACAAATCTTCCATCACTTTATGCAAGATACTACCAAAGACATCCCGCTCGACTGTTTCGGTAATTTCATCTTCTTCCTGTATCTGTTCAAGCACTGAAAAATAGAACTTCAACGGACAATCCAGATACGTATTGATTGCACTGGCAGATAAAGCCCGCGTTCCACCAGACAGGAAGTCAGACAATAACTTCTCAACTTCAGCGGTCTTCTGTACGGAAATCGGAGGAACAGCCGATGAAGCGACATCATAAACTACCAGTTCATCTATCAGCGGATATTGATAATGATAACGAAGCTGATGCACAAAGCGACTTACTTCGCCCGTTTGTAATCCGGTCGTCCGCGTATCATATAATAACGTAACTTGTTTAGCCCGCCGGATCAGTCGGTAGAAATGATAAGCCCACACGCTGTCCTGATGTTCATACGTAGGCAAGCCAAATCCACGGCGCAAGTTATATGGAATAAACGAGTTGGCAGCTTTCTTCAGTGGGAAAATACCTTCATTCATGGAGAGAATAATCAACCGATCAAAATCAAGAGCACGCGTTTCCAGCACACCCATAACCTGAAGTCCCGACAACGGCTCGCCTTCAAACGGAATCGTGATCAAATCAGTCATTCGTTTCAATAAGCGGAAATACGTATCCAAACGCATTTCAATCTTAGCTTCACGCATAACCTCCTTCATCCGATTCACGGTAGCAAAGTAATGGAAGATAAATTCCTGCTCAATGTCCGCAGTTGTTTGGGTACTGTTGGAAATCATCTCCTCATCATCCGGATTCGGACGCTTATTACGCAAACAGGTATTTAAGGCTTCGAGTACATGAATCAGATAATCCGACAATTCTTCCGTATTTTGTACCGGAGTAAAAAGAATTGACAACAGCTCATGCCTGTTCAGATCAGCAGCATGAACATAAATCCGATTTCCAGCTGTCATATCTTTCACCAGCTGCGATACTTCTTCTGGAGCAGCCGCCATCACATACTGATGATTCAAGATCGGTAATACATCCCGGAAGTAGAAAACTGGAACACGATCAATATAACGTATGTTCTTCTGCAACGTCAGGATATATTCCATCAAGGCAGCCACCGGCGTTCCTGCCAGCGGATAACCCATCGTCACATTAATATGTTGGATAGCTTCCGGAATCGCATTTAATACCGGAACAAGTAGATGTTCATCCGGCAAGACAATTGCTGTCCGTAAAGCCGATTCATCAGTTAGCTGTTGCTCATCTGCAAGAGCCTGGAGGATAGGATAAACTTGCTTGGCTTGTCCGATAGCCGATGGAACACCCATCACCCGAATCTCCGCCTGAACCGGTTCGGTTGCCGGTAACTGCATACGGGAAGGGAAAAGTCTCAGGTTTCGTTCCAAGAAAAACGAAGCCTTATTGTCCGGATCTGTCACCCATGGTCCTACATAATCCCAATAGAAATCCGCCACACCTTTCTTCTGCAACGCCAGTAATAACCGTTCTTCCGAGACCGAAAGAGCATTCAGTCCAACAAACACCACTTGGTCAAACGGGAAATCGGACATCGGTTCTTTCTCCAGCTGTTCCACAACTTCCCGAAAGATCATTCCGTCGTAACCACAACCATCTTTCGCCAGCGATGTACGCAGACCGGCATACAGATCATATAAGATTTCCCATAATTCCAGGAAATGTTGTTGATTCGGAGAATCACCTTTCGGATAAAAAGAGGACCAAAACGAACGGATTGCCTGCACTTGTTCGGGAGACAAATAATTGAAGTCGTCATCCAAGCTCTTCAGGTCGGAAACATTCCGGAACAACATCCGGGCATCTACCATATATTTATCAATGTCATCAAAGTCGTTGAGCAACATTTCTCCCCAATAGATAAACTCATCGAACGACTCAGAAGAACCACTTCGCTGCTTATAAAGCTCATAAAGTCGGAACAGCATCTGAATCTTATCCGCCGGATGCTTACCCGAGAGCTGCATGAAGAGATCATTTATCGTGAGAATCGAAGGAGAAAACAAAGGTTTCTCTGAGATTTCCGACAAATACTTCTGAAAGAACAGACCGGCTCGGCGGTTGGGAAAAACAAATGCCAGCCGATGAATCTCTGCTCCGTACTGCTGATAAAATAAAGTAGCTACCTGATATAAAAAAGGCTTCATATATCCATTCGTTTTCGGCGTATTACACTAAAATGGGAAATCGTTGTTTCCTGAACTCGTCAGCAATTCTGTTGGCGGCAAGGCTTGTTCCTGTGCTCCTGTCGTATCAGGTGGCAACTGATTTCCGGAACGGAACTCCTGCACTGGAATATCGTCTTCGATATTCATGAACTTGGCAAACTCACTCTTGAACCGCAAACGAACATCTCCCGTCGCACCATTACGATGCTTGGCGATAATAATTTCGGCCAGTCCAACCAATGAATTACCGCGTTCGTCTTCTGTGATCTTATAGTATTCCGGACGATGGATGAAACAAACCATATCGGCATCCTGCTCGATGGCTCCGGATTCACGCAAGTCTGCCAGCTGCGGACGCTTTCCTTCTGCTCCCTGACGGTTTTCTACACCACGGTTCAACTGCGAAAGAGCAATGATCGGAATATTCAGTTCCTTCGCCAGTCCTTTCAATGATCGGGAAATCATACTGACTTCCTGCTCACGGCTACCGAAACTCATACCACTTGCATTCATCAACTGCAAATAGTCGATGATGATACACTTGATGTCATGCTCACGAACTAGACGACGCGCCTTGGTTCTCAATTCGAAGACCGACAAACTTGGCGTATCATCCACATAAATGGGAGCATCATAAAGTTCCTTGATCTTATAGTCCATCTGTTCCCATTCGTATTTCTCCAACCGTCCGCTCTTGATCTTCTCACCTGGAATCTCACAGACATTCACTATAAGACGATTCACAAGCTGGACGTTACTCATTTCCAACGAGAACAAAGCTACCGGCGTATTGAAGTTGACAGCCATGTTCTTGGCCATCGAAAGGACGAAAGCTGTTTTACCCATAGCCGGACGGGCAGCAATAATAACCAAGTCAGAATTTTGCCAACCGGAAGTAATCTTGTCAAGTCCGTCAAAGCCTGTACGCAAACCACTCAAACCTTCTTTCTGATTGGCTGCATTTTCCAACATCTTCAAGGCTTCCTTGATAACCGGATTAATCTGCGTCACGTCTTTCTTTACGTTACGCTGCGAAATCTCAAACAACTTTCCTTCGGCTTCCTGCATCAGATCATCCACATCAGTGGTCTCATCGAAAGCTTTCGACTGAATCTGCGAAGAGAAAGAAATCAGTTCACGTGCCAGGTATTTCTGGGCAATAATCCGGGCATGATATTCGATATGCGCGCTACTCGCTACTTTACTTGTCAGTTGAGCTATATAATAAGGACCGCCCACCTGATCTAAGTCTCCCCGCTTCCGAAGTTGTTCCGTCACGGTCATCATATCTATCGGAAGCTGCTGAACAGCCAGATCAACGATGGCTGCATAAATCAGTTCATGCGCTTTCTCGTAAAAGCATTCCGGCTTTAATATTTCACTGACAATCGAATACGCATCCTTTTCCAGCATTAAAGCACCCAAAACTGCTTCTTCCAATTCAGGCGCCTGCGGCTGCAATCGTCCCATTTCCGGAACAACGACTGTCTTCTGTTGCGAACGACCTGTTGTTTTACGTATTTGTTCTGCCATATCTCTCGTTGCTTATTACTCTTTAAATGTATAGACTTTGTTAAAGATAAAATTAATGACTGTATAAAATGCCATTGCTATTAATTGATTATAATACGGATCAATGGGAAGCCAAGCATTCAGCAGGAACAGACATCCCAATTGCAGGAAATAACAGATACCGAATACCAATCCGAAACGAACGGCACTCTTCACCCAGCCCGCCTGACTTTGGAATGTCCATTGCTTATTCCAGATAAAACTATTGACGACTCCGGCAATGTAACCTACCACATTCGACAATACATCCGAGCAATGCAATCCTTTCATCATTACCCAAATCACCAAAGCCGTGATCAAGGTATTACTGACTCCTACAATACCATATTTAATCGCTTGTCTGACTGTTTTCATCTGCCTTATCCAATATCTCCTGAATCTCCTGTTCTGACAATGGTTTCACGTTGGTAATTGTATACCGGTCAGACAGAAAATGACCGTATTCATTACATTCCCGGATGGTATCACCCATTACTTTCTTGATATTTCCGGCAATCGGAATCAGCAACAGTAATTCTACATAGTTTTCTGCCACATGTAAAGTTTCTGTTTCCCAACCGGCTTGTGAGAAAGCATACGTGAACTCCCGCTCGATGACCTGTCGCTGATAGGATTCGAACGGTTTCCGCCCGGCTGAAACCAGCAAGACATAGAAACGGAGCTTCGTCCCCTTACCGCCCATTCCAGTAGAAATATAAATCTGCCGTTCTTCAGAATAATCAGACGCAAGGGCTATCTGAATTTCCATCAACGCTAGATATGCCCAATTGGCAACTTCCGGATCCGGTCCGTCGGCGACATACTGCTTCAACAACCGGAATGAAACAGGATTCTTTGAGTTAGCCAGATTGAGTAAAAGTTCTTTCTTCTCCTCGACCGACTTTATCTCTTCCTGATCCGTCAGTTTCCGGAACCAATGATTACATTCTTCATCGTATGCCGGCAGCAAACCACCCGCATTCTTCTTCCACCGTTCGGAGGCACGGAAATAACGCATCTGTTCTTCTACCGGCACCTGTTGTTCCAGTATATGAATCTTTCCCTTCATGTTTCTGAAGGAATGTTGGTATTTCCGCAATATATCGTCTTCTTCCTTTTCCATCATTATTCTGTTTTGGTTCTTTATTCGTCTTCTTTCAGATATGCTGTTTCCACCTTTTGCAAACGGTTTCGCAGGCGTTCGGCTTCTCCTTTCCGGATGCGTAAGGTCATCACACAGTCCATATCAAACTGCTGGGAAATAATAGTCGGACCATCTTCTTTTACAATCCGCATGATCTGATTCAGATAAGGATATTCGAATACAACGGTAATGTCTTCATCCACGGTTCGTTCTTCGATGGTTGCAGCCGCAATGGCTTCGGCGGCGGCTGTCCGGTAAGCAACAATCAGTCCGCTTGTACCTAATTCGATTCCTCCAAAATAACGGATGACAATTACCAGAATATCCGTCAGCTCATTCGAATTGATCTGTCCCAAGATCGGCTTTCCTGCCGTAGATGAAGGCTCGCCATCATCGTTTGCCCGAAAGGTTTTCCGGTCGGAGCCCAGCATATAAGCCCAACACACATGACGGGCATCATAATATTCCTTCCGGTATTTCGCCAATTCAGCCTTTACTTCGTCAACGGTTCTGACCGGAATAGCATACGAGATAAAGCGGCTTCGCTTTTCCGTATAATAGCCTTCCGCCAAACCTGTAATCGTTCTATAAGTATCTTCTGCCATATCAATCCGGTATTTTGGTACGTTCCACTTCTTCCCGATAAGCCCGGAAGTCTTTCATGATCTCTTCTATCTCTTCCACAAAATAAGGATTCTTGACTTGTCCCTTTACTTCGTTATAATAGGCTTCGATGGCAGCCAGTGCACAGCGGTCTTGTCCGCGAAGGACGAAATAGGGTTCGTCTTTCTCTACACACTGCTTAATCATCTGTATCGGATTCTTCATGTCATTTCTGTTTATGTTTGTTCGACCATTCCAGTTCTTCTTTCAGATAAGGTGCCGTAAAACCTACTTGCTGCGCTGCCAGCATTTCGGGTGTTCCGGCAAACAGGATTTCTCCTCCGCGCCTTCCGCCTTCCGGTCCCAGGTCAATGATATAATCGGCCGACTTGATTACGTCGAGATTATGCTCGATCACAACGACGGTATTGCCTTTCTCTACCAACTTATTCAAGACTCCCAACAATACACGGATGTCTTCGAAATGCAATCCGGTTGTCGGTTCATCCAATACATATAAAGTATTACCGGTATCTTTCTTGGCCAGTTCGGTAGCCAATTTTACGCGTTGACTTTCTCCACCAGAAAGTGTCGTAGATGGTTGCCCCAACTTGATATATCCTAATCCTACATCTTGCAGTACCTTTATCTTCGACAAGATGGAAGGAATATTCTCAAAGAACTCGACGGCCATATTGATGGTCATATCCAATACGTCGGCAATTGACTTTCCTCGGAAACGGACTTCCAGTGTTTCCCGGTTATAACGCTTTCCCTGACAATCTTCGCAAGGCACCAAAACATCCGGAAGGAAATTCATTTCGATTGTCTTGTAGCCATTCCCCTTACAGGTTTCACAACGTCCGCCAGATACATTGAACGAGAAACGCCCTGGTTTGTAACCACGCATCTTAGCTTCGGGCAGCTCAACGAAGAGATTGCGGATATCGGAGAAGACACCGGTATAAGTAGCCGGATTGCTTCGTGGCGACCGACCGATCGGCGACTGGTCAACATTCACGATCTTATCCACGTATTCCAATCCTTCAATGGCTTCGTAAGGCAACGGATCTTCCAACGAACGATAGAAATGCTGGCTCAAGATTGGTTGCAAGGTCCGGTTGATCAAAGAAGATTTACCACTTCCCGACACACCAGTCACACAAATAAAGGTTCCCAACGGGAAAGATGCCGTAACATGCTTCAGGTTATTTCCGCTTGCCCCGATAATCTTCAGGAATTTCCCATTACCCGGACGGCGTGTCTCCGGTACGGCTATTTCCGACTTCCCGTTCAGGTAAGCCGAAGTCAAGGTATCCGACTTCAACATCTCTGCTGGCGTTCCGGCAAAGACGACTTCACCACCCAAGCGTCCGGCCCGTGGTCCCATATCAATGATATAATCGGCATTCAGCATCATGTCTTTGTCGTGCTCCACCACAATCACCGAATTACCCAAGTCACGAAGCTGCTTCAACGAATGAATCAAACGGATGTTATCCCGCTGGTGCAATCCGATACTGGGCTCGTCGAGGATATAAAGCACATTCACCAACTGACTTCCAATTTGTGTTGCCAATCGGATACGCTGGCTTTCTCCGCCCGACAAACTCCCCGACGAACGGTTCAGCGACAAATAATCCAGTCCTACTTCGAGGAGGAAATTCAAACGCGAACGGATTTCCTTCAGGATTTCGACTGCGATCGTCCGCTGTTTTCCATCCAGTTTATCTTCCAGTCCGTCGAGCCATTCCTTCAATTCCGAAATATCCATGGCAGCCAACTCGGCAATGTTCTTGCCAGCGATGCGATAGTGCAAAGCCTCCTGATTCAGGCGTTGCCCCTTACACTCCGGGCAGACCGTCATCTTGATAAACTGTCCCGCCCACTTCTGGGCAGAAGCCGATGCATCCATCTCCTGTTGCATCATGATATACTTGGCCACCCCTTCATACGAAAGGAAATAACGCGACGTATCCAGCAGTTCTCCTTTGATTTGTAACGGCTCGTCGGTTCCGTTCATGATTTCATCCATCGCTTCTTCCGGAATCTCCTGAATAGGCGTCTTAAGCGTTAGTCCGTATTTCTGACATATGGCTTCAATCTGCCAGAAAATCAGTGTATTCTTATATTTACCCAACGCCACGATACCACCATTATAGATGCTTACCGACGGATCAGGCACGATTTTCTCCATATCCAACAGATTGACTTGTCCCAGCCCTTTACACTTCGGACAAGCTCCTTGTGGCGAATTAAACGAGAAGTTATGCGGCGCCGGCTCACTGTATGAAAGTCCCGTTACCGGGTCCATCAATCGCTTACTGTAATGACGCGCTTCGCCCGAGTCGGCATCCAAGACGAGGATAAGTCCGTCGCCTTGCTTCATCGCCACTTGCAGACTTTCCTTCAGACGCCGCTCATCACTGTCGGAAACAATCAGTTTGTCGATCACCACTTCTACGTTGTGCATCTTGTACCGGTCGAGCTTCATCCCGTGGATAATCTCACGCATTTCGCCATCCACCCGCACATTCAGATACCCTTTCTTCCGCAACTGTTCGAACAATTCCTTATAATGTCCCTTACGGTTGCGCACAACAGGTGCCAGGATATAGGTACGTTTCCCCTTATAACGTTCGAGAATCAGGTGCAAAACCTGCTCTTCGGTATATTTAACCATCTTCTCTCCGCTCAGGTACGACCAGGCTTCGCCGGCACGGGCATACAACAAGCGCAGGAAATCGTATATTTCTGTCGTTGTTCCCACGGTCGAACGCGGATTCTTATTGGTAGTTTTCTGCTCAATTGAGATGACAGGGCTCAACCCGGTGACTTTATCCACATCCGGGCGTTCCATATTTCCCAGGAAATTCCGGGCATAAGCCGAAAAGGTTTCCACATAGCGCCGCTGACCTTCGGCAAAAAGCGTATCGAAAGCCAACGAAGACTTTCCGCTGCCACTCATTCCCGTAATCACCGTCAGTGTATTACGCGGAATCTCAACGTCTATATTCTTCAGATTGTGAACCCTAGCTCCCCAAACGGAAATTTTACCTGTCTCTAATGCATCCTTGTCTATCGCCATACGTTAAAATAACAGATTAGCTCATTTCTATTTTGACCCGTAAAGATACATTTTTTCCAGGCTTCACGCACCATCGTCCCATCCTAATTCTCGAAAATTAAGAAAAATCGTACTCCCGCAAGGCAGTTCCGGCTCTGCCATACACCTTATTATCCTTCGCCAGCCCCCAAGTAAAGAAATGGATGTCATGACATCTTTTTGAGATTTTCTTATGGAAATCTTTATTCGCCCTGGGCGAATATATAAACTGTACTGGCGAATACATATTCGCCTAGGGTGAACATATATTCAACAAGGGCGAATAAACTTTTCTTGCAGACATCTTGAAGTATTTTTCACTAAAAAAGGAGAAAAAGAAAACAGTATTCAAAGTTTTTATTACCTTTGGCAACCGAATAAAAGTGTTACAATCGTTTAATCATAAAGGTATATGGCAAAATTCAGAGGCGCCGTCGTAGTCAATACAGAGCGGTGTAAAGGCTGTAATCTTTGCGTAGTAGCCTGTCCGGCCGATGTATTGGAACTACACCCGCGGGAAGTAAACAACAAAGGTTACCATTATGTATATATGAAGCATCCCGACAACTGCATCGGGTGTGCAAGTTGTGGATTAGTATGTCCGGACGGATGTTTAACGATCTATAAAAAGAAAATTGATTGACCTATGGCTGAAGAGATAAAACTTATGAAGGGCAACGAGGCAATCGCCCGTGCAGCTATCCGCTATGGTGTGGACGGATATTTCGGTTATCCTATCACTCCACAGTCGGAAGTCCTGGAAACACTCATGGCTGAAATGCCGTGGGAAACAACTGGTATGGTGGTTTTGCAGGCAGAGAGTGAAGTAGCAGCTATTAATATGGTATATGGCGGAGCCGGAACCGGCAAAAGAGTCATGACATCTTCGTCAAGTCCGGGCGTCAGTCTGAAGCAAGAAGGTATTTCTTACCTGGCAGGTGCCGAACTTCCTTGTCTGATTGTAAACGTCATGCGTGGAGGTCCTGGTTTAGGAACCATTCAGCCCAGTCAGGCCGACTATTTCCAGACCGTGAAAGGTGGCGGACACGGAGATTACCGGTTAATCGCTTTGGCTCCTTCATCCGTACAGGAAATGGCCGACTTCGTAGGTCTTGGTTTTGAATTAGCATTCAAGTATCGGAATCCGGCTATTATTCTGGCCGACGGAATCGTTGGGCAGATGATGGAAAAAGTAGTACTTCCTCCTTTCCATCCGCGCCGTACCGAAGAAGAAATCATTGCAGAATGTCCATGGGCAGTACAAGGTAAAAAGGCAAACCGCAAGCCGAACATCATCACTTCTTTGGAATTAGACCCGGCTCGCATGGAAGAAAACAACATCCGCTTCCAGGCTAAATACCGTCAGATAGAAGAAAACGAAGTCCGTTACGAAGAATTCATGTGCGAAGATGCAGAATATCTGCTGATCGCCTTTGGTTCGTCAGCTCGTATCTGCCAGAAAGCTGTTGAATTGGCCCGCGCTGAAGGTATCAAACTCGGATTACTTCGTCCGATCACCTTGTGGCCGTTCCCGACAAAGCAAATTGCCCGCTATGCAGACCAGGTAAAAGGTATGCTATCTGTTGAGCTGAACGCCGGACAAATGGTAGAAGATGTTCGTCTGGCCGTTGAATGTCGTGTGAAAGTAGAGCACTTCGGTCGCTTGGGTGGAATCGTATTCACTCCGAATGAAGTATTAGATGCTTTGAAAGAGAAAATCATCGGATAAAAGCCATGATGCGAGGAAGCAAATTAGATGAAATACTGACTCTGTTGTTCATGCTTTTGGCAATAGGGACGGTTGTATGTTTCTTTCTGGGCGCAGCCTATCGGACCGAAGTACTTGTTATCGGAGGTATCGCTGTAGTGATCCGGATCGCACAATACATACTAAGATATTTTTATTAAAGAAGAAGCTGGATTGATTATGGAAATAAACGAAATCATAAAACCGGAAAACTTGGTATATGAAAAGCCCAAGTTAATGAACGACAATCCGATGCACTACTGCCCCGGTTGCAGTCATGGTGTCATCCACAAGCTTATTGCTGAGGTGATTGCCGAAATGGGAATGGAAGACAAGACTATTGGTGTGTCTCCGGTAGGCTGCGCAGTGTTTGCCTACAATTATATAGATATTGACTGGGAAGAAGCAGCCCACGGACGTGCGCCAGCCATTGCAACAGCCATCAAAAGACTGAATCCGTCGAAGATGGTATTCACTTATCAGGGCGACGGCGACTTGGCTGCTATCGGTACAGCAGAAACGATCCACGCAGCTAACCGCGGAGAGAATATTGTAATTATCTTCGTCAACAACGCCATCTATGGTATGACTGGCGGACAAATGGCTCCGACAACCTTGGTTGGCATGAAGACTGCCACTTGTCCTTACGGCCGTAACGTAGCACTTAATGGCTATCCTTTGAAGATCAGCAACCTGTTGGCCGAACTCGAAGGTACTTGTCTGGTAACTCGTCAAAGCGTACATAACGCGGCTGCCGTACGGAAAGCCAAGAAAATGTTACGCAAGGCATTCGAAAACTCTATGGCCGGAAAAGGAACTTCGGTAGTCGAATTTGTTTCGACCTGTTCTTCTGGTTGGAAGATGTCGCCCGAACAAGCCAACAAATGGATGGAAGAAAACATGTTCCCCTTCTATCCGCTGGGTGATTTAAAGAATGTGGAATAATAAACGGAAAAAGAGATGAAACACGAAATAATTATAGCAGGATTTGGTGGTCAGGGAGTCTTGTCAATGGGTAAGATTCTGGCTTATTCCGGACTAATGGAAGGCAAAGAAGTAACCTGGATGCCTTCATACGGACCCGAACAACGCGGTGGAACAGCCAATGTGACCGTGATTTTGAGCGATGATCCGATCAGTTCTCCGATTCTGAACGAATACGATATCGCCATCATTCTGAACCAGCCCTCACTCGATAAGTTCGAAAGCAAAGTAAAGCCGGGCGGTATCCTGATTTATGACGGCTACGGTATTCACTCAGAAATCAAACGCAAAGACATTCAGGTCTATCGCGTAGATGCCATGGATGCAGCTGCTGAGATGAATAATGCAAAAGCTTTCAATATGCTGATCTTAGGTGGTCTGCTGAAAGTAGTTCCGATGGTTAAGATGGAAAATGTACTGTTAGGTTTGAAGAAATCATTACCCGAACGGCATCATAACCTGATTCCAATGAACGAAGCAGCCATCCTCAAAGGCATGGAGATCATTCAGAAAGTCTGAGTTCGACAAAAAATGATAAAGATAAGGCGTTTCTTTCGAGAGAAACGCCTTTTTTATATCTTTGCCCCGATGAAACGCAGTTTGTATTTATTCATATTGACTCTTATACCCACATGTCTTCTTGCGCAAGCTCCGCGAGGAGGCAAAGGTGGATTTTCTCTATCAAACTTATCTAAAGGGAGCAATAAGGTTCCGGATAGTTTGCTGATTGCCGATAGTACCGAACTAAAAAGCAAGAAAGTTATTGCTTATCGCCTGACACCATTGTTGGGTGACGCATATATGGCTCCTATGGATACCAGTATCCTCAATACAGCCAACAGTACTTTAGTAGAAGGAAAAGGACTGGCGATCGGCTATCTGGCGAATCTTGGATCGGCAGCTCAGACACGTATCTTCTCAGAACGGAAGGAAGCACGCGACTTTATCTTTGCCGATGCTTACGATTACTATATCACAACGCCTGAAAATGCCCGCTTCTATGATACTAAAACGCCTTTCACCGACATTATGTACACAACGGGTGGAAGCAGTACCAACAAAGAAGAGCAATTGGTCGGTACATTAGCCATCAATTTCGGGAAGAAAATCAACGTGGGTGGAGATTTCGACTATATCTATGGTCGTGGTCATTATAACTCCAACGGAAACAAGCTCGTCAATTACCGCGTTTTCGGTAGTTATCGTTCTGACCGTTATGAATTAAATGCTTACTTCAGAGGGCTCAATTATGTAACACACGAAAACGGAGGCTTGACAAACGATGCCGTATTGACAAATCCGGATGATTATGCCGAAGGGAAAAAGCAGATGATGTCGAAAGACTTTCCGGTCAAATACACCGATGTTTTCAACCGTATCCAGGGAAAAGAACTATTCCTGACTCATCGTTATAACCTCGGTTTTATCCGCGAACTCGATGAAACGGACGAAGAAGGTTATGCCAAAGAAGTATTCGTCCCGGTCTCAAGTATCATTCATACCTTTCAGTATGAAGACATGAACCGACAGTTTACGGCACCCAACAGCACAGGTATCGACACTCTCTATAATCAAGGTATGCCATTTAATTACGATGAGAACCTCAATGACCTTACCTATTACTGGCAAATGAAGAATACATTTGCTTTGTCGTTGCGGGAAGGATTCCAAAACTGGGTTAAATTCGGACTGACAGCTTTCATCGACCTTGAAAAACGTCGTTATCAGATGCAAGATGGCAAACGAGATTACACACAAGAAGAGAATTCCAGCCAGAGTTCCTTCTCTTCTCCTTTTATACAAGGATCAAGTATTGCCACCTACGATGAATTCTCGACCTTCATTGGAGCAGAACTTTACAAACGACAAGGTAAACTCCTCACCTACAACGCTAGAGGCGAACTCTGTGTAGTGGGTGATGATGTAGGTGAATTTCGTGCCAATGGTGAATTGCAGACATCATTCAAGCTCTTCAAGAAAGATGCGTATATCAAAGCGAATGCGTATATTAAGAATACAACGCCGGCATTCTTCCAGCGGCATTATCATTCGCGCTATTTCTGGTGGGATAAAGACCTGAACAATATACAACAGTTTTATGCCGGAGGTGAAATCAATTTAGCTTCGACAGAGACACGTATCTCTGCAGGAGTCGAAAGTATTCAGAATTATGTTTACTTCGGAAAGAATGGAGAACCGGAACAACACGATAGTAACATTCAGGTAATCACTGCCCGTCTCAAGCAAGATTTCCATTTCCGGGCTTTAGGTTGGGAAAACGAACTGGCTTATCAGATCAGTAGTAACCAAAGTGTTCTTCCGTTGCCCGACTTAAGTGTATATACCAACTTATACCTGAAGTTCAAACTGGCCAAGGTTTTGAGTGTTCAGATCGGAGCAGATATGCACTACAACACGGCTTATTATGCGCCTTATTACGAGGCAGCCACCCAACAGTTTCAGGTACAGGACGAAGTGAAAGTGGGTAATTATCCACTTATCAATGCCTATGTCAATTTCCATTTGAAGCAAGCACGCTTCTTCGTCACTGCCTACAACCTGAGCAGTAAGTTTGTTGCCCCCAATTATTTCTCACTGGCACACTATCCGCTGAATCCGATGGTATTGAAGATGGGAGTTGCCGTACGATTCAATAACTGATGGGTATGAAAAAGACACGGAAAATCCTAGTTGTTTATTGTATTCTTCTTGTGCTTGTCGTTGCCACAATGATCTCATTATGGCCATACTGGGAGAAAAAACAACCGTTACAACCACGGGACTATCCGGAGATCTGTAATGAAGGAATCTTGCGTGTCGTAACAGAATATAACCCTACGGGATATTTTGTGGACGGTGATACAATACTTGGCTTTCAATACGAATTATGCCAAGCCATTGCTCACATATCCGGATTAGAAGTACAGATGCAGCTTGAAATGACACTCGATAAAAGTTTCGATCTATTGAACCAACAAACAGTTGATATCATAGCCCGTAACATTCCTATCACGACGGAAGTAAAGGAACACTATCTGTTTACAGATCCGATCATTCTAAACCGGCAAGTCTTGGTACAGCGTACAGCAGAAGCCAATCAGGGTATCAAACCTATCCGAAACCAGTTACATCTGGGAAAGAAAGAATTGTATCTTCCCAAGAACTCTCCTGCTTTATTACGGATCCGAAACCTAGAGCATGAGATCGGTGATACAATTTATATCCACGAAGATGAGTTATATTCTGATGAGCAACTCATTATTCTGGTCGCCAAAGGAGACATAGACTATGCTGTCTGTAACCAGCAAAATGCAGAGCAATTACTCAGTCAATATCCCGAAATAGATATCCAAACAGATATTAGCTTTACTCAACTTGAATCATGGGTTATGCGCAATGATTCTCCTATCTTGCGTGATAGCCTCAATCATTGGTTAGAGCGGCTCAAAGCCAATGGAACTTACAAGAAAATCTATAATCAGTACTACAATCAGAAATAAATGATGTATCTTTGAACGCATTTAAGTACGGATATGAGATTTGACGAATTAAATTTAGAAGATGCTATTTTGGACGGACTTGACGCTATGAACTTTCAAGAAGCGACTCCGGTACAAGAACAAACGATTCCAGTTATTTTAGCTAAGAAAGATATTATAGCTTGTGCACAAACCGGCACAGGAAAGACTGCGGCCTATGTATTGCCGATCATTAACGAGTTGAGCAAAGGTGGATTCTCTGAAAATGCAGTTAATGCCATTATTATGGCTCCAACTCGTGAGTTAGCACAACAAATTGATCAACAGATTGCGGGCTTTACATATTTCGTTCCGATCTCTGCTGTCGCTATTTATGGAGGAACAGACGGCGTTGCTTGGGAACAACAACGACGCGGACTTGAAATGGGCGCAGACATTGTGATTGCAACGCCAGGACGATTGCTTTCATACATCAAGCTTGGTACAGTCGATCTCTCACAAGTCTCTTATTTTGTACTTGACGAAGCTGATAGAATGCTTGATATGGGTTTCTATGACGACATCATGCAAATCTACAAACAACTACCTCCAACTTGTCAGATCATCATGTTTTCGGCGACAATGCCACCGAAGATCCGCACACTTGCAGAAACAATCCTAAAGAACCCGGAAGAAATTCAACTGGCTATTTCCCGTCCTCCGGAAACAATCATGCAAACAGCTTATATCTGTTACGATGCCCAAAAGATCAAAATTCTCGAAGATCTGTTCAGTAAAGCTCGCCCACAACGAGTAATCATTTTTGCTTCTGCGAAAGTTAAGGTGAAAGAACTAGCGAATACATTGAGTCGGATGAACTTTAACGTAGCACAAATGCATTCTGACTTGGAACAAGTACAACGGGAAGAAGTCATGAAAGACTTCAAGAACGGGAAAATAGACATCCTTGTAGCAACCGATGTCGTGGCTCGCGGTATAGATATCAATGATATTCGTCTGGTCGTTAACTTTGATATACCTCATGATCCAGAAGATTATGTGCATCGCATCGGACGTACAGCCCGTGGTACAAACGGAGAAGGCTTAGCAATTACCTTTGTCTCACCCGAAGAACAATCCGGATTCAAACGAATCGAAGACTTCTTGGGAAAACAAGTCTATAAAATACCCATCGATCCTTCATTTGGAGAAACTCCGGAATATAAGCCTGTCACTCGAAGCAGAAAGAAAAGTCGGTCACAGAAAGGAGGAAATACGTCTAGCAAAAGTCGTAAACGTCCGTCACGTAAATCCCAAAATCAGAAAAGTGCTTCCTAACTATACAAACAGAGGCCCGGAAACACAATTACTATTCAGCAATATGTGTATCCGCGCCTCTGCGCTCATTATAACAAAACTACTCGTATTTAGCTAAGTCCTTCAATCAGACCATCCACTAAATCAATATGTTTAGCTTGTGGTTCTTTAGGCAAACCTGGCATACGCATAATTTCACCCATCACCACAACGATCATCTCAGCACCATTATTGATAATGACATCACGCACTTTTAATTCGAAGTCCTTTACATCTCCGTATGCTTTGGGATCAGAAGAGAAAGAATATTGTGTCTTTGCAATACAAATCGGATAGTGACTGATACCTAACTCATCGATTTGTTTCATCTTCTTCTCGGCAAGTGTCGTATAAGTTACCAATCCAGCCTGATAAATGCCTTTAGCTACTTTCTCAATCTTCGTACGAACGGAATCTGAATCTTCATAAGTGAACTTCAACGGAGCAGAAGGTTGCTTTTCTATCGTGTCAATTACCAAACGGGCTAATTCTTCTCCTCCTTTTCCGCCCTCAGCAAAAACAGTGTTCAAAGCAAATCCTACACCTTTCTCGCGACAATGCTCGGCTACTAATGCAATTTCTTCATCTGTATCCGTGGCAAAACGATTGAAAGTAACTATTACCTGCTGACCAAAACCACGTAAATTATCAATATGACGATCTAAATTCTTCAGACCATTCTTTAATCCTTCCAGATTCTGTTGTTTGATGTCAGCCTCAGCCACTCCACCATGCAATTTAAGACTCTGCGCCGTAGCTACAAGAATTGTTACTTTAGGCGATAGACCAGCCTTGCGGCATTTTATATTAAAGAACTTCTCAGCACCCAGATCAGCACCGAAACCAGCTTCTGTAATCGTATAGTCGCTAAAGGTCAAGCCCATTTTAGTGGCTAATACCGAATTACAACCATGTGCAATATTAGCAAAAGGACCACCATGTACAAAAGCAGCCGTATTTTCCGTTGTTTGTACCAAGTTGGGTAGTAAAGCGTCTTTCAATAACACCGTAATCGCACCTGCAACTCCCAAATCACGTACCGTAAATGGTTTGTTCTCGTAAGTGCAACCTAACAGAATATTTCCTATACGACGCTTCAAATCTTCGATATCCGTTGCCAAACACAAAATAGCCATAATCTCAGAAGCAGGAGTAATATCAAATCCGGTTTCTGTCGGAACTCCATTTGCACTTCCACCCAATCCGGTAACTACATTACGAAGACTACGGTCGTTCACATCCAAGACACGCTTCCATTTGATTTCCTTCAAACCGGCACAATTATTCCGATTCTGATAAATATAATTATCAAGCAGAGCCGTAATCATATTGTGAGCCGATGTAACGGCATGGAAATCGCCTGTAAAATGTAGATTAATATTCTCCATCGGCAATACCTGTGAATAACCGCCTCCCGCAGCACCACCTTTCATACCGAAACACGGACCTAACGACGGTTCCCGCAAAGCCACTACAGCTTTCTTTCCTAAGCGGTTTAAACCTAAAGCCAATCCGATTGAAACAGTAGTCTTTCCTACTCCTGCCTTATTCGGTGTAATGGCCGTAACTAAGATCAGATTATGTTCCTTAACCTTGGCTTCATCGATCAGATGAATCGGAATCTTAGCCATGTATTTCCCATAATTCTGAACTTCTTCCCGGGGAATTCCCAACTGAGTCGCTACTTCTTTGATCTTTTTCAGAGGTGTCTCTCTTGCAATTTCAATATCTGTTTTCATACCATTTATATAGGCTTATTTACAGCAAATGTACACAAAATTCGCCAGTTACCTATGCTGTTTACATATACATTGCTACTCTTTCTTTATAACAGGTTGGAAGCCAACTCTGATAACTGACTACGTTCACCCTTCACTAAATTAATGTGGGCAAACAAATCCTGCCCTTTCATCTTGTCAACCATATAAGCCAAACCATTACTTTGGGCATCCAAATATGGAGAATCTATCTGTTGGATATCACCTGTAAAAACCATTTTGGTTCCTTCGCCTGCCCGTGTGATAATCGTCTTGATCTCGTGAGGAGTCAGATTCTGAGCTTCATCTACAATAAAGTAGGTTTCAGAAAGGCTCCTACCACGTATAAACGCTAATGCTTCAATCACCAGCTGATTACTCTTCTGCATTTCGTCCAATTTACGGGCTTCTGCTCCGTTAACTGGTATCTGGCCTTTGATCACATTCAAATTATCAAACAAAGGTTGCATATATGGAGCGACTTTCTGCTTCTCATCTCCCGGTAAAAAGCCCAGATCTTTATTGGCCAAAGCAACAATAGGACGAGCCAACAAGACTTGTTTATATAAATCAGCCTGTTTCAATGCCGATGCCAAAGCCAGTAAAGTCTTTCCTGTCCCGGCTTTTCCTGTCAATGCCACTAACTTGATTTCCGGGTCATTTAACACTTCAAAAGCAAAACTTTGCTCGGCATTCCGAGGTTGAATACCATAGTTTGTACTTTTATCTACGCGCTTAATCTTATGCGAAAATGGATTAAAACGGGATAAGACTGAGTTTCGTTCACTCTTCAGGATAAAACAATCATTGGGCGAAAATTTAACACTAATATCAAGCTTGTCGGCATCAATACCAGCAGGATTCGCATAAATCTGATCGATCAGTTCCGGGTCAATTCCTTCATACGTTTCCTGTGAACGCTCAAAGATATCTACATTCGTTACTTTGTCGGTAATATAGTCTTCCACCTTGATACCTAACGAACGAGCCTTCATCCGCAGATTGATATCTTTTGTTACCAAAATGGTTTGCATATCCGGATGCTGTTGTGCTACATACAAGGAGCAAGACAAGATCCGATGATCTGCATTTTTCTCCGAAAAGGCATTTGCCACTTCTTTCTGATACGGTTCTCCTGTTACTACATGCAACATGCCTAAATTCGGACCTAAAGAAGCTCCTTTCGTGAACAGATCATTGGTTGTGATTGTATCCAACTCACGCACAAACTCACGTGCATTATAATTAATTTGTTCACTTCCCTTCTTGAAGCGATCCAACTCTTCCAGTACAACAATTGGCAAGTAAATATCGTTTTCTTGAAAATTCTCAATGCACTTGTAATCATGCAGGATGACATTCGTGTCAAGTACAAAATTCTTTTTTGTTCCCATGGCTCTTCTCTTTTTACGTTCAACAATCAGTCAGGAACGTTTGGAAAACAGATGTACATTTTCCTGAAGCGTTTCTATATTAATATAACCAATTCAGAGGCCTAAAAGTTTATTGTCTAGGCACCTGCCATATGTGAAATCTTATCAAAACTCTATATTCATAGTTAAGTTTTACATTATACCATAATACAAATAAAAAAACTCCTGCAACCATAACGATTACAGGAGTTTATATATCAGAAATAACTTATATTACTTCTTCATTGCTTCTTCGATAGCAACTGCAACAGCAACTGTAGCACCTACCATCGGGTTGTTACCCATTCCTAAGAAGCCCATCATTTCAACGTGAGCAGGAACTGAAGAAGAACCAGCGAACTGAGCGTCTGAGTGCATACGACCCATTGTATCAGTCATACCATAAGAAGCAGGACCAGCAGCCATGTTATCCGGATGCAAAGTACGACCTGTACCACCACCTGAAGCTACTGAGAAGTAAGGCTTACCAGCCAATGTACGTTCTTTCTTGTAAGTACCTGCTACCGGATGCTGGAAACGAGTTGGGTTTGTAGAGTTACCAGTGATAGATACATCCACATCTTCTTTCCACATGATAGCAACACCTTCGCGTACATCGTCAGCACCATAACATTTTACTTTTGAACGTAAACCATCTGAATAAGGAATTTCTTCGATTACGTTTACTTCACCTGTCATATAGTCGAACTGAGTCTGAACATATGTAAAGCCGTTGATACGAGAAATGATCTTAGCAGCATCTTTACCCAGACCGTTCAAGATAACGCGCAACGGAGATTTACGTACTTTGTTTGCCATTTCAGCAATCTTGATAGCACCTTCAGCAGCAGCAAATGATTCGTGACCTGCCAAGAATGCGAAGCACTGAGTTTCTTCGCGCAACAGACGAGCTGCCAAGTTACCATGACCGATACCTACTTTACGATCATCAGCAACAGAACCTTTGATACAGAATGCCTGCAAACCGATACCGATTGCTTCAGCAGCGTCAGCAGCGTTTGTACAGCCTTTCTTAATAGCGATAGCAGCACCTACTACATAAGCCCAACATGCGTTTTCGAAGCAGATAGGCTGAGTTTCTTTACACATTGTGTATGGATCAAGGCCTTTAGCTGCGCAAATTTCTTTTGCTTCTTCGATGCCATTGATACCGTATTCTTTCAAAACCGCATTGATATGATCGATTCTGCGGTCGTAACTTTCAAATAAAGCCATATTGTTTTACTTTTTAAAATTCTTGTTTACGAAAAATAATGAAATCAGAAAATTGAAAACAAGCACGCCACCACAACAGGCTACGAAGAAAGCCAACCAAGGCTTCTCACCTTTCAAGACAAAGTAGGCTATGGAAAAACCGACAGCCGTCAGAATAATAAGCCCGATGAGGACACGTGTTAATGTTTTCTTATTCATTACGAGGATCGATATATTTTACTGCATCTTTGAAGCGGCCGTATGAACCTTTTGCTTTTTCCAAAGCTTCATTGGCATCCATGCCTTTCTTAACCATATCCATGAACTTGCCCAGGTGTACGAATTCGTAACCGATTACTTCGTCGTTAGCATCCAAAGCCATACGAGTACAATAACCTTCTGCCATTTCCAAGTAACGAGTTCCTTTAGCCAATGTTCCGAACATTGTACCTACCTGGCTACGCAAACCTTTACCCAGGTCTTCCAAACCTGCACCGATAGGCAGACCACCTTCTGAGAAAGCAGACTGTGTACGACCGTAAACGATCTGCAAGAACAATTCGCGCATTGCTGTATTGATTGCATCACAAACCAAGTCTGTATTCAAAGCTTCCAACAATGTCTTACCCGGCAGGATTTCTGATGCCATAGCAGCAGAGTGAGTCATACCTGAGCAACCGATTGTTTCAACCAAAGCTTCCTGAATGATTCCTTCCTTAATGTTCAGAGTCAGTTTACATGCACCCTGCTTTGGAGCACACCAACCGATACCGTGAGTCAAACCTGAGATGTCTGAGATCTGAGTTGCTCTAACCCATTTTCCTTCTTCTGGAATCGGAGCGCAAGGGTGATTAGCGCCCTTCTTAACAACACACATGTGTTGAACTTCATGTGAATAAATCATAATCGCTAATTTATTATATTAATGATAATAAAAACTTTATATCGCTCTTCTTTTGTAAAACCATGCAAATATAAGAGTTTTTCTTTTTTCATGCAATAGCGTACAAAAGTTTGCAGAATAGAATAAAGATTCTTTACATACACTTTTTTAGGGAAGCTCTTCATTTTAAATATTTCACCCGCCGGATATTCTTTAGTTCACGTCGAGAATTACTTAGTTCACGTCGTGGTTTAAGTAGTTCACGCTGTGGATTACTTAGTTCACGCCGTGAACTAAAGAATTTGTAACCGGATTTACATCTTTCTCCGGTTACCTCCGACAAAATGGATAGCGATTTTTGCAAAAATATCCGGCGGAATCCTTCGGCTTAGTAAAGTTTTTTGTAGGTTTGTCTCCACAAAAAATAAAGAAACGACACATGAAGAATCATAAGATATTAAAACCGATCATGTTTGTAGGAACTTGTTCGGATGCCGGTAAAAGCGTAATCAATGCGGCCTTTTGCCGAATCTTCAAACAAGATGGTTATTCTCCTGCACCTTTCAAGGCTCAGAACATGTCACTAAACTCGTTTTCCACACCCGAAGGAGGTGAAATGGGACGGGCTCAAGTCGTACAAGCCGAGGCTTGCGGTATTGCGCCTCACACGGATATGAATCCGGTATTGCTCAAACCAACCAGTGATAAAGGTTCGCAGGTAATTTTGAACGGACGCCCTATCGGGAATATGTCGGCTCATGATTACTTTGGGATGAAACTCCAGAAAGAAGATTTGTTCAAAGAAGCGCAGGCGGCCTTCGACCGGCTTAAAAGCCAATACAATCCGATTGTACTGGAAGGTGCCGGAAGTATCTCCGAAATCAATTTGCGCGATCGGGATATTACCAATATGCGGATGGCTATATACGCCCAAGCCGATACGTATCTGGTTGCCGATATTGACCGGGGTGGCGTGTTTGGCTCGGTTTATGGAACCATTGCTTTGCTGAAACCCGAAGAGCGAAAACTGGTCAAAGGCATTATCATCAATAAATTCAGAGGAGATATCTCGCTGTTCGAGGAAGGACGGAAGATTATTGAGGAGCTGACGGGTATTCCTGTTGTAGGTATTATTCCTTATTTCCGGAATATCAAGATTGAAGAAGAGGATTCTGTTGCGCTCGAAATGAAAACAAATACCTATCAGGACGGGAAAATCAACGTAGCAATTATTTTGCTTAAACGGATGTCTAACTTCACCGACTTTGACGTTCTGGAAATGGACAGCCGCTTCAATGCCTACTATACTAATAATGTAGAAGAAATAGAAAAAGCAGATATAATCCTGCTTCCCGGCACCAAAAACACATTGGCCGACTTGCAAAGTATCCGGGCCAACGGTACAGCCGAAGCCATTGTCAGGGCCTACAAAAACGGGAAAAAGGTGATTGGCATCTGCGGAGGATATCAAATGATGGGTGTACGCCTGGAAGATCCGGAAGGAATGGAAGGAAGCTTAAAGGCTGTCCCGGGATTGGGTTTATTACCTCAAATCACCACGATCGAACAAGAGAAGGTAACCAAGCAAAGCCATTTTGCCTTCTTGCAAGAGATGAAAGGAAAACAACCGGTCTTGTCGTGCAAAGGATACGAAATCCACATGGGAAAAACAGAAACGATGGGCGATGCTCAACCACGACCTGTTGCATTGTTGGAAGACGGTCGCCTGGATGGATATTATCTGAACGACCGTTGTTGGGGAAGTTACCTGCATGGTATCTTAGACAATCCGGAAGTATTAGACAGTCTGGTAGCAGGTTTTAATACAGCCCAAGGAACCGCTCATTTTGATTATGCAGCATTCAAGGAAGAACAATATGATAAACTAGCCGACTGGGTACGCCAACACTCGGATCTGGATTACATCTACCGTACAGCAGCCGTCAGCGAATCCGATTGACAGGATAGACTTTCTCGAGCGACACGCATACGTGAGCGCCCAGCTGTGCCAGATAAAGCAACAGGTATTTCTTACGGATACGCCGGATTTTCCCGGAAACATGCTTCATCACCCCACAAACAATTTCAGCCTCTTCACCTTCCATCAGAGGGTGATTGGCTGCTTCTTCCAAGAATGTACGAATAGAATCCAGTTCCTTTTCACGGACAATAGCCGGCTTACCATTATAATATACAATACGGGAAACGCCGGGAATGCGTAATAACTTATACAAATCTGCTTCGGCGCATTTCACAAATATATAAGAAGGAAATAAAGGAATATCCACAATTTTTACCCGATCCGACCATACCCGAGGCGATTTATGTAACGGAAGCCAGCAAATCACACCCATTCCCTGGATACGGCTTTCCACTTGTTTCTCGGCTCGTGGAGCAGTATATAGAACATACCATTTCTGATTATCTACTTCTGTCTGTTGCATTGCTTTCTGTTTTTCTTTCTTCCCAGCCACAAAGGTAACACTCCGATTCAAAATAAGCGGTTTTCGGCCCCGGAAAAACGTTTCAATTCCGAAAAGAAAAGAGAAATTCACGATTTTATGACAAATACACATCAAAGTAGAATTATTTTTTGTAACATTGCAACGTAATAAACACTTTTTACTATTACCATGAACAGACGAAACTTTATACAGAAGACAGCTTTATCGGCTGTAGGTCTAGGTTTAGGACCGATCATCAGTTCTTCCTACTCATCTATATACGGAGCTACTGCTCCCAGTAACAAGGTAAAAGTAGCCCTTATCGGTTGCAGAAGCATGGGATTTGCAGACTTAAATACATTTCTCCAATATCCGGAAGTGGAATGTGTCGCCCTGTGTGATGTAGATGATGAATGGTTGCAGAAGAGAGCCGGTGACGTAGAGAAGAAAACCGGGAAGAAAGTCCCTAACCTTTATAAAGACTGGCGTAAAGTCATTGACAACAAAGATGTGGATCTGGTCATCATCGGTACGCCCGATCATTGGCATTGTCTCCCGACAATCGAGGCTTGCCAGGCAGGAAAGGATGTTTATGTCGAAAAGCCGCTTTCGAATACCATCGAAGAATGTGATCTGATGGTAAAGGCAGCCCGTAAATATAATCGCATTGTACAAGTCGGTCAATGGCAACGTAGTGATCCGCACTGGGATGAAGCCGCCAATTTCCTGAAGAAAGGAGGAATAGGTCGTATCAGAACCGTTAAAGTATGGGCTTACCAAGACGGGAAACCAACTTTACCGGTAAAACCGGATTGTCCGCCTCCTGCCGGAGTAGATTATGATATGTGGTTAGGTCCGGCACCCAAGCGTCCGTTCAATCCGTATCGTTTCCATTATAACTTCCGCTTTTTCTGGGATTACGCGGGCGGATTGATGTCCGATTGGGGCGTGCATTTACTGGACTATGCTTTGGAAGGTATGCATGCAGACCTGCCCAGTCATGTATATGGCAGTGGAGGGAAATTCGCTTATCCGAATGATGCAATGGAAACGCCCGATACCCTGATGGCAACTTATACCTATAAAGATTTCAATATCATTTGGGATCATGCCTGCGGCATTAACCATGGCTTATACGACCGCCGTGAAGGACTCGCTTTCTTTGGCGAGAACGGAACATTAGTTCTTGACCGCGCCGGTTGGGAAGTAATCCCGGTTGTAGCTAATAAAGAAGCCCGCATGGAAGCCATTCCATTCAAGAAAGGTGAAGGGAAAGGTTTGTATAACCATGTAGGTAATATGTTATCCTGCATCAAAAGCAGGGAATTACCCAACGCTGATATTGCAATCGGTGCCCGCGTAGCCAAGATGGCTCACTTGGCCAACATCTCTTGCCGGCTTGGCAGAGAAGTAAGATGGGATGATGAGAAACATCTCTTCATCAATGACGAAGAAGCTACTGCCCTATCGAAGGCTTATTACAGAGCTCCTTGGAAATTACCTGAATTGTAAAACAAAAATAATCACATATATGGAATACTGGCAAAAAGACATCGAAACGATGGGACGCGATCAGTTGCAGGAACTTCAACTGACGCGTCTGAAAGAGACCGTAAAACATGCGGCCAACTCTCCTTTCTACAAGGAAGTATTTGAGAAGAACGGAATCACCCCCGATTCTATCCAGACACTGGATGATTTACGGAAGATTCCATTCACTACCAAAAATGATTTACGCAGCCATTATCCGTTTGGAATGGCAGCCATACCTATTCAGAAGTGTGTTCGTATCCATTCTTCAAGTGGTACGACCGGAAACCCGACAGTAGTGCTTCACTCTGCCAAGGATTTGGATCAATGGGCAAACCAGGTAGCTCGCTGTATGTATATGGTCGGACTACGGGATACTGATGTTTTCCAGAACACATCCGGTTATGGTATGTTTACAGGAGGATTGGGATTCCAATACGGAGCTGAACGTTTAGGAGCATTGACCGTTCCGGCTGCAGCAGGAAATACCAAACGGCAGATCAAGTTCATTACCGACTTTGGTACGACTTGCCTTCATATTATTCCCAGTTACGCTACCCGCCTGGCGGAAGTGATGTACGAGATGGGAATTGATCCACGCCGCGACACCAAACTGCATACCGTATGTATCGGAGCCGAACCTCACTCGGAAGAACAACGGAAACGTATCGAGCAATTGTTGGGTGTAAAGGCTTACAACTGTTTCGGAATGTCGGAAATGAACGGTCCGGGAGTAGCATTCGAATGTCCGGAACAAAACGGTCTTCACATTTGGGAAGATTACGTTATTCCTGAAATCATTAATCCGCAGACCTTGGAACCCGTTCCGGAAGGTGAGATCGGCGAATTGGTTTTAACTACGATTAATCGGGAAGCTATGCCGTTGCTCCGCTATCGGACACGAGACCTGACCCGATTCATTCCGGGTGAATGTCCATGCGGTAGAACGCATCGTCGTCTGGCCCGTTTCGTAGGCAGAAGTGATGATATGATTATTCTGAAGGGTGTCAACATCTTCCCGATCCAGATTGAGAAGATCTTGATGAACTTCAAAGAACTGGGAAGTAATTATCTGATTACAATCGAGACAGTAGGCTATAACGATGAGATGCTGATCGAAGTTGAGTTAAGCGACCTGTTCACGGATGATTACAGTGCATTGCAGCGCTTGGCTAAGGAAGTAACCCGTCAGTTAAAAGATGAATTACTGTTGACACCACGCGTTAAGCTTGTAGGAAAAGGCTCATTACCGGCAGCCGAAGGTGGAAAAGCTGTCCGCGTAAAAGATTTGAGAAAGCTATGTTAAATTGTTCATTCGTATCAATCCTAAATACTATCCGTTATGACAGTCAATCAAATATCAATTTTCTTGGAAAACAAGTACGGCAAGTTGTCTGAAATACTGATGTTACTCGCCGAAGCCAAGATCCGGATCATTGCAGCTACTGTAGCTGATACCTCCGAATATGGTATTCTTCGTATCATCGTGAATGATCCGCAGCGGGCGTTCAAGATTCTAAAGGAGAATAACGTCAGTGCCAATCTGACGGACGTACTGGCCATTGTCACTCACTCTGAAGCTGCCGGATTTGCCCAAACGCTTCAGGCATTTACAAAAGCAGGACTGAGCATTGAATATATGTACTGCTTCTCTATCAAAGACAAATCCATTCTGATCCTGCGAACCAACAACCGCGAGGCAGCACGCGAAGTAATCCGCCGGCAGAATATGGAATATCTTAGTGAAAGTGATCTATTGAAGATGGATTAATACCAACAAAAAAGGGAGCCAAAAGCTCCCTTTTTATCTTTAATAACAAATACTCAATGATTAGAAACAATAAGCAGCACGCAAAGCGATAAACGCCTGATCCAAATCCTTGATGATATTGTATTTTGCTTCCAGTCCTAATGAAAATTCAGGAGTTGCATAGACTTCTCCACCCAAACCGATATTTGCACCGAAACGGGTAACGCCATCATGTGGGCCATCCCAATCCCAGAACGACATGCTGACACCAGCCAACGGATAGAATCCGAACATACTACTCAGTTTAAACACATAGTGAGCATTCACGTCAATCATCCAAGCACTCACACCATGATTCTTTACCAGATAGGTCAAACCCGGATTCAATCGCACTTCGTCAGTCAGACAATACCGGTAATCCAATCCCAAGGTGGCTTGTTCGCTATCGAATGCATACCCTAAATTAAAGCCGAATGAAGAACGGCCCTTATCTGCCTGAGCAAATACGGTTAAACTCAGGCAAATCATACTTAATACAAGAAATAACTTTTTCATATCGCAGTTATTTTAATGAATAATAGACCCCAATATACAACTTTTATTTCACTTTCAAGCGTTCGCCGGCCGATTTTACGATAGCACGATAAAAATCTTCGCTATATCCCGGTGAATCAGGTGCTGCTCCCAGACCATAGCCATTGTCGAGGAATTTACCGTCTTTCTCTTTACGAGCTACACCGTCTGAATATTTCACAATCAGAAATTCTCCCAATTTCTTCCAACGATCAACGGATTCATCGGCTGTTGTAGTGCTGTACCAGGTCAGGAACTTCGCAGCTTCTTTCGGATCTTTCTGATAGAGTTCGGAAGCAGCCTTGTCGATGGCGGGTTGCATGTCCAGATAGCCGTTTTCCAACTCAGACTGTACTTTGCGAAGGTCACCAATCATCTGGTTATAGCGTCCGTACACCATATTAGCCACCCAGTTACGAATCCAGAAAGCAGATGTCCATGAGAATTGCATCATGCTGCCATTTCCCTGGCGATAACATTCGGGCACATCGGTTGATGAACAATAGATCGGTGTGAAAACAGTCGTATTGGCATCATCGACAGCAAACCAAAGTACACCACCAATGGCATCTGGAAGCCAGCTACGCAGTTGCGGGACGATGACGAAGCCGGTCTGCTGCGTCGAGATGGGGCGTTCGTTCGTGTAGGTTTCGCCGTTCACCTTGTAGGTAAGCGGACGGAAACGGTACGGTGCCTTGTACGGACCAGCTCCGGGATCGTTCGTCATGTCGAGTTCGGTACCTTCGTAGTGATCGCGCATCATATCACGCACATCGGCAACCGACAATTTCCGGTCAGGCTTGATATAAAGTGGCATTGGTTCAGCGTTCATATCACCTTTGGCAAAACCGAGGTACTTGCCCATATCCTTGTTATACTTGTTGAAGAAAGACCACACACGGGCTTCGCAGATACGAAGAGCACTGAAATCGTACGGACAATAAGCTTTTGCAAAGCTGAAATCCTCATCCTTTCCGCTGAAGTAACCTTTCTCGCGGGCAAACGATACTACATCGGGCGAATAGAGGCAGTTCTCCTTGTCGTCGAACGGGATTTGCTGGATGCGCGACTGGTTCGCGTGGGCTGCGATACAGTCATCAGGGATACGAATGGCAACCCATACAGCGCCTTTATTTCCTGTACCTTTTCCTACCATCTCCATGATCCAAGCTTCATTTTTATCAGCAATCGAGAATGACTCGCCACCGCTATAGTAACCATACTTAGCGACCAGATCGGTCATCACCTGGATAGCTTCGCGTGCAGACTTCGAACGCTGCAGGGCTACATAGATCAGGCTTCCATAATCCATGATACCGGTCGTATCAACCAGTTCAGGCCGTCCGCCAAAGGTACTTTCCGTGATTGCCACCTGGTGCTCATTCATATTCCCCACAACCGAGTAAGTCTGACGTACTTGCGGAATCTGTCCCAATGGTTTTCCCGTATCCCATTCAGTGATGTCGAGCATTGCTCCTTCGGGCCAGACAGCAGCCGGCCAGTGATACAACTCTCCGTAAAGGGTGTAAGAGTCGGCCGCATAACTAATCATCACCGAGCCATCGACAGAAGCCTTTTTCCCCACCAGGAGACCCGTACATGCCATCACTTCGGCGGTCGAAGCCAGACCGAAGCAGGCAGCTAATGTAATCCAAAACTTTTTCATATATTCTTGTTTTATGTATTTCTTTTTCCACACAAAAGTAGATCATTCTTTGTTTTCTTGCAAATTGGCAGAGAGTAATGTCCCTCAACTCCTATCCAAAGCTATTTCGAAGTTTACATGGTATAACGCGATGACTTCCATTTCTCCAAATGCTGGTAGGGTGCCGGATTTTGCGTATCTTTGCAACATGAAAACGTATAAACCAGAGGCATGGTTGCCTACAACCAAAAAAGAGGTAGAAGCGCGCGGCTGGGACTACCTGGATGTGATCCTGTTCAGCGGCGACGCGTATGTGGACCATCCGTCGTTTGGTGCCGCCGTCATCGGACGGACACTGGAAGCGATGGGATTACGGGTGGCGATCGTCCCGCAACCCGATTGGCGAGGTGATTTCCGCGACTTCAAGAAGCTGGGAGCGCCCCGTTTGTTCTTCGGCGTTTCAGCCGGAGCGATGGATTCGATGATCAACCACTATACCGCCAACAAGCGATTGCGTAGCGACGACGCTTACACGCCCGATCGCCGTGCCGGTATGCGACCCGATTATCCCAGTATTGTTTACACCAAGATTCTGAAGGAACTCTACCCCGACGTGCCAGTCGTATTGGGCGGTATCGAAGCCTCCATGCGCCGCCTGACGCACTACGATTACTGGCAAGACCAGTTGCGGCCGGGTATCCTCATCGACAGTCCGGCAGACTTGCTGATCTATGGCATGGGTGAAAAACCGATACAGGAGCTGGTACGCCGCCTGCAGACAGGAACACCCTTTCACGAGATTCATGACATTCCACAGACTGTCTATCTCTCTGCCAAGGTTCAACCAAAAGCAGATGATATCCTTCTCTTTTCCCACGAAGAATGTCTGAAAGACAAACTCAAGCAGGCCAAAAACTTCCGTCATATTGAAGAAGAATCGAATAAGCAGCATGCCCAGCGCATCCTGCAGCGGTGCGGACAGCAAACGATCGTTGTCAATCCTCCCTTTCCGCCTATGACGGAAGCCGAGATCGACGCCAGCTTCGACTTGCCCTATACCCGCCTGCCCCATCCGAAGTACAAGGGCAAAGTGATCCCAGCCTTCGAGATGATCAAGTTTTCGGTCAATATCCATCGCGGATGCTTTGGCGGTTGTGCCTTTTGCACCATCTCCGCCCATCAGGGGAAGTTCATCGCCTCCCGAAGTAAAGAATCCATCCTGAAAGAAGTCAAGGCGATTACCGAGATGCCGGACTTCAAAGGCTATTTGAGTGATTTGGGCGGACCCTCGGCCAATATGTACCGCATGAAAGGACTGAATCCGGAGATCTGCGCCAAATGCAAGAAGCCGTCGTGTATCTCGCCCGTAGTCTGTAAGAACCTGAATGCCGATCATACCCCGCTGCTGGAACTCTATAAAGAAGTAGATAAGATTCCGGGAATCAAGAAATCTTTCATCGGAAGCGGAGTGCGCTACGACCTGCTCCTCCATCGTTATGATAATGATGCCCTCAACCAGTCGGCACATAAGTATGTAGAGGAGTTGATAGCCCGTCACGTTTCGGGTCGCTTGAAAGTCGCCCCCGAACATACACAAGACGAAGTACTGAAACAGATGCGTAAGCCGTCATTCAAGCTCTTCGAACAATTCAAGAAGATCTTCGACCGGGTGAACAAGCAGCACGGACTGAACCAACAACTCATCCCATACTTCATTTCCAGTCATCCAGGCTGTACCGAACTTGATATGGCAGAGTTGGCTGTTATCACGAAAGGCCTCCACTTCCAGTTGGAACAAGTACAGGACTTCACTCCTACACCCATGACCTTGGCTACCGAGATGTATTACACAGGCTATCATCCTTATACCCTGGAGAAAGTCTATACGGCACGGACTAAAGAGCAGAAGTTAGCTCAGCGTCAATTCTTCTTCTGGTACAAACCGGAGTATCGGCAACAGATCATGAAGGAATTACAGAAGATGAAACGGCGAGACCTGATCGATAAACTCTTCAAAGGAATAAATAAAAGACATTTGAAAACGAATCAACAACAATAAAAACAGACAATATATGGAAATCAAAGCAAGATTCGACCATTTCAACATCAATGTATTGGACTTACAACGTAGTATCGCTTTTTATGAGAAAGCATTAGGTCTGAAAGAACACCATCGTAAAGAAGCTTCGGATGGTTCCTTTATCTTAGTCTATCTGGCAGACGACCAAGGGAACTTCCTTCTGGAACTGACTTGGCTACGAGACCGGCAGGAAGCCTATGAATTAGGTGATAACGAAAGCCACTTATGTTTCCGAGTAGCTGGAGATTACGATGCTGTCCGTGCTTATCATAAAGAGATGGGATGTGTATGCTTCGAGAATGAAGCCATGGGGCTTTACTTCATCAACGACCCAGATGACTATTGGATTGAAGTTCTCCCGATGAAATAAAGAATCATACAAAAACGAAGAAGTCCGTTGGTTGTTCGTTCCAACGGACTTTTTTATTCCTATTCTACTTCATCCGGCCAAGGCACCGCTTTCCCTGTCGCTTTGAAAGCCGGACGCTGTGCATCAACCGACCGCAGATACGTTCCCAAATCAGCCGACAAACGTTTCACTATATCCGGATGCGAAGCCGCCACATCATGCTTCTCGCTGATATCTTCCGGAATGTTATACAGTTCTTTCTTTCCTGTCTCATAGAAATAAATCAATTTCCAATCTCCTTGACGAATAGTGCAAGTGGCCGCGATACCTGGTCCATGTTCACCTGCCCAAATATTCGGGAAATTCCAATACAAGCTACGTCCTTCCGAAGGATCGCCCGTCTGCTTCAACAACGGCACAAAACTGACACCATCAATCGGCTGCGATGTCTGATAGTCTGTAATACCTGCCATCTCGAGAATCGTCGGGTAATAATCTTCAATCATCAGGTACTTATCGCATCGAGTTCCGGGTTTCACCACCTTCGGCCAAGCCACAATCATCGGTTCACGAATTCCTCCTTCATAAGCAGAACCTTTCCCCGCTGTCAACGGATAGTTTTGGGTAAACAAAGGCTCATCCCGCCAACCGGATCCACTGGCATAGCCACCATTATCACCCATAAACAGAATGATCGTGTTATCAGCCTCGCCATTCTTCTCTAACCAATCCATGATGTCACCCAAGCTTTTGTCCATTCCTTCAATCAAAGAAGCATAAGCCGCTTCTTTATCCGACAACCCTTTTTGCTTGTACTTTTCATAGTACCGCATATCCTTGTCAATCGGGATATGGATTGCATAATGCGACATATACAAATAGAATGGCTGATTATAAGCCTTCGCTTTATCAAGGGCCTTCAACGCCTCTTGAGTCAAGGCTTCCGTAGCGAAAGTACCCGTCTGCCAATAATGTTCCAATCCTGGTATTGCCATCAATGAAGTAGGATTTCCTTTCTCATCATGACCATAATTCCGTTCACTCAGATAAGTAGCCAAACCACCGGCTGCATGGCCACAAATATTCGTTTCAAAACCAAAGTGACAAGGATTTTCTCCCGGTGTGTCAATAGCTCCCCAGTGCGCCTTTCCACAATGAATCGTATGATAACCATTCTCCCTCAACAACTCAACGAAAGAAGTCCCGACAAAAGTATGTTCTGTCCCTGGCACCTGCGCAATCCCATTAATATTCCATACGGGAAGATTCAATACATCTGTTTCTCCATCTGTACTCTTATCCTTCTCCAAAGTCCAGTTAGTGACCCGATGCCGGGCAGCGTTACAACCTGTCATCAAACTACACCGAGTAGGCGAACTAATGCTACAAGCATAAGCCTGCGTAAACATCATCCCCTGACGAGCTAATCGTTCCATATTCGGAGTCTCATATCGCTCGTTGTACATAGTCTTCTGATTCCAAAACGGAAGTGACGTATCCTGCCAGCCCATGTCATCCACCAAGAAAAGAATAATGTTCGGTTTCTTTTCTTGCTCTTGAGCCATTCCATTCACTATTGGCAGCATCGCCAACGAAAATAAAAGAGTCTTCTTCATCGTCATTTATCTTTTGCATTAACTAGTGGACAAAAATAGTGAATTATTTTTATCCGCTGGCCAACATTCTTCCCCTGGGAAGAAATTTCTTGCACGTATGAATAAAACCCCGTATCTTTGCAGTCGAGTGCTTGATAAACCTCGTTAAAAACAAGAATATATGCAAAGAACAACAGTTAGTGTGCCCTTCATGTTATTGGGCATTCTTTTTAATGTCTGCCTGGTTGCAGCCAATCTTTTAGAGACAAAAGTAATTCAATTCGCAGGAGTTACAGCGACTGCCGGTCTGATTGTCTTTCCCGTATCTTATATTATCAACGATTGCATTGCAGAAGTCTGGGGATTTAAGAAAGCCCGCTTGATTATTTGGAGTGGTTTTGCTTCCAATTTTTTGGTTATTGCTTTCGCACAAATTGCAACGGCTTTACCTGCAGCTCCGTATTGGAATGGCGAAGAAGCTTTCAATTTCGTATTTGGTTTAGCACCTCGTATTGCGATAGCCAGTTTACTTGCCTTTCTGGTAGGTTCTTTTCTTAATGCCTACGTAATGAGTAAAATGAAATTGGCATCTCAAGGGAAAAACTTCTCTTTACGAGCCGTTCTTTCTACTTTAGTGGGAGAAAGTGCAGATTCATTAATTTTCTTCCCCATCGCATTTGGTGGATTAATACCAGGGAATGAGTTATTGATCATGATTATGACTCAAGCCGTACTAAAATCTTTATACGAAGTTATCATTCTCCCTATTACTATCTGTATCGTCCGCTACATTAAGAAAGTAGATGGCAGTGATGTATTTGATGAACATATTTCTTATAATGTATTAAAAGTAAATGATCTTTAAGAGAAATCGTCAAGTTTCCTCTTTTTGAGCAATCGAGAAATCTCCTTGACAAACAAACGATTCATCAATTATTTATCAATCATCAATAAAAAAGTAGAACAAATATTTGCTTATTCAAATAAAATGCGTACCTTTGCAACGCATTTGACAAGGATGGTCAGGTAGCTCAGCTGGATAGAGCAACAGCCTTCTAAGCTGTGGGTCCTGGGTTCGAATCCCAGCCCGATCACTCAGATATAGACGTGAATAACTGAAACAAAGTTATTCACGTTTTTCTTTTATCGACATTACACAACAATTGCACAACACACAGAGAATTATAATCCTTCATTATATAAAACTTACTTCACAATATATCGGAATATTATACAAGTATATCAAAATATAATATCACAGTTGGTTGAGAAATCTTCTGTTTATTTGCATAAAAATTCAATGTATGCATACTTATCTTACATCTCTTTTACTTGTGTCCGGATTAGCTTTTAGTACTGCTACGGCTAGTGCTGAACGGCTTTGGACTATCGGACAAAATGATAATCAAGCAACAGGTTTTGCTTTGGCTCCCAATCAATACAAAGATTTCCTTGCTCATGATTTTGGATATGAAGATCGTTATTTCTTAGTTGGATATTCTGAAGCATCGAAAGATTTTCCGTATGTTATTCCCGGTCCTTCCGACGGATGGGGCGGTACAGGCGGAACTTCCGGATGGAGAACGCATGAAACAACTATCTTATTCGGTATAAATCAAAAGCCGACAACCGGTACATGGAAGTTGGTTATTGATGTTCTCGACAATGCTGTCGAATTGCCTCCGCTACTCAAAGTAACTGTTAATGATAAATCCTGGAAATTCCAGCTTCCAGCCGGCAAGAATGCCAAATCAATCGAAGGTGATCTGAGTGGAACACAGGAACACCGTATTGAGATTCCCATCGACAATGCTTGCATGCAAGAAGGGGGAAACGAAATCCGCCTTTCCGTACTGGAAGGTTCATGGATTCTTTTTGACTAAGTTTACTTGGATAGCCCAAAGGGAGTTCGCTTACAGAAACCTCAAAAGGCTTTCGTTCGTCGTGTAACTGCAGCTCCTTACGAAATAGAGCAAAACGGCCAACATTTCCAACCATTGCTGGTTGATGTTGAAGAATTAGATAAACAACCGAACTTATCTGTTGAATTGGACGGGAAGTCTATTTTCTCTCAACGACTGGATACGGCACGTTATGTCTTTGAAGCTCCGATGCCGGCAGTTACGACAGCTAAAGAGAGCCGGTATCGCGTTCGGATTGACGGGAAAATTGTAGAAGAAGGTACGATTCTTCGTGAACCTCAAAGGCTTCAGACGTATGCTGATTATGTAGATACCCGTATTGGTACCGGACATTCCCGTTGGATGATCGCACCCGGACCGTGGATGCCTTTCAGTATGGTGAAGCTAAGTCCCGACAACCAGAATGCAGGTTGGCAAGCCGGTTATCAACCCACGTTCGAAAACATCGGTTGCTTTAGTCACATCCATGAATGGACGTTGGGCGGACTCGGATTAATGCCAACCAACGGTAAGTTGGTCATTCAGGAAGGAGATGAAATGGATCCGGATTCCGGTTATCGTTCACGTATCCGCAAGCAAACCGAACAAGCCGGTATCGGATACTATGCCATTCATCTGGACGATTACGATATCCAAGCTGAATTGACAGCCACAACACGCTGCGGATTCCAACGATATACGTTTCCACAGGACCGGGAAGGTGCCCGTGTGCTGGTTGATTTGCACATTCCTACTGAATACGATTATGTATTAAGTGATATTGAAATAAAGAAAGTCGGACCAAACCGGATCGAAGGTGTCAGTCATCAGTTATCTCGGAATGTATGGAGTAACGATGCCAATCAGGACTATCGGCTTTACTTCGTTCTGGAATTCGATCAACCTATTCAGGAAATGGGCGGATGGACTGACGGAACGGTAGTCAAGACAGAACATCTGACGGGAAAAGACCTGAAAGATGCAGGGTTGTTCCTGCAATTCGACGTCAAGCAGAATCCTACAGTACAGGTTCGTTCTGGCATTTCACTGGTGAGCCTCGAGAATGCATCTCTCAATCTGAAGACGGAAATCAGCGATCCTTTTGGTTGGAGCTTCGATGCTGTACGTGATCATCAGCAAGCTGTATGGAATGAATTATTTGGCCGTGTAGAAATCTCCACAACCGACCGCCAGGAAAAAGTCCGCTTCTATAATAATATGTATCGGGCGTTATGCAGCCGTAATATTTGGAGTGATGTTAACGGACAATGGATATCAACCGATAAGAAAGTTCAGCAGCTAACAGGGAAAGACGATGTCGCTTTAGGATGCGATGCCTTTTGGAATACATTCTGGAACTTAAATCAGTTCTGGAATCTGGTAACTCCAGAATGGAGTCACCGGTGGGTAAACTCGCAGCTTGCCATGTATGATGCCAACGGATGGTTGGCGAAAGGTCCTGCTGGCATGAATTATATACCGGTAATGGTGGCTGAACATGAGATACCGCTTATTGTAGGTGCTTATCAAATGGGAATTCGGGATTTTGATACCAACAAAGCACTCGAAGCGATGCTAAAGATGCAAAAGACACCTTCGCAGAAAGTTTTTGCCGGTTATGCCGGAAACCGAGACTTGGAAGCCTATCTCAAGTATCAATATGTACCATCCGATTTAGGCCGTTTCTCCAATTCGCTGGAATATGCTTTCGACGACTGGACAGTCGGACAATTTGCCAAAGCTATCGGCAATGAAAAGGTTTATAAGGAATTCAACCAGCGAGGTTCCTGGTGGAAACATGTAATTGAGCCTAAGTCTGGTTTTGCTGCCCTTAAAGATAGTCAGGGAAAATGGGTAGCCGACTTTGATCCGTTCCGCTCAGGAGCCAATCATCATTATGTAGAAGGAAATGCCTGGCAGCTTACCTACTTCGTTCCGCAAGATGTTCCGGCTCTAGCGACAGCTATCGGTAAGGATCGTTTCATCGAACGGTTGGAATGGGGATTTCAGGCCAGTGAACCTTGGCGATACAATGCTCCCAACGATCAATACTGGGATTTTCCGGTCGTACAAGGGAATCAGCAATCCATGCATTTTGCCTTTCTGTTCAATTGGGTAGGAAAACCGTGGCTAACACAGAAATGGAGCCGGTCTATCATCGACCGTTATTATGGTTCGGGTATTGCCAATGCTTACCTGGGAGATGAAGATCAGGGACAAATGAGTGCATGGTTTATAATGGCAGCTATCGGACTTTTCCAGACGGATGGTGGTTGTCAGATCGAACCTGTTTACGAAATAGCCAGTCCGCTATACGAAAAGATTGTTCTCCATCTCGATAATCGGTATGGAAGAGGAAAAGAGTTTATCATCGAAGCCAAGAATGCTTCCAGACAGAATAAGTATGTACAGTCGGCCACTCTCAACGGAAAGAAGTTGACTTCATTTAAGTTCCCGGCTGCTGAGTTACTGAAAGGAGGAAGCCTGGTTTTGGAAATGGGTGAGAAACCGAATAAAAACTGGGGTAAATAAATGTACGAAACCTTAACAAAGTTGTGTATGTCATGATCACGAACGCCGATCGGGATTTCTCCCGATCGGCGTTTCTTTCTTTTGTCTGACCAGTTTTTATCCGCAATGGAAATAAGTTTCAACCAGTTCAAGCATCTTCCGTTCGTTGTCCATCACCTTGCTCCGGATATTTTCGTCCTTAAAGGCTTTCAGACGGGCAATAATGCTGTCAATCATTCCCGGACTGAATACATTGTATTCCTCATATATCGCACGCTGGTCTTGCAGGCATTTTGAAGAAGCCACACAACTATCCGGCAATTGTTTCAGCTTGGCCAGCTTGTCCTTGTTTTCTTTCTTATGAATATTGACATTGACATAAGTTTGTTCGGCTATATCCAATGCATTTTCCATCTCGAAGCCATGACGACAAGCAACAGCCAGACTGGCAATCAGCAGATATACGTCTGCAGAACCATCCGGCGAACGCATTTCTACCGTTTGCTTCTGCGTCGTATCATATTGAGCTGACGCACTGGCCGGATTAATCTGTCCGCACATATCTTTTCCGGCCGACCAGCCTAACGGTACACGCACCAGAACCGAACGATTACGATCTCCCCAGCAAATATTCGTCGGAGCTTCCTGATGCGGAACCAAACGGAAATAAGAAGTTGGGTTTGTATTGCCGAATGCCGTAATCGAAGGAGCCAGATCCATCATTCCGGCAATGGCTTTACGGGCTGTTTCCGAAATAATACCATCTTGTAACATTTGGTTCTTGCCGTCTTTCATCATCCGCATGTGGATATGCAAACCAGAACCAGCTTTTCCAATACTGATCTTCGGCGCAAAGGTTACATTCAAACCTGAGTTATAAGCTTCATTGCGAATCACCCATTTGGCGATCATCAACTGATCGGCTGCGTCTTCAGCAGCAACCGGCAGGAATTCGATTTCATTCTGTTCGAAGTTGAAATCAGTATCTGAGAAGTTTCCTACTTCACTATGACCGTATTTGATCTGTCCGCCACAACGGGCTATCTTTAACATGCAATTGGTTCGGAAATCATTATTCTTGGCAAACGGTGCTGATTCGTGATATCCCCGCTGATCAACAGCCGGAAAGTCGTCTTGAACTTCATCAATCACATAAAATTCCAGTTCACCCATGGCCTGAAACTCCATACCTGTCACTTTCTTGAAGGCATCGCATGCCTTATGCAAGACGTATTCAGGCGAACTGTCCAATAATTCTCCGTCTTTATTGAAGTACGAACACAACATCGTTACGGTTTTCTCTACAGCAAACGGATCTACGAAAGCGGTACGATACCGGGGAATAACATATAAGTCACTACTACTGGCTTCGATGAAAGGGAAAAGACTGGAGCCGTCCACTCGTTCACCACAGCTGAGGATCTCATCCAAGTAATCCAAATCGTTAATGACAAAGTTTAACGTCTTCAAGCGACCATCACCTCCCGGATACATGAAATTGACCATATTCACTTCATTTTCCATGATAAAGCGCTTGATATCTTCTTTCGTAAATTGAGAAGCCGGTTTCTTCAGATAGGCAACCAGCTCATTCTTGTTCAATGCTAATCTATTATCCATCGCTAATTAAATTATTAAGGTTATGCTAATATCGATTCGATTTGTTCTAGTTCTTCGTCTGTAAAAGAAAGGTGTTCGAGTGCTTTCAGGTTATCATCCAGCTGTGCTACCGAACTGGCTCCTATCAAAACACTGGTAACCCGCTTGTCGCGCATGATCCAAGCCAGAGCCATCTCTGCCAATGTCTGTCCGCGTTGTACCGCCAGTTCATTCAAACGGGTAATACGGGCAATCTTGTCGGCCGTTACTTGTTCGCGCTTCAGATGCCCCGTTGGTTTAGCAGCCCGCGAGTTTTCCGGAATGCCATGCAGGTATTTGTCGGTCAGCAAGCCTTGTGCCAATGGCGAGAAAGCAATCATACCCACACCTTCCTCATCGAGTACCGAAAGTAATTCCGGCTCAACCCAACGATCCAGCATCGAATAACGAGCCTGATGAATCAGGCAATGTACCTTATGCTCCTTCAGAACTTCCAAAGCAGCCCGCGTCTGTGCAGGATTATAATTGGAGATACCCACGTAAAGCGCCTTTCCCTGCCGTACGATATCCACCAAAGCCCCCATCGTTTCTTCAATCGGAGTTTCCGGATCCGGACGATGCGAATAGAAAATGTCTACATACTCCAAGCCCATCCGCTTCAGACTCTGGTCAAGACTTGCCATCAGATACTTCCGGCTTCCCCAGTTGCCATACGGACCTGGCCACATATCGTATCCGGCTTTCGTCGAGATCAGCAGCTCATCCCGGTAAGCTCCCAGACCTTTCTTCAATATCCGTCCGAAGTTTTCTTCTGCCGAACCATATACCGGTCCGTAGTTGTTCGCCAAATCAAAATGAGTTACGCCCCGATCAAAGGCACGAAAGGCGATTTGCTTAAACTGTTCGAACACATCCACACTCCCGAAGTTATGCCACAAGCCCAGCGAAATAGCCGGAAGCAGAAGCCCACTCTTTCCACATCGGCGATATGGCATCTGTTCATACCGCTGCTTGTTCGCCAAATATATATCCATGGTATTTGTCTTTTAAATAATTTATAAATTCTGCTACCCAAGGATAGCCTTACAAAACTAAAGATTTTTCTCGGGAAACAAAACGTCTGAAGGAAAATCTAAGCAATAAAATACAAAAGGCCTGTCAGCCACTCCTACCCGATCCGATACTCATTAGTCCTTTCCCAGTGAACAACTAAGCCAAAAGCAAGGAAATATTAGCTTTCCTCCGAACGCAGGAACACCATCCTCCGGTCGGAGGAACAGTTTCCTTCGATCGGAGGAAACCCTTCCTTCGGCCGGAGGAAAGTTAATATCTCAGCAGATCAGGACTAATACTTCGGGAGAATAACCCTTAGGATTCGGCAGGCAAGAAAGAATGCGTCTTCAACACGGCAACATCCTCTCCTATAATTTTCAAACGACGATTGCCTATTCTCCATTTTTTATTACATTTGCAATCAATTTCGACCTGTTCGTTTAAGGTTATCAAACAATATGAGAAAAATAGTACTATCAACATTCCTTTTATTTTCGGTGTTCTGTTGCTTCGGACAAACTTCCAACAAAAGAGTTTGCCGACTTGGGTTCACCTACGACATAAGCCAGAACAGCAACTGGGGTAAGAATAATCTGGTCGTAACGTCGGTTAGTCCTTATTCCAATGCCGAGAAAGCCGGTATTCAACCCTACGACATCATTACCCATATCGAGAGTATTCCGGTGTCAGATGTATCTAATGATGAGATTGCCCAATTGCTGAATCCGGCCAACAAACGGAACATCATGCTGACTATCAAATCGACTTCATCTCCTTCGCGCGAGGTCATCCTCAACAAAGAGTGCAAGCAGATCAACGAGATCAGCGAGAATCAATTGGCGATGGCTTTCAATATGTACAGCCTTGAGACGACATCCGAACGTGAATTTGTCTGTCCTTTCAAAACAGTTGCGACAACAGATACCGTCGATTTCGGACAGTTCCGCTCATATAAGTTTGCAGCTACCGACGAAAACACGGAATTGGAAGCCAATATCAATCGGGTTATCGAAAAGGAATTGGCCAAGAAAGGTTTTACCAGCGACGAACAAAACCCGGATTTGCTTATTCAGACCTTTTATTATTTCGATAAGAACCCGAACTATGTAGGTCCTAATCCCATCAAATTGAAACAGCCGGTATATCGTTTTAATATCAGCCGCAACAAGATGGAAAAGGTACCTTTCCTTGATCCGTCGGCATCCGAATCCGAAGCAGCTTATTTGTTGCAGTTCGGAATCCGTATCATCGATCAGAAAGTAAGTGCGGGTCGTGTCTTATGGGAATGCGAAGCCAACGAATTGCTCGAAGAAGCTTATCACCTGGAAGAGTATGCGCAAATCCATGTACCGCTTATGCTGATGCAATTCCCTTACCTGAAGTATAAGAAGAATGTACATTTCACCGTCAGTCAATGCACCTATAACTATACAGGTATCAACTACGACATGGATAAGCTGAGCACTGTCGTATCGGTCGACCGCAACTCTCCTGCCCACGAAGCCGGAGTTCGCGCTAAAGATGTCATTGAAGGAATTGAAGGACAAAGTACCGATTACTCGATAGAAGAGTTTACAGCAGCCTATCGCCAGTTTATTACCAATACGATGGAGCTGAGAAATCCGGAAACCCGGTTTACCGACAGTAAAGGTTTCAGCCGTTGCATGTATTGGGATGCATTCAAGTATCCGCAGGTAAACAAAGCCATTCAGAATCCGAATAACCTCACGGCTTTCGCCTACCTGTATTACTTTGCGCCTTACATCAACCCGACCAGCAATAATGCAATTACCTTTTACGTCAAACAAGGAACCGAACGGAAAAAGATTATCATCCGGCCTACGATTCGTACCGGTATCATTATTGAATTAAAATAAACAGCAAATAAAAAACAAACGTGATATATCCTTCTAATTTTGAGCAAAAGACGGGCTTTGATAAAGTTCGTCTTTTGGTTTCAGACAAATGCCTTAGCCCACTGGGTAAAGAGAGAGTCGCAGCCATGTCCTTTTCTACGGACTACGCCTTTATCAGTAATGAACTCGATTTAGTGGACGAGTTTGTAAAGATCCAACAAGGCGAAACCGATTTTCCTGCCAACTACTTTTTCGACGTACGTTATTCACTGAAGCGTATCCGCCCGGAAGGGACCTGGATGGACGAAAAAGAATTGTTTGATCTGAAGCGCTCATTACAGACCATACACGATATTATCCGCTTCTTCCAGCCGGGCGAAGATGAGGAAATCAAATATCCGGCACTGACAGCACTGGCTGGAGATATTCTGGTCTTCCCTCAGTTGGTGGGCCGTATCGATACGATCCTCGACAAGTTCGGGAAAGTGAAAGACAGTGCATCACCCGAATTGCAGACGATCCGCCGCGAGATGACCATTACCATGAGTAACATCTCCCGGAATCTGCAATCCATCCTGCGGGCAGCCCAAAGCGAAGGCGTTGTAGAAAAAGACGTAACGCCCACCATGCGTGACGGGCGCCTGATGATTCCGGTAGCACCGGCATTCAAACGGAAGATTAAAGGTATCGTACACGACGAATCAGCCAGTGGCAAAACCGTCTTTATTGAACCGGAAAGCGTAGTGGAAGCCAATAACCGCATCCGGGAACTGGAAGGAGAAGAGAAACGGGAGATTATTCGTATCCTCACGGACTTTACCAACTTTGTCCGTCCGTTGGTTCCGGATATCCTTCAGTCGTATGAATTCCTGGCCGATATTGATTTCATTCGTGCCAAGGCTCTTTTTGCTATCGAAATACAAGGGATTCGTCCTGTCGTAGAAGACAAACAGCAACTCGACTGGGCACGGGCCATTCATCCCCTACTTTATCTCTCGTTGAAGAAGCAACATAAAGAAGTGGTTCCGTTGGATATTGAACTGACAACCGAGAAACGTCTGCTGATCATCTCTGGTCCGAATGCCGGTGGTAAGTCGGTTTGCCTGAAAACAGTCGGTTTATTACAATATATGTTGCAGTGTGGTTTGCTGGTCCCGATGCACGAAAGTTCGCGGACAGGCTTATTCGAACACTTGTTTATCGACATCGGCGACGAACAAAGTATCGAAAATGACCTGAGTACGTATTCATCGCATCTGACGCACATGAAATACTTCGTCCGGAACTGTAACGAACGGACCATCTTATTGATAGATGAGTTTGGAAGCGGTACGGAACCGCAGATCGGAGGCGCCATTGCCGAAGCCCTGCTCAACCGCTTCAACCAGCATAAGAGTTTTGGTGTGATCACAACGCACTACCAGAACTTAAAACACTTCGCCGAAGACACACCGGGAATCGTTAATGGAGCCATGTTGTACGACCGTCATCTGATGCAGCCTTTATTCAAGTTGGCCATCGGAAACCCAGGCAGTTCGTTTGCCATTGAGATTGCCCGGAAGATCGGATTGCCGGAAGATGTCATCGCCGAAGCTTCTGAAAAGGTCGGCATGGATTATATCAACATGGATAAATACTTGCAAGACATCGTACGCGACAAGCGTTATTGGGAAAGCAAACGGCAGAATATCCGGCAACGGGAAAAGAAACTGGAAGACATCATTGCCCGGTATGAAAAAGATTTGAGCGAGGTAAACAGTCAGCGAAAAGAAATCGTACGGGAAGCCAAAGCGGAAGCCTCTCGTATTTTATCGGATGCCAATGCCCGAATCGAGAATACCATCCGCGAAATCAAGGAAGCACAGGCTGAGAAAGAGCGGACCAAACAGGCCCGGCAGGAATTACAGTCGTTCAAGGATTCGGTCAGCGATGCCCAGGAAGAAGACGACAAGCTTGCCCGCAAGATGGCTAAACTGAAGGAACGTGCCGAACGGAAAAAACAGAAACAAAAGGCCTCTGCCCAGCCGGTATTTAACCGGGATGTCATCGAAGTGGGCGATGCTGTCCGGCTGAAAGGACAGACTTCGGTCGGAACCGTTATGGAACTGCAAGAGAAACAGGCAACCGTTGCCTTCGGAATGATCAAGAGTACAGTCAAACTGGATCGCTTGGAGAAAGTCAGCAAGAACCAAATCAAGAAAGAAATCCAAAAGAGTACGTTCGTCAGCGAACAGACTTCCGATCAAATGCACGAAAAGCGCTTGCATTTCAAGCAAGAAATCGATGTACGCGGAATGCGTGGGGAAGAAGCGTTGCAGACAGTTACTTATTTTATTGACGATGCCATCCAAGTAGGTGCTCAACAAGTAAGAATCCTGCACGGGACAGGCACCGGCATTCTTCGTCAGCTTATCCGCGAATACCTTCGCAGTGTGCCGGGAGTCCGTAGTTTCCACGACGAACATGTCCAGTTTGGTGGAGCCGGAATTACTGTAGTTGAACTTGATTAATCAAACAAAGCCATGAACCGAAAAGAATTAGCTTCCCGAAAGCAACGCCGGAGTGCCAACCGAAGGCTGGCTGAACATTATAAATATGTAGGCGAACAGGTACTGAAGACATCTATCAACCTGATTTCTTACAATAAGCAAACAGTCAAGAAGCAAGTTATTTCTCCCCGGCAAGTTTCTTTTCAGAAGCTTTGTCATTCGGCAGATACACATTGGCTGGAGATTAACGGACTGGCCGATGCCGACATCATCACCCAAATTGTCAAAGACTTCGGGCTGCATAATATTGATGCCAAAGATATCCTGACGCCTCAGCATGTAGCCAAAGTCGAGATGTATGGCAATCGGACACTGATCATCCTCAATGCTTGTTACTACGATGAATCAACCGAACTGCATACCGAACATATCTGTCTGTTGGTAGCCGACAATACCATTGTTACCTTCAAAGAAGGTGATTCCTATTCCATCTTTGAAGGAGTAAAGAAAGCGATCGATGAGAACTTATTGGATATCCGAGCCAACGGAGCCAGTCAACTTCTCATCCATCTGCTGAATGCCATCACATCCAGCCTGGTAGAAACAGCTTCTCAAACGGAAGAAATGCTGGAAGATATCGAAGAGTTATTACTCGACATCCATAATATCCCGGCAAACACAGGACAATTGATTCAAGAACGGCGGAAAGAATCGATCACGATCCGGAAGAATGCCCAGCCCTTAAAGGAACAATTCATCAAACTGTCCAAGAATCCGGCTCTTATCTCGGCGGAACTGCTTCCGCTCTTCAACGATATATACGACCAGATTCTATTTACCCTACAAACAACCGAAAGCTGCCGGGAAATCATTTCCTCGCTGGTCGATCTTTATATCTCGAATAACGATTTGCGGATGAATGCCATCATGAAACGGCTTACCGTTGTTTCAACGATCTTCATCCCGTTGACTTTCTTGGCTGGCGTTTGGGGCATGAATTTTCAGTTCATGCCCGAACTGGGTTGGAAATACGGATATCTTTTCGCCTGGTTACTGATGTTATTGGCTGGATTAATCTCCTGGTTATACCTCAGACGGAAAGATTGGAATTGATTAATCATCCGAAAAGGGAAGATACAGCTGTTCCCAGTGGCTAATCGTGTCTGTTTCTTCTACCGGATTCGAGACGGCCAATCCGATCAACCGGATCGGATGTTGGGCATAGTCGATTTGTTGCATCAGCTTCTTCGCCAAAGGTAAGATATCATTCAATAAGGTCAGTTCTTTGGGTGCACGCATACTGCGGGTCTTGATCTCGAAGTCATCAAACTTAACCTTGAGGGTCAGTGTATTTCCCCGAAAATCTTTTCGGGCAATCCGCTCGATTAGTTCGGTGGCCACATGATACAATTCGATTACAACACTCGAACGGGCAGTGATGTCCCGCTCTAACGTATGTTCGCAACCAATCGATTTCCGGATTCGTTCGGCTAAGACCGGGCGATCATCTTCGCCTCTGGCAAAAGCATAATAGAGCAACCCGGCTTTCCCGAATTGCCGTACCAGCATTTCTTGCGAACAGGCCCGTAACTCCGTTCCCGTATGAATACCGAGCAAGTGCATCTTCTTGGCCGTCACCGGACCGACGCCCCAAAACGATTCAATAGGCAACGAGGCAATAAAGTCGAGTGCCTGATCCGGATGAATCGTACAAAGACCGTCAGGCTTTCGATAGTCTGATGCGATCTTTGCCAGGAATTTATTGTACGAAACGCCTGCCGATGCCACTAATTGACACCGCTCGCGAATCTCCTGCTTGATGGCTTTCGCAATATCCACTGCCAAAGGTATATTCTTCTTATTATCGGTTACATCCAGAAATGCCTCATCGAGTGAAATCGGTTCTATCAAATCCGTATATTGATGGAATATTTCATGGATCTGTGCCGATACTTCCTTATAGACTTCCATACGTCCAGGCACGAAAATCAGCTGCGGACATAATTTCAAAGCCCGCCGAGAAGCCATGGCCGAACGTACGCCAAACTTCCGGGCTTCGTAACTGGCTGCCGCCACTACGCCTCGTTGTTCGGCATGACCAACGGCCAACGGTTTTCCTTTCCATTCCGGATGATCCCGTTGTTCGATCGACGCATAAAAGGCATCCATGTCAATATGAATGATTTTCCGCAAATCCACTTTTCCTATCTCCCGATTCATTCGTCCGACAAAAATAACGATCTTTTCCCGAATCCCCGAATAGAAGAAACAAAACTCCCGAGAATCGGAATCAAAACCAACGAGAATCCAAAACGATTCCAACGAATATCCGCACAAACGTTAAGTATGTTTTATTTTCTGACAGCAAAACCCGATACGGTTTGCTTATATGAAATATTTTCTATTTCTTTGCGCAACAGATAAGAAACAAAGGGGTGCCCTTTCAAGAGAAAAGGGCTGAGATGATACCCTCACACCTGATGCAGTTCGTACTGCCGTAGGGATTGTTGATGAGCTCTGAGTCAAAAGTAACTTCTCTCTTTTTATAGCCTGCGCACCTTCCTTTGTTGATTGTTCATCATTAAAACAAATAGCCGATGATTATCAAAGTCAACAACAAAGAAATGGAATTGTCCAGTCAGGCTTCTCTCCAGCAACTGGCAGAAACCTTGCAAATGCCCGACAAAGGCGTCGCAGTCGCCGTCAACAACCAAATGATCCCGCGGACAAAATGGTCTGAGACAATTTTACAGGAAAACGACCAGGTAGTTGTGATCAAAGCTGCTTGTGGTGGATAAGTTTATTCATAGAAAATAATCAATCATATATACATTAATTTATATAAGACAATGGAGAAGTTGGTCATTGCGGGAAAAGAATTCAATTCCCGCTTGTTCTTAGGTACAGGCAAATTCAAATCCAACGATTTGATGGAAAAAGCAATCTTGGCTTCCGGTAGCGAAATGGTAACGGTTGCCATGAAACGAATCGATTTAGACGATAAAGAAGATGATATGCTGCACCACATCGTACACCCACATATTCAGTTATTACCCAATACATCAGGAGTTCGTAATGCTGAAGAAGCGGTTTTCGCTGCCCAGATGGCACGCGAAGCCTTTGGTACGAATTGGCTGAAACTGGAAATCCACCCGGATCCACGTTATTTGTTACCAGACACGGTTGAGACACTGAAAGCAACCGAACAGCTGGTCAAGCTGGGCTTCGTTGTATTACCGTATTGTCAGGCCGATCCGGTCTTATGCCGTCAGTTGGAAGAAGCCGGAGCTGCCACAGTAATGCCTTTAGGTGCTCCCATCGGAACCAATAAAGGTTTGCAGACACGCGAGTTTATCCAAATCATCATTGAGCAGGCTGGTATTCCGGTCGTAGTGGATGCTGGTATCGGAGCTCCGAGCCAGGCTGCCGAAGCCATGGAGTTAGGTGCTTCAGCCGTATTGGTAAATACAGCGATTGCTGTTGCTGGTGATCCGGTTCGTATGGCACAAGCCTTCAAAGCTGCTGTTGAAGCCGGACGTGAAGCGTATGAAGCCCGATTGGGAGGTGTATCATCTTCATTCCAGGCATCCGCATCTTCACCTCTGACTGCCTTCCTGAACAGTTAATCAGTATTCATTTATTTAGAACTCATACGTATGAATAACGATAAGAAAGCATACGCACAACGGGAGAAAGCTTATATGAACGGAAAGCTTTTCCCTTTCATCCGGGTCGGAATGCAGAAAGTAAATCTGACGCCAACTGTTAAAATCGTAAACGGAGAAAAGGTAATGACGCCGAATGCTCCCGTTTACATCTACGATACCAGCGGACCATTCAGTGATCCGTCCATGCAGATTGACCTGAAGAGAGGTCTGCCTCGTATGCGTGAATCCTGGATTACCGCCCGCGGTGATGTGGAACAGTTGCCGTCTATCACATCAGAATATGGTAAAATGCGGCGAGACGACAAGTCGCTCGATCATCTCCGCTTCGAACATATTGCCTTGCCTTACCGGGCCAAAGCAGGGAAATGCTGTACACAAATGTATTATGCCAAGCAGGGAATCGTTACTCCGGAAATGGAATATGTAGCCATCCGCGAGAACATGAACTGTCAGGAGCTCGGCATCGATACGCATATTACCCCTGAATTTGTCCGCGACGAGATCGCAGCCGGACGGGCTGTCTTACCGGCCAATATCAATCATCCGGAAAGTGAACCGATGATCATCGGCCGGAACTTCCTGGTTAAGATCAATACCAACATCGGTAATTCGGCAACCACTTCTTCCATTGATGAAGAAGTAGAAAAGGCTGTATGGAGTTGCAAATGGGGCGGTGATACGTTGATGGACCTTTCAACAGGAGCAAACATCCATGAGACGCGCGAATGGATCGTGCGTAATTGTCCGGTTCCGGTAGGTACAGTGCCTATCTATCAGGCTTTAGAGAAAGTCAACGGTAAGGTAGAAGACTTGACTTGGGAGATTTACAAAGACACACTGATCGAGCAATGCGAACAGGGCGTTGACTATTTCACCATTCATGCCGGAATCCGCCGTCATAATGTGCACCTGGCAGACAAACGTCTGTGTGGTATCGTCAGTCGTGGAGGCAGTATCATGAGCAAATGGTGCCTGATTCACGACCAGGAGTCTTTCCTGTACGAGCATTTCGATGAGATCTGCGATATCCTGGCCCAATATGATGTAGCTGTTTCCTTAGGCGACGGACTTCGTCCCGGCTCTATTTATGACGCCAACGACGAAGCACAGTTTGCCGAACTGGATACGATGGGCGAACTGGTTGTACGTGCCTGGGAAAAGAACGTACAAGCCTTTATCGAAGGACCGGGTCATGTGCCCTTGCACAAGATTCAGGAAAACATGCAGCGTCAGATTGAGAAATGTCACAACGCTCCTTTCTATACGTTAGGTCCGTTAGTGACTGATATCGCACCTGGATATGATCACATCACGTCGGCTATCGGAGCGGCGCAAATCGGCTGGTTGGGAACAGCCATGCTCTGCTATGTTACGCCGAAGGAACATTTGGGATTGCCCAATAAAGAAGATGTACGTACCGGCGTTATCACCTACAAGATCGCAGCACACGCCGCCGACTTGGCCAAAGGTCATCCGGGAGCTCAGATCCGTGATAATGCATTATCAAAGGCCCGTTACGAATTCCGTTGGCGCGACCAGTTCCATTTAAGTTTGGATCCGGATCGTGCCCTCGCCTATTTCCAGGAAGGCAAACACGAAGATGGCGAATACTGTACGATGTGCGGTCCGAATTTTTGCGCGATGAAGTTGTCGAAAGATCTTTCATCGATCAACAAGGAATAGAGACAAAACGAGGATGACTCCAACAGGTAACTCTGGGTTTCAACCCGGAGAAAAAGCGGCGGGAGGTGATTGATCGTAGTCAAAGTGTTGCCGCAAACAGCGGGAGATGATTGATCGCAGTCAAAGCGTCGCCGCAGACAGCGGGAGGTGATTGATCGCAGGCAAAGCGTTGCCGAAGACGGCGGGAGACGATTGATCGCAGGCAAAGGGCAGCCGAAGACGACGGAAGGTGATTGATCGCAGTCGGAAAGTTCCCGCACTCTTCATAGATAAGTCATTCATAGATATATCAACAGAAATATAAAGAAAATCAATATATGTTCTCAGAAGAATTAGAAAAAATAGATTGGGACGAAACTACGGCGGCCATTTATGCCAAGACCGACGCGGATGTCCGTCGGGCTTTATCCAAAAGCCATTTGGATGTGCAGGATTTTATGGCATTAATCTCGCCGGCTGCCGAGCCTTATCTCGAACAAATGGCTCAGTTAAGCTATAAATATACGCGCGAACGCTTCGGTAACACGATGTCGATGTTCGTTCCTTTATATATCACCAACTCTTGTACCAATTCATGTGTTTATTGCGGTTTCCATGTCAGCAATCCGATGAAGCGAACGATCCTGACGGAAGAAGAAATCGTCAACGAATACAAGGCCATCAAGAAGCTGGCTCCGTTTGAGAATTTGCTTCTGGTAACAGGCGAGAATCCGGCAAAAGCAGGCGTTCCGTATATTGCCCGTGCTCTCGATCTGGCCAAGCCTTATTTCTCAAACCTGAAGATTGAAGTGATGCCTCTTTCGGCTGAAGAGTATCGCGAACTGACGCATCACGGTATGAATGGCGTGATTTGCTTCCAGGAGACTTATCACAAGGCAAATTATAATATCTATCATCCGCGCGGAATGAAGTCGAAGTTCGAATGGCGTGTCAATGGATTCGACCGTATGGGACAAGCCGGCGTACATAGTATTGGTATGGGTGTGCTGATCGGCCTGGAGAAAGAATGGCGTACGGACGTGACTATGATGGCCTATCATCTGCGTTATCTGCAAAAGCATTACTGGAAAACCAAGTACAGTTTTAATTTCCCGCGTATGCGTCCGTCGGAAAACGGAGGATTTCAGCCGAATGTTGTCATGAGCGACCGCGAATTGGCTCAGGTAACATTTGCAACCCGTATCTTCGATCACGATGTGGATATCTCCTATTCTACTCGCGAAAGCGCCAGCTTCCGCGACAATATGGCACGCCTTGGCGTAACAACGATGAGTGCTGAAAGTAAAACAGAACCGGGAGGTTATTATTCTTATCCGCAAACGTTGGAACAGTTCCACGTAAGTGACGAACGTACCGCCAAAGAAGTAACCCTCGCGTTGAAGAATCTGGGTATCGAACCGGTCTGGAAAGACTGGGATCAGTCGTTCGATGCCGTCAATTGCCAGGAACATGCAGCTACAACAACGGTATAACCGACATATCATCTTGCCAGAGATTGGTGAAGAAGGTCAGATGAAACTAGGCAAAGCGAAAGTTTTGCTTATCGGTGTGGGCGGACTAGGTTCGCCCATTGCTCTTTATTTGGCTGCTGCCGGAGTTGGAAGAATCGGATTGGTGGATGATGATGTCGTTAGTGAATCGAATCTGCAACGCCAGGTTCTTTATACTGAAAGTGAAGTCGGACAGCCCAAGGTGATTTGTGCCGCCCGTCGCTTGCAGGCATTGAATAGTCAGTTGGTAGTGGATACTTTCCCTTGTCGCTTAACCGGCGAGAATGCAGAGGAACTGATTTCCCCATACGACCTGGTTATCGACGGTTGTGATAATTTCCCGACCCGTTATCTGATCAGTGATGTTTCGGCCCGGATACATATACCTTATATTTACGGAGCTATCCGGGAATTCGACGGACAAGTAGCTGTATTCAATCTGCCGGGAGGGAAAACGTACCGGGAATTATTTCCGGAAACGGAAACCAGCCAGATGGAAACGCCGCCTAAAGGTGTGATGGGCGTATTGCCCGGAGTCGTTGGTTGTGTGGAAGCTTCCGAAGCCATCAAACTGATTACGGGCTGTGGTGAACCCTTAAATGGGAAGCTTTGGACGATCGATCTGAAGACCATGAACACGTTCCTCTTCTCTCTTTAATTGGCTGGAACATTCTTCTGTTGACTTAGTATAAGCGAAGAAGAATATGCATATATACGGATCTTTTACCTAAATACGCCTTCGTATCTTCGATAAAAGATCCGTATATTTATGAAAATACAGCTCATTAAAGATTCTTCATCAGCTCAACAAAAACAAAGTGAGCGGATAAACTGTTATTTATTGATAGAATTATCTGTAAGCATTGAGAAATAATAAACTGTTGAACTTAAAAAGCGAAGACAATGAATATACTGGAAAAGCTGAAACGTAACCATCATCCGCATTCCGGAGCACTCGAATTATTGAAATACATCGGACCCGGACTGCTTGTCACCGTCGGATTCATTGATCCGGGTAATTGGGCCACCAATCTGGCTGCCGGATCTGAGTTTGGATATGCTTTACTTTGGGTCGTTACCTTCTCGTCCATCATGCTGATTATTATCCAGCATAACGTTGCCCACTTGGGAATCGTGACCGGACTATGCCTATCTGAAGCGACAACCCAATATTTACCTAAAAAGCTCAGCCTGCCGATTTTGATTTCTGCCATGATGGCAAGTATTTCCACTTCACTTGCTGAAATATTAGGTGGCGCCATTGCCTTGAAGATGTTATTCAGTATTCCTATCAAAGCCGGAGCTGTTATTGTAACACTGGCGTGTCTGATTATGTTGCTAAGCAATACCTACAGCAAAATAGAACGCTGGATCATCATGTTCGTTTCCATCATCGGACTTTCCTTCCTGTATGAACTGGCGCTGGTAGATGTTAACTGGCAGGAAGCTGCCGTAGGTTGGATCAAACCTTCGTTTCCGGATCATTCCCTGCTGATTGTCATGAGTGTATTGGGTGCCGTCGTGATGCCTCATAACCTGTTCTTACATTCCGAAGTGATACAGAGCCGGAAATGGAATCTGGAAGACAAGACCGTCATTCACAAACAACTCAAATATGAATTCTACGATACGCTCCTGTCAATGGTAATCGGCTGGGGTATTAATTCGGCAATGATTATCCTGGCGGCTTCGACCTTCTTTCAGGAGAAAATAGCTGTCAGCGAACTGGACCAGGCACAACAGCTCTTATTCCCGCTCGTTGGGAACAATGCCGGCGTCATCTTTGCTGTCGCTTTGTTAATGGCAGGTATTTCATCTACGATAACTTCGGGTATTGCCGGAGCTTCCATCTTCGCCGGTATCTTCGGAGAAGCTTATCATCACAAAGATATACACTCGAAAATAGGTGTGCTTTGTTCTTTCCTTCCGGCTCTCCTTTTGATCTTTGTTGTAGGTGATCCTTTCCGTGGACTGATCCTTTCGCAAATGGTACTGAGTATTCAATTACCAATTACTATCTTTACGCAGGTTTATCTCACATCCAGTAAAAAGGTAATGGGCGAATTTGCCAATAGCCGGTTAACGAATATCGTATTACTGATATTAGGTACCATCGTCAGCCTGCTCAATCTGTTTCTTTTGGCACAGTTGGTTATAGGCTGAAGATGAGAAACCATCCGATGTTTTGTAATAAGATTGTAATATTGATTTCATTTAACCGAAACATAGCAATCGTTCCTTTGCAATAGAATTGAAAAATATAATAAAAGTACTATGGCAACAAAACAAAATCCTCATATCCTGGTCGTTGATGACGAAGAAGATTTGTGCGAAATCTTGAAATTCAACCTCGAAACAGAAGGATACGAAGTAGATACAGCTTACAGTGCAGAAGAAACACTTACACTGAATCTAACCGATTACGACTTGCTCTTGCTTGATGTTATGATGGGAGAAATATCAGGTTTCAAGTTGGCAAGCATGCTGAAGAAAAATGAGAAGACAGCTCATATTCCAATTATATTCCTGACAGCCAAAGACACCGAAAACGATATGCTGACAGGATTCAACTTGGGTGCCGACGATTATATTTCCAAACCTTTTTCGATCAAGCAGGTACAGGCTCGTGTCAAGGCTGTATTAAGAAGAAGCATGGAAGAAAAGAAGCCTGTCAACGAAAATATCCTGACGTATAATACACTGAAATTGGATACCCAGCGTATCAAAGCTTCGATCAACGGAGAAGAAGTGGCACTGACCAAAAAGGAGTTTGAGATTCTGAAACTCCTGCTTGAGAATATCAACCATGTTTTCTCTCGCGAAGAAATATTGTCGCGCGTATGGAAAGATGAAGTATATGTACTCGACCGAACGATTGACGTCAATATCACTCGCCTGCGCAAGAAAATCGGAGAATACGGAAAGAACATTGTGACGCGCCTCGGCTTCGGATACTGTTTTGAAGGTTGAATGCCGTATCCTGGAAAGAATTATACGAAAGGAATGTTGAATGGAAAATAAAACAGAAAAAATAATTACCAACAGCCGGATACCGTTCAGCCAACGATTGTTTTGGTCTATCTTCTTTATTTTTCTCGGATTCACCGGATGTGTGTTGATCTTTCAATACCAACGGGAAACCGAATTTGCTCAAGAAAAGCTGGATACCGTCTTAAAGACATACAATCATCAGATTCATTATCGCATCCAGCATGAGAAAACACATCAGATTGATAGTATCATTCAGACGTTTCTCAATGAAATTCCGCAGAAAGATATCCGCGTAACGGTTATCAATCCGGAGGGAGACGTGTTATTTGACAACAGCGGAAATGATATCTTTGAGAATCATAACGACCGAAGCGAAGTACATAACGCACGACTGACTAAAAAGAGTTTTTCCATCCGAAAATCGCGGACTACCGGAAAGCGTTACTTCTACTCCGCTTCCAATATCAACAATTATATCTATCGGACGGCAATACCATACGACCCGTATGTGAAAGGTGTATTGGCCATCAACAAGGATTTTATCTATTTTATGGGGTTGATGGTCGTGATTTTCCTCTTCGTGTTGTCTAAATTTACCTTGAGTATCGGACAAACAATCTCCAAATTAAGAGACTTTGCCCGAAACATCCGGGATGTCAAACAAGATGACGAGGATTATATCTTCCCCAACGACGAACTGGGTGATATCTCGAAGTTAATCATTACCCTATATCATAAACAGCAAAAAGCGAAAAACGATTTGGCGGTCGAACGGGAAAAGATCATCAAACATTTCCAGTATTCACGGGAAGGCTTTGCGATGTTTACCGACGACGGACAGGAAATCCTGTCGAACATCCTTTATATCCAGTTTGCCAATCTGATATCCGACACGCCAATCCACGCAGCCGAAGAAGTATTGGACCTGGAAGAGCTTGCTCCTATCCGGAACTTCCTGGAAGAACATAAAGGATCGGCCCATAAACGTGTCTTACGTGAGACTATCACCATCGATAAAGGCGGTAAGATTTTCCTGGTTGAATGTATGATGTTCCTCAACAACAGTTACGAAATCTCGATCAACGATATTTCCCGCCAGGAAGAAGAAAGCCGGATGAAAAGACAACTGACGCAGAATATCGCCCACGAACTGAAGACTCCGGTCAGCAGTATTCAAGGATACTTGGAAACGATTATCAACAATCCGGATCTGCCGGCAGACAAACAGAAATTCTTTATCGAACGTTGCTACTCACAAAGTACCCGACTGACGGTACTGTTGCAGGATATTTCCGTCTTGAATCGGATGGATGAAGCCGGATCCATGTTTGATCTGACCGACATTAATATCAATCAGCTGGTACAGGAAATAGAGCATGAATGTGCCCAAAAGATGGAAGAGAAACATATTTCCACCCAAATCTGCTTGCCGCCAAACGCAATCATTCACGGAAATCATTCTTTGCTTTACTCCATCTTCCGGAATCTGTTCGACAACTCCATCGCTTACGCAGGAGAAAACATTACCATCAACCTGACCTGTTATAAAGAAGACGAGAAATTCTATTATTTCAACTTCTCGGACAACGGTATCGGAGTAGAAGAAGAACATATTAACCGTATCTTCGAGCGCTTCTACCGGGTCGATAAGGGCCGTAGCCGCAAATTGGGAGGAACCGGATTAGGCCTTTCGATCGTAAAGAATGCCGTCCTTTTCCACAAAGGGCAGATTTCGGCCAAGAGCCAGAAAGGGAAAGGCATCAGCTTCCTGTTTACCCTGAAGAAACATATCTAAAAGCATTGGGCTTTTCACATCCATAAAATACCCCGCCTCAAGTTGAACAACAGACTTCTGGCGGGGTATTTTTATGATCCTCAGCAAAAAGATATCCAAATGTCGTTTATTTTTGATCGTTCCACGTAGGTGGAATGATCGTTTCACCCTTGTGGAACGATCGTCCCACCCAGGTGAAACGATCGAATCACCTGGGTGAAACGGTAAACATCTCTTATGAATCAGATTTAGTCCAGTCATTTAACGCATTTAGTTGACTTAAAATCTCTTTATAAATAAAAGGAGTTGACTCTTATTGCTCCTATTCATTGACTGGATTGACTCGATAAGAAACAACCATCATCGTTTAATGAAGACACAAAAAAAGCCAGAGATGAACGTTCCACCTCTGGCTTTCGTATGCTTAATCAACGGGAAAGATTATTCTTCCTCGCTGTCGTCTTCCTTCATGTTATGGAAAACATTCTGAACATCGTCGTCTTCTTCCAGCTTTTCGATCAGCTTTTCGATTGTTTCACGCTGTTCCGGAATTACTTCCTTCAAATCATTCGGAATACGAACGAACTCACTACTTGTGATTTCATATCCGTTTTCTTCCAAATACTTCTGGATAGCTGCATTCTGGGCAAATTCACCGTACAGAACAACTTCGTTGCTTTCGTCGTCTACATCCAGTTCATCTACACCAAAGTCGATCAATTCCAGTTCCAAATCATCCAAAGAAACATTTTCCGGTTTCACGATATGGAATACACACTTGTGAGTAAACAAGAATTCCAAGCTACCTGTTGTACCTAACGAACCGCCACATTTGTTGAAGTAACTACGTACATTGGCTACCGTACGTGTTGTATTATCTGTAGCTGTTTCTACGAAGATGGCAATACCAAAAGGACCGTAACCTTCGTAATTCATTTCCTTATAATCAGTGAAGTCTTTTGATACAGCACGCTTGATAGCTCTTTCCACGTTTTCCTTCGGCATGTTTTCCTTCTTGGCTGTCTGCATCAAGACACGCAAACGCGGATTGTTTTCTGGTTCCGGACCACCTTGTTTAGCACAAATGGTGATTTCCTTACCCAGTTTTGTAAATACACGGGCCATATTGCCCCAACGTTTAAACTTTCTTGCTTTACGGAACTCAAACGCTCTTCCCATACTATGTTATTGTTTTATTATTATTTTTAATATAGTCCTTATTTCATCCCATTATCGCAGCTGTGCACCCAGCTTCTGTTCCAGGTTAGTCTGGATCTTCTTCATGATGGCATCAATCTGCTTATCGTTCAATGTCTTTGTTTCATCCTGCAAATAGAAGCTAACCGCATACGATTTCTTACCTGCCGGCAGATTCTTTCCTTCATAAACATCAAACAAAGTCACATCCTTCAACAGCTTACGTTCGCTTTCCTGTGCAATCTTTTGGATTTCGGCAAACTGAACAGCCTTATCCAACAGCAAAGCCAAATCACGCTTAACAGCCGGGAACTTCGACAAATCCGTATAAGTTACTTTGTTCTTCTTCGTTTCCTTCATCAACGCGCTCCAAGAGAATTCGGCAAAGTAAACTTCGGTATCAATATCCATAGCCTTACAAATCTTATGGCTAACGATACCCATTGTTCCCAGTTGCTTGCCGGATTGCGTTGTGATACTCAAAGCTGCATCATAAATATCATTTGTCAGATTACCGAAGATCACCTTCTTCAGGTTCACACCCAAGCGGACCAGAATATTTTCTACGTAAGCTTTCAGTTCGTATACAGACGACTTCTCGTTCGGATGAGCCCAGTTGTTTTCAACACGGTTACCACACAACCACAAAGCCAAGCGGTAATCTTCACTGAATTCACCCAAAGCCTGATCTTCTTTCTTGTTTTCCTTATTATAATCGTAACAGTTACCGAACTCAAAGAAGCGGATATTTCCATTCTTACGCTTCATGTTGTGTTCTACGCTTTCCAAACCACCGAACAACAATGTCTGACGCATGCAGTTCAAGTCCGCACTCAACGGATTCATCAGCATCACACAATGATCAGCCGGATACGTAGTCAACTTATCATAATAAGCCGAACGAGTCAATGAGTTATTCAGGATTTCATTGAAACCACAACCACACAGTTGCTCAGAAATCAGGTTCTGCATCTTATAGCTATGATCAGTCGGTGTCTGATAGCTCAGATTTGATTTGACATGATCGCTAAACTCGATGTTATTATAACCATAAATACGCAGAATATCTTCGATAACATCCACATCACGCTGAACATCGATACGATAAACCGGAACTTCCAGACTCAGACCTTCGGCAGTTTCGTTCGTAATCTTCATTTCCAGACTCTCCAGAATACTCTTCACAGTTTCTACCGGAATAACCTTTCCTGTCAGAGAGTTGATCTTATCATAAGTAATATTTACCTGATACGGATTAAATACTGTCGGATAAATATCCTGAATATCGCCTGTAATAGTTCCGCCAGCCAGTTCTTTCACCAGCAAAGCTGCATATTTCAAGATATAAACTGTTACATTCGGATCCAAACCACGTTCATAACGGAAAGAAGCATCAGTATTCAAACCGAAACGGCGTGCACTCTTACGAATCCATGTAGGATGGAAAGTAGCTGATTCCAAGAATACATCTGTTGTATTCTCAGTAACACCTGATTCCAAACCGCCGAATACACCAGCAATACACATAGGCTCTTCGGTGTTACAAATCATCAGATCGCGAGCTGTCAAAGTGCGTTCTACACCGTCAAGGGTAACAAACTTCTGTCCTTCTTCGGCAGACTTAACGATAACTTTACCACCTTTTATTTTACCTGCATCAAATGAATGCAATGGTTGTCCCATACCATGCAAGATATAATTCGTTATATCCACTACGTTATTGATTGGACGCAGACCAATTGTACGCAGTTTGTTTTGCAACCATTCCGGACTTTCTTTGACGGTCACACCTTTTATCGTTACACCTGAATAACGCAAGCAAGCTTCTGTATTCACTACTTCTACCTGAATGGCCGGAGTTTGGTCGTCAATCTGGAAAGCATCCACAGAAGGACGTTTCAATACAGACGGCTTTCCGTTTTGCTTCAGATAAGCAGCCAAGTCACGAGCAACACCGAAATGAGAAGTAGCATCCACACGGTTCGGTGTAATGTCCACTTCCAATACATAATCGCTCTTTATATTATAGTATTCTTTAGCAGGAGTTCCTACAACGGCATCAGCCGGCAATACAATAATGCCCGAATGATCGGTACCAACGCCAATTTCGTCTTCTGCACAGATCATACCATTCGACTCTACACCACGCAGTTTAGACCGCTTAATGGTGAATTCCTTATCACCATCGTATAACTTGGTTCCATTAACGGCTACTACGACTTTCTGACCGGCAGCAACATTCGGCGCACCACAAACGATCTGTAACGGTTCACCGCTACCCACATTAACTGTTGTCACATGTAAATGATCTGAATTGGGATGAGCCTCACAGGTAAGTACTTCGCCGATTACCAGTCCTTCCAAGCCACCTTTGATGGTCTGCACTTCTTCAATACCGCCCGTTTCCAGACCAATGGAAGTCAGGGCATCTGCTACTTCTTCAGGCTGTAAATCGAAATCAAGATATTCTTTCAGCCAGTTGTAAGATATGTTCATCGTTATTTAAGTTTTTCTATATTCTCTTTCCTGAATGAGTTACCTTATATACCTAAAAACAATAACTCACGCCTTAATGACTTGCAAAAATAGAAATAATAATCGAGAGAATAAAACAATTCTTTACTTTTCATAAATACAAATGTCTGCTCAAAGTTCACTTCCGGAAATTCTTTTCAGCCGGTATTCATTGGGCGATATGCCCATTATTTTCTTGAAAAAGCGGCTTAAATAGGAAGAATCAGGGAAACTGCATATACTGGCTATTTCAGACAACGATAAATCCAGGTTATTTAACTGCACCATTACTTCGGCAGATAACTGCTCGTCAATTAATTGTTTGGGAGTCTTCCCTTGCGAATACGTAGCCGTGATCGCACATAAATAACGGGGCGATATACAAAGTTTTTCCGCATAAAAAGAGACTTGATGCTCTTTGAGTGCATATTCATGTACCAAATGCATGAAACGATGAAAGAGCATTTGCTTTCTGGTATAAGATTCTGTGGCAGAAATATACTGTCCCGGAATAGATGAGAAAATCCACATCAGCATACTTTGCAGATAATTCTCAGACAATCTCTCGACAAAAGGACCCGATTTTCCGGAAAATAACATTTCTGCCATATCCATCCATAAATTTACCGACTTCCAACTTTCTGTATGTCCGTCTTTCCCATGTTCAAAATAAGGGAATTCGCGCATATAATTGAAATAAGTTGTATCCAACGAAACAGCGACTTTCCAAAATAACGATTGAGGATAAAGTAGCAAACGGACTTTAAAATCTGCCGATGAATCCAGAAGATGCATAATACTTCCGTTCCAAAAAATCAACTCAGACATCGGCTTTAAAGAGAAATGCTGTGCACCTGTCGAGACAAGCGCCTCGCCTTGAGTACAAATCATTTGAACACCACAGGAAAACATCTGTGGTAACGGACGAAGAAAATCCAGATTTGTCTCTTCATAATAAATGGAAGAAAGAGTTGTCAGTTTAGCAAGATCCATCGAGCTTGGAATTTTATGAAACAAAAATAAGCCTTTTCAACCATATTCAGAAGTATTTTATTCCGATTATGAAAAATTCTGTAGAACAAACGAAACAAAAAGACTGTAACAGATTCTCTAATTTTGCCGCAAAATAAAAATCAACAATGGGTACAAGAAGAAATTCAGAACTATTCATTCTTATCTTTTTAGGAATGCTTACGGCTTTCGGGCCTTTCGTTACGGATATGTATTTACCGACATTGCCCGCCATGTCACAGTTTTTCAATACAAGTTCATCATTCATCCAACTCGGATTAACAACCAGTATGATCGGACTGGCTGTCGGACAATTATTATTCGGTCCTTTAAGCGATAAATATGGCAGAAGATTTCCGCTTATCAGTGCACTAAGCTTATTCCTGATATCCACTATCGGATGTATTTATTCTCCAAACATCATCCAATTTGTTGGCTGGAGACTTATTCAAGGAATAGCCGGAGCCGGTGGAATTGTTATTTCCCGATCCATCGCAGCTGATAAATACAGCGGAAAAGAATTGGCCAAAATGCTGGCCATTATCGGAGCCATTAACGGAATAGCTCCGGTGGCTGCTCCAATTCTTGGAGGAACAATGGCCGATATAACAGGCTGGCAAGGTATCTTCTGGGTACTGTTTCTCATCGGAATCTTATTACTTGCCGGAAGTATTCATTTTAATGACACACTACCGGCTGAGAAACGGGGAAAGACCAAATGGATTGATGTCTATCACGGTTTAATTACAGTACTTCACAATCGCAGTTACGTCTGTTATATTCTTCAAAGTGGCTTTGCACAGAGTGTTCTGTTTGCCAACATTGCTTCTTCTCCCTTCATCATGCAACAGCATTATGGATTCTCTCCTTTTATGTTCAGCGTCTGCTTTGGTATCAACGCAATTGCAATTGGCATAGCTGCCGCTTCAGCTGCTAAGTTCAGACATCCGGAACAAGCATTATATACCGGAAGTATAGGTATGGTATTAGCTTCTGTTTGTTTATTTATCGCCTTTTATTCCAATTGCAGCTTTTGGGTATATGAAACCTTACTCATCGGTTTGCTCCTCATGTTAGGTTTAACGTTCACAGCCTCCAATACATTGGCAATGGATAGTGCCCGGTCTAATGCAGGTATTGCTTCTGCCTTATTAGGTGCTTTAGGTTTCGCTTTCGGTGGACTGGTTTCTCCTCTTGTTGGATTGGGGAACATTCTGATTTCAACCGGACTTGTATTTATAATAGGTTCATTAGGCTCTTTCATTTGCACATTACGAGCTTTAAACCGAAAATTCTCTTTAGCGAAAATACTCAAGACTACCCAATCATCCATGAATCTATAAATAGAAAAATCCCCTAAAAGTAACCGGCAGACAAGCAAACAGCTACTTTTAGGGGATTTATTATACCAGTGAACGATTCAGCAACCTTCTTTACTATTCACGGAAAGCCTTACAATAGGTAGTCATCAGGAAGAGACAAAGTCCTAATACGCCAACAACCAAATAAGCATATTCCAAATCAAAAGCTTTGGAAATGGCACCAATTAATACCGGAGCGACAAGAGAACCAACAAAACTAATGCTGGACAAAATAGTCAAAGCTATTCCAACCGGAGTATGAGACTTCGCTCCTACCAAACTATAAATAGTAGGCACAACACAGGAAATACCTAATCCAACCAACATAAAGCCCAAGGAATTGACAACTACTTTCAGAATCATATTGTCGAATACACCTCCTAATAATGCCGACACAAAGAAACCAATGAATATAAAGGCTCCGGCTAATTGCAAGACCCGCTGCTTGCCCAAGCGACCATACGCCCAATTTGCCAAGAAACGTCCGACAGTCATCATCACCATAAATACCAAGAATCCGATTTGAAGTGATTTAGGAACTTGCAATACGGATTCAAAGTAAAGGCCACTCCAGTCGAACATCGCACTTTCAACTATTAATCCGAACAAACCAGCTAAACCGAATTGAATCAGGATCAATTCCGGTTTGCGGATAAAGCTTAATAAAGCGGGAGTTTCTTTCTGCCCCTTTTCTTCCTTAACTTCCACTTCTTCAAATTGACGAACCCGATCATCCTGCAAATAACGTCTCCCACAAAGGATAATCAATAGGATTAACAAGGCAGAAACAGAGAAATGGATAAAAGGAGGAACACCAGCCATAATCATAAAGAATCCGATAACGGCTCCCAGACAAGCAGCCAAACTCCAACCGCCATGGAAGGAAGCCATAATTGTCCGCCCGAACAAACGTTCTATAACAATACCTTGTGTATTCAAGGATATATCGCACATATTCCAAAATACACCAAAAAAGAAAAGACAAGCTCCCAACGCATAAATAGAGGAAACAGCTCCTATCAAGAACAAAGACAATGCATATCCAAACACACTTGCCTGCACCATAATCCGACTACCTAATCGGGAAACCAGAAATCCTGCCAAAGGAATAGCTACAAACTTTCCCACCGGTATCAGGAACAAAACCAATCCCCAATAAAACACATCATACACATCAAACATCGCCTTCACATCCGGAATCCGGCTTGCCCAACTCGAAAAGCATAATCCTTGTGCAAGAAAAAACGACAGAACCGCATAACGGATCCGTTCTTTAGGATATGCCAATTGTTCTTTCATCTCCATATTTATCTTTTCATTTAATTAATAATCCACTTGCAGAACAGTATTTAAGAGAAAGTCTGTCACTTAAAAAACTCTTCGATTTTCTACTTATCCGATGAATAGCTTCTGTTACCACCAAACTGTGCTTATAAAAGTAGAATATGTAAAATAATCATTGCAAAGATAACCAGAAAAAACAGTACTTTTGTGTTCTACTTTAATACAATTATAGGATGAATTACGGATTTGTAAAGGTTGCAGCAGCTGTTCCTAATATACAAGTGGCTGATTGCATCTATAATATCACACAAATGGAGAAGATGATGCGTAAGGCTGCCGATAAAGGCGTACAAATCATCGTCTTCCCGGAATTGTCGGTAACAGGTTATACTTGCCTGGACTTGTTCCAACAAGATCTTCTGTTGAACAGTGCAGAAAATGCCTTACTCCAGTTAGCCGAAAATACGGCAGACTTGCCTCTTTTGGCATTTGTCGGCGCTCCGTTACGGACAGACAACAAGCTGATCAATGCGGCCATTGCCATACAGGAAGGTAAAATCCTCGGAGTTGTGCCGAAAACCTATTTGCCGAACTACAAAGAGTTTCAAGAGAAACGTTGGTTTACTTCGGCGAATGACCTGGATAATGATTTTGTTGAGATCGGCGATCATTTCTATCCGCTACAAAAGCAAATGATCATCATTGCAAATGATGTAGCTGTCGGCGTAGAAATCTGTGAAGACTTGTGGATGCCTGTTCCTCCCAGTTCCGAATTGGCAATGTTGGGAGCCAATATCATTGTGAATCTGTCAGCCAGCAACGAATTGATCGGCAAACATGCCTATCGTAAACAACTCGTAGCCCAGCAATCAGCACGTTGTATCTGCGGTTATGTGTATGCATCAAGTGGTTTCGGCGAATCAACAACCGACTTGGTTTTCTCGGGTAGTGCTTTAATTGCAGAAAACGGAGTTATTCTGGCTGAATCCAAACGATTCTCATTGGATGAACAATTAATCATCTCGGATATCGACGTCGAATATTTGTATCACGACCGTCTCGTATCTACCTCTTTCTCGGAAGGTTGTTTAGCCAAAGATACGGATCGGGGATTTGAACTGGAATTCATATTGCCGGAATACCGGAAAGAGACAGCCAACATGTTATCCAGGACCATTGATCCGCATCCGTTCACTCCTGAAGGAGCCGCTTTACGCGAACGTTGTGAAGAAATCTTCCAGATACAAACAGCCGGTCTGGCTAAACGAATCGTACATGCGCATGCCAAGACGGCGGTTGTAGGTATTTCCGGTGGACTGGATTCGACACTGGCGCTTTTGGTAACCGTTATGACGTTCGACTTACTTAAGATTCCGCGTAACCGCATCATTGGAATTACCATGCCCGGATTCGGTACCACAGGACGAACCTATCGTAATGCTGTCAGTCTGATTCATTCTTTGGGTGTTACTTTCCGGGAAATATCCATCAAAGAAGCTTGTATGCAGCATTTCCAGGATATTCACCACGATGCCAATCTACATGATGTTACGTATGAAAACAGTCAGGCCCGCGAACGTACACAAATTCTGATGGACGTAGCGAATAAGGAAAACGGTCTGGTAATCGGTACGGGCGATTTATCGGAACTGGCCTTAGGCTGGGCTACTTATAATGGTGATCACATGTCGATGTATGGTGTTAACGGAAGTATCCCGAAGACATTAGTAAAATACTTGGTTGAATGGGTCGCACACAACCGGGTTGATGAAGATTCTAAAGAAACATTACTCGACATCTTGGATACGCCCATCAGTCCGGAACTGATTCCGGCAGACGAACAGGGAAATATCAAGCAGAAAACAGAAGATCTGGTAGGACCTTATGAATTGCATGATTTCTTCCTCTATCATTTCATCCGTTTCGGTGCAACGCCTGCCAAGATTTACTACCTGGCTCAAGAAGCATTCCGCGGAGCTTATTCGGACGAAACGATAAAGAAATGGTTATATACATTCTTCCGCCGTTTCTTCCAGCAGCAGTTTAAGCGCAGTTGCCTGCCCGACGGCCCGAAAGTAGGAAGTATCAGTCTTTCCCCTCGTGGAGATTGGCGCATGCCTAGCGATGCCGCCGCGACTCTTTGGTTGAAAGAGATTGAGAAATTATAATAAAAGCAAAGAGAGTAATCAGCGGAATGATTACTCTCTTTGCTTTTATTGTTTACAACACCTGTTGAATTTCACAGGCATTCATCCTTCATTCTTCCCTGCCAGCGGATGATTCTCTTCAAAGATCTTCAAACGTTCGTCCAATAAATCATACTGATGATCTTTGATGAAAGAAACACAAGCCCGCAAACCTTCCTGACGGCTACCGGTTGTTCCGAGTGAAATGGCACTGACTCCATAATACATCAATTCTTTCATCAGTTCCGAACCAGTCATGCCCGGATAAGCAATGGTAAAGTAAAAGCCATCGGCTATCGGCTGATCCAAATCATGGTCATAGACAATCTTGAAACCATGATCGGTAAATATCTTCTTGATGCGTGCAGCACGCCGGCCATATTCCTTTATTTCAGAGACGAAATCAAACGTACCGTCTGCTGCCGCCTTGAACATAGCAGCCAAAGCATACTGGGCAGAATGACTTGTTCCTGAAGAAAGCGCATACAATACCCGATGAATATAAACCGTACCAAAGGTTCCACCACCATAACGCTGCTTGAATCCCGGATAAGCCCGATGATATAATTTATCGGAAATAGCGGTCACACCGATACGTTGTCCGGCATAACTAAAGGCTTTCGAGCCGGATATCTGAAGAATATAATAATCGGTATAACGGGCAATCGTCGGCTGGTAAGGTGGTTCAAACGGTGTACCTAAGTTCTTGCGGAAATCCATGGCAAAGTAAGCCAAGTCTTCTATCACAATGACATCATACTTATTGGCCATTTCGGCAATAATCTTCAATTCATCATCAGTCAGACAGAACCAAGCCGGATTGTTGGGATTGGAATAAATAAGAGCCGCAATATTTCCTTTGCTCAGGAAGGATTCCAATATATCACGCAACTTTTCTCCGCGATAATCATAGACATCAAAGGAAGCATACTTATATCCCATCACCGTAATCTGCTGCTTCTGTACCGGAAAACCCGGATCTATAAAGAGAATGGTATCTTTCTCTTCAGGATTACATTGCCCACAAGTAAGAAAAGAAGCATACGTTCCCTGCATCGAGCCTGTTACCGGCACGCATCCTTCCGGAGATACATCCACATTGATGAAGGCTTTGATAAAACGGGAAGCCTGTTCTTTCAGTTCGGGCAGTCCGTTAATATTGGGATAAATCGAAGCAATACCTGCTTGCAAGGCCTTGATTTCGGCATCCACGCCTACTTGTGCCGGCTTCAAACCCGGTACACCCATTTCCATATGGACAAACTCTTGGCCTGTCCGTTCTTCCAATTCGTTGGAGATAGCCACGACTTCGCGGATGGTGGCTTTACCGAAATCTGGCAAATGGTAGCTATCGATGACTTCCTGCGCTACCTGATAATCTATCGGAGTGTTCTTCATTTCAAGTTATATTTACACATTACAAAGGCAAAAGTAGGGAAAATATTTCTAATCTCCCCCGCTTTTGCCTTTCAATTTGTTCTGTTATTCCAGTTTACTTACGTCTTTTGTAAAGAAAGTCTTTCCATCTTTCTTCTGCTTCTCCCTGACTGAACATTTCATAGCGTGCCATCACAAACAACAGATCCGACAGACGATTGATGAATTGCAACAGACAAGGCGGAACTTCGTCCTGCTTATTCAACGTCCACAGACGGCGTTCTGCACGCCGGGCTACGGTACGAGCCCATTGCAAATGAGCAGCAACGGGTGTTCCTCCCGGCAAGACAAAGTACGAAGTTTCCTTCATCTGGGCAGTCAGATGGTCGATCTGTTCCTCGCAATAAGCTGCCAATCCTTCCGGAAGTGGATTCGGATTCTTCATACGCAAGGCAGAAGGTGTTGCTACATGCGACATAACAACCATCATTTCCCGCTGAATATGTCCCAGCAGTTTCTGCCATTCATGATCAGCAGGAAGGAAAGTCCTGACAATTCCCAACAAGGCATTCAATTCATCCAGTGTGCCGTTCGCTTCGATCCGGATATCATCCTTATCAACCCGCTCGCCACCATGAATACCGGTCTTCCCTTTATCGCCACCTCGCGTATAAATCCTTACCATAATAAATGGTTTATCCTGATTAACGAATAGGCCGTGCTTCCACGCCCTCGAAAGTTATTTTCACCGGATTGATATGTCCTTGTTCATCGAACGTCATCCGATCGATACAAGTCACACGATGATTTCCTTCCTTATCTCCCAACGGGCGACGGTGATAAACAATATAATATTCTTCCGTTCCCGGCACCTGAATCACCGAATGATGACCGGCTCCGGTAGCAACTTCGGGATCTTGCTGCAAGATCTTACCCAAGCGTTCGAATGGACCGAACGGAGAATCAGCAATCGCATACGCTACCGAATAATCCGGACCCGTCCAGCCTCCTTCACTCCACATGAAGTAGTATTTGCCATTCTTCTTAAACATAAACGGACCTTCCACATATCCTTCGGGCGTTACTTCCTTATAGATTTCTCCATCCTCGAAAGGTTCAAGACCGGTAAAATCATCTTTCAGTTTTACCAGGTTGCAATGACGCCAGCCTCCGTAGTACATATAATAAGTTCCGTTATCCTGGAAGACAAACTGGTCGATAGGTTGTGCTCCGTTTACAATCTCATTGATCAACGGTTTTCCCAGCAAATCCTTATAGGGTCCTTCAGGACGATCGGCAACGGCAACGCCAATACCGCCAACTTCGCCTTCATGCACATCATTTGCCCCGAAGAAAAGATAATATTTCCCGTCTTTACTGATTACAGCCGGCGCCCACATCGCCCGCTTGGCCCACTTCACTTCCGTTGTATCCAGAATAGACTCATGTTTGGTCCAATTAACCAAATCTTTGGAAGAGAAGCAATCGAAATGTGTCTGCAACTCATACCGGTCGCTATACGTCGGGTAAATCCAATACGTATCACCATAAACGATTCCTTCCGGATCGGCATACCAGCCTTCAAACACCGGATTCCCGCTTTTAGCTAATACTTCTTCGGCGGGTTGCTCTTTCTTTGTCTGCCCGCAAGCAGCCAGGAAAAGAGCAGAAAGAGATAACACAGAGGTCTTCAGAATTAATTTGTTCATATTTATTGTTATTATTATTGATGAGCGTCGTATTTGATAGCCAAACCACCTTCGGCCGTTTCTTTGTACAAGCTGGGCAGGTCGTTACCGGTTTGCCGCATGACTTCTACTACCTGATCGAAGCTTACCCGGTGTCTTCCATCCGAGAAGTTCGAGAAAGTATTCGCATCCAAAGCGCGGGCCGCTGCAAACGCATTCCGTTCGATACAAGGAATCTGCACCAAACCGCATACCGGATCACACGTTAGTCCCAAGTGATGTTCCAATCCCATTTCGGCCGCATATTCAATCTGGGCAGATGTTCCACCAAACAACTGACTGGCTGCTGCCGCTGCCATGGCACACGCAACTCCAACTTCGCCTTGACAACCTACTTCGGCACCGGAAATGGAAGCATTGGTCTTGACAACATTTCCAAACAAACCGGCCGTTGCCAAAGCTCGCAGAATACGCGAATCGCGAAACTCACGTGTTTCTTTCAGATGATATAATACGGCCGGCATGACTCCACACGAACCACAGGTCGGAGCTGTTACGATTTTTCCACCACAAGCATTTTCTTCAGAGACAGCCAATGCATAGGCATATACCAATCCCCTACTTTTGATACTGCTTCCATAGCCACGGGCACGGATCATATAATCAGAAGCTTTTCGGCGGATTCCCAGACCTCCGGGCAAAATGCCTTCGGCTTCCAGACCACGACGAACGGCTTCTTGCATCACTTCCCATACTTCAGCCAGATAATCCCAGATACCGGAGCCTTCGCATTGTTCTACATATTCCCAATACGAATACCCGCTTTTCTCACACCAAGCCTGAATATCACGGATATTGTGCATCGGATACACTTCCGTATCCGTCTTTTCATTATACGTTTCATTGGCCAGCGTACCACCGCCAATGCTGTAAATCGTCCACGAATCCTGCTTGTTTCCGTTGGCATCAAAGGCTTCGAACAACATACCGTTCGGATGAAAAGCCAGAAATTCTTTGGGCTTCCAAATGATATCAGTCTTAGTCACCGGCGAAAGCACACCTAAAATGGCGGCATCCGTCATGTGACCTTTTCCGGTAGCTGCCAGACTACCGTATAAAGTTACTTCAAACCTTGCTGCCGAAGGATTTTTCTTCAGAAACATCTCGGCGGCGCGCATCGGTCCCATCGTATGGCTACTCGACGGACCATGACCGATACGGAATATATGCCTGATTGAATCCATATTTCTTTCTTTTTAATTTCTGAACAAAGATAAGGAGAAAATCCGGAGATAACAGATGTTCTTTCTATAAAATCCGAGGATTTATTCAGAGAGAATACAACAGAATCTTTGTAAACCTGTTTACAAAAACCGGAGAGCATGGCAGATAAAAATTATTCGCCCCCGACAAATATATATTCACCCCCCAGCGAATACATGTTCGCCGCCGATGAATATATATTCGCCGAGGGCGAATATAAAATCACTCCTTATTTTCGTACTTTTATATCCTTAGTTTCGCCTATTTATCCACCCAGATTAAAAGCGAATGCCGGAATGCTTTGCCAGATAATCTGCCGTATCGTTCCACAGAGAATCCATTTGCGGATGATTCAAGTAAACTGGTTTCAGACGACGTTGCTTGCAGGAAGCATACATTTGTCCTGTTTCCGACATCGGAAGTCCGTCTAACAACAAATGAACAGCCGTAGCTGCCCCTTGCTTTGGTGTGCGGATAAACGGACGGAAGAAGAGATCCGTCAACGGATCAAACCACATATCCATCCGAATAATATTCGTCGAAACAATACCCGGATCGGAAGCTCCGACCCAAATACCCCGCGAAGCTACTTCCAAAGCCAACTTACGTACAAAAAGCCAAAGCGCTAATTTCGTATTGCTGTATATCGGAATACGCCAGAACTCTCCTTTCTTCCCACGAGTGAAAAACTCAGGCGTAATCTGACCGATGGCATACGTACAAGAGACCATGCAGACAATCCGGGAACCGGCTTGCATCAAAGGCAATAGCTTACGCGACAAAAGATAAGGAGCCACATAATTTACTGCCACGGTATATTCCAGTCCGTCGGGTGTTTGCTGAAAATGCGTACACATGGTTCCGGCATTATTCATCAGCAAAGCAATCGGTTTCCCATCAGCCAGTAAGCTATCTGCTACGGCCATGACCGAACTCATGATCGACAAATCCACCTGCCGAACCTGTATATCCTGATTACCTGTCTCCTGCGCTATCTGATTCCGGCGGACCGTTCCGGCCTCCAGACTGGAACAAAGCATAATGACTTCATAATCTGCTTGGGCAACCGCCTTCGTAATCTCAGAACCCATGCCTCCATCGGCACCCGTAATGACGGCACGACCTTTCATGACCGGGCTTCCTCCTCCAAGCGTTCGATTTCCTTTTGCAGGCTAGTTGGGATTTTCTCCTTCAAATGCTTATGACAAGCCATATCCAATGTGTACATACGGGCAATACAGAAGTTACTGTGACCGCAATCACAACAATAATCTTCTTCCGCCTTCATCCGATTGACCAAATCAGGCGTATTCAGCAAGGCACGACCCATTTGCACAAAAGGAAAGCCCAACGACAACACTTCTTCTATCTTCTTTCGGGACACCAGACCACCGACATAAACCAACGGAATACCCGGAACTTCCCGCTGAAACAGCAAAGCATCGTCCAAGAAATAAGCTTCTTTGAAAGGTACGGTCGGAATCATCCATTTACCCACCATCCGGACGCCCCATTTCAGCCACCAGCAATCCATATAATGAGTCATCGTCTTGATAGGCATAGCTCCACGCATGACATACATAGGAGCCTTACTTACAAATCCGCCGCTCAATACCAATGCATGAGCTCCGTCTTCTTTCAGTCGGCGAGCCACCTGCAACGTTTCGTCCAATTCCATACCTCCTTTAAAGCCGTCGCGCATGTTCATCTTCACCAAGACAGCCAAATCATTCCCGGCAGCCTTCATTACTTCTTCCATTACCATATCCATAAAACGCATCCGGTTTTCCAACGAACCGCCAAACTCATCTTTCCGATGATTGGTATAAGGCGACAGGAACTGACTGATCAGATATCCATGTCCGGCATGTATCTCGACAGCATCAAAGCCACTCTCGCGTGCCAGACGCACGGCATTACCGAATTCCTTCGCCATGGCGGGAAGTTCGTCTTTCCGCAAGCCACGAACAAAAGTCGGAGAATATAAATTGAATCCGGTAGAAGCACCGACCGGTGTTTCGCCACAAATACTTTTATGCGACATATTTCCGCAATGTCCTAGCTGAATGCTGGCAGCAGCACCTTCCTTGTGTACTGCATCCGTCACCTTTCTCAAGCCAGGAACAATCTCCGGACGCATCCATAACTGACGATCGAAAGACAAACCACTGCGTGTCACTGCAGCATAAGCTACCGTTGTCATTCCGACACCTCCGGCCGCTACCGAATGATGATAATCCAATAATTCTTTGGAAGGAACATTTCCCGGACACATACTTTCAAACGCTGCCGAACGAATCGTCCGGTTACGCACGGTCAGCGGCCCTATCTTTCCGGGTGTAAATAATATCGAAGTCATATTAGAATATATAAGGTATTAAACATTTCCGTTTTCCGACAGCTTCCACACCGAATTCTTCACGGTATTTCTGGCGAATGGCATAAGCCCGGGGAGCCAAATTGGCAAACGTCCACCAGACAAATACCCAGGCAGCGGGCGAAGAAGTAGCCAAAGCAAATCCGGTCCATTCCAGCAATTCACCGAAGTAATTCCCGGATGTCACCCAATGATACAACCCTTTCTGCGGTAAATAATGCCGGGTGTCGCCCGGCTGACGCAAATGGCGGATCACATAATCAGAATGCCAGTTGATTCCCATTCCCAGGAAGAAGACCAAAATTCCTATCCAGCAATTAATCCGGCATAAATAAGCCGACGAATACAAATCTTCCGGAGCCAAAAAGAAAAGCCATTCTCCCTGAATATATCCATTCAGCAAATTAAAGACCACACCCATCAGCATGATAGCAACAGGCATCCGGCTCTTTCCCTTCATCAGAAAAGGAAAGACAAAAGAACGCTGGAAATAATGCAATTCAAACAAGAGAAAAAAGAGGAAAGGAACAGACAAAACAGACCGGTCACTCTGAAGCCACAAGATTAGCATGACGAAAAAGACAGGAGCTTCCATCAGCAACCAGCCTATTTTATTCGGGATAGAAAATCCCCATTGCGCTGTTCTGAACATGCCATAACCTGCTTTCACAAAAAACAGTGCAATAAAAACAAGCAACCCGACAGCAGAAAAACCGATCAATATCTGGTGAAATAATTCTATACTCATAAGCCAAAAGAATGTTGTAAACGCAAAGTTAAAAGAAATAAGGAAGAGGCCTTCCCTTTACTCATAAAAATCAAGGAGTAATCAGAAAAAGTTACCACTAAAAAGGAATTAGGGAATTGAGTTTCTGAAGTCAACTCAATTCCCCAATATAGATCAAGAATTAAATATATAGTCCTATTTATTTCTTAGCATCAACCAAACGTTCTTTTAACTTGGCCAACATATCGCGAGTCATAGAATCCAAATCATATTCCGGTTTCCAACCCCATTCTTCGCGGGCACAAGTATCGTCCAATGAGTTAGGCCATGATTCAGCAATAGACTGACGCAACGGGTCTACAGCATATTCCATCTTGAAATCCGGTAAATATTTCTTGATGCTGTTATAAATGATTTCCGGATCAAAGCTCATAGATGCAATATTGAATGAATTACGATGTACAAACTTCGAAGCGTCGGCTTCCATGATTTCAATAGCAGCACGCAAACCATCCGGCATATACATCATATCCATAAATGTACCGGCAGCGATCGGGCATTTGAATGTTTCACCTCTAACTGCAGAATAATAAATATCAACAGCATAGTCGGTTGTTCCACCACCCGGAGGTGTTACATAAGAAATCAAACCCGGGAAACGAACTGAACGAGTATCCACACCAAAACGGATATTATAATAATCACTCAATAACTCTCCGGAAACTTTCGTTACACCATACATAGTTCTCGGATTACGGATTGTATCCTGAGGAGTTTTGTCTTTCGGAGTATTATTACCGAAAACACCAATTGAACTCGGAGTAAATACGGCACAATGCATTTCACGAGCTACTTCCAATACATTGAATAATCCGCCCATACCGATCTTCCATGCCAACTGAGGCTTGGCTTCTGCAACAGCAGATAATAAAGCCGCCAGATTATATATAGTATCAACCTTATAACGAGAAACGGTTTCTGCGATCTGTTGTTCGTTTGTAATATCAACAATGGCAGAAGGTCCCGACTCTAATAATTCGCCTTTAGGTTCTGCTCCCGGAATATATCCTGCAACTACATTTGCTCCGCCATAAATACCTCTCAACTTCATGGTTAGTTCAGAACCGATTTGTCCGGTTGAACCAATAATTAATATATTCTTCATTTTACATTTGAGATTTAAGTTATCTGCGAACAAAGGTAGAAGAATAAAAATTGTTTTTACATGATTTTCTTGATTTTTTTCGCCTGTTTCTCAAAAAAAAATAAGAACTTTGTTTCGTTTAGTCAAAAACAAAACTTTTTCCGCAAGATTCAAATAAAAAATATTTGTTTCTTTACGGTATCTTAATCTAGAACCATTAAATATATATTATCATGTACGGAAAATTTAAGGATTTCTTAGCTGCAGAACTGGCAAACATCCAGGCAGCCGGCTTGTACAAGAATGAAAGAATTATTACCACTCCGCAGCGTGCCGACATCAAGGTAAATGCTGGAAGCGATGTTTTAAACTTTTGCGCGAACAATTATCTGGGTCTTTCTGACAACAAACGCCTGATTGAAGCAGCCAAAGCTGCCATGGATTCTCATGGATACGGTATGTCTTCTGTCCGTTTCATTTGTGGTACTCAAGATCTTCACAAGCAATTGGAAGCAGCAATCTCTGATTACTTCAAAACAGAAGATACTATTTTATATGCAGCTTGTTTTGATGCAAACGGTGGTTTGTTTGAACCTTTATTTACAGAAGAAGATGCTATCATTTCAGATGCTTTGAACCATGCCTCTATTATTGATGGTGTTCGTTTGTGTAAGGCAAAACGTTATCGTTATGCAAATGCAGACATGGCAGACTTGGAACGCTGTCTGCAAGAAGCACAAGCACAGCGTCATCGTATCATCGCTACAGACGGTGTATTCTCTATGGACGGAAATGTAGCTCCGATGGATAAGATCTGTGAATTGGCAGAAAAATATGATGCTTTGGTTATGGTCGACGAATCACACTCTGCCGGAGTTGTTGGACCGACAGGTCATGGCGTTGCCGAACAGTTCAATTGCTACGGACGTATTGATGTATTTACCGGAACATTAGGAAAAGCCTTTGGTGGTGCTATGGGTGGTTTCACAACAGGTAAGAAAGAAATCATCGATATGCTTCGTCAGCGTTCTCGTCCATATCTGTTCTCTAACTCTGTAGCTCCAGCTATCGTTGGTGCAAGCTTGGAAATGTTCAAGATGTTGAAGGAAAGCGATGCCTTGCATACGAAATTAATGGAAAACGTTACTTACTTCCGCGATAAGATGATGGCTGCCGGCTTTGATATCAAACCGACTCAATCAGCTATCTGCGCAGTAATGCTATATGATGCTAAGTTATCACAAGACTTTGCAGCTAAGATGCAAGAAGAAGGTATTTACGTAACAGGTTTCTATTATCCGGTTGTTCCGAAAGGTCAAGCTCGTATTCGCGTACAATTGTCAGCTGGTCATGAAAAAGAACATCTTGATAAAGCAATTGCAGCCTTCATCAAAGTGGGTAAAGAATTAGGCGTTATCAAATAAGAAGTAACTCTAAAAGTACAAACATATCCATTATTAATATAAACGGATATAACATACCTATAAAAAACTCCTGGGAAGTAAATTCTCAGGAGTTTTTATTTTACCATACTGTATCAAGTATGCATTTATTCTACTAAACAGACAGAAACAAAAAAAAGATGCGCCCTAAATTGGACGCATCTCTCTAATTAATTACTTAAGCTAATAATATATTATTTATTGTCTGCACGCATAATAACAACGCGGTTCCAGCTATTTTCGCTATAAGGCTGTTCTTCGCAACCCTTCCATTCAATTGTGATACGGCTAGAATCGATACCATACTTTTCAGTCAATTCTTTAGCAACGGCTTTAGCACGTTTTTCAGACAACTGCATGTTATAATCAGCTTTACCAGTCTTCTTGTCAGCATAACCAATCACCTTAATCGGAGTATTGTTAGCCTTCATATATTCAGCTGTATTATAGATATTGATATGCTGGTTCTTATCGATCTTAGAACTGTTCAGACGGAAGAATACAACATTGTCAACAACATTGTTAACGACCTCTGTAACTGTTTCTTTACATTCAGGACAAGAAACCGGACGTTTGCTCAATTCTTCATTTTCAGCACGCAAAGCATTGATCTGGCTATTCAAGTCGTTCAGCAAGTCATAATCCATTGGTTCAAGAACTTCGAAATCAGTCTTACCCAATTTGAATGTCAAACCTGCGCTCAATTGAGCAATACCATCAGTTAAGTGATACATGCTTACGCGGTTGAATTGTTCGTTCAACAAAGAACCTTGAATTTCAACATTCAAATCAACACGCTTGCTCAAACGGAATGCAGTCAAGATACCGGCATTCAATGTCGGAGATTCTGTTCTAGCACGTTCAACAGCTTCTGTTGTTTTGAAACGCTGAGCGTAACCAAAACCGACCCAAGGAATCAAACGGAATACTTTTTTCTCGTTGTACGGAGCCCAGAAATTAGTAACATCCCACAACAAATCAACATGAGCTGCTACATATTTATTATGCTGCATATATGCTTGTTCTCCTTCAAAACCATGCAGAACACCACCGTTAATCTGTGTTCTGAATGCCAAGTACGGATTAAACCATTTACCGAAAGAGAACTGAGGAGCAAAATTAAGACGACTACCAAAGTCAGCCTTATTATTTTGGTCACCTAACAGCATACTAGCACCACCAGCTATAGAAATAAACCAATTATCTCCAGCTTTATTCTTTTTGAAATTGGTCTTATAGCCTTTTTCTGTGCTAAACCCAACTTGGGGTTTAAACTCCTGCGCTGTAGCATTCAATACGAACCCTGACAGCAACGCTAATAATAACGCTTTTACTTTCATAATTTATAAACTTTTAAATGAAACAATTCACTATTTAATTAAATACAAAATTAATGTATTTCTATATATACAACAAACAAAAGCGAGAAATGTTTTTACACTATTCAAAATAATTCAATATTCTGTAACCGCCTTCACGTAAATAAGACTCTTTTTTCATCAATTTGATATCACTCACCATCATATCATGTACGAGATCCTCTAATGTATACATCGGTGTCCAACCCAATTTTTTCTGTGCCTTTTCTGCATTTCCAATCAAAAGATCAACCTCTGTCGGACGAAAATATTGTGGATCTACTCCTACGACGATACTTCCGATACGCTGCTTAAACTGATCCAGGTATGATTCCCCTACTACATTCTTAAACACAGTTTCATTGACACCTGCCAATAAAGCCACTTCATTCACACCTTCGCCTTGAAATTCCAAATCAGCTCCAATCTCAGCAAAAGCCATTTTTACAAAGTCTCGAATAGAAGTAGTTACTCCAGTGGCAATAACATAATCATCAGGCTGATCTTGTTGTAGAATCAAATGCATGGCTCTGACATAATCTTTAGCATGCCCCCAATCTCGTTTTGCATCTAAGTTTCCCAAATAAACTTGTTTTTGAATACCTAAAGCGATACGGGAAACTGCCCGTGTGACTTTGCGTGTCACAAATGTTTCTCCCCGCAAAGGAGATTCATGATTAAAAAGTATTCCATTGGAAGCATGCATCCCATAGGCTTCCCGGTAATTCACCGTAATCCAATATCCGTATAACTTAGCAACAGCATAAGGACTTCTCGGATAAAAAGGAGTAGTTTCTTTCTGCGGAACCTCTTGTACCAAGCCATATAATTCAGAAGTCGAAGCCTGATAAATACGAGTTTTATCAACCAACCTTAACAGACGTACTGCTTCTAAAATACGAAGCACACCTAAACCATCGGCATTGGCTGTATATTCAGGTGTATCAAAACTTACCTTCACATGACTCATTGCCGCCAGGTTATAAATCTCATCAGGCTGTACTTCTCCTATAATACGTGTCAAGTTCAAACTATCCGTTAAATCCCCATAATGAAGCACTAAATTACGGTTTTCAACATGTGGATCTTGATAAAGATGATCTATGCGGTCGGTATTAAACATAGACGAACGCCGTTTGATACCATGTACCACATAGCCGTTTTTTATCAAATATTCTGCCAAATATGCTCCATCTTGTCCAGTAATACCAGTTATTAATGCGACTTTTCCCATGTCTTACTATTTTCTATATACCATTTATACAATCGATCTATTCCTTCTTCCAACTCAATCTGGTGATGCCACCCTAAAGCATGCAGCTTACTTACATCAGTGAGCTTACGCAAAGTTCCATCCGGTTTGGATGAGTCAAATTCTATCACGCCTGTAAAACCAACCGACTTGCGGACTAACTGAGCAACTTCACGGATAGAATGTTCTATGCCTGTACCTATATTTATATGTGTATTCCGGATAGCAGTATCTTGCCCTTTACATAAATCGGCAAAATCAATCCGTTCCATAATATAAACAGATGCATCCGCCATCTCTTCACTCCATAAGAATTCTCTTAATGGAGTTCCGGTTCCCCATAATTTCACACAACCGGAGAAAATACCATATTTAGCCAACACCTGTTCTATCTCTTTCTCACTTGACTTTCCATCGACTCCTTCAACCGGACGATGATTCAAATCTTCACGCACAGATATCCAATCAGACTGCGTTAGACAATTGGCCAAATGAATTTTCCGAATCATAGCAGGCAGTACATGCGAGGTCTCCAAATCAAAATTGTCATTAGGACCATACAAATTGGTTGGCATAACTGCTATATAGTTAGTTCCATATTGCAAGTCATAACTCTCACACATTTTTAATCCTGCTATCTTCGCAATGGCATACGGCTCATTCGTATATTCCAAAGCTGAAGTTAAAAGACAATTCTCAGTCATTGGCTGAGGTGCTTCTTTAGGATAAATACATGTACTTCCTAAGAACAGAAGTTTCTTCACATTGTTCAGGTATGAGGCATGAATTACATTGTTTTGAATCATCAGATTCTGATAAATAAAATCAGCCCGATACCGGCTATTTGCCATTATTCCACCCACATGAGCCGCGGCAAGAAAAACATATTCAGGTTTTTCTTCTTCAAAAAAACGATAAACAGCCGATTGATCAGTCAGGTCTAATTCTGCATGTGTCCGCAATACGAAATTATGATAACCTTTATTTCGTAAGTTATTCAAGATCGCTGAACCTACTAAACCTCTATGCCCTGCGACAAATATTTTACTATTTTTCTCCACTATCTTTTTCCTTGATAAGCTGCAACAAATATTGTCCGTATTGATTTTTAGCCATAGGTTTAGCAATTTCCTCTAACCGGCTCTCTTCAATCCAACCATTTCTAAAAGCAATTTCTTCCAAACAAGCTACTTTCAGACCTTGTCGTTTCTCTATCACCTCGATAAAAGTAGAAGCTTCCGAAAGCGAGTCATGGGTTCCTGTATCCAGCCAAGCAAAGCCACGTCCCAATAACTGTACCTTTAGTTTGCCTTCCTGCAGAAATTCCTGATTGACGGTTGTAATCTCCAATTCTCCCCGTGCAGACGGTTTTATCTGCTTCGCAATCTCTACTACTTTATTCGGATAGAAATAAAGTCCTACCACAGCATAGTTAGACTTGGGTTTCTTCGGCTTCTCTTCAATACTGATTACATTTCCTTCCTGATCGAACTCTGCAACACCGTATCTCTCCGGATCATTTACATAATATCCGAAAACGGCTGCTTTGCCTTCCTGGTCTACTACCGAAACAGCTTGGCGCAACATGGAAGAGAAACTCTGTCCGTAGAATATATTATCTCCCAAGACTAAACAAACAGAATCGTTACCAATGAAATCTGCACCGATAATAAAAGCCTGGGCCAAACCATCCGGTGAAGGTTGCTCAGCATATTCGAACCGAACTCCATAATCACTTCCATCACCTAACAAACGTCGGAAACCCGGTAAATCTTGTGGAGTTGATATAATCAATATATCCCGAATACCAGCCAACATCAATACCGATATCGGATAATAAACCATAGGCTTATCATATATAGGTAACAACTGTTTCGAAACTCCTTTCGTTATAGGATACAAACGGGTACCAGATCCTCCAGCTAAAACAATTCCTTTCATATATCCATTACAATTTTAATACAACAAACATAATTAAAAAAAGATTATCCGCCATAGAAGTTTGAGAAAAATAAAGCGAAGCATAAAAATAGAAGGTCTATAAATCATAAAGAGGATCTTTTCTCAAAGATCCTCTTTACAGGTTTTTAATAGGCATTAGTCTTTAAGGCAAAAAGATTGTTTAGGTTATCTGTCGCAAAGATAGGACCTTTTAATTTTACGATCCAAATAAAAATATATATTCTACAACACCTTTTTAAAAAATATCTAAAGTTTATTAGGTTTAAGCCCGGTTCTTTTAATAATTTATGTTATACAAAAAACTAAGCTTTCATTTCATAAGAGTATTATACACCCTCATTCACCTATTAACCATCTATATTACAGGCTCCAATAAGCCATATTCTTAATCTTATGACGATATAATCCTTTAATATCTCCTAAAACTGCTTTCTCATTAGATAGTGAAATAAAATAATTTTCATCCAACAAGATATAATCTTTATGAGCAACAGCAACGACAATTGCATCATAATCCTTACCTGGCTGCTCTTTTAGTCCAATCCCATATTCTTGTTCAACGGCTAACGGAGAAGCATAAGGATCCACTACATCGACTACGGCTCCAAAGTCCATAAACTCGCGGACCATATCTACAACTTTCGAATTGCGTATGTCCGATACATTTTCCTTAAATGTTATTCCCATGACCAATACACGGGCATGAAGAATATTTTTTCCTTGCGCCAAGACTTTCTTCACTATTTTCTTAGCGATATATCGCCCCATGGAGTCATTTACAAACCGACCGGAGTTTATCATTTTGGGATGATATTGCAACTCTTTTGCTTTATGTACCAGATAATACGGATCAACACCGATACAATGACCACCCACCAAACCGGGATAAAAATGCAAGAAGTTCCATTTTGTTCCGGCAGCTTCCAAGACATCAAAAGTATTGATACCCATTCTATCAAAAATGATTGACAACTCATTCATCAAAGCGATATTGACATCGCGCTGGGTATTCTCAATAATCTTGGCAGCTTCTGCAACCCGAATTGATGAAGCCTGATGCAAGCCTGCCTCTATGATCAAACCATAAACTTGCTTGATTTCAGACAGGGCTTCGTCATCACATCCGGAAACAATTTTTACCGTATTCTGCAACGTATGCACCTTATCTCCCGGATTTATCCGCTCGGGTGAATAACCTATCTTGAAATCTTGTTTACACTTCAATCCGGATATCTCTTCCAACAGAGGAACACAATCTTCTTCTGTACAACCCGGATAAACTGTCGATTCATAAACCACATAATCTCCCGGATCAAGTACAGACGCAACTGTTCGGGTTGCCAACAACAAGGGTGTCAGATCAGGCTCATTATGCTGATCAATCGGAGTCGGGACAGCGATAACATAAAACGAAGCTTCTTTCAGTTTGTCCACAGAAGATGTAAATTCTATATCTTTTCCTTTCCATTGCGAAGATTCCAGTTCTCCATTCGGATCAATACCTTCCCGAAGTTTTGCCAAACGGTCTTCATTGATATCGTATCCTATCACAGAAAGTTTATCGGCAAACCCCATTGCCAAGGGTAATCCGACATATCCCAATCCCACAATTGCTATTTTCTTTTCCTTATTCTTTAACGCAGCAAACATAAATATCCATCCTATTTAATATGACCAGGCTTTTTGATTAACGACCGCTTCCATCCGATCCTCGATTGAATCCGGCAGTGAGGCAAAGAAATCTATTTGCGTCAATTGCTCCACACTGTCAACCGGCACCATCAACGTCCGAAGGGAAGTCTTGCCATAATCCTTGTTCTCAAATATAAACCCGACAGCTTCGTATTTATTGTCCTGGATCATACAAATTACTTTATAAAACTTTTTCGGGATGGCGACACGATTTTTCCCCAAGCGTTTCAAATCCGGTGTCAATACCGGTCCTGTCGCAATCAGTAGTTTCCCGTTATCTGCCGCCCACATCCGGCATTGTTCTTCCAGATCTTTCCAAACACCTCGGTTTAGACCCGGCTTTTGGGGAGTAATGTTACTTAGATAAAACGATTCGCGCATCGCTTGTGCCGACCATTTCATATCTCCTGCCGGAGCCAGATGTCCCCGGTCATATCCTGTACGGGTATAATCTCCATTTTCGGCAGAGGCGCCTTTCACCATCGGATCCCGTACAAATTTATTGGAGCGTTCGGCAGCATTACTTTTTGCTTCCTGGCTTGTCAGTTCGTAAGCCACCCAATTGGCTACCCGATAATCGGAATTATAAGAAACGGTATATCCTTTATGACGGATAACTTGCTCCGTACAAGATTTTGGACATACCGGCAATTCTGCTCCTTGCTGAAAACGGACAGTTTTCGATTCAGATGTTTTTGGCAACTGACTCTCTAAAGGTTTGACGATTTTATCCTTCATCTCCGAGACGGCATTTTCTACCGTCTTATCCTTCTGCTTAATATCCGGTACCCAATCACTGAACTTCTTTATCGACCAGTCTTTATCGGCGGCGTAATCCGATACTTTCTCATATACAAACAAAACCCCAGCAAGTATAACCACAAAGAAACAGGCTGTATAAAACAGATGTTTCAACGAAGCGATGACGGCTGTTCCTCGCTTACTGCTTTTCTTCTTCCGAGCTGATGAAGTGTTTTTCTTTTTTACCATTACTTCTTTAAAACAAAAAAGTCCGTATATCTATTCGTAAAATAGTTATACAGACAGGACATATTTTAATTGATCAAAGTACGTAGGATGAGACTCGAACTCACACGCCGTAACCGGCACTACCCCCTCAAAGTAGCGTGTCTACCAATTCCACCACCTACGCATATCAAAATGCGTAGTGCCCAGAACAGGACTCGAACCTGCACGACCGCAAAGCCACTCGCACCTGAAACGAGCGCGTCTACCAATTCCGCCACCTGGGCAACATGTTACTTTACTATTGCATTTTCTCTCAAATGCGCTGCAAAGGTAATGCTTTTATTCAAACATGCAAATGTTTTGGGTAGCTTTTTTTATTTCCAACATGTTTTTTATGGGAAAAGATACACGGATAAAGAAACTTGATGTATTTTTACAAAAAGAAAAGAAATTTCAGTGGATTATGATTATAAATAGTCTTTTAGATACGGATTTATATAAATTTACGACCTCATACGCATACGTGAAATTGTTTCCAAATGCCTGGGGTACATTTGTTTTTAAAGATCGCGACGAAACCATCTGCTCGGATGAGTTCCTTTCCCGTTTGAAAGCTGAAGTACATGATTTGGCCAACGTGCAGCTGCATACTGACGAATTGGAGTATATGTGTTCGCATTGCCGCTTTGTGCCTCGTGTTTATTGGGAGTGGCTTTCGTCGTTTCGCTTTGATCCTGAAAAGGTTCAGATTTATCTGGACGACGAAAAACACCTTCATATTGAGGTGACCGATTATTTATATAAGGTAACGCTTTATGAAGTGCCTTTGCTGGCAATTGTCACAGAATTGCAGAATCTGACTTTGGGAAATGTGGCCGACAAGGATCAGGTACTGGCTAAGTTGTTTGAAAAGGTAGAACTGTCGAACAAGCATCAGATTTCGTTTTCCGAGTTTGGTACGCGCCGCCGTTTTTCGCTGGGAGTTCAGGATGCTGTGATCAATTATCTGAACGAAAATTCTTTTTATTGTACGGGAACTTCCAATTGCCATTTCGCCATGAAATACAACATGAAAATGATGGGAACGCATCCACACGAGTGGTTTATGTTCCACGGAGCCCAGTTTGGTTACAAGCATGCCAATTATATGGCGCTCGAAAACTGGGTGAATGTGTACGACGGCGATTTGGGAACAGCCTTGGCAGATACGTATACGTCGGAGTCATTTCTGACGAATTTGAGTCGTAAGCAGGCGAAGCTGTTTGACGGTGTTCGCTGTGATTCGGGTGATGAGTTTGCTTTTGTGGATGAACTGGTAAACCGTTACCGGGATTTTGGTATTGACTCGACAACGAAGACCATTATCTTCAGTAATGCGCTTGATTTTGAAAAGGCGCTGCGCATTCAGCAATATTGCAAGGGAAAGATTCGCTGTGCTTTTGGTATCGGAACGAATCTAACCAACGATGCCGGTTATAAGCCATCGAATGTCGTGATGAAGCTGGCCCGTTGCAAGATGAATGTAAATCAACCGTGGCGCGAATGCGTGAAGCTTTCAGACGATATGGGCAAACACATGGGTAGTGACCGCGAAGTGGAAGCCTGTCTGTATGAACTGGGATTAAAATAATATCAGACGGGATAGAAACGATCCCGATTGTCTGTCAGGGGAAATAAGCGGGGAAAATATTATTTCCCCTTTAGGCAATGCCTACTAACTCGATTTCAAAAATAAGGGTTGAACCTCCGGGAATGCCCGGTTGCGAGAATTTCCCGTATCCCATTTCTGCCGGAAGATAGATTTCCCATTTGTCGCCGACACACATCTGTTGCAAGGCAATAATCCATCCTTCAATCAGATCGCTCAGACGGAAAGCAATCGGTGTACCGCCCCGGCTGCTGTCGAACTTCTTTCCGTTGATGGTCCATCCGGTATAATGCGCCGTAACGATGCTTCGGGGCGTAGGATGTTTCCCGTCATTCTTTCCGGTCGCCAGTACTTTGTAATAAATTCCTTTCGGAAGCGGTTTTACCCCTTCTTCCTGCGCTTTCGCCGCCAGCCATTCCTGATTGGCTTGTATATATTCTTTTTTACCCATGATAATATATGATTGTTTACGGGATAAAATTAACGGATTTTTCGGAAATCAGCAGCAGGAAATTCTTTTTATTTACTCTTGAAACGAAACTCACGAGGATCGAAATCGAAACCCATAGGAATCCTTTTTAAAACCCTCGGGAATCATTTTTCAAAACCTATAAGCTTTTTCCTGAAAAGCCGGCGTATTTTGATGAAAAGCCGGCGTGAATGATAAAAAAGCCGGCGTGTTTTGAAGATTTCTTAGGCATGAATTTTTTTTGGTTATTACAACATTTTTCTTCCTCAAATAATTGTCTGTCTATAAAATTGTTTTTATTTTTACATATTGTTTAATTAAAAATAAGTAACTATGAAAGCTCAAGAAACAGATGATGCGCCAATTTGCCCTCTTTGTACGAATGTATTACGCGTACATGATTATTTGTTAACGCCCGACGAATTGATTATTTTTGATTCTTTGGTTGTGAAGGCCATATCATTTCATTATAAAAGATTCTTTTATTCCCAAAAACGAATTGAGAAGGAGACGCGTGTGAAACGGACCCGTTATGAGGCAATCATCAAGAAGTTTGAGGAAATGGGGTTTCTGCAAACCTATGTTGACAAGATGCCGAATTCGGAAGGACAGATCCGTTATTTTTATGTGAATTTCCCGAAACTAGCCGAGGAGGAGGTGTTGGTCAAGTTGGTTCGGGAAAAATCGACGTTATTTGGGGCAATGCGTGCTTATATGGAATATCATGCCGATGAGGAGTTTAAAGCTCTATGTCCTTCGGCAGTTAAGGAAAAGCCCAAGAAAAATCAGGAGGAAAAACGGATTGAAGAAATCCGGGTGATGCTGGAAGAGACATTGAACGAACGGCGGGAAATGTATAATAATGGAAAGCTGGATATAAAGCCGACTCGTAAGCTACATCCGACAACTGTGGTATTGACGAACCAGCAGAAACAAGGTTTTCTGGATCTGGAAACCCGTTATGGGTTCGAATCGATTCATCAGGCTTTTATTGCTTATTGTGACGAAGTACTGGAAAAGGTATGCAAACCGAAGAATTTATTCAATTATTTCCTGACGCGAGACCGCTTTCACCATGATTACTCGATTTTTATCAATAGTTTGAACAGCTATATGATAAAATACTCCTCGCCACTCAAATAAAAGTTATCATCATGGGTGGCTTTTAGCTGTACTTATTACGGTTTTTTGCTGTGATAATTGCCGTTTTTGTTGACATAATGGGAGTTTGCACGGTGATAATTTGGGTTTTTACGGCAATAATGTAGGTTTTCACGGTGATAATGCCCTTTGCTAGTTGCAGACACTGCCGTTTTTAGGGGGAAAGGTAGTTGTTTTCAGCAAAGGGTATGTTGATTCCGACAAAGCCACCTGTTGAATTCAACAAGGGATGTGTAGTTTCCTGCAAGTAAAGTATATTTAAAAGAATAATTTATATATAAATAAGATCTATAAAAAGTTGTGCAAACTCGGAACAGAGCAGTAGCGAATTTGCACAACAGAGAGAGCAATCAAATCATCATTATTTAATAAACCTTGTTATTTATTATTGAGGATTAGATCTCAACTTAATCAGTGGAGATCCATTTCTTGCTTGTTCTCCATATTGTTTCATGGCTTCCTTTTGTGACGTTTCATCTGTTGTTGCTGGATAAAATTTCATGTCAGACTTATTCTGTTTTGTTATAATCAGAATAGCTCCATCTTTGGCTTGTTCACCATATTTTTGGATGGCTTCTTCTGGTTTCAAGATATGGACTGCATTAATTTTATCAGGTGTCATTTTCTCAAATGTTTCTTTTGTACAGATTTTACCATCAATGACATAAATAGGATTTCCTTTTCCTCGAACTTCCAGTGCTGGACGATTATTGGGACTTTCATTTGCTCCAACCACAACGATGTCGTTGTCATTTTCTGTTTTTAAATCACTTCCATCTATCTTAAATAAAATACCCAGAGGAATCTTTGTTTCGATTGCCTTTCCGGCGAGTTGTGCCGGTTCCCATTTGGGCATTTTTTTCATGACACGGATTACTTCTGCATCCAATGCCGGATCCACACTTGTTGTGATTTCAACATCATTCACATTTCCATCCTGTCCTATAGTTACAAGACAGGCTACACGCCCTTGTTTTCCTGCTTCTAGGGCAAGTGTTGGGTATTTAAAGTTTTGATAAATGAAACGGAAAAATTTATTCTCTCCGCCCGGGAACTGCGCTTTCACTTCCGGTGTTTTTTCTTGCGGAATTGTCCACAAATCTGTAACTTTGGCTTTTGTTAGGACGGCTGATGCGTCTGATACTTCGGGATGGGCAAATGCCATCACCGATAAGGTTGCCAGTGGAAGTATATAGATGTACTTCGCACGAGCCTGCGGGCTTGATTTTTCTTTTAACATCATAGTAATACGTTTTTTAAGTGAACTGTGAT
>OGYZ01000004.1_pt1 | contig 161968 bp, 205 predicted proteins | sample 1576681 | NCBI WGS metagenome assembly OGYZ01 (sample SAMEA3541480, study PRJEB24748) | human gut metagenome | biome: human gut; feature: human-associated habitat; material: faeces | place: China | collected 2012 | reverse complement strand
ATCAAAAAAAATGGGGAAAGACATACAAGATATACTCCTTAACGAGATGTCAGAAGATGAGGTAAAAAAAATGCAGAGATGCCTTAGAGAAGAGAACTCTAGCAGAATAACATACATCCCTAAACCGTCAACCGTAGATGAGCTTCAAAATTTTTTGTGGAATGAGTATATGCCGATAAACAAGGATAAAAAAATGGTATTCGTGTCTATAAATCATACGGCCCTGATACAAGGTTCAGGAGATGCCAAAAGAAATATCGACTCGCTGATAACCATGTGCAATATAGCTAAGAGAACTTTTCCTAATATTTTCTTTCTTATAATATCCCAACTCAATCGTGATATCGAAGGACGGCGGGATCCAAAGGATCATATGCCAAAGCAATCTGATTTTTATCAATCAGATACATTGGGACAGTTATGTACGGCTATGGTAGCGTTAAATATACCGAAAAGATACGGGTACTCCTCATACATGCAATTTCCGCAAGGATGGTATCCTAATCTGGAACGTTTCAAGAGCGAGTCAAGACGATCCTTCCGTGTGGATGGATTATTGTTCCATCATATCGTAAAGGTCCGTCAAAGATCATTGGAGGAAATTGACGCTATACATGTAGATATCATGAAAGGATATGAGCGATATTATCCTGATGGAGGGGTGGTGCGCCAAGAAAGACCGGGAGGCTCGGATGCCCCTGTGGGTAGCGGCAAGCCGGACACGACCGTAGTGACGCTGCCGCCCCCGCCTCCCAGTATCCCGTTGGAGCAACAATATATACCGCCTAGTGATGATTTCAATATAGTACATGACGAAACACCTTATTGACATGAGATTGAGACATAATTACCTGCTTGTAGTGATAAAGGTGCTGGAAATGTTCTTGAAGACCGTATTGTCGGTTGAGGATAAGATGGGGATAAAGGAAATTATATCCTCGTTGAAGGAAATGGCTAAATACAGCATCAGATATATCATAAATCGGGAACGGGAAAAGGAGATCATGAGTATCTGTGATGAGGTATCCAATAAAGTACAGGAGTATAAAAGGATAAATGACAACTCAATGATATTGGAATTGGAGAACCTAAAAAGGGAAGTTGTGGCGGTGGAGGATCTTCTTAGCTCTTACAAGGGCGTTCTTGACGCCGAGCTGGTGATAGCCGAGGATGATATCAGGATCATACGGGATAAGATAGCTATAAGTTTGAGGGAGGACGGGACATGCAAGAGCATGACTGACGCCGATAAAAGGGCTAGGGTGGACGTAAGATACGAGAGGGCGTTAGAGGATTATCGAATCCTTCTAAGATGCGCCAATACGGTTAGGGCTAAGATGTCGGTTGTAGGGCATCTTAACCAATCTATAAATCAATCTATATCAGTTGGTAGGGTTGGTATGGCTAATGAATCTTATACAGTAAAACAATATGAAAAAGGGAAAGAGATTATCGAAAGCAGACGCCCTTAGGGTGTTGAGAAGAGCTTACAATCTAATAAAGAATGATAATTATGCGTTTATATGCATAGCAATAGAAAGGACAGCGGTTGAATTATCACTTGCTGAAAGATCATGTGTGGCGTGTTATCTTATACCAGAACTGAAGATGTTCAAACCTGTAAACAGAAAAAATGGAGATTTTTGGTTTCATTCATCAAAGAAAAACATAAGGTTACATATAATAGATACGCTAATAGATATATATAACGGAAATGATCATCCCGATATAGTCGAGAGGGTAGCCAGAAAGATTAGGTCAATATTTTAACTTATTTACATATGTATATAAATTTTGAACAGATGATGACATCAGGATTAACGATGTCTGATGTCGGGTATCTTTTGATGATCCGGCAGAAAGAGGAGATGGCTAGCGTCATTCCAAAGGAGAAAATAGATAGTTATAAAGCATCTGGTTATATCGAGCTTCAGAAGAATGGGAAGTGGAAGATAACGCCAAGGGGAGGGTCGCTGCTGATGCTGATAGAGACACCCGGTCTGACACCGGAGGTCGAGGGGATCCGGGACCGTATCGTTGGGGTATATAACGATATGGGGAAGGATACAGGGGCTATTAAGGAGGTAGAGAAAAGGCTCGTATGGTTCGTGGCTAATACCAACTTCAAGGAAGAACCTATAGTAAGAGCCGTAATATCCCACATAGATCTTAAACGTGAGTATACGATGAGATTGGATAACTTGATCTGGAAACCATCAAATGTGTATAGCGTGCATATGAGTTTATCGGAATCAACGTTATTCGATACGATCATAAAAATGTATGACATGACGTCTGACTTGTATCTTAGGGAGAACAAGAACAAGGAGCTGGCATGGTTGTTCGCCATAAGCCGGCTTCCGGATCCCCCAAAGAGAATGGATAAGGAATACGCTATCACAGGCGATGTTAAGATGGATATCGAAAGGATATCGGATATAAAAAAAGAATTAGGTAGAAGATTGAAAATGTCGATTTAGTATGGAAAGAAAAGAAGTTGAAAAAGTAGTCAAGGAGGCGATATTCGAGAAGATGGGTGAATTTAATGGCCTTGATCATGCCGCTCAGATAATGAACGAGGATAAGCTGGATACGGATATGGCTATGGATTCCCTTGATTTTGTAGAAGTCATAATGGAAGTGGAAAAGAAAACGGGTAAATGTATACCCGATGAGGCACTTAACGTCAAGCCTTATCACGAATTGACGGTAGGAGAGCTTATGGGTATGTTGTATGATTATCTAAAAGACAAATAAATGGATTTCGGATATGATGATTGGGAAGAGGGGCTAGAGACCCCTCTTGTCGATGATTGTGATGACGATCATGAGGAGGAAGAATATGATTTCAGTTAAGGAGTTAAGACCGGGCAATCTTGTAAAAGACAAAGCTGGTGATATATGGAGAGTAGGGTGCGTTACCGGTATGCGTAATGAAAGTGGATCATTAATCCTTGAACGTGAGGTTGATGATGGGATAATGAAATGGTATTCAGGGGAAGATGATGTCATGCCTATTGAGATAGACGATAACCTTCTTGACGCTATCGGTTTCAAGAGTGACAAGAATAGGGACGTATATCGTGGACACGGGATGACCATGGAGGTTTTTGGCGACGAGTATTATCTCGGACTTAGGGATATGGAGGATAACCTGAGCGAGCTTATCCAGATAAGGTATTTGCATAACCTACAGAATATTTCGATGGATTTATATGAGCGTGACATAAATACGGAGAGGCTTTATGATCGTTCCGGAGAATAACTTGCTATGCAAGACGATAGGCGGTGAGAAGGTGCTTGCCGCATCCTACTCACAGATAGACACGTTTGTTCAGTGTCCGTATAAGTGGTATAAGACTTACGTGGAGGGTCACAGATCCACGGAGAAGCATGAGGCTACGTCATATGGTACGGTTATCCACCAGACGATGGAGTATTTCTTCAAGAACGGATGCAGACCTTCTTATGAGGACATGAGTAAGGCATTTAACTATTACGCCGATATAGAGAAGATACCTTTTGATAGCGTAAAATCTCAGATCGAGTCCATGCAACATGCGGCTAGGTTAATAAGATGGATTGTGGGGTTGTTTGAGAAGGATGCTGCTGGCAACTATAAGAAAATGTGGTCGGATCTTACGCCAATGGAGAAGGTGATCCGGGGGTCGAGACCGGCCGGCGTGGAGGAGGACTTCGTCCTGCCCTATAAGCTACCCAAGCCCCTTACTTTGGATGGCGTGACGTACGATAAGGTACATATCATAGGATCGGTGGACTGGCGTGGAGAGTATAAGACAAAAGACAGGATAGCCATGTATACGATAGACTGGAAGTCCGGGAGAAAGTTATTCGATGAGGATAAGCTGCTTCACAATCTCCAGCATCCGATATACGCCTTCTACATACTGAGAAAGTACAAGGTATTGCCGGATATGTGCAGCTATTTCTTTACCCGCATGCTGGACAATCAGAACGTGAAGGTAGATAAGGAGAAAGTAGAGAGATCGGTCAAGGAGCTTAACGATATTCTCCTTGACATGTATGATTTCGAGACAAATAAAATAGATAGCTATCAAGCTCACGTTTGGGACGACGCCAAACAGGGGTATAAGTACGAGAAGCGCTACCTCATGGGACGCCAGCCGGCCTGCCTTGAACCCCGCCCCAAGCCCTTGTGTTTTTGGTGCGATTTCTCGATCCACAAACAAGGGACATGCAGGTACTCATCGGATTGGGATGAGTCAAAAAGAAAGAATAAAAAAGATTAACTTTATTAAAAAGCCTAGGTAAATATCTAGGCTTTAATTATATTTGTGTCAATAAATAAATGATTATGGATAAAAACGAAAGAGAAAAACAGGTATTGGATCTTCTGATGTCTAGAAAGGATATCAGGAAATTGGTAGAGAAATCAAATGAATGTTATTCTAAAATGGATTTCGTTGGTGCCATGAAATGCCGGCAGGAGATAAAGGATATCGTAGACCGGGAATCGAAGATCATGTTGACAAAAAGCGAGTCTTTGGTGAGTTTGATGAACAACGCTGATAATGAATATAAATTCAATATGCTGGTATGGCTACATTCCATGATGTGTATGGCAGATGTGTTTAACGGGATATTGGAGGATTTCAAGGATGGGGTAAGGAAAGCCAATGGCAACTCTAAGTTCGTTAAATTCAATAATCTGGATCGGTTGATGACGGAATGCAAGAAGGAGATTGATTACCTAATGAAAGGTACAAGTAAATCGTTTCAGATATCTTTCGCCGTAAGAAGCGATGAGTTAAGGGAGATGATAGAGAATATGGTTGGAGACAATATCCGAGAAGGGTATGACATATTCAAGGAAGAGGCTAAGATGACCAAAGAGACAGACAGGAGCAAGATAGAGGAATTTAATAAAAGGCTGGACCATGAGTAAATTTGATGTAAAGATAGGTGATATAGTTCATACCCAGATAGGGATAGGAGAGGTGATAGCCATAAGCAAGACCAAAGAGACTTTGATGGTAAAAATGGACGATGGCCGGGAATGTGCGATAAGACTAGAGTACGTGAAAGACGTTTTTGATAACTACAGAGATGACATATAAATTAAGGCCATATCAAGAGGAGTGTGTTAAAAGTATCTCCGATTACATAAACTCTGATAGACATGATCCGGTATTGATCATAGGTCCTGTAGGTTGCGGTAAGTCACTTCTGATAGCAGAAGCGGCTAGATTGATGGGAGATAAGACGCTGATTTTACAACCATCAAAAGAATTGCTGCAACAGAACCACGACAAGATAACGTCGTATGGCATACCGGCTACCATCTACTCCGCTTCCTGTGGCAAGAAAGAGCTATCTAACATGATATATGCCACGTTAGGATCTATCAAGAAAGTTGTTGGTCAGCTTAAGGAGATGGGAATCAGAAACGTATTGATAGATGAGGCTCATGCCGGATACAGTCCTGAGGATGGCAGTGAGTTCATGACATTCATGAATGAGCTGAAGCCGAGAAAGGTGATAGGGTTTACAGCCACGCCATGTAGACTTAAAAACATGTCGATAGGACAGACATCATATTCCCAACTTAATTTCATCACTCGTATGAGACCGGTGTATTTCAAGAATCTGATTCACGTGATACAGGTAGAGGAGATGATAAGGCAAGGATTTTGGACGCCTCTTAAGTATGAGACATGGGATTTCAATGGAGATGCCCTTAAACTCAATTCTAACGGCTCCGAATATACGGCTGAGTCTATTAGTGAGGCGGTGAGAAAAAATGGCTTAAACAACCTTATTTTGCGTCGATTGATGGTATTAAAAGACGTATGTAGATCTATACTGGTGTTTATGGATTCTGTTGAGAGCTGCAATACTGCCGCCGAATGGATGAACGCCAAGATATGTGCCGGCATGGCGGAGGTGGTTCACGGAGGCACGCCAAAGAAGCAGCGGGAGGCTATAGTTGAGAGGTTCAAGTCGGGTAAGACGAAGGTAGTGTTCAACTATTCCGCCCTCGGTACGGGATTCGATCATCCGGGTCTGGACTGCGTGATAGTAGGAAGACCGACATTTTCGTTCTCTTCGTTTTATCAGTGGCTTGGCAGGGCGGTTAGGATAAAGGACGGTAAGGATAGCGCATTGGTCGTTGATTGTTGTAACAACTCGTCAAGGTTCGGTGATATAAGGAAACTTAGTATAGAGAACTACAAAGGATATGGATGGGGGATGTTTATCGGCGATAAACTAATTACCAATATCCCGATGGGGGATAAGGTAACGAAAACAGATCTGGATATCAAAGCCGCCAAGAAAGATCGTAGGAGGGGGCTGGCGCAGGGCGTAACCGCCGCCCCTGTTCCCGGAAGGCCGGATCATCCCCTTGGATCTACGGTGATGACATTCGGCAAGTATTGTGGATGGATGTTTCATTCGATTCCAGTATCGTATTTCAAATTCATAAACGAGACCTTTGACTGGAGTAATGATCGAAACAGGGAGATAAAAGAATACATAGATTTTTTAATTAAAAACAATAGATTATGAATATGAGTATAGATGAGATAAAAGATATTTGTGTCCAAATCGCTATAAATGGCGTACATATATCACAAAAAATTAAATCAAATCATTGCATGATGATGGTATTAGCGTCAGCCCAAATAGATAATATCTTATCTAAGAAGGAAGATGGTGATCATGATAATGACGATGATAAAGATATTATCATGGGTCGTATCAATGTGATAGAATATGAATTGAAACAAATAAAAAAATTATTATGATTGGGTGTATATATCATGAGGCTGATCTTGACGGAGTAATGTCAGCGGCTATAGTAAAAAAGTATTTCAAAGGGGACATTGATCTTCTTCCTTACAATTACGGCAAGGAAATACCTGACGTGAATAAATATGATAAGGTGTTTGTAGTTGACGTGTCATTTGGCGATAGAACGATATTCTTATTCGACGAATGGGAAGACAAGGGGATAGATGTCACATGGATAGACCACCATAAGACGGCGATAGAAGCTGTGAAGGAATATAATGTCAAAGGCAAAAGACGTATCGGAACGGCGGCTTGTGAGCTTACGTGGGAATATCTTTTCGATGATATCGAAACCCCTGACGTGGTAAAATTGTTGAGCGCTTATGATGTATGGGATCATGATCGCTTCGAATGGAGTGACGTTCTTTCATTCCAATATGGGATGAGAGGGTATTGCGGGCTTGACGTTGACATGGTCAGGGAGGTGCTAAACAAGGCGAATGGCGAGTTTGTTTCTGATATGATAAGAAATGGCGAGGCCATAATAGAATATATCATCGAGAAAAACAGAGGAGAAATGAAGATGTTCTCATTCGAGGCAGATATATTTGGATACAAGGCGATATGTATGAATACTACGGAGTTTAACTCCACCACATTCGAGTCTATGTACGATCCTAGAAAACATGATTTGATGATGCCATTTTGCTGGAACGGCAGATTCTTCAGATGCTCGTTCTATACCACCAAGGAGGAGGTGGATGTCTCGGCGCTGGCACGCAAGGCCAACCCCGGTGGCGGCGGTCATAAGGCGGCTGCCGGCTTCCAGCTTAGCGTGGAGGATATGATGGGATTTTTGAAAGAAAGGAGGATATGATATGGTAGGGTTGATATCTATTATTATAATAATAGTAATCTCCTTTGCCATGATGATGGAGGGATGGGAAAAATATGATTCACAAAAGTTTTACACAGGATTGCTTGTAATAGGCATAAGTATCATAATGATATTTCCAGTAATGCAATATAATATGGAGAATATGAAAAGCGTATACAAATTCAAGAAACTTAAAGAGATGAAGCTAGATGATTATGGATTCGGTCTGTTCGAGTACAATGGCTCTCTTTATTTCAAGGAGGCAGAGGGTGAGAGATGCTTTGATGTAAGAAGCGGGAATGAGGTTGTTATCGGTAAAGATAAGATTGTAACGGTCTTGGAGGATTGATCATGAGAAAGCTTAATGACACCAACAGGACAAGGAAGAGGAGCGTACGGCACTCGTGGATAAAGGCGGGTCCGGGGATCCAACGCTGCGCTATTTGTGGGATCACGAAGCGAAGTGAGTATATAGACGGGAAGACCGTTCATTGCGTGCATCTATCATCTGGTGAGCTTTACTCTATGACAGGTGAGACGCCAGAATGCAGGGATCTTAGTGAATTTTATTAATCTAAATTACGAAAATATGACATGGTATAATACTTACGAGGAGATAAAAGCCAAATATCCGGATACTGTTTTTGAGGAATATTGGTTGGTAGAAGAAGATGTCGCTAAATTAATGAGGCATGAACCTATTATAAAAGGATGGGCTATAATCAAAAATGATCCTAATATAGATAGTAACATTATATCTAGTAACAAATCAAATATCAATGCTATTGAAGCCGATAAAAATGAGGGCGATGAGCGCAATATATTGTTGCATATTGGGATATTATCCCCATTTAATGATGATCCAGTAATAATAATAAAACAAAAAGGAGTTTAAAATGAAGGAGGAATTTTATAAGTATCAAAAGGTGGTCTATGATGGCGATGTGTTTGAGGTAGTTGAGACCGCTGATAAAAGTGGAAGAATGAGAATCAGACTATGGTCGGATGAAGTAGATGAGATTATTTGGGTTGATGAGGAGATGGTCGTATCATTAGGTAGGGCTATTAAGTTAAAACTTATTGATGAGGAAAAGGTAGACAATGTAAACGCTTACGATCTTTCCCGTTTCAATAATATTAATAGTGCATCCATCATTAAAGCCCACCAAGAGGAGGTAGCCAAGGCACGTAAGACTGCCGTAGGGAAAGACGGTAGCGGGAAGGACGACCGTGCCGACGGTAAACTCCGGTGGGATCTCCTTCCTTTGGCTGAGATAGAGGACATCGTGAGGGTATATACGGAAGGTGCCAAGAAGTACGCTGATAACTCATGGCAGGATATACCTGATGGGTTCAATCGTTATCTAGGTGCACTCATGAGACACTTGGTCGCTTATACGAAAGGGGAGAGATATGATAAGGAGGGATTCATGCATCTATCCGCCGTATGCTGGAACGCCATAGCGTTATTATATTACGATAAACATAACAAAGGGCTTATAGAATGGAAGAGTCAGGAAAAAGAGTAAAAAGAGTAGTAGATGAGGGATTAAGAGCTATCGACAAAAGAACGGGTAAATACGTTAATGTAATCAAGCGCACTATTGATGATAGCCTATTCCCGATAGTTAAGTATCTCGGTTACAGTTATAATGAATTAAATTATGATTATGTAAAGAATCTGAATTTTGATGTAAACGTAAATTGGGAGCAGCGTAGATATCAGATTGTTAAGGATTTATTATCTAACGATTTCGATGGGAGAAAGATGAGTATAGATGAGGTAGATAATGCTATATTTACCGCTGATTTGATTATTAACAGATTAACAACTATTTGAGATGGTAAGAATTGATTTTTTCACGAAGAAAGACGCTGAGTACAGCGACTACATGCGGTATATTATCGCCAACACATTACAGGAGTATGAGGGTGAGGTTACGTTAAACCAGATCCCGGAGAACAAAGCCACGGAGGAGGAGATATCCAAGTACGGTATAGAGGTATATCCTACTATTATCGTCAGTGGAGATAATATGGATGGCTTTAATAAACTTGAGGGGATGGCCAGAAAAGCTGATCTTATTAACATCATGTCGTTATATGACAAGAAATAGGCTTATGACGATAAGGGATAAATATTTTGGCTGGAAAGATATATTCTTTGACAGGTTCGTGCATTGTTGTAATGAAAAAAGTGATCAACCACAAGGAAGTAATATACCTCTAGCCAAAATAAACTTCGATAACAAGACAGGATATGTGGAGGACGGGACTATTAATATAGCCGAGCTTCTTCAATATCTTTGGATAAATAATAAGGTCTATGGGTGTGAATATGCACCCATAGATATATCCTCTGTCTTGCAAACATTGATTAGATTGACCGAGAACGCTAAGTTCATATTTGACGACCAACCCGGCATACATGATATGATCCCATATAGAGGTTTTTTTCTTAGAGATGATTTTTTACCCGGGAAAGATTATTCACTTGATTTGGATAAAATAGTGAGCGGGATGGGAGGATGGTATGGGGAGGATGAGGATCCATGTTACTCGATGTTCGTCAGTCAAGATCAGATATGGAACTTGAACCCGATATTGAAGGTATTAGCTGATGAGGGATCTATTCTAGCCAAGGAACTTGGGTATGATATGAACTCATATGTCAGCGATAATGGATACACGATATACAACCCATATCTGTCATGGATCAATCATTACTATCATTATTGCCCGACATTTAATGAGGATAAATTAAAGCCTTGGGATAGGGTAGAGGATAGAAAGAATAAGTTCAAGATGACGGATAAGGTCAAGAGAGGTGCCAATAACTGGTACTATTCAGGCGGGACTATATCTTGCGTGGATAGCTTCTTAGGGAAGAAATACAGGAAGAATCTCCGGACTTTCATATATCGTGGAATAGTGTTCTTTCTGGATCGGATATGGCATACGTCTTTATTTGAGAGGATGGGCGTGAAAATGAAATACAACGCTTATTATTGTTATGCCGCTACTTCCGGGATATGGTATGATAATGGATTCAAGGAAAGACTAGCCAAGAGGTTTAACAAGTCGCTGGGCGGCGACGGGGAGCCGTTCGGGGCTAACCTAGCCTGCATGGTATGTGACCGTAAGGATATCGATTGGGAGGCGCTTCGCTTTTGGCTTGACAAATACGATGATCCTACTGATAAGGGTATGGTGAATAGTCCTATCCAATTTATGTATTTATATTTATATTACACTTTTAACAAATAACTTGAAATGAAGAAGATAAATGACTGGGTTATAAGAACATTTGGGTTGAGAGGCTCATGGAGCTGGGCTAAGAAACAGATGTTAAATGGAGCGATCATTAAACGTAAGGCTACTACAGGGACATACAAAATAGCTATTGATGATGACAAGAATAGGTTACTTGTAGCCACATGGGATCATCTAGATCAAAGTCCTGTATGGGAAAGGTGCCCGCATAGTTTATTAGATGAAGATGCGGTTGATTATTTTGTCACAGCTCATAAGGAATTATCATATGGAGGTATAAAGATCAGGATGAAAGATGAATTTAATTATAACGATAAAATATCGAAAGTATGAAAAAGATTACTGATAAAGACGTAGAGCGCCTTAAAGCCGGGAAGAAGATAACAAAAGGATTTATCCATATGCAATTAGATGATAAGGGAAGATTGAGCTTGTGGAGTGACATCAACATAACTGACAATTATAGAAGTCTTAAGATAGACGCTAACAAATTGTTTGATCATGGGATTCTTTCAGAGGAATATGATAAATTGAGAGTTATAAATATAGGACAACAGGGACGAAGGTAATGAAAGTGCATATTATTAATCATCGCTGCGGTGACGATGAAATAGAAGTTAAAAATGGCATACGAGTTTTTGATTGGGTTGGTAATGAGTTTATTATAAATCTAAATAATTTTGGGGAACTGGAAATAAATGGATTGAATGAAGGTTTATGCATTATACCTCAATACGGGAACCAAATTGTCATAAAGAAACAGATTTAAAGCAACGCATGACGCTATGGACTGGGAATTTAAGATTGAAAACATTGAATCATAATTTAATTTAATAGACATGGAGACTAAAATATGCAAGAAATGTGGTAAAGAATTACCAGTAGATAAATTCTATAAGAACAAATCACAAAAGGATGGGTTTGGATACTACTGTAAGGATTGTGTAAATGCCTACAAATCGTCCAAAAAAACCAATGCAGATGGGGGGGGGTAAATTAACGAAAGTGTTTGCCAACCCGGGTCTAGCCAAATTCAAACCTAGAGAACTTATCGAGGAACTAAAAGCTAGAGGTTACAAAGGTACGCTCACCTATGAGCAGGTAATAACATTATAATACAATTTAAAAGATGGCAAAGAAACAGTTAAAAATACCGTTTAAGGACGGGAGATCATGTAAATGGGTTAAGGATGTTCATGATGAGGAACGCGATAATTATGAGTTTGATGAATGCCTTGAGATATACGGGTTCGTCCGTGGATGCTCCTCCGCCGTAATGATATTAAGACCGGCAGATGATCATGGGAAGGATTTCAATAGTATCTATTATCAAGTATTTTTGACAGATAGCAAGGAGATAATACAACATATGATACATGGGGTCATATACGGTAAATGGACTTTTGTTAAAAGGGGAGAAAATTTTGGTATAAAATTGGTTAAGGTCTTGCCGGGGATACACAAATGTATATTACGTATAGCCGAAAAGGATATTTTTGGCCATGAAAGTAAATAAAAATGGAATTTATGAAAGCGGAGAAAAATATGACAGTACAAGATTTGATAGACGAATTGATGCTTGTCAAGGATAAGAGTAAGGAAATAAGGGTTGTTGTAAATACGAATGATTATATAACATCATACCCTGCTTCTTTATTTGATATGTCTATAAAAGAAGGGGAAGATATAGCCAAAGATCATTTTGATAATATAATTACTATAGAATTGTATAGATAAACAATAGACAATATGAAGGTATTATCATTATTTGACGGGATATCATGTGGGTATCTAGCATTACAAAGAGCCGGCATACCTATCGAGACTTACTACGCCTCGGAGATAGACAAGACATGTATAAAGGTAAGTCAAAAACATTTTCCTAATATTATTCAATTAGGGGATGTTAATAACTGGAGAACATGGGATATCCCTTGGAAAGATATAGATCTGGTCATGAGAGGGTTCTGTTGCCAGAGCTTCTCTAGCTCAGGTAAGGGTAAGGGATTTATGGACTCTCGTGGAAGGCTTTTCTTTTGCTTCTCGGACATCGTAAAGCATTTAAGGAAGGAGACCAAAGGTAAGGTCCTGTTCTTGGGCGAGAACGTCCGGATGCGGGACGAGCACCGCTGGGTGATCACCGAGGAGCTTGGCGTGGAGCCGGTGGAGATCGATAGCGCCTTGGTATCGGCACAGACCCGGCATCGCCTTTATTGGTGTAATTGGCCGGTAGAAATGCCGAAAGACAAGCATATATCATTGGATGATATTCTAGAGCATGACAAGGGTTGGAATCCGGGAGCCATAAGAGGGAGATATATAGGGACCATTGTCGGTAGAAGGATAGGAGAGGACGGGTATCGAAAGGATTGTGACATGGGCATAAAAATAACGCAATGTCTGGAGATAAGAAAAGATAAGAATACCACTCCCATCAAGAAAAGTAATTGCCTGACAACAGTCATGAAAGATAACGTAATCTCATCACTACCTCCCGGAAGATATCCTAACGCCTTTGACATGAAAGACAAATTCAGATACCTGACCCCGGTGGAGATGTGTAGGCTACAGACATTGCCGGATGATTACCTTGACGGGATAGCCCCAAATACGGCCATGTCTTTAGCGGGTAACGGATGGACAGTGGATGTGATAGCCCATTTGCTAAGAAGCATCGAACGTAAGCAGATAAATGATATTGTAAAGGAATTTCGCAAAATTACTGATGAGCTTATGTTCGGATCATCAGAAACGGGTACTAATGTGACATGTGATAAACATGAGCAAAATGAAGCCATACGGAAGAGTCAAAACAGTTAAGGGGTCTTCATGGAAAAAGGATATACATCCACCAAAAGGACACAAGAATTGGTGGGAGGATATATGTGATCCTATATCTAGAAGTATTATGAAATTAAATTTCAAAAAGGAAATAAACAATCAAATTTGGTATGAGCAAAAGCAGGGAAATGATTAAACAGGAATTAAACTTATCAGATCAAGAATATGACTTTCTTGAAAAATATCAATCTATGAAATTATCACAGAGGTTTGGTAATGTTTTCGATAGATTAAAAAATGATAAGTCTAAAGCAATTTACACTCATGATGGGTCAATACAGTTGTTTTATATACAAGGTAAAAGAGTAGATAAAGAAGAATGGGATAAACTTCATAGATCATGATAATTACTAAAAAATGGTCAATGCCAAATAAAGAGACATTCAGCATAAGACCGATAAGGGAACTTATAGATAAATATCGAGAAGAGGGGATGGTTATAGTGGATCCATTCGCCAGAAACAGCGATATAGGGACGATCACCAACGATCTTGATCCTGATACTAGGGCTATGTATCATAAGGACGCCACGGACTTCCTGCGTGGTCTTAAGGATAATATAGCTGATATGGTACTATATGATCCACCATATTCCACGAGACAGGTATCCGAGTCATATAAAAAGCTTGGAGGTGCTGTTAATATGCAAACAACGCAATCTAGTTATTGGGCTAGGCAGAAGAAGGAGATAGCTAGGATCACTAAGAAAGGAGGGGTGGTCATTACCTGCGCGTGGAACTCCGGCGGTATAGGGGCCGGGCTTGGCTTCGAGCAGCAGGAGATTCTTCTTGTGGCTCATGGGGGATGGCATAATGATACGATAGTTACAGTAGAAAGGAAAATGAAATTATGAAGGAACGGATTTTTACCACAAAAGAACAGGGAAGAGTGCTGGTCGAGGCCGGCCTCCCTATCTCCACCGCCATCGGTTTCAGAGACAAGTATCTGGATCAATTACATTCTATGGAGGATGACGCTGGTCGTATAGGACTGATCGAGGCCGTTACCCCAGACATATCCAACCCTGTTTGGGATGTAGGGACGTTACTGAATTCACTCCCATATGAGATAGAGGGTTGTACATTCGAATGTTATAAGCTAAGGTGATTATATACAATTTTATACCACAAATATACCGAATTATTTTTATATATAAATAAAAATTTATATATTTGTGTCATGAGATTGGTCGAACAACATATAATCAAGCGAAGCTCAATATATTACAATGAGCTTCAAGATCTGTTGCATAAGTGTAAAAACTTATACAACAAAGGATTGTATGTTGTTAGACAACATTACTTTCAATATAAGGATGATAATACCGTTAAATACAAATACCTCAACTACTACTCTCTTGAAAAGAAGTTAAGAACAGAAAATGATCCAGACTATAGGGCGTTACCAGCACCAGTAGCCCAACAGGTGCTTATGATGGTTGATCAGAATTTCAAGTCCTTCTTCAATCTTCTTAACAAGAAAAACAGAGGTGAATATTCTGAGAAAGTAAGAATACCTAAGTATCTTGATAAAGACGGGATGTTTATGGCTGTTTTTCCAACAACAGCCTTTTCTCAGAAATGGATAAAGCAAGGTATTATTAAGTTACCTAAACAATTTTCCTTCACTACAAGAACTAACAAACGAAATATTCAACAACTCAGGTTCGTCCCTAAGAATGGATATATTATGCTTGAGATTGTGTATAATAAGAAAGAGAAAGATCTTATGTCTGATAACGGTAATTACCTTGGTATTGACCTAGGGCTTAATAATCTTTCATCTTGTGTCTCTAACAACGGCTCTTGCTTTATCATCAACGGTAAGCCTCTAAAATCTATCAACCAGTATTATAATAAAAGACTAGCATATTTAAAATCAAGATTAAAAGGCAATAAACAAGTATCAAAGCGAATAAGGTCGTTAACCAACAAAAGGAATAACAAGATCAAGGATTATCTGCATAAAGCTAGTAGGGTACTGATTAATCACGTAGTTTCCAATGGCATTAATACGATCGTAATCGGTCATAACAGATGCTGGAAACAAGAGATCAATATCGGAAAACGGAACAACCAGAACTTTGTATCTATTCCTTTTAATATGTTTATCTCAATGATATCATATAAAGCTACACTTGAGGGTATTAATGTTAAGATCGTTGAGGAATCCTATACCTCGAAATGTAGTTTCTTGGATAACGAGAAGATTTGCAAGCATGAGGAATATGCCGGAAGACGTATCAAACGAGGATTATTCAAAACATCTTCCGGTAGTATTATTAACGCCGATATCAACGCTGCATTTAACATCATCAGAAAATCGGCAAAAGAAGCCTTCGATGTAAGTATCTTACCAGAAGGTAGAGGGTTTTGGTGGAACCCGGTACGGATTTCCGTATAGATATATATCATTTTACAATTTTAGTGTAAAATGGTATATAATCACCTAAGCTAAAACATGCATGGTCTGTAACGTATAGAGATATAGATGAGATCCCTATATATTGGAGTAGCGAGAAACTTCTTGTAGACACATTGTTTTCGATGATGATGGAATTACTTAAACATAAGATTATATGAGCATAAAGCAAATAACAAAATTAAGGTACAAAACGAAAGATAAGCCTCCTATAGAAGGGGTTCCTCTTTTAGGATACAACAAAAAATATAGCTGTCCGTGGGAAGTAATGTACAGGAGAGGGGATAAGTACTACACCAATATGGAGTGCGATGTTGAATATAAGACATCTCCTCCAGATGAGTACGAATACGTATATCCGTGAGAACTAGAAGGGATATATTTATATTTAAGCATGATTAATATTATTTTTATATTATTCATGCTTTTATTTTTGTTTAAATCTTACTTTTGTATCAACATTAAAAACCAGATTGTTATGGATGGAGACAAACAAAAAGTCAATGAACTTACGATGAGGACGCTGGGTTCTCATTATGGCGGATATGCCTATGTAAAGGTAAAAAATCGTCAAGCTGATGTAAAGATAGATTGGAAGTTGTTGAGAGCTATAGAAGAAGGAGAGGTGGAGATAGACAACGAGAAATACCATCTATCCGGGATAGAGTATGTAGCTAAAAGATATCAGGACATGTTTTACGCTGGTCGTGATATTTATTATTTCAAGGGCATAGGAGGGCATGGGATGACCGATCTTCTTAGAAACGCTATAGATGATTTACTAGACACCATAAGTAGTAGAGAGGCTTATCGTAGTGCAGAGCATAAAATGTACGCCCAAATGAATCAACTTACTGAAGCGGGAGCCATGATCAGCTTGGCTATAGAATTACTAACATCTAATATCCGTCATAGTTATGGAGAAATTAATTTTGAACGACATCCAAGACCTGTGGAGATGGAGGGAGAAGATAAACATTGATGACTTCAAAGAGGATCCTATGGCTGAGGATATGCCATTATATTTCCCGTGCGCCGTCGTATGGAATGTGGATTATGGTGAGCATGACGCTGATAATTATGTATGTTATGGATTTGTTTATGTAGCAGAAATATTAGGGATATGAGTGTTAAGAGACAGATATTTATTAATAACAAAGGCATTGATGGGGAGATAGCTAATAATATGACATTTGATTTCGATTTCAATGTTGACAAGAATATTCTTGAAAAAATAAAAGCAAAGAAGGAGAGCAATAAACTAAATACAAAAGATTGGGCGCTGTTCTCGCTTATGGTTTTGTTTATTTTTGCGATGGGAGTTGTAAGTGGATGGTTGGCGTTTAATTGTTTAAATCATGGATAATTTAAAAGACATACAAAATATAACCGGTCTTACGTCAGAAGCTATATTCAATATACGTAAACCTGTTGATTATATGTGTAGTGATATAGACAGTCATATAAAAGATATCGAGACACAATGTGATTATATTATGGATGGGGACGAGGAGGATGTTAAATACTATTCAAAATCAATCAAATCAGACGTAGATTCTTATTTCGAGGATATACGGTCAAAGGTCGAGAATCTCCGTGATTGGGGAGAGCAGTGGAAAGTACTGGCTAAAGACCTGTTTAATAAGCTGCTGGAAATAGATAGCGATAATACTATAGACAGCTATCTGTCTTATAAGGCATTGAATAAAATCAGGGAACATTTAAAATAAAATTATAAACATGAATAAAAGAAAAATCAAAAAAAGACTCCATTTAAATAATAAAGAATTTCAAGTCTTATTTCGTTCAGGCAAGAAATACTTTAGATATGCGATAAATAATCTATGTCTTGCTTTTGGATGTTCTTCATTAGAATATTGGATATACTTCTTTGAAGGTAAAAGAGTTGATGGGAGTATATATTATAAAAGCATTTCACGACTAGTTCTTAGATAATGATAAATTAACAAAATAAATAGACATGAGCAAATTACTATTTTTTGATTTAGAGACAACCGGGGTTAAGTTCTGGAGAAACGGGATACACCAAATAGGAGGGATCGTGGATATCGACGGGCAGGAGGCCGAGAGGTTTGACATCCGCCTAGCCCCGAACCCTGCCGCCACGATAGAGCAAGAGGCGCTGGACGTGGCTGGAGTTACCTTGGAGCAGGTGCAGTCGTATCAGCCTATGGAAGAAGGGTACAGGCAGTTAGTTGGTATATTATCCAAATACGTGAATAAGTTTGATAAGAGGGATAAAATGTATTTAGTGGGGTATAACAACGCTGGATTCGATAACAACTTCCTACGGGCTTTATTCCAGCAATGTGGGGATAAGTATTTCGGATCATGGTTCTATCCTAACTGTATGGATGTATATGTTATGGTGACACCGTTCCTGATGGGTGTAAGAAACGATATGGAGAACTTTAAGTTGATGACCGTAGCCAGAACTATGGGTATTGAGATCGACGAGAATAAGCTTCATGACGCTACTTACGATATTGAGCTGACTAGGGATATTTTCTATCGTATAATTGGCAAAATGGACATTAAGCTATGAGGGACATTTTAGAGGCAATGCACGATTATCCGGATGAGGCTTTTGGGCTATTCTTCTTTTTGGTAGTGGTCTTCTGGTTATTGTCAGGTATATTCGAGGAAAAGAATAAAAGTTAAGCTATGAGTATATTGGAGGTGGTACAAGATTGTCCGAAAGAAGAAACAGGTATAGGCTTCTTTATAGTTTTGTTCTTGTTTTTGATAATTATAATATGGGGACTTACGAGAGAAGAGTAAATCAATTGAAGGATTTGATGAAAAGGAAATACAAATCCGTTTATAACAAATCCAAGGAAATGGATATAGATATAAGCTCAATGACATATCTTCCAGAGCCGGACGTATTTGATGTTATGTATGCTGATCATATGTCCGTTATTCTTGATCGGGTCAATAAGATCGTAGATGATAATAAGGATAAGCTCAAGAATCCAACTTGCGCTACTTGCGTACATCTGCATGATAATGATTGGGCGAAAAGATACGGGAAGGTATGTTGCTCTATTTGGCAAGTGTGCGACCATTATATAAACCCTAATAGAAAATATAATAGGGAGCAAAAGACTTATGCGAGACGGCCAAGCAACAAGGCTTGTCCTAATTATGAGTATGGTGATGATAATTTTGAAAACAGAAGAAGATGTATAAAAGAAAAGAATACCCAATAAAGAGCTATGTGCCGATGCGCACCAACAAGGATAGGACGTGTATCTGCTGTGGCGATACGATCCCAGCCGGCAGCAGTAGGATGATACCTAGACACGCTAAGGCAAATCACGGTCTATGTTTCCCATGCTTCAGGAAATGGAGAGATACCGGAGGAGATCTTAAGCTTATGAACAACCCAGGAGATGCGAAGAAAGAATATGTCATACATATGTCTAATATCCTGAAAGGGAATTGTGATATAATAAAAGGTCGAAAGCTTTACGTGGCTTTTAAAAAGGCGATAAACGGCGGAAAGAAGATCGTTATCAAATTTGACACTGATCAACCGATATCTATGTCAACAAGAGTCATGAATCCTTCATTCGGGGAGATTATGGATGAGTACGGCAAGGACATATTCCAAGGTAATCTCAAACTGGTAGATGTCCCAAAAGGAGTTAAAGACTTGATAGTTAGCTATATAGAAAAATATCGTAAATTATGAACTTCAAGACATTTATATTCATGATCCTGACATTCAGGAGAGTAGATCCTATACCTAGGAATATAGGTCTTATGTTAAGTACAACGTTCTGGATATCTATAGTATGGATAATATCCAACTTTACTATATTGATAATGAGATTAATAAAATAGACAAGATGAAACAAGGAGACGTGATATACAAGAATGGTGTGGAGCTGCTTGTAGTATTAAGCTACGACCATAATGAACCATGTAAGGGTTGCTTCTTCTACGAGGATAAGGCGTGCGGATCAGAAAGACTGATAAAATGCTGGGATTGTAAAAAGGAATATATATTCACGGCTATACGTAAATATAATACGACTGAACTGTGCGGAATAGTAAAAAGATATGAGGAGACGTATAAGATAATACTTAAAACAATCAAGAAGATTGAGAAAGAATGTCAAAAATATGTTATCTGGGATACTGTGCATGTGATGTTGAAAGATGATGGAGAGCTTATTATAAAAGCCTTATCCAAGGATAAGTCCGTGCTTTTAAATGATTTCATTATATATGTCAACAATAATGGGAGTATAGATGAAGAGGACTATGATCTATTATTAACTAAATAATTGATAGTACAAATGGACAAATCAAACAAAATAGAGAATCTAGCAAACAAGTATGTTGAAAGGCATATAAGAGATAGACATCTAAGCGATGATACGATAAAAGAAATAAAAATAGCTTATATTATGATTATAAAAGATTTTATAGCTATTGTCGATAAATCTACATCAATGAATGAAGATGATATAATATACGTCGTTAACAACATATCATCAATATTATATGAACCTGTAGAAATCTCTAATACCGATAAAAAAATATTGGAGATAGGGATAGCGCTAGGCCTAAAGAGCGCCATATCATGTATATTTGGTTCATTATTAAAAGATAACTGCAATATAAAAGATGAGATAATTGATATATCTAAACATATAAAAGAAAAATTAATATCAGATAATCATGGATAATAAACAACTTTATAAAATAACGTTGACAAGGGAACAGCTAATGCTGATATCCCAATGCGTGGAAGACATCAGTAGATTCGCCGCTGGCGACATGGACCTACAACATACGACAGATACGTTGATAAATGATATGGATGGAGCGGAAACGCTGGGGATAAGAAGCTTTATAATCAATAACTCACGAGCGATAAGAAGAAGACTGTTCCCTGATCTTGGGGATTATGAGCATATAGGATATGATGGGGGTAGTAAGGATAAGATAAATAGGAAGAGACTTATCGGTAACACCTACCAGATATATAGGTCGATATTACATCAGTTGGCCATTGACGAGAACTGGAATAACGTGTATAGCGGTATTACGTTACCTTCAGGTGATATGGGAACAATTAAAGTGGAGAGGGTTGATGATGAACGGGAAAGTAAGGGCGTTTAACGGGGATATGGGTATGGCGATGTCCGTATTCAAGGATATGGTAGGGAAGGTAAGATTTGTTTTTGCCGACCCTCCTTATAAGATAACCCAGGCAAGATACGACAAGGAGGGATTTGATTATAAGGCGATGTGGGAGGTAATCCAAAAAATGCTGTGTCCGTACGGGGTGGTAGCCGTCACCTGTTCCCTCACGGCGGCGGTCGAGATCATGAGGGTTGCCCCAGCGGGATGGTACCGGTACGACCTTGTTTGGCATAAGACTACCCCTACCGGTTTTCTTAACGCCAAGAAAAATCCATTAAGAAATCATGAGTTGATACTTATCTTCTCACCTATGCCACTTGGGAAGCATACATATAATCCCCAAAAGACTTATGGTCATGTCAGGAAAGTATCCAAGGCCTCCAGTAAAGTGGGATGCAAGGAAACGGAATTATATGGCAAAGCCGGTCTCACTACATACGATAGCACGGAGAGATACCCGCTATCGGTCATGACATTTAAGACAGACAGGCAAAAATCAGCCATCCATCCCAACCAGAAGCCGGTGGAGTTACTAAGATACTTGATACGAACATACACGAATCCGGGAGATGCGGTAATGGATCCGGTAGCCGGGAGCGGAACGACAGGGATAGCGGCTTACGAGGAGGGAAGGGACTCCCTGCTTGTGGAGATAGACCGTCAATTCTTTGATGAGATGATAAACAGATTTAATAACAATAACATTAAAATGGATAGAATATGAATAAGATTGAAGAACTGGAAAAACAGTTAAACGAAGAAATAAGCAAGATACAAGTTAATCTAAAGGAGAAGCACAAATGGATTGTTGGAAAATATGTCAAATATAATGATTCTCTTATAGCAAGAATAGATGATATACATCATATTCCTATGCTTTCTAAGAATGGCTATACAAATTATTTAAAATCAGATGATTTTATTTTCGTAAACGGCACTGTAGTTCGTTACTCTGTCAATAGTAATTGCTATTCTTTAGCAAAAGAAAGAATACAAGTGCAGATAAAAGACATAATAGATATGCCTGATGAGGAATTTGAGAATCTGGTAGAACGGTTGTTCAGTGAGGCAAAAAAGAACTTACTATGAGCTTATTTGTATGCGCTAAATGCGGTTGCATTGATAATACCGCTACGTCTAGTTACTGGATGTTGACAAACGAGTATATGGTGGACAAATTCGAGTATGCCAAGGAACTACAGCCGTACAAGGGCATGGGGCTGTGCAGCGAATGCGGGAGGCTGGCTACCAGCCCTGACGGCCGTGATGTCGTGGTGCCCGGAAAATGGCACGGGAAGTTCCCGAAGAAGAAAGCTACCGAAGAGCAGATGAAGAAAGTAGGATACAAAAATTTAATAAGATAAATAAAGAGAATATGGCAATAATAGGAATAGATTTCGATGGGACATGCGTGACAGACTTATTCCCTTATGTAGGAGACAATATCGGAGCCGCTAGCGTATTGAGGAAACTAGCTGATAAGAATCTTCTGATATTATATACGGTAAGAGATGGTAAATATCTACAGGATGCCGTGGACTGGTTTAAATATAATCATATCAATCTGTATTCGGTAAACTACAATCCTGAGCCAGTATCATCATCACCAAAATTGTATTGTAATTATTATATAGATGATAGGAATATCGGCACTCCACTTACGGATAAAGGATATGTTGATTGGAATAAGATGTTGGTGCTATTAAGGCAAAAGAACTTATTATGAAGATAATAAAAATGAATATCAAAAGATATAAGGAGATTATAAGAAAAAAGGATATACTAACACGAGCCTTATCAGAGGCTCGTAAATTAAACAAATCAATAATATGGGAATAAAATATCATACTAGAGCGGAGATCGAATGCACCCCGGAAGAATGTAAGCTGATTGACTCATTAAATAGATTAGCGAAGAAATGGGGAAAGGACGGCAAACGTCTTTGGTTGTATTCCGCTAGTGGAGTTCTTACCGTTATGATGCATGGTGATAGGGAAGATAACCCTATACCTGAGATGCTTCCTAACGCAGGTACGAATCCGGATAATATTATAACTACAGTTTTAGGAATAGATAATGATGGAGGAGATTGGTAATGATACGTGGAAATAAGTTATACATAAATATCACAAACCATTGTGATGTATGTTGCCCATTTTGCTGTATGAAATCAGATGGCAAAAAGCAATCATTCATGCACTTTGATACTATCCATAAAATCATGAAAGATATGGATGGACAATATATAGTGCAATTAGAAGGAGGAGAACCTACCACACATCCACAATTCTATTTGCTCATGGAATATATCTCCACGCTCGAAAAGGTGGAAGAGATCGTGATAGACACCAATGCCTTAACGCTCGACAGGCATATCGACAAGATCGCCGAAATAGCGGTAAGGAACAAGAAGAGGATAACCGTGAAGTTATCTTACAACACTTACCTTAAAACGGTATTCAGCCATAAGTTTGTCATTAAATTCGCCAATTATCTCAAGAACATCATCTCGGCTTGTGAGTTTATATCATATGTGAATTTTGCCATAAACGTAAGAGGATATACCGATAAGGAGCTAGATACGCTTAAGGACGAACTACCGCAAGAAATGATAGACATATCAAGCTTCCACCTATTCAACTCCTACGGCAGGGCTGAAAATGACAAATCTCTTCCATCTTTGAGGATAAACGACGTGTATGACGAATGGCGTTGTTACGCTTCTGATGGCGAGTGTTTTGGACGTGACCTTGAAAAGAGGGCAAAACATGAATCTAAATTATAATAAAATGAATGCATTGAAATTTCAAAATATACGAGAGAAGAGGCAAGAATGCTTCAATGTTGACGAATATACGTTTAATGATTTTGATTTTGACGGGAAAAGGCGTAAGGTATATTCAAATGTCAACCTAAGTATCTTTACTGACGATTACTGCAACGCCAATTGCAAATTCTGTGTTGCCCAGCTTAGGTTCGAGAACAAGGGGAAAATGTATAAGAAAAGCAGGATAGCGTCTGATGATGAGTATCTGTCCAGACTTGACGGTATACTTAACAGACTTAGACCGCTTAATCCTTCAATATCAATCACAGGAGGGGAGCCTACAAAATCAAGAAGACTCGTGCCAATTCTGGGACTTATCGAAAAATATGGCTACAGGAAAAGAACATTGACTACAAACGGATCAGGTCTGTTTGATATCGTAGAGAATAAACCAATACTGCAACATATTGCGGATAATCATTTTCAGCATCTCAATATCAGTAAAGCTCATTTTGATGAGGATACAAATAAACGCATTATGCAATACGAGAACGGATATTGTAGCAACGATGATATTTACCGTATAGCTATATTCGCTAAAGCCAACAATCTGCGTCCACGCATGAGCTGCTTGTTGCTGAAAGAGGGGATAAATGATATGGACGGGATTATACGTTATCTTGACTATTATAATAGCCTTTGTATCGACAACGTTATATTCCGTGAGACGATGGATTATGATGAGCGCGCAATGAGAAACCATGATAAAATGGCTTATCTCAAGGAGAATAAGGTATATCTGAATGATATATGGAAGTGTATCGATAAAGACAATAGATTTACTCCTATAAAACAACTACTTGGTTACTACTATTATGTGGAGGTATATAAATATCAAAACATAGATATGGTAAGCGAAAGCGCAAACCTAGTAAAGCTGTATGAGCAAAAACAAATTGCCAATGACGTGGTGTTTGAAATGATTTTTCATCCAAACGGCAACCTTAATGGGAGTTGGGTAGATGATGAGGATATATTACTTGCGTATAATCCCTATAAATCCTAAAGACCGTCTTATGCTAAAAATTAAAATAGAGAATTATAATTTATGAAAATAGGAGAACAGACAATAGTATTTTTAGCCGTGAACAAAAAACGGTGACGAGGTTATTCTTAACAACGCCCCCGCTCGGCAAGGAGAGATATGGACGGATGAGAGATCGGCGCATGACGATGAGTATTTTTCCGTCGAGGATCATAATTCGGCGATCGTACTCCCAAAAGGTACTATCCGTAGATTAACAGGTAGGGACTTGAAGTGGGAGGACGATCCTATATCTCTTAAATCCGTCATCGAGGGACTTCTTCATGTGGACATTGAATTTTATAAACAGAAGATAATAAACTTCGTAAAATGGATATAATGCCTCATTGTCTAAAACCTTAGTTTTATTAACTTTTAAAAATTACAAACATGAAAAAAGAAGAAAAGAAATTTGTAACAGAGTATCAAATCAATGGCAAAAAGTATGCCGGTGAAATATGGGCAACCTCATGGGAAGAAGCTGAATGTTTTATAAAACAAAGAGCTTCTACCGAAAAGGCTGTTGGGTTTATTCCTAAAGATTAATCATTTATACCACATCCAAAAAACAGATATTATGGCTACTAAAAAACAGATATTAGAATCAGATGAATTACTTCAACAAAAAAGAGCTTATCATCTTTCAGATGAAGGATTCGAGGAATATAAAAAGTTCTTGTCAGATCCCGATCAAAAGAAATTCTGTTTCAAGGGATATTATTATGTAGAGGTGAAGGAGCAGGATGATAAAGAGCTATTAGGGGCAATGGGACGAGTAGTATATGAATAAGGATAGAGGTTATAAGCCTCTATCCTTACAATACTCATACATTATCATAGAAATGTCCATATCTCTTAAAAACATCTCTTTTCTTCCTTGACAACTCCTCTAGCTTAACAAATCCTTTCAATGTTATCATGACGGTCATGGCTTTAGCCTCCCAGTATTCATCACCGGGATCAGACCCATATGTAACTAATCCATAATTACGAGCGGACTGATATGCTTCTATCCTACCTCTCTCATTCCTAAAAACATATTTTAATTCCTGTAATAACGGATACATGTTCTTAATTCCGATATAATAACCAAATTGCTCAAAATACTTTGATGATTCACGGATAAGGACACCTTCTCTTGGAATAGACCTTTTAAACATATCAATTACCGGTTCATTCTCCTTTATAGTATCTATAGCTGTATTTAATTCAGCTTGAACCATTCTCTTTTCTTTCTCACTCTTTTCCTTAGCCTCCAAAGCTAATCTAGCTTCCTTCTCAGCTTTCATCCTAGCCTCATACTCATCAGCCCATGCTCTTGCTGCTTCCGGAGGATTATTAAAATTTGGCAGCTTCACCAAACCAGTAGTAAGAAGCTCCTTTATTTTAGAATTACACCAAACCTTGAATTTAACATCAAGCCATTGGGCGAAATCTATAGCCACATCCTCATATAACCATGTTCCTCCTCCGTTTTCAGAGCTTCCTCTCATTTTTATAACTAATTGATCCTCAGATATGTGTGTCTGGCTCACAATTGTACTAACTAATTCATTTACATATATTTGCCTTAAATAGTCAACAGGTCTCTTATTATATGGGCGAGCCATATCAGTGGCATTAATAAGAATACCATAACTGGTCTTAATAAAAGCTACATTATTTCCATTGTAATTAAAAATGGTAGACAATCCCATTTCGTTGGATTCGGACGTCAAAATTCCACTACTGTTCTTCGTAGAATCATGAAAAAGATCTACATTTGTATTCATAAAATAATTACCTATTCCCATCCGTCCGAGATGGATAGATGGGAATACAAAAATAGCCAATCTGATTGTCTTAAACAATTGATCGGCTATTTTTTCTTGTCATACTATATCAGCTATCTTCCTCTATCAAAATACCAATTAGCGTCCTCCCCGGACTCATCCTTATCCCTGCCTCCTAAGAAGAATCCCATCGTCATGCCGTTGGTCATCAGCCAGTAGTCGGATGTCTGCTTAATATCCCTAGCCGTCTTGATATTATACCATTGCTTACCAAATGAGAACTTCATGAGCTGCCTCCATAGCTTGCTCTCGCCCTTATACACGCCGGTCTGGACGGTAGCGAAAGGATCCCAGTTTCGAGGATCGGTGAGATCACCTAACTTCCGGGCCGTAACCAGCGGGTCTTGTAACATATCTATAGCGTTAAGCTCCATGAACGGGGATGTCTGGGAAGCGATCTCATTGATCGTCCTGAACCCTATATAGGTAATGAACTGCCCGAACCAGCTATCCTCGTTATCCTCCCTGTATCCCATCAAAGCCCGTCCTATGGCCATCATCGTGGCGAATACCGCCATATTGATAATCGATCTCTTGATATTGATCTGCTCGTAGGGGGTAAGCTTATCATACTCTTCCTTAAGCACGTCATATGCCTCTCCCATCCTGCCCTCCGACATCGAACCATAGACGTTCCCGGCCAATCTCCATAACGTTCTCATATATCCCTCCTCGAACTGGTTGGTCTGGAAATTGAAACCGGCTTTCTTATACGCCCGCTGTACGGCCAATATAAACCATCCACGGTGAGGCAGCACCATATTAAGGATAGCGTTCCGGCTAGCCCCCACCCGGTTCTGCTCGTTCAAGGCGCCGTCACAGATCTGCACCATACTCCTTACCCTACTGGACAAGGTGGGTATATATCGGTCTATAATATCCTTGTTAGCCTCGTTCTTAGCCACGATCTTTCCGTCCTTGACATCTACCATGTTCCACATAGAATAATCCCTTAAACGCTCCCAATCGCGTTTAGCCTCGTTAGCGGACATATTTCTGTCTTTCATCATCATCTCCTTGAAATTGGAGTATGACCAAAACTGACCCTCGTATAGGCGGGTATCATCCATGACCGATATAATGACCTGCGGATCCAACGGGGAGTTAAGAACCTCCATCATCTTAAACGGCAGGTCCCGGAATAAGGTTCTCCAGATCTTGTTATACGCCGCCGATCGTACACGGTTGCGGACATTGAATACGCCTAGAGCCTCTCCAACGACATATAGCTTGTTGGTACGGTTTATGTCCCCGATCTCCGACACGTACGTACTTAACTGCTTCTGGGCTTCCCCATAGGCGTATTTCATGGAGTCCTTGCTTATATACTGCCCTACCATACCCTCCAAAAGGAAGTTGGCCTGCCCGGTAAGGGCGCCGGTAGCCGCGACGAATGGGGAGAAGCCTAAGTTGGATTTGGATACGAATTTGGTAAACATAAGAGCCAGCTTATTAAGATCGACCTTATAATTACCTATATTCCATTCTGCCCGCTTATTATTTATCCTAACATCATAGATACTGGCGTTAACCCAGTCCTGAAACATTCTATAGGCGTGAGTGGCCTCTGGGTTCTTACCGCCGTCGTATTGCGTCTCCAGCATCATGTTCCTGTATCCCATGACATCATCCAAGGCCGCCCTCTTATACTTGTAAGAGGTCGCTTGTAAGGATAACATGGAATAGGAGTAGGCGAAGTCATGGGACACGTCATCGGCGTTCTCCAACTTACTAAGATAGTATTTGGGGATCATACGATATTTGTTATCGTTCTCATCAATCCCTCCTAGGTCTTGCCCCTGACCATGTATAGGGTCATCCACCCTCTCGCCAACGATATCACGTACGGCGTTGCCGATGGCCGCCTTCGGGTCAACCCCGGCCTGCACCATCCTCTCCACGCCGCCCTTGGATATCTGTGGTATTTGGTAGATGTTCCGGAATCGCTCATCATAATCCTCCATAGCCTTACGGCTTATGTTAAGCAGCTCCTTCCTCATCTCCCACTTATCCTTATTGATCGTAGCTTCCTCCCCCTCGTTGGTAATACCGTATTTCTTGAAGAAAGCCTCGTTCTTGTACTTATCGAACCTAGGCGTATGATATCCATAACCCAGATCGGGATTATAATTAGGATTACGGAAAGAACTCTCGGCGTCAGCCTCATCAAGCCACTGGTTATTGATCGTCAGATCGATCATATTAATATCAAACCCGAAACGGGATACGCTCTCTTCCTTAGATATACCATTTTCTATGGCATCAAAGAACTCGGATACCTTATACGTACCGTTATTTATCTTCCTGACAAAGCCAGAATACCCCTTGGGAGAGTATCTCCTCATATAAGGATACAGCCGGGTCCTGGCGTACTCGACAAGGATCTTATCAGCCTTACCCATCGCTATGTCGTTAGCTAGCTTATTATTGAAGTCAGGACCGTATTTCCTTCTCAAAAACGATACCTCCACGGTCGTCCATGACGGGTTTTTCCGAGATAACTTGGCGGCCATCCTATCCACCTGACTCCGGGAGCGGGCAGACATATGTTCCTTGGCGAATTTAATCTCATCCATACCCTTGTCGTATGCCATGGCATCCCTTAAAGCGTTACGGTAAGAATCCGTGACTCCACTCTCCACCGTATCAGGCATATCCATCTCAATAGCCTCAGCGGAAGCGGCGGCGTTAATAACGCTCTTAGCCTCAGCCAGACGATCATATAACTCGTTTATCTTTCTTAATGAGGCGGATCCACGTAACCTATCGAAATCATATTCCCCGTATCTCGTGCTATCCCGGTACTGGATAAGCAAAGGCCTTAGCTGGTCATTGATCTCGTTTATTGTCGCCATCGCCTCCTCTACCTTCTCTATCCTTGATGATGATACAGATTGCTCCGTGATCTTATCAACCAGATTCTCGTAATAATCACCCTCCTCGGATCCCCACATATCCTTGGAGAAGCCAAGATGACCGCCAGCTAGCAGGAACTCAAACGCAGCCTTGCCGCCCTCGGACCGCTCTATCCCACGAAGTATCTCCTTGAACTCGGCGGAAGCCTTACGACCCTCGTTGGTATTCCCGAACTCCTCGGCCCACGCCTCGTCCCATGCCTTGATCTCCTCGGACATCATCAGAGCCTCGGATCCCTCTTCCTTTGGTGTCCCATCGGAATACCACTCGCTCTTGGCTATAGCCCTATCACGTAAGATATCCAGATAAGATCTCCAAGCTATAGGATCGGATTGAAACGCCTTCCAATCGACCTTCCCGTTCCTCACGAACTTATCCATAGCCACATACCGGCTCCTGCGGATACGGGTCATGAAATCGGACGTGGCTTGCGATACCCTACGACCCAGTCTTTCCTCGACCTTCTTATTAACTTTATCGATCTTATCGTAATAAGCCTGCACCATAGGTTTCTCTCGGTTCTCATCCAACCACCTATTTATCGCGTCGAGATATCGTTGCTGATCCTCGAACGTCATGTCCGAGATATCAAAATTCTGGATGGTAGGTTTGAATACATGATATATCTCCTTCGTAATAGGCTTATCCCCGTCATATCCTACTATGTCGTCACGGGTCTTCACCTTAAGGCCTCTATCGGATAGAAGAAGATCGATAAGTTGTTTCTCGGTCTTACCCGTAACATTCTTAAGATCATATATATCGATAATAGCCTTAGCCTGCTCGGTCCTGTATAGTAAATCGTATTTGGCGAAATCACGGGACGAGTCAAGGTAATCCGAGTTCTTCCCATTTATCTTCTGTATAAGATCCTCATTATCCTTTATCCCCCATCCACGCTCTTTCATCATCCTAGTCATCTTATTGATATTGGATATACCCTCGGTATGGGCTTCATTATGGGCCTTGGCTAGACGTTGGCCTAACATACCTAAAATAGCGTTACCACTATGCTCCAGCGTGCCAAAGAACCTGGACATGACATTGATATCCTTATGGATGTTATTTATCAACTTCTTTATCCCATTCCAATATCTTTCCGGGATATTAAACATCCGAAGCTGTCCATCCAGCCAGTCCTCATTACGATCACTTCGAAGAGCATTTATATCAGACATGGATGTCTCAGCCATACGTAATATATCATCCATATCCTCTACCATGCCAACCTTATTGCTGCCATAATAATCAGCCGCCTGATTATTGACGAATCCACGAAGGTTCCTGATAAGTGGCACGATCTCCCCATATACGTTATCGATAACCTGTATCGTCTCATAATCCAATCCTTTTCCGCTCTTACGTAGGCTACTGGCGACAGTGACCAAATACTCCACCTCAGCCTTGGCGGTCGCTATGACGCTCTTGGTGGATAATAGGTTGTTATTCTTATTTAGCTCACCCCCGACTTGTCTTACCTTCTCGCCTATATCACGTAGAAGGGAGATGCTCTCACCGATCCTCTGGCTTTGGCTTGACCTCATCCTCTGCAATCTGGTATATAGTCTTTCCAATGACCTACCGTTCTTGATCAGCTTATTAGCCACATCAACATCCGATAATGAGTACATGAGATGGTCGCTATCCTTTAACAGAAGCACGTCAAATGCGCTTGGATCATCAGCTAACGCCGACTCCTTTATCCTATCAAGAACCTTATTCAAGTCTGATCTTTGAGTAGAGAAGAAATTCCTTATAGCCCGGATTATCCTGCCAAACAAGGAGAGCTGGGAGTCCTCGGACGAGGCCAGATCCTCCACCGCCTGTTCCATCCCCGGCACGAACCGATGGGCCAACGTCTTGCCTAGGATCTCCCGCTTCACCATCCGATCCAGTTCCTCCCCTTGGTATTCCTTCCCATACACCTCATAGTAACGACCGGCGAATTGATTCCATAATGGCGTGCCGACAACAGAGTCCAGAACCTCGTCAATCTCCTGTTGGTTACGGTAAGTATCGATCAAGAAATGAGCCACCTCCTCATTAAGATCCTCTACCGTAGCTCCCTCAGCCAAGGCGATAACCCCATTGGCCATATCGGACAATGCCCTAGCCGAAGGCTCGACACCATTACGCATCTTATACTTATCCATATACTCAGACATACCCATCACCCGAATACCTAACGTGGATAAGATGTTGGTGATATCAGTCCTGTTCTGAAGATCCTCCGCCTTCTCGTTCTCAATAACCCCACGGACATTACTTCCGTACAAGGCGTTATCCTCCATCATCAACGACAAGGCTAGCTCCATGAACCCATCATACTTATTATTAAGCTCCTCAAACTTACCTTGCCTTAACATGCCCTTGATCTCCGATCTGCTTACCGTAACCTTCTCCCCTGATGTCGTGATAAGATCAAGATCGTTTTTTACCTCCGTATCAAAACCTATAGAACCCAATACGTTCATTTCGGAGGACTGACTTCCAAATCTATTTTTAAGGCTAGAGAAGGCATCCATAGCGTTATAGATCTTAAGACCATCAGAATTGCCGGCTCCAGTAAGATAATATCTATCCCCTAACCTTGTACGTTCCCCACTCAACAGACCTTTCTTGATAAGGTAATTGACAAACCCTCCACGGGTGCTTATATTAGAGTCTGAGCTGATACCAAGGATCGGGATGAATGACTCGCTGTTATTAAGGGTTATGGAGGACGAGCCAAAGGAGATATCAGCCGTACCGGACGGGACGTCGCTCTCCTCGACACTGCCGGCTAAGAACCCGGCCTCTACCCGCCCGCCGGACGATCCTTTTATGGCGTTGGCGTAAGAGTCGTGTATCTTGCCGTCATCCGATTTAAAGAACAGGCGAGGCTCACCGGAATCATATACCAGTCTTGAAGATGGAGGCGTATAATTCTCAATATCATTTAAAGGCAAGACATTACCAGAAAATATGATCTCACCATCTATATTTCCACCCTTCACCCTGATATTAGGTCGTTGCCCGGTAAAAGCGCTTTCCACGGCCTTCCATAACATACGGGCTGTCTCCTTAATATCTATATTCTCCCTGATAGCCCTTATATCATCCCATGACGCCTCTTTCAGTATCGTATCGCCAATATTATCCTCGTTTATGGAATCCAGATCCACCTCCTGTACCGTGGATGTATCTACCACAGCCATATCATTGACATCACCTACCTCTCCGGAGGTAAGATAAGCCACGACATTGTCGCTATCCCCAAGGCTTCTGGCCAACGCCGGGGCATCCATATCGCTTATGGCGGACAGGACCTTGGCTGACATAAGTTGCCCCCACTCGCTAGCGTTAAGTCTGGCGCTTATGGATCTGGCGGCCTCCTTATTCCTTGGCACGGATTTCGTCCAGTCTCCGAACTTAGACCTGAACTTATCGTTATAAATAGTCATATAAGCCTCAGCAGCCTTATCAAGATCACTTACGGCGGCTATACCCGCTATCTTATCGAACAAGGTGGATACCTCGCCGGAAGGAGTCAAGACACGGGCTATCTTACCTTCCTTATTCCTTTTAATTACGCAACTGCTCATAAATAAATGTTTTTCACAAAGATAAATAAAAAGCCTCCACGAATAAGCGGAGGCTGATATTCTTGTATCCCTTGTATGAATTTATAGTCTAATCCATATCCTTATTGTTGATAAACTCACCAACACAATGACCCGCAAAACCGGCTATATACGCTGCGTGTTCATCCTCTCCAACCTTAAATCCAAGAGACATGTTGCAAAATTGGCATACGCTCATTGCTATATGGAATGACTCGTGACATATATTTCTCATTATTAAATCATCGTCGCTCGAAAAATTCCAAAGTATGGCGAATTTATCGTCATCATCCCTATCCCTTACCAAATTTGCGAAAGACGCCTCCTTGTCCATATCATCCTCATCTCCCCATTTCCCCTCGTGTTCAGGCTCCATATTTTCGAAACGATCACACAATGTCTTATAATCCAACCCAACCGTGATAATCAACTTCAACGGATATATCACGAAATCAAACTCCATCTCTCTCATAATTTCTTTAATTTTTCTATAACCTCAAAACACATCTTACACTCAATCCTACGATACAACTGCCTTACGCCATCTATCGTAGTCCAATAACGAACACCCTCACGGTGTAGGAACTCGCTCATAACCTTAGTGTCAGCCACATCATGTAGGTCGTATGAGTCAAAACATAACTTACATATATCGTCAAGATCAAAATAAGTAACCTTATTATACGATATACAACGGATTTGTCTCCCATCAGGAATCTGAACATCGAAAACATTTATCTTCTCCATATTAAAAAACAGAGGGATGCCGATCCCATCACAGACCGGTATCCCTTATAATAAATTAGCGACGAAAAGCATGGTGATGGACATGCGCCACAAATGTAATTACAAAATTCGTAAAAACAAAATATCAAGGGCAATCACCCGTGCATTCGCATGGAGCATCGCTTTTCAAAACCCCATATACCCGATTGTCGCTAGTCAGCCATCGTTTGCCGTCGCTCGTGATATAAGCCTGCCGGCATCCCTCCTGATTCACCGTGAGCGTCTTCTTAACACCTTTTGGAGTTGTTATCTCCAGCTCAAGAGTCCGATCAAGACCGTTGTTCATCACCGAGCCAAAGGAAACGGGGGCGCTTCCGGCCCCGGACCCCGGACTGACGGTAAGAGGCTGGTCCGTTACCTCGCCTACCCCGTCCTTCCAATTAATATTCAAATCATTAGCCATAGTTGTATTATTTTTGTTCTATTGCAAAGATAGCAAAACAAATAAACCCCAACCGGCTTTAGTCGATCGGGGTCTGAGTAAGAGAAAAGAAACTGATTATCGTCCCATCATTCTCAATACGGTTCTAGCCGCAGCTTGCGCCCATGTCCAGCTGTCATTAGATGTTACGTTAACCGTTTGTTGAGTACCATTTACATCCAAGTTAATAGTCTCCTTGTCAAGCTCGATAGTAGAGTCTCCAGCGGCTTGCGTTACCGTCACGTTGGCTGTCTGGCCACCAGCGGCAGTTACCTTCAATGTAGCTGTCAGTTCCTCGATCGTGACGTTGGCCGGTACGTCCGAGATCGTGATGCTCCAAACGAACTCGCCAGCGGCTCCGGGATCGTCGGCGATAATCGCTCCGTTAGCCGTAGTCTTTCCAGCCGCCGTGTAGTTAGCCGGGAGCTGTAACGTAAGCCCGTTCTCCTCAGCCGGCGTGACCGCGAACGTAAGCTTAGTACTGTTAGACTTACCGGTGATGGTAACATTACCACCTGTCTTTTGTACGGAAGCGTTAGGGCTGTCTGATCTTACCACCTCAGCAGCCGCTGCCTGATTAACTACCAACGCCTTCTTAGCCCCGCCGTTCGTGGTGACCGTAAGGTTGATAGTGCGTTGAGTACGACCGGTGTGTTTATCACCGGAGAAATTAACCGCCTGATCTCCTGATCCTGATACCGGGTCGACGGTTACGAAACCGAATTTTTGTGATGCCATACTTAAATATATTTACAAATGTCATTTTATTATGCCAAAAATAACTTATATAATGTTAGCCATAAAATATGGGGGGGGGGTAAATCGCACTACGGCTACACCCGCTCCACGTACAGACCTATTAAATCCTGTAGATTATGGCTGAGAGGAGTTCCGCTATCCCTAGTACACTTATACACATCAGCGTTCTGGATGTAATATTTATCCTTGAATATCTCCATTGGAGGGAAATACGGGATAGGATCCCCTATGGTCCCGGCATGTTCCTTATCAATAACCTTATACAAGGAAGCCGTATTTAGTCCGGGTTCCCATTCCGCTGACAACGTATGTGACTGAATAACCTCATAAAGGATATCCGTATCGTCCTTAACCACCCTGAGGCAGAATCCGGCATCTACCGACAGCCCGAACTCCGCTCCCTCTTGTCCCCATATAGGGAATAGGACCTTAATATCCAATTTCTCGTTAGAAGATAAAGATATGGCCTTATTATTAACTACCATCCTAGAGAATTTGGCAGCTACTTTCTGGGGATCAGAAGCGTCCTTCTCCTTCGCCTGTTGCTGGATGTACGCCGTGGTAACACTTACCTTATCAGGATAGCCGGACTGAGCGTCAATAGCCCTCACCTGCTCTACGGTGGTGGCTAAGCTTACTTCCCTCTGTTTGGCTCCTAACGCCGACATCAGATCATTATCATACTTATCCATCATCCCGATCAAGATCTTGCCTTCCGTCATATCAAACTTCAGACCCATGATCGTTATCTTACCAGCTATAGCCCCATCAGCCAAAGCGTTACGCCTATCATATTCAGGGATATAGATATTTTGGTCATCCAAGAAAAACTCATGAAGATTATTATTCTCATAAGTCCTGATCTCCTCATACTTAGCCGATTTCTCCTCATTAAGAAGCCTTGAGTCATCCAATTTAGCCTCGATAATCTCCTTAACCGTAGCTTTAGGATTAGCCTCCTTGAACGCCAATTGCTCCGCCCCAAGCTCTATCCATGGGGCGGGATTCCCGTTAATGTAATCATCATAACTATAGCCCTTGGCGTAATTATCATCAAGCGGATCGTCCTGAACTAATTGATTGGGATATATTTCCCTGTTTATATATACGTAGCTCATATCTTATATCATTAATCTTGTTCTTTAACGGCGATACTATACTTACCTGAAGCGTAACACCAGATATTTATCTCGAAAGGCTTGTTAGCCGTAGTGGTTATAGAAGTACCACTCATGCTTACATAAGCCCCGGAGTTGGGTATAGCCTGCGTGAAGGCCGCCGACGGGACGCACCTGATCATCAGCTCCTCCCCTATCTGCATCCCTGACTGCACGGATAGGGTGGTAGCGGCTGATAACGTAGCCGTGATACTTCTCTTGCTAATAGGCAGGTTAGCTAATGTCGTGACCGTATTAACCCCTATAAGCCTGTTCATGGTCTTCTTATCGGCGGCCGCCATCAAACCGTTAGTAGACTCATTGGCCACGGCATATGTCGTGTTAGGAGGTGTAGCCCAAGTGCCATCTCCACGCATGAAACTGGATGTACTACCATTAAGCTGTCTCAACAAGCCGTTAGCTGTAGTAGAGGCCAATCCGTATGTGGTATTGGTAGGCACTACCCACGTTCCATCGCCACGAAGAAAAGATGCCTGCTTGCCAGCGGCTGGGGCCGGTACCAATCCCGCAGCACCAGCCGCCGAGGCCGTAGCCGCCTTCATATTGGCGTAGGTAGTATTCGTATCCTTATAATATGGAATACCACCGACAATAGGACAAGCTGTATATCCAGAGGCGCTTGTCACGGTACTGCCGTTCTTGACCAACCCCGTGGACCCGTTAGCTCCTACAACACCATACGTTGTATTAGTATCCGTCCAAGGCACGTTGACATACATCTTACCACTACTATCCAACTCCACCGGATAATTCTTGCCATTCTCCGAATATCCGATCATCACCAATCCTAAGGTCGTGGTATTAGCCTTAGCGTATGTGGTATTTGTCGGAACCACCCATGTGCCATCACCACGCAAAAACGACGCTTGCTTGCCGGCAGCCGGCGCAGGCACCAATCCTGCCGATCCTGCGGCTGAGGACGTTGCTCCTCCCATGTTACTATATGTGGTGTTAGGAGGAGTTTGCCATGTCCCGTCACCACGAAGATACTTGGCTTGCGCTCCGGCGGCAGGTGCGGGGACCAAGCCGGCCTTTCCCGCCGCTGAGGCAGAAGCGGCTCCCATATTGGTGTATGTCGTGTTGGTATCCGTCCACGGGACATTCACATACATCTTACCGTTTCCGTCAAGAACTACCGGGTAATTCTTCCCGTTAGCCGAATACCCGATCTTAACAAGACCCAATTTATCGCTTGTAGCTTGGGTATAAGTCGTGTTATTATCAGTCCAAGGGACATTCACGTACATCTTACCATTAGCCAAAAGCACAGCGTAGTTCTTTCCATTAGAAGCATAGCCGATCTTAACCAATCCTAAGGTGTCGGCCGTGGCTTCATTATATGTTGTGTTATTATCCGTCCACGGAACGTTAACGTAAGCGTTGCCGGACGAATCCAGTTGCACCTTATAGTTCTTCCCGGAAGTCGTATATCCTACCTTAATACCGCCAAGAACGGTAGCGGAGGACGTGGGAGGGGTGAAGGTACTTGGTTTGCCCGTAACCCCGGACCAAGGCACGGAGGAAGCCTGACTGGCCGTGTAAGGCTCATACCCATCCTCACTGTTCAATTTAGACTCGTCTTTTATCAGATACATCTTACCTGTAGACGTGACCTTTACCGTATCACCACTTTGAGCCGTAGCGGTGGTAAGGGCGAATCTAGCCGTATCATCAGCTACCACGATCAATCTCTCCAAAGCCGCCTTAGGTAACCTATCTATGCTGATGGTTCCGGACGCGATCTTAGAGGCATCAAAATTAGCCAATGTCGTGGAGATAGTTACGTTGCTTCCGAAGTCCGATGAGACACTACCGGTAACAGCCCCGGACAGCGCTATGGTCCTAGCCGCCTGTAATTTCGTGGCGGTAGGGGCGTTATCCGTCTTAAGAGCATATTTGGTAAGATCAATATCATTAGCCTTATCCAAAAGCTGCTCTATCTGATCACCATTGTATTTACCTTGAAAATCTGCCATATTACACTTATTTTTTGCTCAAATATAGTTATATACATAAATACCAAGAAATCGAGGGGGGGGGTAGATGCGGGCAGGCGTTAGAAGCTGCCGTCCCCGTGCAGGAATCCGCTACGGAATATAATAGCCTTGTCTTTAAGTTTTTGGACAGACTCCCATTCCCATTCACCCTCACAAGGCTTAACGACATACTTATTCCCCCATGTCTTAAACTTCCTCTCTATAACAAACATCTCTGGGTCTTTTAAGACATGGAAGATACTTCCGACAGGGAAATACTTATCAGTTCTCAATATAACTCGATGATGTCTCTCGTCATATTCAGGATCGCCTACGATACGTGCCTTATAAAACTGGAAATCATTTAACGTCTGATCCACGGGATCTATCCAATAATACCCCTTACCCATTGCAGTTTGTATTTAATTATCTATATTTGCGGTGTAGTAACTCATAATGTTTTAAGTGATTTTCAACCAAAGGGGAAGGGTGTCCGTGAGGATGCCTTTTTTTATTCCCGCCCACCCTACCATGACAAAAAGATCTACCTCGAACAAATGTAATCATAATAAAGATACGGTCAAAAAGAAACCCTATCGGTATTCTATTGCCGACAGGGTTCTCCAACGTTGTATCAAACTAAATCATATCACTCCATTTGATTGTGTCACCGACGAAGCACCGCACCGCCAGATACCTTACGAACGCCGTCCCTTCCGGGGCGTCAGGGTCTTCCAGATAAGCCAAGACAGCCTTGACTATTTTCTGGTCGCAATCCAATACCTTAGGAAAGTAGTCGCTATAGAACATAGCGAACAGATATTGGATATCTCCCCAAGTGGCGTTATCAGGTTTCTTAGCCCCGCATTTATCGAACATCTGCTTAGCGTCCTCCATCGTCCATCTTCTCTTGGATCCGTCGGCGTTAAGCATCTTGTCAGCGGCTTCCCTAGCCAGCTCCTTGGAAAAGTGATATCCATGGGTGTCTATATACCGCTTATAATCCGGGTCATCGGCGTCTGCTCCTCAGTAGTAACGACTCCTGCGTCCCCTGCGCATATACGGCTCGGTACCATCGAACTCGTCACGGATGCCACGCTCACCGAACCATCCCCTGCGATACATCTCGTCCTCACGTTCATGGAGTCTCTCGCGTTTCTCAAGCTCACGCTCGTCACGTTCCAGCTCCCTCTCGCGTCTTTCAAGATCACGCTCACGGCGTTCTAGCTCATCCATTCTGCCATCATGCTCCTTGCCATAGTGGTCGTATATTCCACCACCATAACCCATGTAAGTCCCATCCGAACGCCTGCTACGTCCACGGCCGCCTCTACGATCGTAGATCTCGTCATTGTAGTCCTCATCGTGACCGCCGCCTAAATCTATAACTCTCATTTTAACCTAATTTTTTAATTAACAACTCTTTTAGCTCATCGAAAGAGGATCCCATCCTATCGACTTTCTCCTCAAGATTCTTGATCTTCCGGTCTTGATCCTTAGTCTGCTTAAAAGCCGGATTGATTTCCTCAAGGATCGAATCACAAGCCTCTAGCGTCCTCCTATGCTTATCGATACTATCGAGAATATCGGAGCTGGTTCTCTTAGCGGCGTTAAGCTGGTTCATGATCGGATCGACCGAGCAGGCCAAAGTTATGTTATTGGACATAGCGACATCCCTGCTCTCCGGTACGACATAGGTCATGGAAGACCCGTTTATCTCCACGGTAAGGTCTATCACCCTATCCTGTAGTTGCTGATATTGCCCCATCTGACCCATCTGGGGTTGCTGGAACCTAGGCTCGGACACGTTAACCACATTCCCCATCCTGAACACCGGAACATCGGATGTATCCAGCGTATATACTTGAAATCCTTTCTTTAAGTCTCTAAACATATCTCGATTTTTAAGCGGGAGGGAATACCCTCCCATTAGACATCCAATCTAACCTATTCCTCATCAACAGTCGTCTCCGACGCCGAGGCGGAAGTTGTAGGCACACAGCAATCCATGAGCCTCAATACACCCCTTACCTTGTTGAAATAAACAAGGCGTTCGGTGTTGTTAACCATAGCCGCTCCGGTCACAGCCACGTTGATCGGGTTCACCACAGCCACGCCGGTTACCGGGCAGCATGTGTCATCACCTACCGTGGATACGGTGCTATTCGCTGGGACAGCTATCTGTACTGGCAATGTCTCGCCTGTTGTCGGAACCACCTGCCGGATTTTCAGCAGCAGAAGGCCCTCGCATGGCAAGGACAGCCATATCCTTGGGTTGATGCCGAAGATGGTGTTGGTAGTAGTCACTACCACGTTCTTCGTGACCAACTCATAAAGAGACCCTATTTTAGAAACACAAGCCATAATAGCCTCCTTCCTTTATAGAGTTAAATAGCGGCGTTTCCGTTGTTGCAGCATCCATTGTTGCACCCACATCCGTAATTACCTCCATAAAATGCTTGACCCCATCCATAAGTCTGGTAAGGAGAGCATGAAGGATAAGCCGGCACAGGGGTAGGTCTCAACTGGTTGATCAAATTCTGAGTCTGTTGCTGAGTCAACGCGGAGGCTTGGTAAGCCGACCTTTCATCACGCAACTGATTGATCGTATTCTGCATCTCACGCATTTCCAATTGACAGAATTTATCATTAATCAAGGTTGTTTGAGCATCAATCTTAGCGCTCAAGATATTGAACCGACTCGTGGCTTGCTCACGATTGTTCGTCAATCCTTGATTAATAGTGTTTTGTAACGTGTTAGTCTGATTCAATGTCTCAAGACGATTCTCATAACCTTGATTGTTGATCATCTGCTGAGTCTGGCAAGTGCTTTGGTTGATCAAAGAACTCAAATTGCAGCAGCAAGAGCTAATTTGATTACCGATCTCACAACCTTGTTGCTGTACGGCGTTAATAACAGCCTGAGAGGTCATACCTACCTGACCAGCTACCTTATCGATAGCGCCTTGTACGTTACAGATAGCGCTTTGCAATTGAGTGGTAGTACAGTTCAAGGCGTTAGCGATCTGATCGATAGCGCTTCTGTTACCTTGGATAGCCTGCATCAGTAACTCACGACCATAGTCGTTATTCAATTGAGCTGGAAGACCATTAGCGCAACACTCATTACCATTGCCAAAACCATTGCCAAAGCCACGGCCACCCCATAACCAGAACAGGACGATGATCCACAACCACCAACCGTTAGCCCCGCCGAAACCGTCTTGGTTGTTACGACCGTTCATCAAAGCCGCTACCAAGTTCGGATCCATCTTATTTCCGCCTATTAAGTTGGCGAACATCCCCGGAATCATAGATAATAAACCGTTAGTGGCGCTTCCACTACCGGAACCCATACCGTCTAACAAAACGATTTTGTCTCCACTTGTACCCATGTCTATTTATTTTTGAATTAATAATAACCCCACCTGATGGCGGGCGTTACAAAGTTCAAAAATTAACAGCCCTAAGATCGTGATATGTGTCATCATCAAAGTACTTAATGTCTTGTAAATGGGATTAATAAGAACCGATACAAGACAAAAAATCCGGAGCGTATCACTACGACCCGGATTCATCGCAAATCTATAAAATTCAATGTTTCAATGCTCGAAAGAAAACGTCTCACGACGCCAAAGAGAGATTAACTACACGAAAAATCTCGCATTAATTTATTTGTATTAGCAGTGTATTCATTAACTATCTTGCTGGATGAGGGATCATCCTCTATCCTTGACAGGCGGTTATCGTCACTCCTTACCGTAACGTCACCCATCCTTCGTACCATGTTTTCTTGATATGATGATGGATCGGAGTATATAAGATCATCAACGAACCTGTATATCGCACCATCAACCGTCTCACCTACCTTCTCATATAAACCGGATTGGAATGACACGAAATCATCATACCTCCCACGAGCCAAGAACGAACCGTCCGGTCTCACCTCGACGCCGCCGTTGACCTCCCGGAGCAGGCCCGGATTCCTTTGGTACAGATACCTGTAAAACCCGGCATCCATCATCCTATCCTGACCATCCAGATAGAAAAGGTTTCTCATGCTACTGTCACCGGACTCGATAGCCACGTCAAACAGAAGATCCCTTACCTGACCTTCCGGCAACGACATCTCCATGCTTTTTAACGTACCTCTGTCATGGTGGTTCAAAGATACGTTATAAAATCCATTAAAATCAAGGAAACGTAAGACATTATTATATAAATCCGATTTTTTTAACCTTTCCTTGATCTGGATCTTCCTCAACGAGGTACAGGATTTGATAAAATCCCGATCCTTTCCCTGCCTAGCCTCGTATCTCCTGAACTCCCGATCAATATCGACATCATCCATCTCAGGAGTCACGGGATGTTGGTATATTAATCTGGTAAGGATCATGTTCTCGGTATTCGAGGATGAGATGTTGGACATAACTAGCTTCTTTATGTTATCCTTGACCACGCCAATATCGGAACGGGAAGCCCCGGCGGGGACCACGCCAGCCGGCAAGTACGAGGGTCGCTCTATCCCGATATTGGCCAACATCTCATAGGCCTGATCGGTGTCGGTTATCGGGGCCGTGTTATGGTACGTATTCCTACTAATATACAACATGCTCCTATCATACATATCGGAAGGGGATGTATTCCCGGACCTTACATACACCATCCTATCCCCAGTAGAATAAGTATCCTGAACCTCGTATATCGGGTTCCCTTTTCCTGTTATCCTATCAAGATCGGAGATAAAGCTATCGTATACCGAATTGCCGGCCTGTATGGAAGACAACATGACGTCCAGCGACGCCATAAGATCACGGATATCCTCCGGTCTGGATATAATCATCTCATCGCTGATCGCCTCGCTTATATCCACACCCATGTCGGCAAGATCCATGGCTATGTCATGCAGACGTCCGGCAACGTCCTTGATGTCCTTAAAATCATCCATATCGATTATCTCCCCAACCTTATCCCTTAGACCCTTCATATCCTTAGGCATACTGATATACGGTGTGGTACTATTGAAGTACGAGTCGGTAATCGTATTTCCGTCCTGACTCCGAACCTCCATACGGGTCATATTACGATACGTGTCATACATCCGATCTGCGTAATCCTGATCCTCCTGATACCGGAGTGCCAAGGAAGGGTATGGGATGGAGGCGAAAGCCTGATCGAACTCCCGGCGGTCGCTGATACCGCCTACCGCCCTCATGATCGTATCCCTTACCTCTATTGGATTCAAGCCCCTTCTCTTTCCTAACGAGTCATATGTATCCTCATATATCATATAATCATCACCAAGGCCTGACTCGGAGGACAGGAAATACATATCCTTCTCATTAAGATTCCCCTCAGACATAAAATCGACAATCCTCCTCATCATATCCCTTACCCGCTCATACTCCGATCGGTTAGTCATGATATTATCAATCTCATCAGCGTCATACATCCCAGATCGCTCAAGATTGTACCTATTGAGGAATATATCACCGCCGGAAAGGAAGTTAGATACGATCATATCATTAAGATCATTGATATTATCAACACCCAAGGAAGTAAGAGTATTATTAATATCCTTAACCTCATCGGCCATGAAATTGCCGGCGAAATAGTTCTTTCGCTTGATAAATGACATAACATCATCATACCTAGGTTCCCCATTACTATCCAAATCATATTCTGATGGCATGGACATCCAGTCGCCAAAGAAAGACACGAAGTCGGGGGAGTAGGCCGTACCCCAGACCGATAAGGCCTGCTTCTGGTCGCCCAGCACCTCCATCGCCCTTTGGTATAATCCGGATGGTTGGTCGTTCGGGGCAAGGACATTATCTACCCTACCCTCCTTATTTTTTATAACATAACAAGATCTGCCCATTACTAAATCGTTTTGTCACAAAGATAGAAAATCCCGCCTACTCTCACGAGCGGACGGGATACTAAATAACAACATAATAACAAACCTTATGTTTCTACTGAAAAGTACAAATCATTTTGCCGATCCTCACGGACAGGCAAAAACTCAATCCTAAATTACAAAAAAAATGGAATTTATCGTTTAGCGAAAAATATCTTTATCCGATCTACGACACAATCCACTGAAATCCTTTATGGGTCACATAGACGGTGTTAGCTCCATAAAACTGTCGTATTTTCACCATTTGTGGCTAAAATCTCATAATCAATACCTTGCATAAACTGATCACTGTTTACTAAAGCCCAAAATGTAATCAGTCACATTCCTCTGTCATATATAAAGCGTAGCTATACCTATCCTCTATCATCTCCACCACCTCCTTGATATCAGATAAAGTTAGTTTCTTTATCTCCATATTCCTACTATCCATTCTGACAAAAGAGTTCTTGAACTCCTGCTCGGTTATAGCCTCCAACCTAAATAGATTGTATTTTATAAGTAACTGGCTTACATCAAATATCAGGATATTAAGATCAATATCATCCTTCAACTCATCAAGAAGATCACACATCATAGCTTCGATAGCATCAGTATCAAGTTCCAGCTTCTCGGCCTCCTTCATCAACTTCTTGATAATACCATTGTGCTCGATTATGATGTTAGCATTATCATCATCGGTAGGTAAAAGGATATCCATCGTACATTTTATACCAACCTTATCACTAAGTCTTTTATTGAACTCAGTCATATAATCAAAAGCCTGATCCCTGCTTAAGGCGTATGTATGATCAAGCAACTGCTTTTGTCTGACCTTGACAAAATAGTTACTGGTGTATAACATCATCAAGACCTTTACTCGCTGGATGCGTAGGTCTTGCATGATCTTCCGATGTAAAAAGGCATCTAATTGCATAATATAAAGAGTCCCCACCGGGGCCATCACACACCCGACAGGGACCAGCTTTTAAATATCTTACTCGTCAGGTGATGGGCTGACGCCGCAAAGATAAGTCAAGATATTTTATTTAGCAAGGATTTTCCGCCTCATTTTCTCCGGATACTACGTTACCGTCGGAAACCAAAGACTTGTCCTCGGCCGCCTTCGTAGGCGAGGCAAACTCCGATGGCAGATCCGGCAGGTTAGGGAACGAGACTTCCGTCTCCTCCTTGGATACCTTGTTCTCCTTGATACTCATCCTAAACTTAGGAGCTATGAAAGGATCGTTGTTAAGATCAATGTTGATCGTAACATCATTCATCAAAATATCCTCCTTAGTTCTGGAATCACCTATCCATCCTCTTACGTCAGCGGTCATAGGCATCCTGCTAGCCGCTTCCTTGACAGCTTTAAGCCGGTTCTTGATAACATCCACGTCTCCCGCCAGCGGAATCATATATGCCTTATTATCCAACCCTGATCTGGCTATAGCGTTATTAAGATCCATTATATCATCAATACTTACGCCTCCGCCTAGACCCTCCGTAATCCTATCAGCCATCGATCCGATCATGGATGAGAATGACGATATATCCTGATTTTTCAATCTTACGGGGTACAGGTAATTTCTTCCATTTCCTGTCTTTATAGCTACGACCGGGATACGTGAATCTTTATAGTCACCATACTTGTCCCTGACGATAGCCGTACAGAACGGGAATATATTATACTTAATATCATCCCTCATCGTAACCTCCCCATTCTCTATATATCCTACGCTCTCGATTTTACCAACCGTCTCGTTGGTAAAATCATTCTCGGATACCATCAACGTACCATTATCATCACTTACGCTAAAATTAGGTCTTCCCGGCAAAACACTGGTAACTGTACCTACGAACGGTATATCAATCTCGCCAGCGACAGATCCTACATTATCCCTATACAACTCAAAGGCCATACTCCTTAAATCAGCGTTACTCCCTTTTGAGTCTGGATCATTGGCTTTTAGCACCGAGACAAAATTACCATCACCATCCACGATCTTAATAACCATATTATCAACCAGCTCTCGGTAAGCCGACTTAGTCTCATCAGAATTAGGGTCAACGGCGTTAAGGCTATTGTATTTATCATACAATTCCTTGGTATATGGATCTAACATATCCATCTTAAACCTTACCATATCACCCTTGCGGAGGCTAGCCGTTGCTTCCTGATTCACCGACTCGTTGTTAGATCCAAACGTATCACCCGTATAATAAGGGACAATAGATCCATCCTGCCCCTTGCGATACACCATAAACCAGATGGAGGTCGACAAGGCGGTTTGCCGCCCCAATATGACACCGGTAGCGTTCTCGAAAGCCTGAGCGTCATCCTCGCTAATCATCCATCTTGAGTGGTTATTCGACTCTATAACAGTAAATATGTCGGTTCCGTTGGTGAAATCCATCACCCTTCCATTATCAGTATCAGTGGCATCAGATCTTTTAAGCCCAAGACTGTCCATAAACCTGTCAAGTCTCATTCCGCCAACTTCATAATACATAACCCCACCGATCTCTCTCTTCTGAGCCATCAACACCACCGGATTCTGGGCGGCGTTAACTTCCGTCCTGCCGGTGGATGTCCCGGGTTCGCTCTCTGTGAGGACATCACCCATAGGTATGGATTTATCGTAATCCTTGACAGCTATACTTCCGTTATCATACAACCTCATCCATTCCACGAATTGAAGAAGAGGCCCATCGGAATAATTATTGATAATATCAATAGCCTCATTAAGCTTATCCTGATCAACCTCATTGCCATTGTCAGCCTCATCCATAAGATCGTTATAGGTCTTTATAGCCTCCTTAACCTGATCCTGATCAAGACCATTGATATTCATATCTACAATATCATCAACAGCGTCCTTGATATTATCATAAATATTATCATGGATCTTCAATCTATCTATTATCGATCTAGCCTTATTGATCCTTGAAATAGGATTATCCCCAAACCCGTTAACTAGACTATCGACACGAGGCTTGTTATTATCATATATCTGTCTCTCCCTAGGAGATAAGACATCCTCATTACCGTTCCATATCTTTATAGCTATATTATTGATTCTATCGTCAGAAGGATTTATGATATCCTCATCATCAGGAACCCTCTCGACTATACTACCTTCATCGGTCTTAATCTCGTTCTCCATAGATCTGGCTATCATATGATTATATGTCTTGAACATAAATGCCTCATCCTCTCCTATAAGACCATCTTGGTAAGCCTTGTCTATGGCTTGATCATTAGCGTAAAGGGCGTTTGCTTCAGGATTATCAGTATTCCTGAAATCATACTTGCTATCATCCTCCTCATAAGTCTTACCCCATACGTTCGATAATATCTTCATGAACCCGCGCTCCTGCGCCCGGATGAATCTTCTGTCACGCATACGACGAAGAGACTCGTTTATATTCTTATAAGCCACAAGATTATGACGATACTCACTAAGCAATGCCATAGCCTCCTTATAATTATCAACCCCACGGATAGATACGACGTTCTCAAAATCAGCTATAGTATCATAAGCCGCCATAAGATCAGCGGCACTGATCCTTGAATCATTTCTATTTAAGAACAACTTAGATATATCAGCCTCTGAGTTAATTAACGTAGTTAATTTCCTCTCCGATGCGATCCTATCCTCTGTCAATTTAAGAAGCCTATCATTCTCCTTGACCAACTTAGCCTTATCAGATTCAAGAGCGTCCTTCGACGCGACACTTTGTTGAAGCCTCAAGATATTCTTCTCCATCCTCTGTATATCATCCGTAAGCTTCCTTAATTCTTCAAGATCCCTGCTCGAATCAGGATTAAGACGAGAATATATATCAAGAGCGGGACCTATATCCGTATTGTATATCCTTCTTAACTGATTGGCAATATCGTTCAAATTATCCTTCGCCTCAAGGCCATTATAAGCCATATTGGAGATATAGGCGTTAAAAGACCTGTTCGGGATACCCTCAGTAAGTGAGTCGGCGAATCTGTTGGCCATGGTAAAATTATCCACCTTCTTATTAAACTCGTTGACAAGATCGGCTTTATACTCATTAACCTGCTCATCCGTCATATTCATATCGGACGCTATATCGCTATTAGGTATAGATTCGACTACCGTCCTGAAATTCTCCTTGGTATCATCCAACATCCCCATCTCCGAATCATAACGGAGACGATTGAATACGGCGTCACTAAAATCCTTATTTATGATCCTACCATCACTCTCGTACGATGTGTCTACACCAGATAATTGAGCGTTAAGAGCCATACTGCCACGAATAGCACGGACAGCGGCGGTGGTCAAGGCGCCGGCATTGGCGTTGTAGGCCTCCACCATCCCCTTGTTCCGGGACATGTCTTGGCTCCATTCCTTTATACCCCCAATAGTCTTTCCACCCATAATCGATCCGATAATCATACCGATACCGATCTCCTTCCATCCTTGGCTAGACCCGTACGTCTCCTTGAACCCATTCTTTATAGCCTCCATATAGCCTATATTCTGCCGGATAGCCATAGGATTGTATCTTGATTCTACCCAATCCTTGGCGGACTTACTAGCCACTCCCTGAAGACCTTCCTCATACAGACCCTCTGACACTGGGCGCTTGATGATATTGAACGTATTTCCGGCTACCTTCTGCCATTTCTTTGGTGTTATGGCTCTTAACGTACCGTTATCCATCCTCTCGGCACCTACGCCAAATATATTGCGTTTTATGAACTTATCCACACCAAGATCCATGCCGAACATATCGCCGAACATAGCTATATTGGATAATGACAATATGCCGACGTTGGCGGCAAATACGGCATTAGCGGCATTGGCATTGTCAGCTCTGAACTTCATAAGCTCCTCATATGGGACTTCCCTTCCATAAGCGTTACGGTAAGACTGCCTGAAATTCTCCTCAGCCTCCATCAGCATGCTTCTGGCCTCGACAGACGCCTCCCACGAGGTAGATGTGCCAAGGAAAGCGAGGGTGTCCAGTCCCTTGCCTATCCTCCGTCCCGTACGGGCGGCCCTAAGGTAGACACCGAACGCTTTCTTGGTATCCGAAGCCGCTTTGCCTATCCTAGCCAAAGCCACACCCGCCCTAGCTCCCGTACGAGCTAAGTTCATCAATCCAGCGCCGGAATATACGGCTGACGATAACATGGCTCCAGCGGTAAAAGCAAGACCGGATAAAAAATCGTTAGACCAGAAATTAGCCGTAGTCATGCTTTGAAGGAAATTCATATCCCGCTCCTCACGATTGTAATAATGAGCAAGACCGTAATCCATCTTCTTGTCCTGATCATCCAACCATCTCGTGAAATCGTTATCAAAAACAGCGTTAAAATTACCTCTGGATACACCGGCGTAAATACCATAAAAAGGCTGAATAACACCACCTAATCCATACAAAGCGGCTTTACCTACAAATTTCCCCAAACCTCTCATCCATTTCTCAGTCCTACCTTGACTCCTAGATAAACGTGTGTCGTTATCTACACCGGGGATATAAGACTCGTATTTAGGTATCCAAGTACCGCTACTAAGTCGATACCTTGAATCCTCCAACGATATCTCCGGACCAGTAAGATTAAACCTGCCCTTATAGCTTTGATCAGAAGCCATATATCCTAATGGGGACATATGTTTCATATCATCATAATAATTTGTCTTAACAGTATTCTTGATCCTCTCCGACAATGACGGTATCTGGGACTTTGATCTCTCGGAAGCGGAATACGGATCCAATACCGGAGGCAGGTCACGATCCGGTATATCATAGGGATCCGTACCAATAGCCTTTATATTATCTACGTTTATGGTAGGATATCTGTACTTCTCGGCAAGATCCTTTCCGTTAGAGGTATTATTATAGATTTCCATTGTTTCCATTATTTCCACTATTTCCGTTATTCCTGTTTCTTATCTCCTGATCAATCATATCAGCTATGGGCGAGATGAAGCTCTCGAAATCATCAGTAGTAGATCTTCCCTCGCTCCTCCAATACACCTCATTCTCCTTGCTAAGTATCTGTTGCCATGCCATGACCAAATAATACTGCGGGCAGAAGTCGATCTTCCTTGCTACCTCATCAGCATAGTTAACGCCATCCAGATCAATTGAATACAACGGGGTATTACCCTCTCTAGCCCCTCCTTTGCTATATATATCAACATTTATCCCAGAAGAACCATTATTATACTTATATCCGGAAGCCCTTAACTCGTACATAGAAGCGTTATCGAACAACACGTCAGTAGCGATCATCATCTGATTCTTCCTGATATTACCGTCATTTATATTCGTAAACATATCTATATAAGGCATTACCGTGTCCTTGACCCCGCTAGCGTAAGCGAATGGAGCTACCAACAATGACTTAGCCATCTTCCCATAAGCGTTGTTGCTTGAGCTGGCGAAAGATATGGGTACGACACCGGAATCATAGGTCTCGGACGGGATGCTTACATCCTCTTTGTAGAAAGTAAGTCCATTCGCAGCCAGATCAGCCTCGCTTACCTCAACAACAGATCGACCATCACCTCCATTATTGCCAATGATCTGATAATTACCATCACCTATAGGGGATATGGTAAACGTTATCTTCGTATTGGCATTATCCTCATCCTTGGGGATAAAACCGCCACCACGGGTGAACAGGTCACTAATCTTTATATAATCATACTCGGCTTGGCTTTTAGACGGATAATCGCCGGAGAAGATATACTCACGCTCGGCGTACTCATGACGATATTGTCTCAAGTAATCCTCGCCGGCTCGCTTGGCGTCATCAGCCAACCTTCCCAGATCGCCACGACTCCATTTGTGCCTAAACACATCGTATTGTTCTTTCTGCATTTCGTCATACATGGCCTTAGCTACGGCCACATTCCTTTTATTGCCATCAGACAGCCCATCAGTCAGCACCTTTATCATATTACCGTCATCAGAAACATCCATAGGAATAAGAGATAATAAATTAATATCATCCAATGTCAATGACGTACCCATCAAATCATTTATCCTATTCACCAATACAGCCGCCTCTCCAGAATTGACATCCCCTAAAACAATAGGGTTATGGACACCAGGAGTGGCCGCATGAATAAGATCGGTCATTTTAACACTATTACTAAGAATAGAGCTATATGCCGATAATTTAGCCCAATCATTTAATGTTATGTCATTTATCCCATCTATATCAAAAACCTTATCACCATTGCTGTTGATATCTTCAAGATTAAATGTCCCAAATCCGTAACTAACATCTATGCCTGATCCACCAAAAGATTTAGCCTCTTTCTCGACTATAGCGTCAACGCCATCCAAAACAGCGTTCTCCGCCTTATTGAATCCATCATTGATCTTATTATACTTCCCTCTTTGAGTATTTAACCCAAGAAGCTTCAGGTAACTATCCTGACCATTGTAATCAAGCAACTCGTTCCTTGACCCTCCATTGGCCTTGAAATAAGCCATGATAACCTGATCGTTATCCATATCCTTGACCACGTTACTATTCTCAGGATCAGACGCCCATGCGTCGATCTTCCTTCTAGCGTCATCTGACAGTGACTTAACAAAATTACTCATGCCGGTAGTTACCGCCCTCTCATTGGCTATAAACCCGTTCATGAACTCATCGCTTATATTCACATTTTCAAGATTGGCGCTCTTAGTAACCACGGTAGGACCGGTCGTGTTATCACCCCCATTCTCCGACCTACCCAATTTGCTGGCTCTCATCAACGCTGCTTTCTCCATGGCTAGATTATGCCTTTTTGTCTCATTGAACTTAGCTCTCTCCATCATCTGTTGATTGGCCTTGAAATAATAATCATCAACACCCAACGTCTCGTATGAGTTATTATAAGACCATCTCAGCCCGACGCCACGAAGGAACTGCTGTCGTACCATGAACATGCCGGCTCGCTCCGGGCTGTAGTTGCTACCGATAACGCCCTCGGCCTCCTCCACGAAATCATTTCTCTGCTTGATAATATCCGCCAGCTCCGACTCCAACTTAGCCCTCTTGGCCTTGTCATTGCCAACGCCCTTTAGCTTGGCTCGTATGGATTCTTCCTTGACACTGAAATCATCAATATACCCTTTAAGGAAATCTGAGGTGCTTTGAACATTAAATAAGTCAGGATTCGTTCTAGCCATATATCTTCCCTCTAATTGCATCTGAGCCTTACCGTTCTCAGATATAGAAGCCATGGCTATATCCCTGACCTGAGCGTAACTCATCTCATCTATATACATCTCACGCATCTCGCCCGTCCTATTACCATTGGCATCAATCACCGGTACATTGACTTTCTTCCCCTTGTTAAGGGAGATGAAATTCTTCATCTTCTCATCAATCTCAGCGTGGTAATCCGTATAAGGGGTATAATGTATAGGATTAAGACGTGTCCCTACCTGACCGTCATTCATCCAGGCCACGGCATCCGCAAAAGCCTCAGCCTCGTTTATAGGACTATACATCTTGGGATTGTTCAGCTTCATATCCTCCATCTTCTCGCTAAAAGCCCGGATCTCCCTAGTACCGGCAATAGCATTCAACACACGGGTATCCAGAGCTTCTCCAAGACGAGCCTGTATGCTTCTGGCTATACCGTCGGAAGCCAAATTAGATTTACGATACACGTTATTCACGTCCTGTATCAATCCATTTAACCTGTTCTGAAGATATTCCCTGTCCTGAGGTTTTATAATGTCAGAATTGATAATATAATCAGCATACTCGTTTATAGCCTGCCGATTGGTATCTATCTTCTGCTGCATGTACCCCATCCCCTGCATCATGACATCCATGTTGTAGGGTGATACGTACTTGCCGTAATTCCTTAATATACTATATTGTGAAGCCATCCTTTATCCTTTCTTGCCTTTAGTTACTTCCTGAGCAGGATATAATCTCCTATAACTCAATATATCTCCCTGAGGATCAGCGATCAACTGCCCATTAGGACCGATCTTGACATCCCCGAATATAGACCTTAATGTATTCATGGTCGTAGCCGTATTCCACTTCTGCTGGATCTCGTCATTTACGCTATCGAAATACCTGGCCCAGTTCTCGTCATTTATAGCCAATCCCTGCAATATACGTTGCTGGTAAGCTTGACGTTGGGCTATATTCTTATCGTACGTATTAGCCCATGACTGAGCATTGACATTATCAGCCCAAGTCCTTTGAGCCACGTTCCCTTGTTCTACCTCATTTATATACTTACCTATATTGGAACTTAATATCGCCTGTAGGTTGGATGATAAAGCCCCTCTCTGGGAATCCGGGACATTACCCATCTGATCCAATTGTGATTGGAAAGCACGATTGGCCTCAACCATATACTGATCAGCCGATCTCAACACCGGATCCACGGTAGGAGCGTAATGCCTTTCCAGACCTTCCGTTGTCACGGCTCCCGGGGTCATCCTGAACACCTCAGGAAAGTCAAGACCACCACCTACTATATTCCTGCCTCCATTGCCGCCGTTCGACTTACCGGCATTTGTGTTGGTCTTAGGAAGTGTATTGGGATCAATCAGATCAGGCATATCCAGCTTAACATCAGGATTATCCACATCACCTATATCCATAGGACCGGGAGCCACCTTATGAGGGTCAAGTATAAAATCAAGACCTTCCATTCCTTTCATGGATCTCAATGCCTGCATCTTAAGCATATCCTCGCCAAGTATCTTATTAACGACATCCTTGTTCTTGTCAGAGAATAGTTGGCTAAAATGAGTGATACCAGCATCATTAAGAGCCTTATGCTGTTCCTCTGTAACAACATCTAGACCGATCATAGGGCGAGATGAGGAGTATTGACCAAACTTGTTGTCTCTCATCCTATCATGATATGCGGCTTTCTTATCTTCCGGGTAATTACCTTGGCTATCCTCGCCTCCAAAGGAAACGAGTGTCGTATAATCCCGAAGCGCCTCTGCGTTGGCGATGATCGGGTTCTCCGCCGTGGCCAAGCCCATCCACCCACCAGTAGTGCTGTATATAGCATCCTGAAGAGCCTTGGCGGCAGTAGCCTTCGGAGCGCTCATATAAGCATCATAAGCCAAAGGCATGAACGTCTTATAATATTCCAGTCTCTCATCGGTATTAATACCGCCATAAGAGCCATCCTGACCCTGACGCTGATACCCAAACGTGTTATCCTTATTATTGTACTTGTTCTCTACGGGACGGAAAGTAAGTAGGTAATCGAATAAAGAACTACCACCTTTCTCCATCTTCTGACGAATACCAGCCACTTTCTTAAGCAATTCTTTCTTAGCATCGGCTATATCCTCCTCCGTAAGACCGTATTCTTTCATGGATCTGGATATGATGTTATCTATCTCACCACCCTTAGCGAAATACGTATCCTCATCCTTCTTCATCTTCCGGTCTTCCTGCTCTTTGTATATGACATTAGCGAAGTCCGTAAATCTTCCCTCTAATCCATTAACGGTATCGTTGCTATCATTTATAGCCTTTGACAATACGGAGGCGTTTAAACGCCTTGTATTCTCATCATCTATCTTATCGTTTTTCTTCAGCTTCTCCAGCGCCTTTTTCTGATCATCGTAAGCCGATTTAAGACCGATCTTAGCCTTATACCTGTCCATTAACGTAGCATACGTATCCTTAGGCGTGGCTTTGATCCCATACGTATCTCTGATGTATTTAGCGAAATCCGGCTCTATGGTTGTGTCGTCGGTAATAACCTTCGTTCCCTGCTCCAAGGAAACGGGGGTTCCACCATCGGCGTGCTTCTGCCCCATAGCCTCCATCGGCGCCTCTCCGGGCTGCGTCACGTACTCACCCTTCTCGACCTCTACGTTGGCTTGATCTTCCATCGACTTAGGTAACGGATACAGGTACTCACCGGTAAGGCTTCCGCTATCGAACCTATTATTAGGTCCTAGATAAACACCCCCACCATCCTTGTACTGCATCTGGGATTGCCTTCTTTGTCTGGCCTCACGCTCCTGAGCTAACCTGATATTGGTACGAGTACCTTTCTCTGACGCTATCCCAGAAACCACGTTACGAGCCAACCCCATGATACCACTAATTCCTGAGGCTATGGTGGTTATCGTATTAGCTGTTTTAGCCCCAGTGGATAAATCACCATATCCCTCGCTTCTCATACGCCCTATACCACGACCCATCTGAGTGAATCTAGACCCTATATCATCAGCGCCATAGTAGGGGATGGTGGTAAAATCAAAAACATCCGTCTCGCCTGAACCGGTCTTAGACTTATCAACATCGTTAACAGTTATGTTATTAAGCGTAATACCATTGTCCTGATAATTCTCAGCTATACGTTGCAAACTACCCTTGAAGCTAGCCGGAAACACATTATCCTGATCAAAAGCATTAGCGTATTTAGTCCTCAACTGATCTGGAGTATCCAAAGAATATATCCCTAGCGGATTGACCGGCGCGGGTAATCCTTGGTTGGTATTCACCAAAGGTTCTATACCTAACCCCTGTATACCGTCCATATTACCAAGCATATACGACCCGACTTCCCCGGCCTCTTGATATTTAGGTATCTTCCTCTTGATTACGTATTTGCTCATGTCTAATTAATTTCGTTCTGACACAAAGATAATTTAAAAAAACAGAGACTCATCATTTCACAACGATGAGTCTCTCAGCAAATGCTATTATTATGTACAGAATTAAATTCTTTTTATGAATAATGACCCTATAGCCTTAACTAAATCATAGAAACCGGCAGAACTGAGACCTACAGCCACTCCATATAATAGAGCCTCCCACCATTCACTCCCTATAAGCAATGGAGACACCTTTAGAAACCACGCTAATATACAAACCAGCATACCTATGACTACGGCGGATAGGACTTTAGCCCACTTATGGGTGTCAATATACGGCACAACCTTGGCTAACTGCGTAGCTGACATCGTGACGAAAGCCATGATGCCGGTAAAGGTAGTTAGATCAATGGTGATAGTCCCTTCTGACGGGATTATCTCTTGAGCCATCAACGCCATTGGCGCTAATAACATAACTAATAGGAACAATAACTTCTTCATATCAAAAACGTTTAATGATTTCACAAATATAACACTAAATCAATTAAATATATGAATATATCTATTGAAATATAGATATACGACAATAACCATGGCCTATATGACCTTTCCCTAAATCATATAATCCACCCAAAGGATTAGGCATTTTTTCTAATTCCCCTTTCACATCTGTCCATACGAACCCGTTCCCATCTATCATTTTAGTGTTAGTAAATACATATTTATCATATTTCACGCATCCCGGATGACCGGATATATACGAGGATCCTCCACCACCAGCTTGAATAGCGTTCGACGATATCCCGCCGCTTGGTCCTCCATAAAAGCCTCCTCCTCCACCAGAGGAATACGAACCGCCATCAAAACCACATCCTCCTCCCACTCCTAATAGACCTCTATTCCCATTAGTTAAATTATTGCCGGAGTTAGATCCTCCCGCCACTTGGGATGCAGGCGTTCCCTTGGCATAGCCCCCCAGATACGCCTTCAACCCTCCCGCTGATCCTCCATGCCCAATAAAATAATACTCACATCCTCCACCGCCTCCCCCGGCTACCATAATACGGGTCTTTAAAGAATCTACGTTTAGAGGATCGCTATTGTTGGACAACCTCAAATCTGTAGCTCCGCCTCCGGCTCCCTCATAGATATACCTTCCAGTGCCCTCATTAGTCATTGAATGCCCTGGACCTCCTCCATTATAATTATATTTTACAACATTACTCGTCTGCTTAAGTCCACCATTTCCACAATACACATAAATGGTATCACCACCAACCAACTTGATAAATCCAGCCACATATCCTCCATAGCCAGGATCATTAGATTTGGTAAATCTATCTTCGCTATCATTGTAACCATAATTACCTTGACCACCCCAGCACTCAACATAATAATACGCCGACTTTGGAGCTACAAATGTATGGTAATTATTACTATTATAAGTGTATGTATACAATACATCCAAGCTTTTGGGGCCTGTCATTACACGTCTTCTCATAACATACCTCCCCTTAGATATTTTACTAACAATGCTATAACCATCCTCCTATCATCAGCCATAGCGTCTACCCATCTATTCTCCCATCCTAAACTACTAGGGGGGGGGGGTAAAACAAGTCCCCTTAAATAACACATCAAATAAAAACAACAACTTATTCATAACAAATTATTTATCATTAAAATACTAACTATTATTTCTACTCACACCTTTTATGTTAAGGCTTAACCCCGGTATCATATTAAGAACCAACTGCCTTTTTGCCTGTTCCCTACGCATACGCTCGGCCTCCGCTATCTGCGCCTCCGATTGAGGATCATTCTTAATATTATTGGCGATGTCCTCTATAGCTTTCTTGTTAGCGCCGGATTGAGCTAGCATCTTATATAACAGGTCTTGGCCTTCCTTCTCCCACCAGCTATCCATGGAAGAGCGGGAAGCCAAAGAAGGATCGGCAGGGGCTACCGTCTCAGGTACGGGCTGCTGACCTCCGTCCCCCGTGCCCGAATCCCGCTGTCCGAACTCGTATCTCATTGGCTCGTTCTCCGGAACACCATACCTATTAGCGAACATATCAGCGAACTCAAATCTCTTTTCATTTCTTAAGGTCGATCCAAGAGGCCTACCGTATCCTTGATTCCATGCCACGGTAGCGTCCTTGTAGTTGACGGCGTTATCGAAATCGGATTTAGAATACATATAATAGTTATACTCATTCCCCTGAGCATCCTTGTCAAAGAACTTTCCTTGATTGATGTAGTTCCAACCTAACCCCGGAACCTTGCCTTGATACTCATCCACGAGATAATCCAACTGCTGTGTCAATGTCGGTTTCTTCCCATACCTGCGCTGTAACTCCTTCTTCCTCGGCCCAAGCCATTGTTGGATGCCAAAATCACCGGCGGCTCCTAGGGCATCGGTATCCCCTCCGGACTCGGCGGCGATGTTCGATAGGATGCCGATAGCTTGAGTTTGTGGTATCCCCTTCTTATCGGTCAGATAATCCCATATCTCATCATACACAGCCATCTTATTATCCTCTGATCTATCAGGATCAATTACATATTTACCATCTCCATAAGCCCTACCTGTGCTTACCGACCCGCCCTTATCTTTCTTCTCCTTATCATCATCCATCAACATCTTACCAACTATAGCCGCCGGCAAAATAGCAGGAACGTTTTTAATGGCTTTTTTTATTTTATCCGATGATTCTTTCAATACCTCTCCAGTAGCTCCAAGCATGTTATTAGAATAATCACCAGCATAATTGCTACCTATACCACTCACAAGGTTGTACACATCAATCTCATCCATGCTATCGATATACTTATCAAGGTCATCAACAGATGGAGTCCTTCCATATGTATTATAAAATTTATTCCACAAGCGAAATCTAGCTTGAGTATTAAAAGCTATTTTCTCTGATATCTCATCACTTGATGAGTTTGGTTTAGCCCTATAAGCGTCTTTTAATAATGACTTATCATTTTCGGATAAATAAATCTTATTATAATTATTACTTGAATCATATTTATGTCTAAACTCATGAGATAGGTTAGATAAACTCTCATCACTCCTAGTAACAACCTTATTGTATTTACTAGTATAAAACCCTTTAGCATTACTATTATCCAAAGCGGAGGATACCTCATATCTAAAATCATCAAAATCAGAATCCGATGATACCCTTAGATTGTAAGCTTCTTCCAACCGTTTCCCATTATCATCAAGCATAGAATCTATCTTATCCTTAATATGCTTGTTAGACACATCATTTATATTTTGGAGATCAACACCATTATCAATCATCAAATCCACAGCCGCCTTATAAGAATCAGGAAGATCATTATAATTCCTTGAAATTCTCTCATGGACATCCTTGTTAAAAAAATCCCTAACCAAAGGTTCATCATGAACATATTTATCTACAAGATCATTATCTACAAGAAAATCATACAATTTACGTTTATCTTCTGGCAGAGGAATCTTCTTTACTTTATTAGCGAAAGAAAAAAATTCACCTAATACCGGGAATAGCCCTAAAGCTGATAATGTCATTCCTAAACCATCCCCAGCCTTCGATGACTCCACAAAATCTCTCACATCCATAACATCCCCAATAATAGGGATACCTCCAGCTATAATCTCGGTAATGTCAACTCCATCGTTTATCTTCTTGCCATATTCAGTATTAAGATTTATGCCACTAGATCCAACGGAGGTGTTATCCCTTGAAGCCACATATCCACCCCCTTGTTTCTTATCCATCTTCTCTCCCCATAGCCCATATTTCTCCCTAGGCCATATGCCGTCTATGGCATCCACATAACCAACGGGATGCTCCCCTTCCAGACGCCGGTCCCGTCGCTCGTCCGCTGGGTACAGGGCGTTGGCCAACGGCTGCGTGATATGACCCAACCCCTTATCCTTGGAACTCGACATAGCATCCACCACAGTCCGATATACAGGTCTTAATTTCTCAGGTAAATATAGCCCCGCCTCATCAACCAACTCACCGATCTTCTTATTTATACCCCTGATACTGAAATTATAATTACCCATGCCATTATTCAACGGGGACAACGCACCTCTTATCCCATTCATGCCTTTAACTGCGGCTCCTCCGCTAAGGATATCAAACTCCGGGGACACGTTTCTCAAAGGACTATCATCCATACCCCTGAAATACATAGGACGCTCGCCTCTTACGACACGATCAAGATCCTCCTTATATAAATCCCTTATCCACGATGGGATTTCCTCCGGTTTATTCTTCTTAGACATATATTACGTTTTTCACAAAGATAACCATAATATCACAAGCCTAAAAACACGAAACGGGTACATAATAAATCATGTACCCGTTTATACGCTAATGCATGTGATAAGCAGCCAAGGCTCCTTTAGCTTTCTCCTTAGACTTGTACTTAGCCGGCCATAATTTACCGGTCTTGTTACTGACCACTCGCCAATCACTCCCTACTTTCTTGATACATCCTGATTTCGGGCATTTGCCCTTCTTTTTACTGCTAGTTTTCCCTGCTGCCATAACATCAAATATTTAAAGGTATATAATCACCTCAATAAACTTTCTCATCGTTGCTAAACCAACGTACTATCATCTTGAACCGACTCTCAATGTCATTCACGAACCTAGCCAAGAACCAATCGCCACGAAGACGATCACGCCACCTCCGATGATAATCGACAGCCCTGGGGTCGATCTCCCGGCCAATGTCATTCACATCCTTAACCCATATCGGAAGATTGTTCGTATCGTCTTTGACCTCGTTAAAATAGTCATTTATATTTATCTTCTGATCAACCTCCGTCACCAGTATCTCACGGCTATCATCATTGGTTATAGGATACCTTAACCGCTGGCTCATATCGTTCTTGTCGGCGATAACCATCCGAAGCTCACCGCTGTTGTTGGTATCATTATAAAACCATGCCTTATTAAATCCAGTAGTCCTAAGGATTTGGTAATTAACCTCATCCTGATATCTTCTGGCATCCATCCGATATTGGTAGTTGGTGAGGATCTTATTCACGTACTGCTCACGTACCGGAACCTCTATAACAAACGGATATAGCTTACCATAAAATACTTGATACGATTGGTTGGTCAAACCATGAGACCATAAACCTATCTCCTGACTTTCACTTGAGTAGTTCTTTCCGGACTGGAAATAATGCTGGTGCTCGATATAATAATCAGGGGTGTAGGATAAATATGATTTCCACTCACCCTTCAGGCAGTTATATCCAACGGTGAACGAGACGTCCGTGAAATGGCTGGCGTCCTGCAACTCCACCGCCTGTCCGTTCCTGTAGAACCGGCCGCCACGGAATTGGTACTCGCTCGGATTCCCTACCGGTATATAATCTTTCTTGGTTATTAGAACCCTCTTGAACCGATTATCCCAGCCCATGGATAGCCCTATACCAAAGAACTTGTTATCGATATCATAATAAGACAACTCAGCGTCCGTATCAGCGTTATATATCCGGCTACGGATGATCTTCATCTGAAGATGCTCCTTAAACCAGTTTCTAAGCCCCGGTGTGACCTCCGTAAGATTCCTACCATTAGAATCTACCTTAAACACCTGACCACGCCTTAAATCGACCCAAAAATGCCCAAACTCGCAACTGATCATATCCCGACTCTGGGTCCCGGAATATCCTAACGTCGTATTATTATACTCAATGCCACGAGAGGCGAAAAGCCCACCTGTCCCTAGCTCGCTATTCTCCGGGGATATTCTTTCTGCCAGCACGTCTATAGCGTTATATAGTCCTACCTGATTCTCGAAGCGAGCTAGTATTTGATCCGACTCTATTCCCTTCATGCTTATAAGCTTTCCGAACGAGGTCTTGAACTCATGGTAATCCATAGGCTTGTACGACAGCCAAGGATCGGTCATGCCGTTCTCCGACACGTCGGCGGTGCTCCATATGACGCCGTTGGGTCTTTGGTAAGCGCAGTCCCAAAAATTGCTATCATACGTCTCTGGTAATGACCTGCCACCTAACGTAAATCGATTCTTATACACAGGACTCATCTTAAACACATTACCCCTTGATATAGGGACATTACGCTCCTGAGTCCATGATATATAATCCCCCACCTCCGGATAGAACCCCTCGTAAGGCTCAGGACCGGCTATACGGAAATTGCAATTGATCTCAGACTCCACAAGAAACTGAGGTATGCCATAGAAATATAGGAAGAAACGACCGCTAAGATACATATCTCCGGTCTTGCAAACCATCTCATAAGCGCTCTTCCGGCTAGGGAAAGAGTATAGCGATCCGGTATCCGTATCGGTCTTGTTAAGATAATCCTCCCCAGTATCGTAATTGACGAAATAACGGGGATACCCGATGTTTCGATAATCGTAATAAGGGAATGGTATCATGTCCCCCTGACCAAACTGAGTCAAATAAAACATAGGCATCTTCCTCTTAAGCGAGAATCTTGATATAAATACATCACCTCCAAAAACAGGTTTACGCTTATCCTTATCCATCAACCCGCAACCACCTAACGATACCCACCTGATATCCTCTATCTGCCCGTATTGAGCCGGAGAATATTTCTTTATCCTCATATAGGGGCAGGATACGAAAGATTCACGTGTCATAAAATGAGGCGTCATACCAGCCACCTCATCGTTACGAATATTACACTCATCCTGAATACGGCTGGTATCGTAACTTGAAACCAACTCCGGATATTCAAGCATATACTTATCCATACCAAATGACATGAACAATGAATGCTCACGATCGAGGTTGTTTATGATAATAGGCTTACCGCCTACGGTCTCCCCTTGCGAAGAGATATCTGTTACCGGATATAACCCGCTCTTGATATATTTAGCCGTTGACAATCCACGTAACTCTGACTCCCCTATTTTTTGGTAAAATAAATTATAATGAGCGACAGAAGTATAGTAATAAGCATAGTTCCGTCTAGGTCCCCTATCTATCAATGCCGTTAACCACTGATACCTATACTTGCCTATATCCACCACGGACTGGGCTGTGGCCTTGGCGATACCTGTAGCCAGACGGATAGCCGTCAGCGCTATGCCGACAGGGTTGGCTAAAAAGAACACACCTCCACCGACATATTGCTGTGAAGCCGACTGATATGTATACTCAGCTATAGCGGATATTAAATTAGCCATAGCCTCCACCGTAGCCAATGATGTTGCCATACTGTAAGCCTTACTCCCTAATATCGTCCATTTAGGGTGATCCTCCACCTCCCTGAATATACCGGAGGATTTACCTAATTGATAACCATCAACAAGGCACTCGGTGGGAGCGTCAGGCTTGTTAAAGGCAATATCAGGACTTAAGAATGAATACCAGATATTACCCTTCCTGTTAAACGGATGCGTTATAAATTTCTCACGATTAATATCCTTATAGATATACATATCATCAGACAAATCGTTGTAAGGGTAATTAGGATAAAGGTTAGCCGATCCGTCGGGATCATCGTACTTAAACATATCATAAGCCAGACCGGTTCCGATAACGCTCTTATCCAACGTCCTATCGCCCCTATACAACTCATATCCTATTATAGAATCTCTTCTAGCCTTATCTATAAGACCGTTCTCTACCGCTATATCCAGAAACTCATTAACGATATCGTCATCAAGCATCACCCCCATAGGATAAATATAGGAGTCAACTCCATATTGACCGGTCAGTTGAGACGGATTACCCATAAAAGGAGCGACAGAGTTATCCGGGAACTTGTAATGACGTATAGGTCTCTGACAAAACGTGGTTGACGTATTTGGGTACTCAGCGTTACCCCCATTACCGGTGAAATAAGACTTACCCCCAACTGATTTAGGAGACCCATAGTATTTCATCAAAGAATCTATTATGTCCTTCCTCTTTGATCCTCCCGATGATATCCCGATCTTACTTGAATCATACAACTCAAAATTAGCCGGATACTTATTGGTAGACTCCCAATATCCGAAATCACCGTACTGATATGGTCTGGGAGCGCAGTCAGCGGGTTTATCCCCACATGAGATACATTTCGCCTCATAGGTAACGAATCTCCTTAATTTCAATTCTTTTGTGAAGAAGAATACGTATTTCACCTCCAGTGGCCGAATGCCAAAACAGAACGGGGCAGGGAAGATGGCGGTGCCGGCCGTATAGAATCCGGCAAGCTCCTTCATGTCCTGCCTCATGGCGAAACCGGTGAAGAACACGCATACCGCAGGCTCGATGCAAACATATATCTTATGGAAAGTAGTCTTGTCATCATTCCAGAACAAGTACTTTGGCATCATAAATATCTTATGATCCACGTAATTCACTATAACACCTTTCTTGGCATCATTAGCCAAAGGATTAGGAGCCACGGTACCTTCCTTGTCCGAGAAAAACGTTATACGAACCTTATTGTATGATGACGAGTCGCCGATCGGATAATTATAGTTACCCATCATCTCTATATACATAATACCGTTATCAGGATCGGATAAACCACTTATGTATTTCTCGTAATCCAACTCCACCCATCTGGCGTATGAGGATACATGTGGATAGAACTTGAAATAAGTCAAGTTGCTTCTACCGAACCAATTGGTCTTGGCGTCAATATCATTCTGCATAGACACACGACCTTCCCAGTCAGTAGTTATACCGGTATTAAACTTAGAATTATCACCATCGCCAAAAAGACACATGGCGTTCTCGATACCAAACTGACTCTCATATTGGGGGAAATAAGCCTCCATCGTATCCATTAACTGATCAAGCATCGTCTCCGTATGCTTCTTTCCTTCCCATCCGGGATATTGATACAAATATGTGCACTTACCCAATGACCTACCCCCTTGGAATGTAGGAAGTTGAACATCGTTAATAGTAGGATTCACGTGAGGATCACCTACCGAACACCCATTAGTACATATACCCTCATCATATAACTGCCGGACATTAGACATATCCTGACACAAGACCAGGGCGGAGGAGTCTATATCAGACGGGAATTTATCCTCATCCTGACCATCCAGCCATTCCTGAACCAGATCTATGATATTCTTACCTCCACTGGAATAATTATCGAAATCACACAATACAGAGAACTTCCTTTGTGACTCGGCATTACTTTGTATTAAGGTGGTAGGCTCGGTCTCCGTATAATCACTAGCCAGCTTATACGTAAAATCAATCCTAGAATCCACCAAAGAGTTTTTATCCAATATAGTCCTGGTCTCTATCCTCTCGATATCATCACATCCACTAGGGAAATCGGGAGCCTTTATACCGTCTTGATCCTCTGGCAATGATATAGCAGCGCATAACTCGTCAGTAATACCTACATTAGATTCTATGATATCACACAAGTTCTCTATATTATCAGCGATATAATCAATAGCATCATCTACCGTAACATCTTCCCCCATCGTGTTGATAACGAATTGGGTCTCTCCTACCGTGGCATATTCCTGCTCTACATATCTGAGTTGCTTAACATCTAGCTGATTCTTGCATTCTCCCCCAAAATCATCAAATCCCCAAGACGGGTCGTTTATGATCTTTGCCGTATTCTTAAACTGCCAAAGATAACGGCGGCTGTTCCCGGCGCACTGCGGGTTGTTCTCCAATACCGAAGCCGCTGATAGGTCTTCAGAGTTGCCGTCCTCATCAACGATAACCTCCATCTCCTCCCTTGTGGCCGGACGAGGGATAAGCGGGAATCTAGCTGTCCTGTATCCCGTATTGGTAAAGAATCTTATACCCAACGGATATACCTCGTCACGCATGAAAGAGGCGTATTTAGAGCAAGCCACACCGTCTTTATATAGATTCTCCGTGGCTATCGATGTCTGCCATTTAACGAAATGACCCAAGAAATTAACGACCGGTTGAAGATTCCATTCATTCTCCACGGTCAAGCCGTATTGAAGAAGACGATTCCCGACAGACGTCATGCCTCTGGCTGTCTTATATACCGGTATTTCCTTGGATAACTTCTCCATGGTCGTACGCTCGCTATACTGATCCGTAAGGTAATAGATGGTCCTTTCCGTTATCGGATGTATACCTTCTATGAAATACTCAAGAACCGGGCTTTGCTCACCATTAAACCCAACCGTGTTCTGTATAACGCCTATCTTATAATGAGATACCTGCTTATCTATATTAGACACGGTAAGGCGGATACCCATGTTGGTTGACTTACCCCATAAACCATCGCGGATAACCATATCTTGACGATCGAATAACATGATTGGGTTGGTCAATGAGCAATATCCGGTCTTCTCAATCCCGAACTCATCGCACAACGCCACGCAGAACTGGTAGGTCCCGGCACGCAGGCTTCCCCCGAACTCCACGACCTCAGGCTCCACGCACGGGGCCGTCAGCAACGGGAACACCAGCAGCTTCTCGCAGGCTAGCCTACATCTCTCTATTGGCTTGTCATCCCCACATGTCTTATACCCATGGTAATGATACCAAAAGTCACCATCATCATCCGGATTAAGAGCCTTATCGACCATAACATATCGCTGGGGATTATATCCATCGGTCCAGTATATCACCTTCCCACATTTCTCATCCTTGATCTCTATATCGAAAATCGGGTGATGAATGGAGAAGTTAAGACAAGGGTCATCGGTCCCATCCTCTATCAACACCTCCATCAAATCACATATCTCATCGAAACGACCATCCGACTCCTCAAGTCTCTCGCCAAGGATACGATGAATATCTTTCCCTGATCCTGCTAATTGATCCTCTACGGTCTTGACATAATCCAATGACCTCATGAACGTGATCTTAGAGGTATTGTTATCAGGATTCACGAGAAAGAAATAAGTATTATCACCAGCTATATCATTCTTATACCCAATAACCTTATAGCCATCGAATCGCTTGCATAAAAGGGTGCTAGGCTCGTTCTGAATCTTAATCTGACTCCCATCGTCACCCTCTATGGTAGCGTTCAAGGCGAAACTGTACTCAGACGGGGATAGGTCCTGTGGATGCTTATCCCTGTTCATCCCGGAATCGGGAACCGCTATGTTAGAGTTATTTTGCACGATCTTATCTTTTTCGCAAATATAATAAATCCGCCAGATAATCACTTATGTGGCGGATTCTAACAAACCGTACGTATTATGCAAAACATTCAAATCGCACAAAAATAGAAAATCCTTCTGACTCTCACAAGCCAGAAGGAAAATCTAAACACTTTGCAACGTTTACCTCTAATGAAAATACAAAAACATAATAATTATGGATTTTTTCCCATGTAGCTTGATTGCTTATCGGCGTCCTCTACGGATATGTAGAAGAACCCGTTAGTCACGTATCTCTCATTGACATCCACAAAATCGGTAGATCCTTTGTCTATTCCTCTCTTCGATCCCTCGTCGCACACGGCCACCAGACTATTGAAATCATTGGAATAACCAACGACAACGCCATGTATGTCACGATTCCGAGGATCGAAAACATATCTCATCCTACATCTGTCATAAGCCAATTCCAGAGGACTTTTGTTTATCTTACCATCAAACCCTATACCTGTGGTCAAGGCGATAATACTTCTTGATATATCGCTCATAGTAGTATCTTTTACCGGCACCTTAGGCATAGAAACGCCTTCCATGACAAAATCTAATGCCTTATCTAAAAGCTCGTCGAAATCATCATCCCGAACATAATCCTTGAACACCTCCAATATATACAACCGGACATGGAGTTCGTTATTGACATCATTTAATGCGATCATAATGCTAGTTTTCGGCAAAGCTAGATTATTCCTATACAATAGAAGATCAAATATGTCATAAGTAAAGGACTAAAAAATAAAAAAACTCTCCTATCCTCACGGACAAGAGAGCCGATGTGTTTATATTATGAAGAAAAATCTACTCGCCAATCCTTACAATGCAGTCACGAGACTCCTTGTTGTAGATCATCGTGCCTACCTTAGAATACAAGGTCTTTATATTTTGCCAATTATCCTCACCATGGGCAGATACGTTGGTAGGGGCATCACCGGTATAAACCTCCTCGCCTCCGATATTGACAAAATCATATCCACGTTTCTCCATAGAACCGCCCTTATATGCCGTGAATTTGATAGTAATATTACCTTTCTCACGACCACCATACCAGTTACCGTATATACTGCATCTGATCTCAAGAGGTAATTTATCATAATTATCACCATCCAACAACGGTCCCATCTGGATCAAAGCTGCCTCATTACCCGATTCCATGTTATCACCACCATGGATGAGATAATCACCTACCCGTTCCTGCGTGGTCTGGTACTGTTTACTCCAACCAACCAGCTTGCCGTCAACATCCGGGAGGCCGGTGTTATCGAAACCGGTAGCCGTGTCAAAGTCAATGCCGTCCTCGTCAGCCCAGATATACCTAAGCACTAGGTAGTCGAACTCCGGGATAATAACCACCGGGACCGACTCCTGCCTGCACACGAACGTCTTCTCCTCCTTGGTGCCTTCTTTTATAACCTTGTACGTAGCCTGACGTATCTCTCCAGTCTCATTGATATCAGCGGTAACCCTAACCTCAGCAGGACCGGTACCACTTGTCTTATCTAAATGTATCCAATCAGCCATATCATCGTATTTTGTTAAACCAGTTTAATATACTTATCAAAAGCGTTGGGCCACATACGCTCATAAGACAGCATCCTCCTCCTATTATCCTCAGCCAGCTCCCGGTAATCATTCAAGGTAATCATCGACATCTTAAGCTCTTTCATGGCCCTAGCGAACTTACCCGGCTCCTGCTGAGCGTATAGTTTATAAGCATCACCAGCCCCTTGTATCAAACCGTTAACGGCGGCGTTCTCGAAGATCTTCATCTTGATATACGTCTCGACATAATCCTCAAGATAACCTAACGCCGTTTCAGGTATATACGGGAGACCGTCATCATCCTTGGGTGTAGCACGATATATGATGTAAATAAATCCATCAAACCCAGTATACATAGTATTGCCAGATATAGTTATATCATAATTATCCCAAGCATATTTATCCCGATACTTGTCGGAGGCGCAATCACGTCTCAACCCACGACCTATAGACAGCCTTACGGGGTGATGGTAATGGAAGCGAACCTCGTGAGACCCGATATATAGCTTCTCCGTGATCGTCTTCTCAAACTCCTCCTTACAGCACTCCGTGCAGGAGTTCCAACGGAAGCCGCGCTCGGTGCGCTCGACCCAGCCGATCTCGTGTTGGAGGTCAGCCTTAGCCTTATCGCCCCCCGGAATCTCACAGACAAGAGGCTCACACCTATAGGCGTCAAGCATGTCGAAGAAATCGGAAGGTAATACCGCCTGTTTGTTGCTGGTCTTGACAATCGCCTCGGACATGACGGCTATAACACCCCCAAACCTTTTTAAAGCGATCTCAGCCCACCTATAAACAGATGAGGTATCTATAGCCCCGCTATCATCGTATTTATGTAAATCGGCCTTGATCTCGGCCAATAAGCCCTTTATCGTCATATTTAAGTCTTTTGCACAAAGATATGTATTTGAATCCGTGATACAAAAAAAATCCAGTCTACCCTCACGGGCTAACTGGATCACAAAAACTTCTACAGTTTGTAAACCCATTTAACTCCAAATACCTTACTCTCCGATTCAACCTCCCGGTACAAGAACTTATATCTCCTACCTGATTCCATAGCCAACCTACACTCCCTGTTCAACGCCGGAGAAATATAGAGATGGAAATACTTGTTCCGAGGCATAAAATCAATACACGTATGGACATAAGAATATCCACCCGTTCCACGTCTGTTAATAGTACCGGTAAGCTTATTTAGATATATCTTACGATTAGGATTTATCTTATGGCACAGATAACCGATGTTGTTTATATAAACCCCACCCTCATTCTCCAGATACTTATCACGTATAACCTTCCATATCAAGGACTGACATTCGAGAATATCATTCTTGTCCACGATCGTATGCTTCCTCCTCTTACCGTTCTTAGACATTATTGACCTATAGAACCGGAGAAAATACTGATTTAATATCTTAAACGATTTTATATCCATACCGCAAATATAATCAATCAATCCTAATACAAGAAATAATATACATGATTAGGTATATAATTACCTATGAAACAAGAGCAATCACCATACCATCCGGATCTGGATCATTCAGTGGTTCTACTACGACCAATTACGGGATATCATCTGGGGCTTACGCTTATTTTGACAGCGGAGATGGATCTGGATCATGTTGATAATAAAAAAGGAGAGACTTGTTAGACTCTCCTTTTTATCTTATATAAATCTAAGATCCTTTTTCTTTGTATGATTCAATATCCTACTAATATGTCTGGTGCTTAATCCAGTCCTTTCCCTTATTTTATCATAGATATAGTTCTTGGATACGTAAGCTGATATATCCCCAAGATCCTTTATGATCTTGTCATACATATCGTGCACCTCATTATATCTTATGATAGAGCTGTCTCTCATCCCTCTTTCGCCTATACCGTCAACTATGGCGTCATTGAAACCGAAGAAATTGATTATTGATCTTATTAGATTCATGTTTACTGAATTTTTTGTGTTTTCTTATTAATATCCATATCCGGGTTCTCATCCGTAGGGATCTGCAATTTGGTTATAGTTTCCCTTAATGTTTCGGAAACCACATATTCAAGAAGCTTGTCTGGGCATATAAAATCATAATCCCATTGAGATGTACATGGCTTATCTTTTTCAGCTCCACACCCGGATAACTCTAAAGCCGCTTTTCTATCCAAGGTAATAAGATCCACGTTTATAGCCTCTATGTTAATATCTGGTATATAGATATAACCATCATTTACATAGTAATAATATTGATCTATATTCCCATATTTACGTTCCTTGTTGTTAGCGTATTTTCTTAACGATATGGAGGTAAATATAATATCATCCATGATATTTGATACTTTGATGATAGCCGGACCTATACGGGTATATATCATATCGGGCAATCTTTTCTTGGATCTCATAAGTATCCTGCATAGTTTAAACTCATCAAAACAACAATCAATTTTCCGAACCCTCTCCATCTCCATGCAATTGATATGAGTATACAGTGATTCCTCGCCGAACAAGGTTCCATCAGCATACTTCTGGGCTATATATGATCTTGCCTTTTGTCTTCCTATGGATAATATCCATCTCCTACTGACATGAGCGTCCTTATTGATGGAGTTCATATCATTTATGATTCTAGATACAAATTCTGAATTTTTCATATGCTAAATACTGAGGAGGGGATATACCCCTCCGGTTGTTACTTCTTTTTCTTAACCTTGCCTCCACATTTCAATTGAGGTTTCTTTTTCTCGGAGACCTTGCCTCCATTATCCATTTTCTTTTTCTTATTGCAAGCCATAACTTAATGTATTAATATTAACGATACAATATTAATGATTTTAATTAATAGATAAACAATACGCATTGAATAAGCTAAATTCACATCAAGTCAGACGGTATCTCTTACGCTAATGGCTTGGCGCAGGCCGATAGATGCGATTGTCCACAAAATTGGAGTGCCAACGTGGTAGACTACAGTGAAAGCGGAAGTTGTATTAACTTTACTGTGGAATACAGTAATCCGTGTAGTTCCAGCAAAACCATAACAGTGACAGGAGGAGCGGAAGCGAATACCTCCACGGGTATGGAGATGACCACTAGTACTACGGTTACGATAGGTACTGGTAGTGGATCTACTAGTGGTAGAATGTGTTTTCAAGCGGCCATAAGACCAGGAACGGCGCATGCGGCTTGTACCACAGGTGGACAATGCTGATAATGTATATACAATAAAAAGGAGAGGTTAGTTAGCCTCTCCTTTTTATTATATATCAGACTCTTAACATTGACCACCAGCTCTTCCACTTATATTGATAGAATTACATGGATATCCACGATCAAAAGATATCGTGGCCTTTTTAGTGCCTGATCCAGTAGGTATAGTTACTGTCGTACTCCCGATAGTAGTTCCTGAGCTTGAGGCTGTTACCGTCAAACTCTTCTGCGTAGTACATTCATTACTATACGTAATCTCGACCTCTACTCTTAGCGCTGAAGTGCCCGAAGGAGCGCCATTGCAAGGATCACCATCGGCATAAGCGTTGGCTGACCAATTCTTCGTTGGCTCCACGCAATCGCATCTATCGGCCTGCGCCAAGCCATTAGCGTAAGAGATACCGTCTGACTGTAGGTTATTGTCGGCTATCCTATTTGCCTCGTCCTTGGTACAAGCCTCATATTTACCAGCGATTTGCTTATAACTGATAGTCTTAGGAGTACAGTTGCTAGGACAGTTCGTGGCCTTGACATTTCCCCATCGGTCATCATTGCCAACCTTAGAAGGGCATGTCTTAGCATTAACAAGAATCTGAAGAGCCTCCTTAGCGCTAGAATAAGCATCATAAGCGGCGCTAGACGCATCTTTAGCCGTGCTCCTGCAATATTCTCCGGCAGAAACAACCTTCATAGGGCTACTAGGAGCGCATACATCACCACATTCGCCCGAACATCCCTTACATACCTCATTGGTATAGATAGTGTAGTCATATGGATTACAACAATGCTCACCGCCATTCTGCCAATATCCCGTAGGATCACACTCGCTAGAATAATGCTCCTCGCTATTACCATTATTACACCTGCTATTATCCATACGGTATGTATTATCACATCCGCATCCACAAGATCTTGAATCGGACTCAACCAACTCATCTTGATCTAAGGCTGAAGAACAAGGATTGGTCTGATTCCTACTCCTACGATAATCGCATCCACTACAATAATAATTCCAATCATCATAAGATGGGGTATCATCGTCATCTGCGCAATCACCATTCTTGTTAGCGTAAGCCTGAGCGGCGGTCTTAGTCGCCGTATCATTCTTGAAAGCGTTTTGAACCTTGCTGTCGGCATCCGCCTGAGATACGGTAGATGTCAACGCTGACAATCCTAAGGCACTATAAGGAACGGATAGAGCGACACCATGTTTACATGTACCACAATTATCCTTATAGAACGTAGCGCTTCCAGTACCGGTCCACACACAAGTGCCATGCTGGTTAGCGTAATCCTGTCCTCTCTGGTCTAGGATCTGCTCTGCCTTGCTCCTGGCATCAGCCAAAGAAACCTTGCTGGTGATAGGCGTACCGCCGTTGGCTTGCGTAGAGGTCACCGTTATTCTCTGACCAACCCCGCTTCCGGCGCAATTGTTCTTATAGAAGTCACGGCTTGCCACGTAAGTCCAAGTACATCCACCGTTCTTATTGGCGTAGTTCTGTCCATCGGCTCCACGAACAGCATTCTCGGCCTTCTTATTAGCGTCAGCCAAAGATATGTTGGAGGTATACGGATGTCCCGGCAGCCTGTCGCTACTTACGGATACCATGTCGCCTACGCCGCCATCAGCGCAATTGTTCTTCTGAACCTGACCGGTATAGCTTCCTGTCCAAGTACAAGTGCCCTTCGAGTTGGCCACGGCCTGACCCTGAGAGTTCACGGCGGCCAATGCCTTGGCGTTAGCGTCAGCTTGGGATACACATGACTTAAACTTACCATCAGAGCTAGGACTTGGATCCGTAACATCATTCTGAGTTACGGTAACAGAGCTTCCAACTCCACCATCCGCACATTGACGGGTAAAGGCCTTGGATGCCGTACCAAACCAGAAACATGTATTATTACCACCAGCTATATACCGCTCTTGATTATCAGGATCAGTATAACAGGTATTGGTGTTACGTTGATGTAACTGAGAGATACAGTCCTTACATACAGTCTCTATAGTCTCCCATACCGGTTGCTCGGTCTTCGTATGGCACGTATCATCGTAGTTCTTGTTGACGAACGCCTGACCCATTCTGTCGATATAGGCCTTAGCCAAAGCGTCTGCCTCTTCCTGAGAACGGGTAGAGGTGAAGAACTGACCCATAAGATCCGGGGTTACGGTAATAGGATCAGCGTACTGACAAGTAGGACATTTAGGAGTGAACTCCTTGCTATAATTACCTACATATATCTTCAGCTCATCACAAGTACCACGATCATTGGCTATAGCCTGACCTTGCGCCTTGACAGCGGCCTTGGCAAGCTCATCGGCGGCGAACTGGCTCTCATAAGAATAGAACGGACCACCAGTGACATCAGCCTCCGTAACGTTAACAGATGAAGGTATCAATCCGGATGGACAATTATTCTTCTCGAACACCTCACTATAATGACCGGTGTACTTAGGAGCCTCATGGCAAGTACCACGCTCATCGGCAACCCTCTGTCCTTGATTCATGACAGCGGCCATAGCCACCAAGTTAGCCTCATCCTGTGATACACAAGACTGGAACGGATGACCTTCCACCATATCTTGTGTCACGGTGAACGGATTTCCTACCTGATTAGCGCCACAATTGCTCTTCGTGAACTCGAAGCTAGCCCTACCGGTATACATAGTAGCGTCAGAACAAGTACCCCTGGTGTTAGCCAAAGCCTGTCCTTGAGCCTGTACGGCGGTCATGGCCATAGCGTCAGCGGCGGTCTGGGAGTCGTTAGACTGGAATGGGTGTCCTTCTACCATATCTTGGGAGATCGTCACCTTAGATCCGATCTTACACTCACCACAGTTGTTTCTCGTGAACTCCAAGGAAGCACGGCCGGTGTACGTACAAAGGGCGTGGATATTGGCAAGGGCCTGTCCTTGGGCGTCAACGGCGGCCTTGGCCTTGTTATTGGCATCCTCCTGAGATACGGTAGACGTGAACGGATAACCGTCAACCATCCTATCATTTACCGTATAAGTACCACCAGTGCCAGTACCACAATTGTTACGGGTAAACGTACGTGTATAAGTACCGGTATATACAGGCACCTTCTCGCACTTACCTTTCACGTTAGCCACATCCTGACCTTGAGCCTCGACGGCGGCCTTAGCCTTATTGTTGGCGTCTTCCTGAGATACGGTAGACCTGAAATCCCCTGTCACCATAGTCTCATCCACGACAACCTTAGTACCGTATTGAGTCTCATCACAGTTATTACGAGTGAACTCCTTATTATACCTACCGTAGTAGATCGTCTTCTCCTTACACTCACCTTCTAGGTTGGCTTGTTGCTGGGCGTTAGCCTCAAGATCGGCCTTAGCCTTATTATCAGCATCCTCCTGAGAGATAATAGAGAAGTACTTACCGGCCGCAACGACATAAGTATAAGGTTGACCAGTATGGAACTCGTCGCAATTATTTCTCGTAACTGTCTTCTCCATCCTTACGTTATAGTAGACGTTAGTCTGACAGTCGCCACGCTCGTTGGTGATAGCCTGACCTTGCGCCTCGACAGCGTCCTGCGCCAGCTTGTTGGCGGCATCCTGCGATACCGTAGAAGTGAACGGATATCCAGAACACATCTTCTCGTCCACAGTGAAGTCAACAGGAGTAGAACCCTCAGGGCAATTGGTTCTCTGGAATACCTTGGAATACGATCCGGTAAATACCGGTATCTTCTCACAGTTACCCTTGATATTCGCTATATCCTGACCTTGAGCCTCGACAGCAGCCCTTGCTAGGCTATTAGCGTCTTCCTGAGACACGATGGATCTGAAGTCCCCTGTAACCATCGTCTCATCGACAACCACATCAGTACCGTATTGGGTGGAATCACAATTGTTACGGGTAAAGATCTTGCTAAACTTACCATAATAGATATTCTCCTTAGGCTTACACTCACCCTCCAAATTGGCTTGTTGTTGACCGTTCTTCTCAATATCCTCAAGAGCCTTCCTATCGGCGTCCTCCTGAGAGATGGAAGATACGTACTTGCCCTCAGGAATGATATAAACATATTCCTGACCGTCACTGAACTTATCGCAATTATTACGTATAAACGTCTTCCTCTGCTCCTCGTTATACCAGATATCGGTTATACACTCACCATGCTCGTTGGCGTATTTCTGACCGTTCAGGGCTATATCCTCCATAGCCTTGGCGTCTGCGTCCTCCTGCGAGATAAACGACTTGTAAGTCCTTTCCTCGACCGTATACAACACCACCGATCCATGCTGGTTGGCCAGACAGTCGTCCTTGGTGAACGGCTGAACCATCTTGATATTATAATAAACGGGCTTGGCGTCCTGAGCTATCATATACTCCTTGACAATATTACCGTCCTTTGACGTTATACGGAACTTAGCCGTACAGATCTGACCGGTATAATTAGCCTTGTATACGATATTAAGCTTATTATCGCCTACCCCATGGCTCTTGTCGTTAATGGCAAAGCAATTACCCTCAACGCAATTCTTATCTATTTCCCTTGCCACGTTATTAAAATTATTCATCTTATTAATTAGATTAATATTTATATCACAAAATGTTTACTCTAACCGGGTTAAACGCAAACCCACTATCGATTATCCTACTGACGTAAGAATCACCGAATACTTTTCTTCCAATTCCAATAGCTCCATTGATATCAGCGTTAATAAGCTTTCCGATAGAGCTTTGGAATAATCCACGTTTCTTTCTTTTGCCAAGATAAACATCATGCTTACCTAACTTTTCAAAAGCCAGATGATCTACTTTAGAAGTATAGGACTCCTCGTGAACTTGAAGGATGATTCCAACCAATTTACATTTATAAGAAATCTTGTCAATGAGTTTAGAGAACGGGATCTCAACGAACTTCTGGTTTATTCTCTTTCCTAGATTTATCCCATTCTTCCATCCTTTGTTTAATCCTATCACAAGACTTCCGATATTGTTATCAATACAATAGTTAACAATATATCTACTAACCTTGTGAATCTTGTCATCAATCCAAAAATTCCTGTAATTGTTTAACTGTCTTAATCTCTTTGAAGTTCCCTTATCGCCAATATATGACATCAATCTAGCTCCCTTCTTATTATACCACCGATTGAAGGATTTTATAATCTTTCCGTTTACAATGAAAGGATTGATACCTACATTGCTTATACATGTACATAAATTATTCAATCCCAAATCAATCGAAAGAACATTATCCTTATCAAGATTAATATCCTGTTCCTTCTTCTCATAAATAACCTCAACCACATAGCATGTAGCTTGAGGGACTATCCTAACCTGACATAATTTGCTATCTCCTATTTTTGTTTTGATTGGTGGAATTACACTCTTGATAAAATGAATACATCCATCATCCTTAAGCCTGCAAGAAGAAGTCGTAAAGACTACCATATTCTGCTTCTTGCCTCGTTTGTACTTCGGCAATTTAGGTTTGGACTTAAACTTTGAAGGATTATTTTCATATTCCTTCTTTGATCTGATCCAAGACCTTATCGACGAGAAGACTTGGGCTATGACTTGCTGGGACACAGCAGCAGGTAAATTTCTGAAATCAATCTGATTCTCCTTACAAAGTTTGGTTGAGAACTCATATTCCTTTAGATCGTTACCATCGAATATCCCTTGCCTGACGTTGAAAAGAACATAATTGTACAACAACCCGGATTTGAGGCAGATATCCTCAAACCGGTTGTCTTTTACTATATGTCTCTCAACTAATTTCATTTTAATATCTTATACTATAAATATAAACATTGTGTATGAAATAAACAATTTATTCAATCATATCAATTCTCCTCTATTCTCCATGAAACATCATCTCCGGCCTCTACCCTCACGATTTGGGTATCACCATCCTTATTAAGCGTCAACCTTTGCGGATCCACGTTGAAGGGTGGTTCCGGTTCCGGCTCACTACCATCACCGCAAGTGCAACATACCAGCTCGATATCATACTCGGTATTGGACTTGATATCGATAACAACCTGACCGTTCTCACTAGTTACGTTATCAAAGTCATGATCAAGTATGATATAAGGTATATCATTAGGCTGTTGATTGATATTAACAACCTTACCGTTCAAGACAAACATCTCATGATGTTGTTCGTTATCCATATTCTTAGGCATAGCTATGACAAAGCTAGCCTCATACAAATCAGTGGCTCCGGGATCCTCAGGATCGGCATACACTATATATCTGCTATCCTCTTCCGGGACTTTCATGGATAAACCGTTCACGTTCATGGATACTATATAGGACTTGCTCACCGAGCCACCAAGGGTAAGGCAGGAAGCCTTGACCGAGGCGGAGTTGAGCTTGGCGTTGATGGTCGCCGTCCCGCCCTCCATGTCGAACATGACACTGGTAGGATCCACGCTTACCCGCTCTATACCCTTCTGGGTTATAGTAGCGAGCTTCGTAACCTTGCCTTTCTCGACCGCCACGTAAGTCTCCCTAGGCAACCTACCCATCCATCCCGGTTCTACCTTGATCGCCACCTTGTCGGGGCCGGTACCGGAAATCTTGTCGTAGGACACCCATGAGGAGCCTTGCTCGATCTTAGCAAGAATATCTTTTAAATTATTCATATCATTCCGCTTGAGTTATAGTCCATTTATCACTCTTACCTACGATAATCTCCAGAATCTGCTCGCCACCCTCAGGAGGATACTCGAAGTTAGTAGGCTTAATCTCAAACACGCTGGCGCCACCACAACCAAGATCGCAGATCATGTCCGGCAACCATCCCTCCTCGAAAAACCGTTCTATAAGTTCCCTGACAGCCTCTGAAAAAGAGTCAAGCTCTAACCTGTCTACGGGAAGAGATCCCTTCTTGAGGGTCTCACCACATACCCAGCCATCGCACTCGGAAGCCAAGACCGTATCGTACACTCTTTTAGCCATAACATGAGGTATTTAAAATATTACTATTCAATGTAGTATATACGATATTAACATCAGTGAACTCATCACCCATGCAATATTTCTTCTTAAACTTAACGGACCTGCCAGAAACGACATATCCGTCATTAGGGACGATAGTACCACAATAGGTAACGCTGAGCACGTTCAACGGCTCGTATCTTAATCTGACAGCTTGAACGCCCTTGAACGAGTCACGCTGGATGGACGCCGTGGCGCCAGATACGGCAACCAGCTTCCTTACCAGAGACTCGATTACGCTATTCATGCTATCACCGTTCCTGATATCCGCCTCAGGGAACGACTGACCGTCATATATGATCTGGGAACTATAGATACTGCACTCGTCCCCCGGTCTGTATTCCGGCTTACATGGATTACAATTATTTCTCATATCAAATCAATTTATTGATCATTCTTCTTAATTCAAGTATCTCGGCATCCCTATCCCGTATAGCCTTTATCATAGCGTTAAGGGTATCGGACATATCACAATTAGGGGACAATCCCAATGATTCCACACGTACCTTATCACCGGGGTAAATACAATCGGTACTCATGTACGTAGAGCACGGTACTTTCGTGTCGTCTACAGTAGGTCTGTATTGTTTTTTGTTGCAACCGTTCATCACCAAACCTCCTCTTCAGTTCCGCTATCCCCGCCGCTACCACCGGCGTTGACAAGCTCGTTTATAATCCTCTTCAAATCCAGAACCTCACGATGGTATAAATCTATCTGCTTATCCCTAGACGCTATAATACGCCTCAATGAGTCTATAACGACAGAGATATCAGCACCTTTCTCTATGCCATCCGCTACCAACTCATCGCCTGAGTACAAGACGCATTTATCATACAAGGTTATAGGACATCCATAACCAACACAAGGTTCGTCCTGACAATCCCGATCGCAAGGATCACAAGGATCATCATAACATTTGTTAAGAAACTTATCTATCTTAACGCCATGACAACACTCTTCGGGACGTTCCCGTGAATGATCATGACAACAACCACCTGAATTACGCATATGAATAATATTAATGTTTTTAGCAAAGATACTTATTTGGTTTGATTATAGGACAACAAGACGTATGAAACAATAAGAGGTAGAGACCATAAGCCCCTACCTCCAAAACACTAATCTAACATTATGGAAAACACAAACGCATTCTTACCAATAACACTGATCCTCTTGATCGATATTCTCGATCCATTTCTCGCACTCAAGATTAAGATCAGCGTACTCCTGTCCCTCTACCATCAAGACCTCACGAGCCTTGGCGTTGGCATCCTCAACCGATATCCATGACCTAAACCTGTTGGCTTTGATAGAGTAATATACTTTACCGGACTTATATCCGAAAGGACATACCTTCTCAAACCAATCGCCGATTACGGTATTATAATATACAGGAGCGCAAGTGCCCTCGGCGTTAGCCTTCTCCTGACCTTCTTTCATGAACTTTCTATAGGCTAACGTATCGGCGTCTATTTGGGAGATATCGGATATGACGGCTCCGGCTGGTAATTCATATACAATACCTTCCTTGCCTGATGTGCCAGCCTCGCAATCGTTCTTGTAAAACAAGCCACGAAGAGGCTGTGAGGCCCAGTCCTCGCAGCAAGCCCCGACGGAGTTGGCCTCTCCCTGCCCGATCCGTCCAAGTTCCACCCTAGCCTTATCATTGGCATCTTTCTTGGATACGTAAGAGACAAACCTGCCTTCCTCTATACATACCTGCTCCTTGGATCCCTTACCGCTTACGCAATTGTTCTTGATAAACTCATCGCATACCTGATCATTATACCATACAGCCGGTATTATGTCGGCATATGTATTGGCGTAGTCCTGACCGTTGGCTTTGATATCATCCTCAGCCTTGCCGTCAGCCTCCTCCTGCGTATCGCCAAAATAGACGTTGGCCGGAATCCGGTAGTCAACAGAGCCGCCCACATACCCGGCAGGCGGGTTATTTCTGGTGAACGTCCGAACTATTTCTTTATTACCGTATACCATTGTGATTCACTTTGTCACAAAGATACAATTTAAAATCAAATTACAAAGGAAGAGCCTTTTTGCTTCTCAAAACCTTATACAGATAATCCCTTAACTGCTCCTCGGTAGTTATATACCCAAATTCAATCATCTTAGCTATATCAATCTCTAGCTCCATCAACTCTTTAGCCTTGACCTCCTCGCCAACAGAGTTTCTTATCATAGCCTCATGAAGACCGTAAACTATTATATTCAAAGATCTAGCTAAATCCTGTATTTTATCTTTAAACCTTGACGAGTCCACTATTTTAGATAAAGCGGAAGACATTCTCCTATAAGCATCACCAGCCTTATCTCTGTAATCTATAAGTTGATCATGTACAAACTTCAAAACCTGAACCTCAAATCTAGGATTTATCCACATGGCGAATTTTATAAATAGCAAAGGATGCATCCATATCTTATCAGGTGTCTTGCCATGTTTTGTAACTCTACCTTTTACTTTTACAAATAACTGATTATCACCATTGTCCATTTTTGGACTATGGCTTTCATCATCCTTTAGAGCTTCTAAAAATTCTATGGTTTTAGGACTATCTATAAACACAGAAAACTTTCTTCTTATATTATCGGGATTATCATTCCATTGCTTAAGTAAACTATTGGCATCAAAATAACCATCACTAGTTCTTTGAAAAACGTTAAAATCGCCCATCTTTCTTGTTAAAACATTTACTGTCTTCATTTTTTAGTCTAATTTTGAGATTAATAATTAATTACTTTATGTCCGCTCCCTCGTGAGAGTCGGCGGACATACAAAAATAGCCAATCGGGATGATAAACACAAACCGATTGGCTATTTTTAATATCCTAAAATCAGGACATTAATTACCCATTGCAGATCTTATCCTCAATAGCGTAAAGGATTTTCGCTACGGTCTTATCGCCACTTACCTTCACGCAAGACTCACCAAGATCCCTGACATCTATAGCCTCCCTAATACGGGTAAGCTCGTCATATATCTCCTCTATCACGTCAGAGATCATAACGCACTCATCAGAGTCCTTATGCTTTGACCACTCTGGTAGATCACCCTCATAAGGTACGCAAGTGGACGGAGTTATATGTGAACAATTATACTTTCTCATGCCAGCAACTTATTAACACGTTCCTTTAACGATCTTACCTCATCCGGACATAACCCGCAATCATTATCACATAATGACCTTTGCAGACGAATTATCTTACCCCAATAGGATATATCGGGCTTATTCCCGATCCTGTACCTATGATATCTCATGTATCTACCCCATTGACAAGACAGCCATTCGTCTACGACCTTACATAGATCTATTCTATCAAGGTTTGATATGCTCTGCGCGCCCATTCAGAATCTCCTTTCTCATTTCCTGTACCTCCTCGTCAGGCGGGCATCCATACGGCAGGTTCTTGATCCATTCACGGATCTTTTTCTGCATATTAAGATAAGATACGCCAACGCCATCACCCTTGGTACGAACTTGCTTATATATACTAACCACGTCACGTTCCATGGTCTGCAACGGATCTTGCATAACCATACAACCAGCGGTGCTTCTAGAAGCGTACTCCATATCGCTAACAGCGGTAGAAGAAGAATGATTCATCATACTTCTCTCAATCCTTTCTCTCTCGGCCCTTAACGCCTTTTCCTTACAAGTATTACAACCCACGACTAAATATTTTTATGTTTAACAATCCACGCAATTGGTAGTCATCTCAAGAAGCTCTCCGACACGATCAATAATCTCATGGGCGGCCCTTATGTTATCCAACCTGACATTCGCCTCGGCTACGACCATAAGTGTCTCCATCTCCTGTATCTTGTCTATAAGACCCTTATCCTTGTCCTCGCATAAGACATCAGTCTTGATCCATAGCCGGTCGAGACGTCTGCGTATAAGATCCGTCTTAAGATACTTGCGACTGAAATTGTAAGTGGAAGGGCTACCTATGATCTTAATATCATATATACCGTCTGGAAGATCAAGATACTTGACATTACAATCATCGTAATTAAAACAATTGAGACCTAGTGTTAGGCTGGTAAAGGTATTGACCTGATTCTTGCCAAGAAACAACGTAACGGGGTCGGACATGCCCGGCGTAGTGATCTCGATGATCGCCTTCCTGTCCTCCAGCAGCCCCCACTCGGACTCATCCAGTACCTGCAATACCTTTGGATCACGTGTCTCTAGCACCTGAAATGACAGCCGAATATCATTCATATTAACCTTCTTATCGTACCGGCACAAGCTATCATCATAACGGGCTTGCATATCAAGATCCGGTACATCGGTATAATATGTCTTGACCTCATGCCCGTTGATAAATACCGATGTTATCTGGCAAACATGAGACCTAGCGACATCAAAAAACACCATCCTTACATTACCCTCATAATCAACGCCCGATGTCGGGTATGTCAATATCTGGGTATTATACTCACCATCGTTACGTCTAGCCACGACAGTAATAACGATAGGTTTCTCTATATCATAATCATCCATGATAATCCTTGCGGCGAACTTATCATGAATTATCTTCGGTATGACATTTATCTGGTTCATTTGTATTTCTTTTTCACAAAGATAACTATAAAGACGAATCTTGAAAAATAGATCCAAAAATAATGATGAACGAATATATTATCAAGAAAAATGGATATATTCGCGCCATGGTCGGTTGGATGAGTGGTTTAGTCGGTGGTCTGCAAAACCATATACCTCGGTTCGAATCCGGGACTGACCTCATATTTGCAATTCTTTTCTGGGGTGATAACCAATAGGTGTATGGGGTTTCTTGTACACCTATTATTTTATCAATCCGAATCTTTTCAACAACACGAATAATACAACCAATATACCTAAGATCGACATAAAGATGATAGCCATCGGCCACCTTGATTCCTCCTTATCGTCTATATCCTTATGCTTGATGTCTGTCTTCTTATCAATATCCTCAATACCGGTAATCGTCTTATCAACGCCAAGGGAATCGGTCGTCACCGTGCTATCCCGCCGGCCGATGACGATATGAGCGTCCGTCTGGGAGGACACGGGTCGCTCCCCAGTGGATGGATCCACCTCCTTCGTAGTATCGAATTTCCTCTCAGTTATGACAATATCAGCATTAAGATCAGATGTCCTGATCTCTACGATCTTCCGGTCCATGACCTCATTTATCATCGTCTCTATCCTGCTTATCAGCCGGCTATCAATAGACGCCTCGCTAACCTGCCTCCTGCTTCCACAAGAGGACAGGAATAGCGACAGACCTAAACAAAAAACAGCCTTAAGACTTATCCTTAACCTTATCATCAGCAATCTTCTTTATATCGTCAAACATCTCGTCAGGTATGTTTTTAGAGAAGCCAAACATCTTGAATACGTTTATCCTCTTGAATACGGCCTTGAACACCTTCACCAAATAAGCGTCAGCGAAAGCATCCCCTATCGTATTCAGGAAAAGCATCACATATCCAACAAGGGCTATATACACCCCATATTTGGTAACGGTAAGTATCATGCTAGCCTCCTCCTCGATCGGGTATAACGTCTTATATATAACACATAATGTCATTACTATAAAACAAGACAAAGCGAACTCCTTAAGAATATCAGTGAACCTGACCTCCCTAAGCCATCTCTTGAAACTAAACCTCCTCCTACGGCTTCTACGGAGCTTCCAGCCCCTTACGCTTTGCGCTAACCTAGCCAAAAAATTCGCTATTAATACTATAAGTAATACGGTCAATAAATGATGCACTGGCTGGAAGTAAGCCCAGCAAGAGGCACCATACGCAAGCGCTATATTCCATAAAGCCCCCACTCGCTCTATCATGTCTTTGTCTTTCATTTTATACCCTATACGCAAAGTTAACCACTATACCGTTAAGTACCTAAAACACCACGGCGTGTATACCGTTCCTCGTATCAAGGCTGTCAAAATGTAACCAACCCACCTTCCCTTCAAGCCGGAAAGGATATGGTAACATATCTTGATGATCCAAGATCAAGCCTCTAGCCTGTTCCGCCGTCATTGACTTGACATCGAAATCCCCAGCCTTACCCAACACATGAGCGGATAGATAAACATCTTTCTTATCCTTAACTATCTGGCAGATGTTGCATCTAAGACCACGTTGGGAAAACTGCCCCTGCTTGTCCCAATTATTACAATACATAGGCTGTTTGATTATATCCCTCCGTAATATAAGAAGATTATGGAGAAACGCAGTATCAAGAAACTGCCACGATCTGTCCTTCCACTTATTGTATGTATGAGGACACACCAATTCAACTATATCAAAATACGAACCTAATTCTTTTATAATATCATTTCTATTCATATCATCCATTTGGTAATTATATACAAGTTTACACTTGTATAATTAGTTAATAAATTTCTTAACCGGGTTATACCCAAACCCTGTATGGAGTGGCATTACTGCATCCCCCTTTACTTTTCTCATGATATTATAACTTCCGTTGATATCAGCGTTAATAAGAATACCATCTCTTGTCCTAAAAAGACCTCTTCTTACCCTTCTACCAACATAAGTATCATGATGGCATACTGGCTCTAAATCGAAAGAACTGCATTTTGACGTGTGAGATTCATTTACTTCAACAAATCTTAGCCCTTGTCTTTCCGATTTATACCTTAACATTGATATAAACATCTCAAATGGAATTGAAACAAAATTCTGATTGTTTCTTTTGCCAAGGTTCACATTTTGCTTCCATCCATCATTATGACCTACTATCAATGTTGTTATATCCTCATTCAAGCAAGTATTTATTATCTCCTTACTTGCCTTATGAAGATAATCTTTCACCTTGTTGTTTCTCCTTCTTGTTAAGGACATCAACCGTCTCGAATTTTCTTTACCATTTACTTTCTTTAATTGTTTTTGAATATCTGACCTTTTTTTATTATAATACTGATTAATAGATTTAAGTCTCCTTCCATCTATCAAAATAGACTTATTGCTTACGTTAGTTACGATAGAAGCAAGATTATTTACACCTAGATCAATAGACATGACCCTATTGTTATCATCAAGTTGATCTTTTATAACTGACTCATATACAACTTCTATAACATAACAATCTGATTTAGGGACGAATCTAACCTGCTTTACAGTTCCCTCCTTACAATTAGTTCTTAAAGGAGATAATCCCTCCTTCTTAGGGAAATAGATAAAATCTCCTCTATGTCTAAACTGTACGTAAGAATAAGAAAATACGTTCCTGCCTTTTGTTTTATGCTTATATTTTGGGAATTTAGGGCATCCGGTAAATTTCTTATTATCACGCTTCCATGCCTTGATAGCCGAGAAATAAGATTTTAGATTCTTATCTAAAGCCATAAGAACCTGCTGAGAGGATGATCCACTCATTGCCCTATAATCTATGTTATTCTCTGCTACCATCTTCTTGTTAAGATCTACAGATCTTATCCATTTACCTGTACTAAGAAACTCTTGCTTTATTATATACAAAGCCGCATTATACAGATTCTTGGATAAGAAACATATTCGATCTAAATCCTTATATCTCTTATCATTAATAGTAATTATATGTTGCTCCACCAAATACATAGCGCAAATATAAATAGAATATTTACAAATTCTTATTTATATGCTATTTTAGCGTAAAATTATATATAATCACCGTCCATTTTTAAAATAATGTAAAATAATAATACCACGATAACCTGATCCTCCTCGACCGCTCGTAGCCCCACTACTAGAAGCTTTAGAGGCTCCTCCTCCACCACCTCCATAATAAGTGGCATTACCTCCATTTTCGCCATTAATAATAACACCCTCAATATCCTCGACTCCAGCTCCATCACCTCCCCCGTGATTTCCGCCTTTCCCTCCGGATAAAAAGCCCATATTCCATCCTCTTGTATAAGCTCCCGATCCACCACCAGCGCCCATAGGATAAGGATATCGGTCAGGATATTTGTTGTTAAAAACATATGATCCATCTTGCCCTGGATTTCCCGGGGAAGGATCATAGCCATCCCCTTTAACTCCATATCCGCCTCTTCCACCTTTACCGGCGATAGCCTGATATATACCGAATATACTATCACCACCTATATCTCCGACAACCACCCTATATGTAACACCTGGATTTACGGATATAGTCCCAGTCAGTACACCACCTCCGTTACCGCCACTCCCGGCATTATATACATCGGAATATTCTCCATTAAGACCTCCGGCGACCAACGCGAACTCAACCTCATAGACCCCATCAGGAACCGCCCAATATCCATTATCCTGAGGAGATAGTTCCTCGAATACCTCTATTATCTTCTTTTTGGGTAACATCCTTCTTCTCATCATAAGGCAAACAGGATTTTACCCCCCCCCAATTTAATTTTAAAATATTGATATTCATAATATTATTCTGGTTTAATCGTCCATCTCTGGGCGTAGTTATTTTTTAGCACATATATCTTCTCCATAGGTGTAGCGGGAGACCCGTTGGATGAGCCTTTCACGAATCCCTCTGGGGCCTGCTCCGTGCCGGAAGGACGCTGATTCTCGTCAGGATATTGACTACCATACATAGAAACCGCAAGTCCATAAAACTGATTTCTTTCCCCATCTTTGGCCACGGATGCCATGGTAATCTGATCCCATCCTACAACAAGGTCGTAGAAGGAGTTTACGAAATCATCTGATCTTTTTTGGCTATGAGTGGAATAATCCATCACAAACCATGTAATAGACCTCATCTCATAAATATAATCTGGCAGCTTATCCACTCTAATACTATTACTATGATAGACGAAAAAACCTGTAAGATGATCCAATCCTCTACCCGACATATTATCATCATTCCAACCCGTCCTCCTTTCTCCACTTACCCAGTCATTTAAAAAATCAAAATTAGTAATGTTAGGATTTATCTTATCTACCTCGAAAAAAGGAAGGGTATTTATATCAAAATAATTCCACATATCAGAAGGGCCAGGATGTATTCTCAACGAAGTTAATTTAGGAAGATCATTAAACTCCTTTATATACCTATCCAAATAACATGAAGACAATTCAAGGGTTTGAAGATTTTTCATATTCTTTATATTCCTTATTCCGCTAGATTCTATATCCCTAAGATCAAGCATATTAAACATATTTAAATAATATACCTCTGTCTTGCTGGTTATAGCCTCAGGAATTACGGTCATTCTTTGCCCTATATTTTGAAGATCGATATAAATTAACTTTTTGGATCTTGACAACTTGTCTACAGGTATACCGTCATTAACATACAGCGTATGGGATACGACCAAAAACTCAAGTCCTGGTATATCCACAATCGGGAAAGATGTCATCTTGCAAACTTGGATATTGGCATAATAAATATCACAAGTAAAATCTATCGACACAGCCCGTTGTACGTCCCTCCTCCCATCAGCGTAAGCATGATTATCCACAGGTACGTATTGCGATCCATCCTCCTTCCTGAACCACCACGTAGTATTGGGATTTTTCTTATGTTGTATCGCTAAAGAACGGAATATAATACGATAATTATCCCCCCCTTGAACCTTGGTCATAGGAAACTGCTCCTTTATTCCATCCCCCCAATCCACATTAGCCATACCGGGCTTTCTGGATCTAAACTCGACAAACGTATTATAAGGATTACCAACGACAGGATCAGGTACATAATTATAATCATCGGTATAATAATTTCTAAGTGCCCTATCCCATGTAGTGAACCACACGAACTTGTTGGATGATGCCTCGTATTTATATAATGTCTTAGCCATTACCTATCTTGTTAAAATATTCTACAATAACATTCCTGTCCAATCCCATAGAATCACATAAAAACTCCCCTTCTGGTTGACCCCCAAACGATAATACCTTATCCGTATCATGAGCTAAAACATCTCCATTGCCTACAAAGGTACGCCCATCGTCAAATACGATAAGCTTATATGGCTTATACAACCTCGTGTCAATATCAGAAGATCGTATTGACCTTAACACCGAAGCCTCTGGTGCCATACTAAACCTCCATCCATAATTATTCATAAGCACATAAACCATCTCCATAGGAGTCGACGGAGAGCCATTAGACTGACCCTTTATAAAACCAGAGGGAGCCTGTAATACGCCACTAGGTCTTTTATCATCAGGATTGGAAGCTAAATACATACTTAGATACAATCCATAAAACTGATTTCTTTTGCCATCGGAAGCAGAGGAAGACATAGTGAGATAATCAAATCCCATCACCTTCTCATATAATGTCGATATAAACGTATCACATCGACTTTGGGTTGACAAGCTGCGATGCATATAAAAGCTATTCATAGACCTCATCTCATATATATAATCCGGGAGATTACTTACATCTATATTACTATAACCGTATGAAGCGTCGATACGCTCAATGTTTCCCAATCCCTTACCGCTCATATACGGATGCCAGCTCACGACAGACCCATACCATCTATTTATATGATCGAAAATCCTTAAGCTAGGATTTATCTTATCCACCTCATCCATAGCCGGGCATGTATTAGGGTCAAACGATGGCATAGCCACTCCCGGGGATATATATAATTCTCTTAGCTTGCTAAAAGACAGCCATTCCCTTGGATATACCCTAACCCTGCAACCTGCCAAAGCTAATGTTACAAGATTAGGCCACATAGAGGGGAATTTCCTTATATTAGAAGACTCCGTATCATTAAAATCAGCCGTTCGACTTAAATTAATGCCTCTCAACTTAGTCAACCTATCCCAATCGTCCGGTATGGATGTCAATGTCCCTACACCCAATTCGTTAAGTGCTATATACTCTATATTTACCGATCTACGTATCCTGTCTTTAGGGATATCGGTTATATTCCCATCGCCGGTAATGGATAAGGTTAAGTTGATAATACTTGGGGCGTCTAATATCGGGAATCCTACCATCATTATCCTCGCTGTTCGAACGTATGTAATATCATTCGTAAAAGTCATGGTAATGACCCGATCTTTATCTAGTCCATCAGCGTAAGCATGATTGGGGGCGGGAATATACTCACTCCCATCTTCCTTATAAAACCACCATGGATGGCTATCCGGATTCTTACGATAACTTATATCCCTTCTCCTAAACATCAACCTATATCGCCCGTATATGGATTCGCTCCTGTCCTTCACGAAAGGGAATTGATCTTTATTCCCATCACCCCAATCGACCTCGCACATGCCGGGGGTCTTGGAATAAAACTGTATACTCTCATTATAATTATTAACATCCAATATAGGATCAGGCACATCATCGGTAGTATCATTCCTGTTAACGCCCCTAAAAGCGTATTTACCCTTAGTAAAAAAGGTTATAGACCCTTTATTCGTATCCTTACATATCAGCCTCATACCTCTCCCTCCTCTATTCTCCTGAAATACTCGACAACCGGTGAACTGTCCAATCCCAGATCGTTACAGATATCTATAGCCTCGTATTTGTCAGCGAAATTATACTTACTCATATTATCATCCAATACATCTCCGCCGAACACGGATACATGACCGTCCTTTACGCCAAGGACGAAGGGGGTAATCCTAGCCTTCCCAGCCCGCCTTGCCCTCGTAAGGGCGGCCTTAGAAGCCGGGGCAGGGGCCAAGACCCATGTCTGCCCGTAGTTATTGGTAAGCACATACACCTTCTCCATAGGCGTCGTAGGATTACCGTTGCTAACACCCTTATCAAACCCCTCAGGGGCTTGATAAACGCCAGATGGTCTCTTGTTGGTAGGAGCTGCGGAAGTATATAAATCTAAGGTGAGTTTATAAAACTGATTCCTATTACCGTCAGAAGCCGTCTGTGACATCGTTATATAACTCCACGACATTATCTTATCATAAAATGTATTTACGAATGTATCAGCCCTCTCCTGCGTATTTATAAATGTACCACCATCACGCAAAGTCCATATCCTAAATTCCCTTACCTCATACAACCAATCTGGGAGATCGTCTACCGGTACCGTGCCTGAATTACAATACGTGCCCTGAATCTTATTCAACTTACCTTCTACTAGATCTTGTTTCCATGAGCTACCACTACCCATAAAAGTAACGCCTGTCTTATCATCTCCAACCTTATCCACCTCATCAAATACAGGTATATTATTCCGATTGCTTATAATGCTTATACCTTTTGCTGGAATAGAATTAAAAGCCGGATCATAAGAAGGGATGTTACACCAGTTGAAGTTAAATTCAGTAAGATTCTTCCATTCAGAGAATCTTCTCCAATTAGAATCAGGATTATCAGCGAAATTAAAAACGAAATTACACCCAAAATACTTCAATCTTTTCATTTTTAAAAACCCCTCCGGCCAATTATCCCAAACACCAGGGTGAGAAAAAGACCCCATCTGTATATTACGAAGATTAACGCTCTTGCTTATCCTGTCATATGGGATATCTCCATTTTTTAAAACGGACCTGACCATAGCCAAATAAGTTATATTAGGTAGATTAACTACAGGAAACTCATGGAGGACAATACCCTCCATATTGAACTCCCCATCGATTACGTTAGAGAACCTCATCGTAACCTCCCTACGCCTGATATCGCTATACTTATGTGGAGGAACCGGTATATACTGAGATCCATCCTCCTTCCTATACCACCATGTAGTATCGTCAGGATTCTTTTTGTACTCAATATCTAAAGACCTGAATACTATCCTATAACTACCGTCAGATATCTTGACCAAAGGGTATTGATCCTTTGTCCCGTCACCCCAATCGACGTCCACGAATCCTGGATTGTTTGCCGAGAACCTGAGATTACGATTAAAAGCATCATAATCTACTATCGGATCAGGCACATAATCAGCATCCTTCCCATTATAACAAGGGAACCTATCCTCGTTAACATAAAACGTCACCGAGGACAGGGCCGTATCATATCCTACTAAAAATCCCATATCAACTAATTGAGGTTATATCATAAGACACCCATTCCTTGTATCCGTTAACCATCTCATATACCTTGTTGATGGTCTTGCATACGACAGCGAATCCGATATCCACGTTAGGGAACTTCTCGTTAAGCTCATCTATCGTAAGATCCTTGGTTATGCTCTCATCCCACTTACGCATCTCCTTTACCTCCATAAGGATCGGTTTTCCGGTTATGCCTACGCTCATAACCCACTCTCCCTCACGATTGGCATCCGCCAGATCGGGGAAGATAGTAACGCCAAACAACTCGGTGAGCACGAACTCATCGCCGTTCCGGGTAAACGACACCGACGCCCCGGGGGTCAAGACTACCTCGTTCACCGCCAGCATACTCACCAGCTTCTTGGCTCCTCCTGATACGGTCCCATTCAACACGACAGTCACGTTACCCGTAGCGCTATTAACGAACTTAATATCATTCTTCTCGCTATTTATAGCCTGTAACCTAGACCCAGATACGATATTTACGATCTCATAATTCTTGTCGTAAGTGCTCTGTAGCGTCACATTACCGTATTTAGTATCGATAAGGGTAATCCACTTAGCCTTACCACCTACTATCTCAACAAGCTTATAAAACACGTCATTGCCGTCAGCGTCAGCCCATCTAGCTATAGCACCCGGAGCGAAATTAGTCACCTCCCGATCTTGAGTATAACTTATAGTGCTTTCCGTAGGCTTATTAGTCAAAGTAACATAAAGGCATTGCTCTACGTCGGCTTCCATCTTAACTATCCCAGCTCCATCGTAATAATAATCAGGTACATTTTTTTCTCGTATCAACAAGATAGTACCTTCCTTAAGCTTATCGGCGTTAGTTGGATCATCCACGAAAGACTTCATCTGGATATAAGTATCGAAGATAATAGACGTACTCTTATCCTCTATCTTCTGATTGATATCATTGACAATATTATTAATCTCGTCTTTCGTATAATAAGGAGATAAATCAACCTTCGGGCCTTCCTGCTCTAAAGCCTGAGTTCCATCCCACCAATAATCAGGTACCTCCTGCTCCCTGATCCAGAAGCTGTCCCCCACACGGAGCTTAGCCGTGTTCTCCGGAACCGCCAGCCACTCATTCATGGCATCGACCGTATCAAAGATATACGCCGCGTTCTTGCCCTCAGCTATACGTCTTACGACAGCCAACTCGCTCTCGACATCGCTAAGTCTTTCCTTTATATTATTGATCTCTCGCTCTAACTTATCATAATTATCCTCCTGATCTATAGCGTCACCGATGGACATATAAACCTCGTTAGTGAGCTTATTGTAGGTAACACGAGCCACCTTCTCGTAGGATGTCTTATACGTAGATGAACCCTTACTAGTATGACAAACAAAATCATACGTATTTTGATACACCACAGATCCACCGGTATTGATGAAATTATATCCATCTTGGCTCATCGTACCTCCCTTGTATCCAACAAGTTCAAAAGAACATTTACCCGTACCTTTAGATCCAAACCATGTAGCGTAGGCCATGAAATACGTCTCTTCAGGTAGGATATCATAATATTTAGCCCTTAAATCCTTCACCGACATCCAAACACATTCCTTACCAGAACCAGTATTATCACCACCCCATTTAAGAACTTCTCTAACAGAGCTATCTCCATTTCCGGGGCCAGACCAACCTACAGCAAGATTATCTATGGTGGGAACATTAGAATTAAGGGCTTCCGTCATCGTGTCCAAGTCCCTTCCGGAACTTGATTCCCATAAATATCTGAACGTCACAAAATCAACATCCCCGATCTTAATGCCTCCAGTATTACTAGGATATGTTTTTGTGACTAACTCATAATACCATTTACCATCACGGAAAGTAGCCCTTATCCTCTCTACTTGCTTGGGGGATATAGAGACATATGATCCGCCAACGGAAACGTTATCGCCATCAACCGCACGGGAAGTCCCATCCTTTGGATCCTCAGGGTCCACGGGGGTGTAGATCGTAGCCTGCTTATCTCCGGCATTGATAACAACTATATAATAGCTGTCCCCATCAAGACCCTCATCATGAGCCATGGTTACAAAACCCTGCTCGCTATCCGGCCTCCATTCAACGACAACCATATGCTTATCCATAGGTATACCGGAAACGCTGTTAACGTAATTGGTTGACGACATGAAAACAGCATGGTCATCATAAGCCTCATCAACACGTTGATGCTTAGTAGCCAATCCGTCAAGACGTGATATCTCAATGGGGTCGGTTACCTCGACCCCATTATAATCATACCACTTATATCCGATCATCGTATTCTCACGACGATATTTCCTTTTCCTTATGACCTCACCGCCGGCTAGGGCGTCAATCATATAATAATCATTACATACCTTAACCATGACCTTGATATTAACAGGTTTGACATAAACAAGCCACGATAGTAGCGCCATCGGGGATGGAGGTCAGCGTAGTCCCTACCGGGTAGGTCGGGGAGGATGACTCCATCACCATCAACGACATCCGCTCTACGACCATATTGTTATCAATCAACCGACTTCCCTCCACATAGAACCGGCCATCGGCCACCTCATAGCACTCTCGCACCGGAACCATATGTCTTTGGCTCTTATCCGCGTAATCACAGATCGTCACCTTAGCCCCATCCGGTATAGACGTAAGCTCATCACCTACATTATAATCAGGATGATCAGAGTACACGACATACAATATAGACTTAATATCCTGCAATGCCGGATTGACTGTCCTGAATCCCTTCAAATGTATCTTATGACCACCGATCTCATAACAATCATCCACGTCCATGATATTAAGATCACAACTGATAACCGTCCAACCGTTAATAACCGTCTGCGTAGGGGTAGTATTGATAGGATGATCGGGGTCGGTAGACTCAACGATCTTATAGTCGAAAGTCTTTACATCCAGATTTCCGTTCAACGACTCCTGTCTCCTGATCTTCACCGTACCCTTTCCGGTATCATAACAAGTCTCAGTGGTATCGATAAGTCGATCCATATAATCCGGCTCCTCGCATTCGATACGAGCGAAATTGGATGGCAAAGAGGTATATTGAGTACCAACATGGATATCATTATCTGTAGAACTCAATACATGATGATTATACGACCTAACATGATTTAAAGGGTTGATAACGTAAGTGGATTTAATCCTTACCGATCCTCCCGGTGTCGAGTAACATTCTATCGCATTTCTGGTAATACGATCATCCAACCTTTCTAGAGCACACCTTTCACGGATAAAATCCGCAGGGATATTATTTATCCTATTTCCTAGCCCATACCTATTATCAGACGAGTCCACAATCTCCCAGAACTGGTTTCTTTTCCCAAGATCACCGTCATAAGACACCACATGTCTCATACGCACGCTTCCGGCTGATGTCTTGTAACACTCCTCGATATCAATAGGCATCCTATCTTCCATATCCGTGAAATCACAAGACACCAAAGAGAATCCGTCCGGGAGGGTAGCCAGTTCGGCCCCCGGAACGAAGCCGGCGTCATCCGATTCAAGCACCTCGAAGCGGACGTATCTTGCCTTTATCTTGGAGTCATAAGAAACCAACCTACGAAGCTTGACATTGCCATTGCCTCCGTCATAACACTCGACATAAGACCTGATGTCACGCTCCTCCATATCGTCGAAATCACAGACAGTCCTTACCCACGTATCTGGCAAGGAACTGAAGCTGGCGCCCTCAGGTTGTGACGGGTCGGTAGTCTCCAGGACTTTATAGTTCTTATCCCTAACTCCTATATTCCCGTCCCATGACGTGAGAACCTCCAGCTTCACCTTACCGGCCGGTGTCTTATAACATTCTACAGTTACCTCAATATCCCGGTCCTCCATATCCGTGAAGTCACAAACGACCTCAACCCAGTCATCGCTTATGCTGGTGATAAACTTACCTACCGGATTCTCAGGATCGGTACTTTGCTTGACGCGATACCATTCCTTTCTGGTACCCATCTCGTAATCAAATATCTTATATCCCTCTATCTGCACCCTTCCGGTCCCGGTATCAAAGCATTTAAGCACCGGTATTATCTCCCTTTGGGTCATATCCGGGAAATCACATACTATACGACTCCATGTATCGGGTATCTTATCATACTCCGTACCGATAGGATTGCTATCGTCAGTCGTATTCACCACCTCATAATGGGATACCTCCGGGTTCAGGCGGGGGTCTACTGACTCAACACCCTCGATCTGGACCTTGCCACCCTCCGTGGCGTAACATTTACTTACGAATATCAACTCCCGATCGGTCATCTCCGCTATACCACAATCTATAGCCACCCACTCGGCAGGAATCTTATCCAATTCCGTACCAATAGGCGTATCAACATCTGAAGAGTTGATGATAAATATCTTCTCGGCCAATATCTCACCCTTATTATTCATATAGGTATGGATACGAGCCTCTACCTGACCTCCCGGAGTACGATAACATTGGTTGACGATCGACACACGGGCGTCCTTGATGTTAATGAACTGATAGTCCTTTTTAGGAACCTCGCTTACAAGTCTCTTTACTCCTTTATCATCGAAGTACACGTAACACCCGTCATTCCTCATCATGACCGGATACGTCTTTCCGTCTATGACAACACCTGAGAAGTCATCTGGCGGAACGGAGAAACCCATGCTTCCGAATATAGAGGCCAGTCTCTTTAAATACTCATTTATCGCAGACATAATATCATATTTTAATTCTACTGCCTCAAAGATAACAAAAAAAGGAAGAGAATTGAATCTCTCCCCTTTAGGAAATATATGAACGCAAAAAAGGTTCTTTATTTCGGCTCAGTTACGATGGCCGATCCAAGACCAGCGGCAGCACCGATCATGTTAATCATCTCCTGAACACCCTCATGAGCGCCATAGCGTACACGTAAGATCAAGTTGATAGGATCATCAGCGATAACCTTTCCGAATCCCTGAGCGTATCTATGAGGATTGAGCGTAATCTGGAAGTCAACGTACTGAGCCGTTTGCTCTACACGACTATATTCGTTCATGAACGTCCGCCCCATGAAATCCTGATGTTTCGGGAAACCGTTGAAATGAGCGTAGCCCTTCAACTCGTCATCCATCATATTACCGCCGACATGAGTACGCGGAGCTTTGCTAGACAGTCTCTCGAAATGAAGTTGATCCCACCAGATAGGAGACCCCTCGTCAAGAGAATCAGGATAACCGCCGCTAGCACCAACGATCTCAACACTATCCTCGATATAAGTCATTTTATCCATCAAGCACTCTGACGGAGATAATAACATTTCCTTACCACGGAAACGGATACCGCACTTGCAGTTAGTGCCAAGTTCCTGAGCCGACTCCAATTTCTTCCACATACGGTTGCGGTAGGACGCCGGAGCCTCGCTGGTGAAGAATCCCTCGAACACCTTGTCGCACTCATCACACAACATGTTAGTATATACCGTTGTCTGGAAGCTATGCTGGCAAGCCGCAGGAGTACCGTAGTCAGTGATCTCCAGTTCCGGGAAAGCCTGTTTGATTTCCTCCAAAGCACTGTTCCCGCACTCATCATCCGGGATCGTGATATAATACTTCTCGGTGGATACCTTGCAAGAACCACAAGCTGACCAAGAAGCGGTACGAACCGTAGGATTCTCACACATATCGGATGTCTTAGCCACATAGTAGATAATAGCCGTAGGATTGGCCTCCACGAAAGTAGAGATCTCCTCATCCGTCAATTTCTTGGAAGTAGCGGCAATATACAAACCTGATCCCTTGATCTGACTCATCTTATTAACCGTATCGGCTACAACGTTAGGCAATGACTCCACCGTAGTAGACATATCAACACCGTCATCCTCCAAGGAAATAGAATACAGATAGCCGCCCTTAACCTCGGTATAGTTAGGAGGACAATCCGTACATCCTTTCATGATAGAGATCAGACGTTGAGTATAGTCAGCCGGTTTAGCACCTTTCTTCATCACCTTATAACGTGACATGCTACCCTCGATAGTCTCACGTACGATCTTCAATCCTGGATATTGAGCGCGAACCTCAGCTAATGCCAGATCATCACCAGTATCGCATACCTCCATGCAATAGAAGTTCACGTCCTCCGTCTCAGGCTCAGTAGCCTCATTAGTACATCTTGTAACCGGAATGATATCAATATAATCGGATAATTTACCACCACCGGCAATAGGTTGGTTCTTCATCCGCTCGATACACTTCAATACGGCGGGTAACAAATCAACCTCCTCGCAAGGATCGCATTCCTCGCATTGATTAGGGGTATTGTCACAATCATCCAAAAGGATAGCGTCATTGATCTCAACACGACCTTCCTCGTAGCCAAGAAGCTCGAAAGCCCTGCCGGCGAGAATCAAGCGGATAACGATACGGTCGCCCTTGGAAACGGAGAAAGCCGTGTCGTCAGAGACACCATTGTATCCTAAGATAACGTCATCGACATAAGCGTGATCCTTCTTCGGCCAAGAAGCGTAAATCTCGGTGATCTCATTCAACGAGAACAGAGGCGTGGAAAAATCCTTGTCATATATAGAACGGGAAGCCGCTTGTTCATTACGACCGATACGGATCTCATAACGCTTGTCATTACGAGGCTTACCGGTAAAATCAATCACGGCCTTACAACCGTTCTCGGAAGTCTCCTTAGTATCATAAATACCAAGCTGACCTTCCTTCAAGAAGATGGAATCAACATCCACCATCTTAGCGTGCGGGGGTACGAAAAGTACCCGGTCTTGCGGTCTGTGCAACATAATTCGTTTTTTTATTAAAATTATTAAATCAGTTCATTTACTTTAATATAATTGGGTATCTCTTTCCTCTAATGAGTTTTAGCTTCTTATATGTAACATTTTTAGAGTTCTTACCATCGAAATCCCTAATGTCAAAACATCCCGATTTTCTTCTTCCATAAATAAAACATATTTCATTGTTATACAATACTTTATCAAACAATCTAAATCCGAAAACCTCAAAAGGAGCTTGATTGTTTTTCTTCTTTCCTCCTTTTAAAATTTTCATTTTATGTATTTGCCTGTTATGTCTACGAATTAAACGCTTCAAGTATTGACGTTCAATTCGTTTCGCATTGAAGTTCCTAGAAATGACAAACGCATCGGATGTATGGGATTTTTCTATTCCGTATTTAATCCGATTGTATTTCGTGATGTAACCGAAAGTCATTGAAACGTTTGGATATCTCGATTTCAACTCCTCGTACAACTTCCATTTCATGATTCCCATAACCGCAGCATCACGAAGTGACTTGCCTCGTTTCACCTTCAAATCGATATTCCCTTTATGATATTCCTTATGACAAGTTTCACACAAGGTAATGAGATTGGATGGTGAATCACCTCCTGTTTTACGAGATTCGATGTGATGAACATTCAGGATCGGGTCTTTCGACTTTCCTTTACAATGTTGACATTTATGCCCATCCCTTGCCAGGACATATTCCCTGACATTCCAAAAACCAAGTTGATCTCCTTCCTGATATTCGTTACCGGAGATGTCAGGATTCTTGATCTTTTGTGTATCAAATTGGGCAATCTCGACGATGATACGGGATATCGGCAGGGTAGAACAGATGTTGTCGATAACACGGATATGAGCATCAACTTTGTGTCTCACCGAAGGTGCTACCCATCCTAGACGTTTGCTTTTCACCCTGTTTTCAAAACGAGGCTTCCTATATCTCAACCTATTTCGTCTCGCTCTTCTCGACTCTCTTCTTGTAGACAAAAGTTCTACAACATCATTTCTAAGAATAACCTCACCGCTGTAAAGCTCCTTGCTTTTCGTCGTAGCGGATAAACCAACATGCTTGGTTCCGGCATCGACGCCTAACACAATTTCCTGTTTGTAATCGGATGTCTTGTACGTTAATTTGATGGTAAAAGGACATGTGTTTACAACGACCGCTTTGTTATCTTTTAGCAGTCGTCTAACCTTCCCATGCCTTGTCGTAGGCATCATCGGTTTACCATCTATGTCTTGTACATACACCATTTTACAAACTAATTCAATGTTTATTCAACATAAGTCAGGGTAAAACCCTGTTAGTACCCATCGCCAATGTTATTTTGAGGTTTTTCGCAAGCAACACTGTTTCGCAAATACACTACTCCTATTTAATCACTTGCCTTAGAGCAAGGAACTTGGGCAAACATTCCTTGGTAACTATATATTCTCAAATAACGTAGCCTCTGTCTCAAGGCTTAGGCTAATAACCGGATCCTTTCGGGTACATTAAAACTTTGATTAAATCATATTGTTTTAATGTTATTTCGGATATTTACCTAACGCAAACATAATAATAAACAAGTTCACGACAATAAAACACAATCACGAGTGTATAGGCATATAAATAAATTACATTTTTTGTAAAAACATTATTTAAGCCACTTTTTCTTATACATCTTCCTCATCATATCAACAAGTTCATCGAAACTTTTTATATAACCCATATCTATAGCCCATATAAGATTGCCTTGTGTTTGCTCCAATTCCTTCAGCTCAGCTTCCGTGGCCTTATTCCTGATCATACTTTCATGGATATTAAAAACAATATAATTAAGACCCTTGGCGATCTTAACATAATCTACATCCTTAAATCTAGAAGCCGCCCTAGACAAAGCATTATACCTATCACCAGCCTCTATTCGATTAAGAATAAGCTTATCAGTTAACCACGTAACAACCTCGGCATACAACATAGGGTTCAATTCCATAGCTACAAGAACCCATATATAAGGATTACACATAGTTCTCCTGTTCTCGCCCCTACCAACAGTCTTATAAGCGCCAAACTTTTTCATTACTTTTATAAGAGACTCTTTTTCAACCATTTCCATAAAAACAGGAAATCCTGTTTCTATCATATATCCTTGTTTTTCAAGAATATAGTATATTCGCTCAGCACTTTCCTTGTTAGAAAGTATATTCTCTATCCTCTTATCATTCCATCCTTCCTGAATCCTTTTCCTGGTATAGGCTTCCTGTAAATCAGTCAACGACATGAAAGACGTTTTAGTGTCTTGCTTGATAGTAACACCAAAAAGATCCCTATCCTTGGAGATCATAACAACATTAGTTTTCATATTATATATATTTAATTATTTAATACGATGCAAATATATAAATAAAAGTTTTACCGTAAAAATATATAGATAAAAAATATTCCAATATAAAATCATTATATTTAATATTTTGTAAAACACAAAAATCATACTTACGATTTCTGGAGTCGGAGAAATCTCCGATTCCAGAAAATATACATAGGATGATAAAAAATAAGCCTACCCATTTCTGGGCAGGCTTATCAATCAAAACTAACGTTGTTTATTTAAAGGAAGCCACATTATCCTTATCCATTCTATATCTATACAATTCATTCTCATTAAGGTTGAATTGTTTAGCTACCATATCCAGAATCTCCTCCACAAGATAATCGGGCAGCTCCGGGTCGATGTCCGTGGACTGGATACCGGCGGCGTTGATATACCCCGACAGGTCCACCCTGACAGGACGGCGGTAGTACGTCATCTTAACCTCCTCGGTACGGAAGCCTGACTCGTAGACCACGACCTTCCCGTTCCCTATGGAGTAGAATGTCTCACGGTAGTCGTAAGAAGGACGGTTATTCTCGTCTCCAAGAAGCTCATGAACATTCTCGTTCTTAGCCTCCCACATGACAAAATCTCCAACCTCACATCCGTTATAAGAAAACGATCCTTTTATATTTGAAAACCATAAATAATCATCAGGAAGACCGAATGATGTCGATTCGGGATCATCAATATGACTAACCTCCTTAAGCGATTTCCAGTATACCAGAAGAGTTTGTATAGATCGGATGGTCTCATCATCCTTCCTATTAAGATAGTATCTTATCAACCTGTCCTGAGCCTCGTTGAACAAAAGCACGAACCTCCCGGGATCAAGCTTAATCCCGCCATTGGCGAGATTCTGCTCATTCTTCTGCAAAGACCTTAGATACGCTTCTTGGATCGTCATCGTCATTCCTCCGTATTAACCTTATCACCTTCATCTACGTCTTCCTTCTTCTTGACATCCTTAACCTTCTTGGTCTTATCGTCTATATTAGAAATAGACATAAGCTCCTCGTACTCATCCAAGACATTAGCCTTTACACTGATAAGATCTTTCTTGGTAGCCAAGAACTCGGCGGACGTACGGGTGTCAGGACCTATGATCTGACCATTATATTGCAAGCCAGATGGAGTCATGTTGATACGACCGTTACGTTGAAGGACATTTACGATACGATAGAACTCAAGAACTTCCTTGAAATCACCCTCCAATGAACGATCCCAAATATCAAGCAGATAATCGATGTTGGTCTTCTTCTCGTTCATCCAGTTCGATAACGATCCGGTGTAATAATCATCCTCCGTGAAATCAGGACGAGTCACGATGCCGATATACAGAAGAAGGTCGATGACAGCCTGACGTTCCTTGCCACCTTTCTTAAGGGCGTTGATGAACTTATAGCTGATATTCATCTTATTGATCTCACGCTGCTGAACGAAATCCTTGGCGTTGTCTTTCTCAATGAAACAGAACATGGAGTTCATGAAAATAGGATCACCATCCATTTCCTGAGGAGTCAACATGCCAGAAAATACAGCCAGATATAAATAAAATAACTCAACGGTATTAGCCGTGTTATAAACCTTACCCATATAGATCTTGTCTTTAGCATCATCCCAAAACTCGAAATTGGTCTGGGAAAGATCCTTCTGGGAAATATTCTCAAAAGGCTTCATTATATTATTGACACGCTGATCAACCAACTTATCAACCTCATCCTTATCCATGCCATTATAACATCTTGATCTTGGATAAAAACCGGTATTGTAAACTTCTGAGAAATCATCCCACGGGCAACATACGTGAGTAGCATTCTCCGGGAACGGAGCCTTGGCTATATTGGCGTCTTGGAAGGCCTGCGGAGCGCTTCCGTCGTGTTTACCTACCACCTCATACAAGGTATCTGACATGATATTGAAGCCATTTACCTCGACCAATACCTTCTTTGATTTTAAAATCTCTTTCATTTCCTTATTTTTGCGTTACTTTCCTAAAAAAAGAGGAGAGGAATATCCTCCCCTCTAAAAACCAAATTACATATGAAAAAAAACTTAGCCGAAGTAGTTCGGTTGAAGCTCGATAATCAAGAACTTGCTGTTATCCATAACCCAAGCCGCTGAAGCTGAGTGGCACCAGAATTGCTCTTTCATGCCCGGCAAGGATGATACGATCTCATTTCCGTTGGCTTTGTGCGCCCAACGACCGTACTCATAACCCCACCACATGCTTACGCCTTCTGGCTTGATATAAAATACGTTGTTATTCATATTACCTAACTTAGCGTTAGCCGTATTAGGAATAGCGGAATATGCGTTAGTCGATCCAGCGTCAGTGATATTCTCAATAATACAAGAATAAGAGGATCTAGGATACATGCCATTCACTAACTCGCTACGATCTGTCATGTCAGCGTAATCCAAAGAAGGATCGTGCTCGAACTCTACATTTCCGATGCCGGGAAGAAAAGCGCCCTTAACCTGTACCGGGCCTAAGATCATAGCATCATTAGTACCAGAGATAGGATTAGAAGGCAACATACGGTCACTACCCATACCCCAGCTCAAATTACTCAACGTAGTAAAGAAAGCCTCTCTAATCAACTCCTCTAAGTTGACCATAGCCATAGCTCCTACCTTGAACTTAATCTTACGCTCCGTAATAGGAAGATCTTGACGACCACGGAAAATATAAGCGGCAGCAGCCATAAGAGTATCCTTAGTAATACCCATCGGACGACTATAGTAGATAGTATAACCACGGCGAAGCTGACGATAGATACCTTCATTCAAATGGATAGGACCATTTTGATCCATGATAATACCACCTTCTTGCCACATTAACTGTCTAGCTTCCAGCTTAACCAACTCAGCCATACAGAATACCTCCAGCGTGGACGCTACCTTAGCCGTACGTAAATCAAGTCTACCATTAACAGTCCTACCGATAATAGCCAAATCAGGAATATTACCCTCGTATTCACTTCTCATGGCATTCATACGACGAAGAGCGGTCTCCACGAACTCTGAAGTGCTATTCTGAGCGGCCTGCATGGACTTCATACCAGCGTACATAGTTGTCTCACCCTCAACACCACGGTGGTTTCCTAAACGGAACTCACAAGTCATGGAACCGGTCTTGTCAGCTCCAGATACCTTAGAGAACTGGGTACTGTACTCACCAAGAGCATGACCGATCTTCCAATAACGGATACCCGGACGTAATTTCTCTTTAGGGAAGTATTTAGCCTTACCGCCAATAACACGACCCCAATAACGTGTCAAATCTCCTTCTGTCTTAGACGGAATCTCACCTGAAATAAGGATATTACAGCCGTTAGCGGCGTCATAGGTAATGACATCATAAGCCGTAAACTCAGAGGTATTCAAAACGATATCAAACAAGCTACCGTCAATACCCGGTTTTAGATGATGACCTGAAGTATCCTCAGCCGTAACGACGGCGAACGTCTTTGTAACAGGTAAATCATAACGGAAAGAAGCCCCGATACCGTTTACGGAGATCGTAGCGCCGTTATTGATCATACCCATATACATCGGGACAGGATAGTTAGCGATATTAGAGAACAAGTTCAACAGACCCAAATGATTCTTGTCCGGATCCTCATAATACCAGCTCGCCAATGAGCCTAAGTTATGCTCTACGAGCGAAGTCTTATAGTTCTTGGCATCGGTGAAGGCAATAACGTTATCGCCATTCACGGTAGCCGGAAAACTTTTTGTCAAAAAAGGGTTCATAATTATCTATCTTTTAATGTTATACACTCTTTGATCCACTTAGATCAAGGAAGTTAGCCTCTATAGTATCATTATCGATATTATTCTTATTTTGCTTTCCTCCCTTATTGCCAGAAAGAAGAGTGATGGTCTTCTTATTGACCTCCATCTTAGCCTTGTTAGTCTTCTGTTTAAGGAACTCGTCCTTATTCATCAAGAACAAAGCCAGATCAGCGGCCATGTCCGGATTCTTGATAGCCTCCGAATAAGCTTTATCTATAGCCGTATGACCTTGATTGTCTATCGGCTTGGTAACGAAATCGACAGCCTTACCTATCATCGTGTCAGTCAACTGGAATCCTGAGCTTATAGACGTCTTAAGACCTTTCTTATAGATCTTCATCTGCTCAATCAACTCCTGTTTCCTTTTCTCGGATTTTTTCTTCTCCTCCTCGATAAGGTTATCCATCTCCTTTTTCAGGATATCATGGAACTTATTGGCCTTGGACTCAATGAACTCATCACCCTTGCCAATCATCATCTCCATATTATCCTTTATCTCGTCTTCCGGCATACCCAACATCTTATAATAATGCTGGATGACCGCAAGCTGATCATTCTTGTTGCTCATATCAAGGTTGTCCAAAGGCGCCTGAATGTTCTGATATTGGTTTAGAAGCTGACCTACGTTACCTCCAGCCTTATCCACCTCTATCATCTTCTTCATAAAGTCAGACATAGAACCGGTATCAACCTTATCCTTCAACAACTCATCGGCCTTATCCTTGATCAACCCCTCCACTATATCAAGTAAATCATCTTCTTTTGTGATAGTAGAAAGATCGACTGGCTTATCATCTACCATAATATCAAGGTTATCGATACTGTCGATGATACCTCTGGCAGCCATCTTCTCCAAGAAAGATTTCCCGTTAAACACTGATACCACGTTATTATTATCAGTACCGCCTTCGCCAAAGGAATCCGGGTCTGGGTTGGTAGCGTCGCCTCCCTTATCCCCGCCACCGTCAGCCGCTCCGCCGTCGGCAGGCTCTTCCTTGGTATCACCTATAGGATTACCATCCTTATCATATTTACCCTCGATATTATTCTTATCGCCATCACCGTCACCACGGTAAAAAAGTTCCTCGACACTCATGGTCTTAAAACCCTTAGCGAAATCACCCATGTCATTCATACAATTTCCTTTTTTGCTTTTTACAAAAGTATTATTAATCCAATTACCAATTAAATCAAACCCATTATAGTATATGACAGAATTTTACGCCAAAATGATTACAGATTTTGTAAAAATATTTACAAAAATTGTAATCAATTCTTGTTTATTATTGACGTAAACCTATCTGTATCAGAACGTTTGTTTCTAGCGTCTATCTCCTTTTCTTTTAATTCCAACTTCCTTTTCTCTATCTCCTCACGAGATCTTCGCTCAGCCTCGGCGTTAGCCTGTCTGGTTCTCATATCCTCTTCCTTGATATCAAGATCCCTTTCCTTTAAAGCCCTATCAGCCATAGCCTCGACATAATCCATGCCTTCAGAGTTGTTCTCGGTCCTAGCCGCTTGACCGGCGGCCATTATGCTCTTACCCCTTAAGTCGAAGTTGCCCTTGATATAAGCCAGCTCCTTATCCTTCTCATGCTCATCATTACGAGCCTGTTGATCGGCCTCAGCTTGCTGCTGGACAAGTCGCTGTTGATTCTGGTATTCTTCCTGCCTTACACGATCGGCGTAAGATCTAGCATCCCTTCCGATCTGATTCATCTCAGCCGTTGAGTTGGCGCTCATCATCCTAGTGATATCAAGTAAGTCATTACCTAACGTATTTGTCTGTAATATATATTGTTTCAAATTCTCCAACTCCAGACGTTTCTTGGAATTAGAGACAGCCATAACATTAAGATGACGTAACGACAAGCTATTATCCGTAAGACTGATGTAAGCCAAGGAAAGATCGCTATTCCTGTACATCACGGTCCAATCGTATCCTTCCTTCTGGCATACTTGAGCCACGGCTAGATGAATATCCAATGTCCGTTTCTTGAAGTCATCGAAATCATTAAAGTAAGTCTGGGTCTGTAACATAGTAGCGTTAACTCCCTGTTTTACGCCCGTAGAACTCTCATATCTCGTTGACTGACCCATTGCCTGTTCGGATATACCTATCATCCTATAAGCCATCATATAGGCGTAAGAAGCCATTTCCATACGGGATCTTATCTGATCCGTATTAGTAAGATCATATACACCGAACTGATTATATATGCTGCTCATCTGCGGATTCTGGTAAGGATTGTTTGTGTCATTACCACCTACACCCATAAATGAGACGGACTTAACGATCTGCATAAAAGTAGCCAAAGCTCCCTTCTTGTCCATCATATCCTTATATTCCGTAGGCAGGAATCCTAAGTCGCCTAAGAAGAACTTACCGATCTCCTTCTCGGCGTTATTGTATAACTGGTTCATAGCAAGGTTATACATCATCTGGAACGGCTGTATGCGATCAGCTAGACTAGCCCCTATAAATCCCGAAACCGGAATGACATAATCATACAGACTGCTGTCACCATGTATCTGATGAGGTATTGGATCCCCACCAATATATATAGGCTTATCCATTAAATTACCTCCGGTGATCTTAACTCCAAACCTAACCTCAGGCACATACTCCAAGATATAGGTATTAACCTCAGGATCACCAACGGCTTCTGCCATCACCCTCTTCACCTTCTTTATCCCGTTCTTCTCCAAGAACTCCGGGAGAAGCTCATCGGTAACAAGCTCCTGATCCACCATCCCGGTCTCCGTCATGTAAGTTATTAAGAATACCGGTTTCATGGATACCCAATATCCCTCCATGACCCTAAAAAGGCGAGAGTCTATCTCATATCTCTTGCCATTGGACATGTCAGAGTTAAAATAGCCAAATGGATGGAAGCGGGGCAAGAAGCGGGGCTGGGTGTGTTCCTCCCCGTCCGGCCCGAAGGTGTGGTACTCGCCCATCGGAACACCATAATAGTCCTCAGCGGCAACTATAGACTCATAGTCATGGTATCCTTTCCATGGAATAACCTCATTCTCATACATACCGGTAATAGACGGCTTCTTTTTCTTCCAGTCATACCTAGTACCGTCATTAGATACCCATCCCTCATAATCATCGTCACCGCCCATAATACGACGCTTGTCCTTTGCCGTCATCTTATGACCGTATTTTGATATCAACTCAACACCCTCGTAATAATGAAGACGACCCACATAAGACCCATATTGCGGGTATTTCACATCAGGATGGAAAACCTCCCTCGGACTCCATACCTCCGGACGATAGTAGTCGAAGCCAACGAAATGATTCCGGAACATCTTTCCGCTAAGAAGACGATCCCGGAAATTCTCCCTGTCAAGCTCATCCATATAAAACCGGCTACGGTCAGCCTCGATCGTATGATCCCCCCATACCGCCGCCTGCGTCTTCCATCTTGTACTCATGAACCTCTGGATATCATCAGGGGTCATAGACGCCTTGGCCTGTTGGATTTGCTGAACATAAGCCTGACGTTCCTCCTCGGAATTAAACTCATTGTATGTAGGATCAAGACCGGCCTCCACAAGACGCTGATTAACGATAATATCCCACTGTTCTTGTATATGACGATGAAGTAAGTTTGACATCGTATCCTCATACTCACTTATAGCCATATCCCCTACCTCGTTAACCGTATACTTATCCTGTAGGTTTGTCAGCCATCCCTCAAAGGCATTTACGATACCACCTATTATATCATAATGCTTCAAGAAAGAAGGTATCCTTATATCGCTCCTTAACTTCTGCACGTCCCTTAACTGAGGGATAACATCCGCCATCTCCATAAAAGATAACTTACCATCCGCCATCAGATAATAGTCACGGTACATCTGGTTACGATCATACTGTTTCAACCCTATCGTCTCAAGAGCATCCATACAATCCTCCTTCCATTTCCTGTTCTTTTTCTTCGTGGAAATAGCCTGAGGAGGTAATCCTAATAACGCTCCTTTTGCTGGAAACGAATGATCTCTATTAAACACTTCCATGATTATTCAATTTTATTTACAACAAAGATAGGCGTTTAATTGACATTCATTTACCTAAAAGCTCCTATAGATACCGATCCAAAGGCAGAGGCATATACCTCATGGTGTTTATAAGCGTCTTCCTTGCGGGCATTATTCATCTCCTCGATCTTCGATTTAGGCATGTAATTGTTATCGTCAAAATATCTGGCGAGAACCAACGCATGCCCGAAGGCTATTATCCTATCGACGTTCAATCCGGGCTTGTACTGTATTATCTCATCCAATAGGGCTATATCATCAATCAATTCAATACCCTTGACAGTTATATCAAGACTAGTCTGATCATCATAACCGATAACGAAATCCTGCCAGCAATAATCCACCACGCAGGAAAAGAGCAGGTTCTGGTTGCCGGGGGTAGGGTATAGCCCCAGCTTGCTGTTCTGCCGGGAGCCGGCCTTCACATACTTATTGGCTATTGCCTCACCAGCAAACAGGAAGAAAGACGCTGGCATACCGCTTTTACGGTTAAGATACTGCTCATACATCTGGTCAGCGTTCTCCATAAGGCATATAGCCCCATATCCCTTCTGAAGAACCTCACAAGTACGACAAAACTGATCTATGGATGATGGACGAGATACATAAGAGGCAACTATTCTATAGGCATAAGGATCTCGAATACCAACACGTCTCTTGAATACATAAAAAGCACCTAATGAGGGCGTATCCGACTTAGCCTGTTTGTAGGGATCGCTACCACTCACATATATAAAATCATCAAACCTATTGGATTGAGGCATCTCGAATATCTGGACAGGAGCGTCAATAACACCACCGCTAAACGGAAAACCAGCCAATTGCTTATTCGATTTAGTAGTACCAAGTTTATTCCCCGATTCAAGGAAAACATCACACAGCATGCCGCTATATTGCCCTGACTCAAGAAGATCATTCTTATGCTTGATAGCGTACTCGACCGGGAATAGGTTCTGGGATGAGCTTAAAAAACAGTCGTCAATCGTAAATGGATAAAACATGGTATGAGAGGTATAAGCTACCCTATCTTTCGTAGATAGCTTCTTCCGTTCCTCGTTAAGCTTATTGGTACTAGCCTCGAAATCCGTGGCGTCAATCTTGATTTTATTAAGCTTCTTATCATCAGGTTTCCCCAAATAATCACCCAAACCTATAGTTCTCTTGACACCAGAGTTAGCCATCTGACCGGGAACAAACATCGCCCATTTCCTTTCTTTCCATGTTTTCCCTTTCATGGCTCTCCGATTTAAAATATCCCAATCCATGACCAGAAGATTGTATGTATCAGGATCAGAGAACATCTCCTGAGCGTCCTTGGATAATTCCACCTCACCACCGGTACCAGCCAAGATAGGACTGAGACGCCAGCCATAAGGAGTGTCGTAGGACGGCATGGCGGCCGTGTACGGTTTCTTGATAGGTCCCTTACCTACCTCGTCGAAAATAGCCGTGGCTGGGGTCAGACCGGCAGTCTTCTGCGTGGATGTCTTCCTACCCATGTTGATATTGGCTATGGATATTATGGCATGAACATCACGAACCCCGTTGGACATACGCTTGCCTAAGGTGACACCAGAACTCCAATCGGTCTTGGTCCTGTTAATCCTGAAAAAAGGATGCACATGATCAAGCCCATACTCACAATACTCACCTATATTAGACAAATCGCTATCGCTGAAACCTACCACGGAATGACTAAGCCCGATCGTCATGGTAGCGTTCATCTGAAGAAGTGATGACATGATAGTCGTATTATGAGATACGACAAAATTGGTGGTAAGAAACTGATGGGACTTATTATCGACCTCAATACAAGTAGCTTTATATTTCCCGTAATAATCTATATCGGATATCCTAAGCCTATTATGGGTCTTGGATATATACATATCATCACCATCCATGACGCAATAATATCCCATAGACCAGAATATTCTTCTTACGAAGGATATAATATACTCACTTTTGTAAACGACCTTAAAACGATCGTCACCGGTACTTATACCGCAAGCGATCTTCATGAATGAGCTTATAAACAACTCCTTCTGTTTTTTGGATGAATAAATGACATCATCCATCTCCTTCTTGCTTAGCTCAAAGATCCTGTCGGTAGCGCCACAAAGGAAGGAGGCGACCAGAGACCCCATGAGCTGGGGCGACATCAGCCACCGCCGCTCGGGGAAATCCACGGCCTCCCCTATGTCTATGGTCATCTTCTGGAAGTCAGAGTGGATGATACCCATGGTGCTCATGACTTTATAATCACCATGATATTTAACCTTCCACTGATGTTGACCGCAACATACTATACTGCGCCCATCCTCAAACGTAACCTTATACATATCAACGAACCCTTGAGGATATACGCCTACTACAGTCGTAAGCTTACCATCATCGCCATATATGATATCACCGATATCAGCGAACCCTATCTTCTTAGGTCCATAAGGAGTATATATCAGCTCCGAGTCCAGAAGGGCCTTTCCAAAACGACGGGTACCGAACATCCCCAGCCCTTTCTTCTCCTGACGGGCACGTTGGTACATCTCAGCGAAAAACCATTCATTATCACGTAACCGGCTGATAGCAGGAACACGCTCCCCATTTGGAAGATCTTGAAATACGGGAAAGAAATTAACATGCCAATAAAGCCATGGCGGGATGAACGTACCGTTGATAGTCACCCCGTTCTTGACCTTATAAGCCTCCTCCGTGAAGAACTGCTTAACATCATCATCTTGATCCTCCCAGCCGAACAAATCGTTCCACACTGGAGGATTCTTCATGTTTACATAAAATTCTGGACTCGTGCTTAACCCCATCACTTCATACTTTTTAATACGGACTCTATACCTCCAGACACTTGTCCCTTACGTTCCTTTTTCTGGACATTGCTTACAGACCTATATACATCCATGATCCCACTCTTCTCCATATACGAGTCATTCCATACGTTGATCTTATCGATCAGCTTGGATATGAAATCGAACGCCCTAGCCATATCCTCAGGCTTCTCCTTATCCCATGGATGCTTATCAATATAAGCCTTGGCATCATCCACGGCCTTGGATATGACCTCAAGATTATCGTTTACCCGATCGACGTCCTTACTCGTCGGCTTTCGTCTTCCCTGTGGCATTGGCTTTCATGTCCTTAAACTCGTTATACTGTTTCATAAGAAGCTCATAAGATTGAACAACCCCGATCTTACTTACTTCCGTCACGCTCATGTCATGGAACATATCCTCAAGCTCCTTGTCAGCGTATCTCAGACGTTCCTTGTCATCATAAAACACGAATCCAGACGTTCTGTCTTCTATAATGCTCTTGGCGGTGGACGCATATGTCGTATCTAAATCCAGATCCATACCGAAGCTGGTAGCCAACTGGATTATGAACATCAACCTAGAATTGACTTTTACAGCCTCTATATTCAACATCTGTATCTTATGGGTCATCTCATGAAGAACGACAAAATCCTCCTCTTTTATCAACGAAGATGATTTAAGGGCTATCTTCTTAGTCCTATCTTCAATATCGCTATACAGACGCTTGCTCTCACGCTTTATGGCTATCCAATGCCTTATATGAGTATCCGCCTCTTCTTTAAGATAATCCCTGATCTCTTTTTTGATATCCTTATCCTCTTCCATTATAATCACACGTTATAATCATTATTATTTAATTCAATCTCATCACTGATGCTTTGGTCTATAGACCTCAATAAATCCCTGGTACTAACATCCCGCAAGAAGCGGACATTACCACCATTAGCCCTAGCTATCCTCCTTAAAGCGGAGTAAAGTATATCACCCAACGAATATTCAGGCAACTCACGGCATCCGACTTCCATGACAATAAGGGCATGGATACGATCATCTATCTTACTTCTTACGGGACTTCGCATAGTATTTACTTATAAGCTTCCCCTATAATACGTAGCGGGAAATGTTTGAAATTACGTTCAGGATCGTCCTTCGTATAACCGATAAGAGATAGGTGTTTCTCAAAATGACCTTCCGTATATTTTGAGGTATCTAACGTCATCCTAAATATAGTTCTATTCTCATTGTCAGGATGTTTGTTATATGACACGTTTCCTATACATCCACATGAAAGATGATGATCCTTGACATGGAAACCATCTTTATGGGTGATAAATAACACGATTTCTATCTTATCACCTATTTTCTGATTAAAAATATTTAGATAAAACTCGCTCTCGTCATCCGTAAGTCCTATATCAAAGGAATCGTTAGGGCACTCGATATTAAAATCGTTATGATCGGCCGTTATCACCTCCATAGCATTCCATTTGGCTTTCTCTCCTTCCACGAACTTCAATGGGCATACCTCGGTCTTCATCCAAGCCTTCTCCTTGATAAAACAACCACACAACGAGCATCCCGGTCTTCCAATCAATCTATGAAATAATACCTTAGGCGGCAATTTAAAGAACCTAATATTAGAAGAGTTCTTAGGACATTTCTTGCATAATTCAAGACGATTCTTATACCATTCGGGATAATCTTTCTTATCCTTAGGAATCCTGCCCAATAAACTGTCTTCCCAAGCTTGGGCTATTACTTGGGCTTTACCAATTGTTTGCACGATAATTATTTTTTAAACTGTTTTTGTTGAAAATCCTGTAATTGTTCCCATGTCATTCCATACCGACATTGATACATGGCCTCATGGTTATCACGTATAAGAGGATCTCCGTTCTTCAACCCCTCCATATCCTCTATCGCATTAATCTTCTTATCAAGACAATCAAGCTCAATAGGCATCCTTTCATCCGGATAACGATTACCTTCCTTGACAAATATCCGGCGTATCTTATCACGCCTTACCCGCATCTCTCGGAGATTGCATATAACGTATCCGATAAACGGGATTCTGATAGATATATTGTCAGTATACCTAGCTAGGTGGTGGACGTAAGATACGGATGCTTTCATGCACCACTCTACCTGTTGTTTGGTAAACTTCCCATCAGATCTTCTTACCACCTCATCCACGATATCCCTATCGAATGAAATAAGATTCCTACCCATCAATATCCAATTTGTTTCTCTTGAACACAAATCCCATTACACGAGTATCATCACCCTCCCCATCAAGAATAAAATAGTTACGTAAGCTTCTCATCTCAATAGACAGCTCACGGGTACGGAAGTTCCCGTTCTTCTTGTCCACCAGAAAACCCCCACGTTTAAGCTCGTTGTTCAGGACAGCGACGTAAGATTCCTTCTGTCCATGACAATCCATGTACTTAGCCCTGGTATCATCCGAGTATCCGTAGTTGATGTAGAAAGAAAGTAAGTTTATCGTCCTTTCAGTAATCAAGCTCCTACCCTTGGAATCCAGATAGCCATTGTATATCCTTAAGAACTGCTGGATCATATCCAGCCTAGTGTCGTAAGGCAACGCAAATACGAAAGCTTTCCTCTGTTCCGACATATAAAATTAGTTTTCAGCAAAACTACTTAAAAAAAATATCGTTGTCAAGAAATTATGCCATAATCAACATAATATATGCTGATTAACATGTATTTACGAACATCAAAAGGGGAAAAGGCGGTGGAAGTGGCGGAGGAAAGCCAGATAAGTCCACCGTAAGACACGGCAATGAGGCCAGTGGAGCACAGACCATACATGCCTCCGAGCGGCGGTGGACAGCCCTATCCTGCCTCAAGGGACATGACCACCCCTTTTCCCTTTGGATTCCTTCTTGCTATGTTATGGGATATAAAGCCAAGGGGAAATGGGAAGCCTTGGGACATGGAGCCTGCCGTAGAGGATACGGGCAGCCGGAGCGCGAGCGATCGTACAAGACCTCGCTTTTTCTTCTTTGGCTTATGCTCCACCCGATCCCCCCTACCGGGGTACCGGCTTCCGGTATAGGATACGGCTTCTACCAGGTTTAGCCTGCGGTATCCTGCCTGACGGCACCATACCTTGGCGGTAAAAAGCAATGTTTTATTAAATAGAGACTTTAAGTGGAGTACACAGGAACTCGACGTCAGGAGAGGTTCTGTGTACGGATAGAGATATTAGAAAGTAGTATATGTTTATAGAGTTAATTATATTTAATAAATATACCTATTAACGCGCGCGTAACAAGTAGGTTGAGAAAAAACGATCGTTCACGCGCACAGCGTTTTACGAACATTACCTACCCTCCTTAAACAACAAATGGGCGACCTTCACAGGCTACCCATCCATCCGAATAACTTGTTTCGTATTGATGAAACTTGTATATTCGCAGCAAATAAAAAATCTCATGGAGACAAAGGTAGCACTTTTACAGAAAATGAAATCAAATTTCGATAAGATTCTTACCGAAGCATATATCCCAAAAGATATACAAGCAAAAAAAGATGAGCTTGGATGCCTAAGGCTTCCGGCAGGATCACTTGTCTGTCCAGTAGATTACAAACCTGTAACTAATAAGGACGGGAAGAAGGTTACGGCCGTAAAATACTCGAACAAGAAAGATAATATAAGAGGTTCCGGTATGGTTATAGAAAAGAAGTGTAAGCAGGTAACGGCTTATCTTTCTATCATAAATGTACAGAAGCATGTATTTTTAAGAAATAGGATGAGAGATGGTTACCGTGACCGTATCGAGATCAATACCGATGATTTTATAGATATCCTATCCGATGGCATAGCTTATTTCTGCTACAGACATGTTATAGAGAACTGCCATGAGGATATAGACTATCAGCTAAAGACGCTTAAGGCTTACGCAGAGGGCGAGATAAGAATAGCTTTATCTGATATCATGATCTACTCGTATAAGGCTAAGAAGAATGAGGATACGAAAGAAATATTCGTAGGTAAGAAAAGATCCGTATACAAATGTCTGGATAAGAATTTAAGCTCAAACGAAAGACGGAATATGGCTAACAAAAGCCGGAAATTTGATCGGGTAAGAATCCTTTCCAAGATAATATTCAGGGCCAGAACCAGAAACGTACATCATATATACAAAGTAACTAAAAGAAAGACAATTAAGTTCAATGTAGCATACCTTCTTAATGAGTTGAATAAGAAGCTTGCGGGAATAGGCATGCATGAGATATCTCAGTCAACTATATACAGATACATAAGCATGTTCTTAGGCATGTGTAAGAAGAGTATATCCGATTTGTATGACGAGGTAAAAAAAAACAATGGAATAGCGAATGCCAAAGATAGGAAGAACGTAACTATCGGACACCTAAGACTATCATACAGAGGAAAGATAATGCATATAATCATCGCCGAAGATTTTATAAAAGACGTCTTTTTAGGGGTAAAAGGGTCCGAGATGAGTAAAGCTGGATGATTTGAGTATCAGATATAAAATTTAATATTTATATATTATTCACATTTATTTTTAATAGTTAATTATAACTATTCGTATCTTTGTACCATAAACCTAAAAAGATATGGTAAAAGAAGATTTTAAAAATGAAAACGACCTCCTTCGTCATATTATGACGGTGGATAAAAACGTGGAGCAAGGTCGTGCCTTGAAAAAGATTTTCACCACTAGGGAGAATCTATTTATTACCGGTAGGGCCGGTAGTGGTAAAAGTACGTTCATGAGACGTATCGTAAAGTTCTTGGGTAAATGTGTTATAGTAGCCCCCACTGGTGTTGCGGCACTGAACGCCGGAGGACAAACCATTCACTCTTTCTTCGCTATAAAAAACGATCCTTACATCCCCTCAGTAGAGAGGAATATGTTATCAAATAAGGTTGATGTAAGTCCGTTCATGAAAAGCAAGGTCAAGAATCTTGATACTATCGTTATCGATGAGATTAGTATGGTAAGACCCGATTTGCTTGATGAGGTTGCCGATATACTTAGACAATGCAAACGAAGCAGGGAACCTTTTGGTGGAGTTAGGCTGATTATGTTCGGCGATCTGTCACAATTACCTCCTGTAGTGACCGTTGATGATTTTATTGATAAGTATTATGAAAGCCGATTCTTTTTCTCGTCAAAGGCATTAAGAGCCTCAGGATTCTCGGTAATTACCTTCGATAAGGTATTCCGTCAAAAAGACCCACAACTTTTGTCTGTATTGGAGGATATAAGATGTGGGGTTATTACCGAGGAATCTAGATCTATCCTAAAATCAAGGGTGATATACCCTGAGAATATGAATGATACTATAGTAATATGCTCAACCAATAAGGAGGCTTATGAGATAAACAAATCTAATCTTGATAAGATAGATAATAAGGTATTTAAATTCGAGGCTAAGATATTCGGTGAAAAACCTGCGGCTCCATGTGAGGATGAACTTATAATAAAAGTAGGAGCTAAGGTTATAATAACGAGGAACGGTAATGGATATGTGAATGGTTCTATGGGTGTAGTAACAGATATAGACCCATGTGATGACGCTATATCGGTTCAGCTTTCCGATGGAAGTGAGGTTTATATAACTAAAGAAAAATGGGATAAAATGAAATATAGGCAAGTAGATGGATCTTTAGAAGGAACGTCTTGTGGTTATATCATTCAATATCCGTTAAGATTAGGATACGCTATCACTTCTCATAAAGTTCAGGGGATGACATTAGACAATATATTCGTTGATATGAGTAGGGCTTTTGAGATCGGTCAGATATATACCGCTCTTTCAAGGTGTAGATCAATTGATGGTCTTTATCTAAAATCAGTACCTAATGATAACGCGATATTGTTAAGTGAGAATGTATCAAATTTCATGGAGAAGGTGGATGATAACGATGGGGTGTTCCTGCCGGAGAAGATATCTGATATCGGTAAGGATATGATAAAAAAGCAACAGGATTTATTTGACTTCGAACAATACGGATTATAATGGCTAAGAAAGAACTTTTTTCAGACGTAGATGAATTAGTATCATCTTTAAATAAAGAGCTTGGAGAAGGCTCGATAATGAACTTCGGCGATGATAAGCCTATAATATCCATACCAAGGGAAAGCACCGGTTCGCTGGTGGTGGACAAGGCTCTCGGCGGCGGATGGGCGGTAGGCCGGATCCATGAGTTGGTCGGCATGGAATCTTGTGGCAAGACCATGATGTGTACATTAAGTATGATCGAGTTCCAGAAAAAGCACCCCGATAAGCTGGTAGCTATAATAGACGTGGAGAATGCTTTTGATATCGAATACGCCAAGAAGATGGGATTGGACGTTAACCGGTTCCTTATTTCCCAGCCAAGCTACGGGGAATTGGCTATTGACATCACAGCCAAGCTGGTGGAGTCCGGCAAGGTAGGCTTTATTGTCGTGGATTCCGTGGCGAACTTGGTCCCGAAGAAGGAGATCGAGGGTGATATGGAAGATAGCAACATGGGATTACAAGCCCGGTTGATGTCAAAAGCCATGAGAGTTCTTACCGGGATCGTAAACAAAAGCGATTGTGTTCTGGTATTCATCAACCAGTACAGGGAGAAGATCGGTGTAATATACGGCGATCCGAAGGTAACAACCGGTGGTAACGCCCTTAAATTCTATGCCTCTATCCGTATGGAGATGTCAAGGAAAAAGGTCATTGTAGGAGAAGATGGCTCTTCTATCGGTCATGAGGTCAGGATAAAGGTATTGAAGAACAAGACAGCTATACCTTTCCAGATAGCAGAGACAGCTTTGTATTATGGTGTAGGATTTGACAAGGAGCTTGAACTTTTGAAGTTATGTGAGGAAACCGGTATCTTTACCCGTAAAGGATCATGGTACTGGTACGGAGAGATCCGAGTAGGAAACGGAGTGGATAATACGTTAAGTATCATGAGAGATAATCAAGAATTGTGTCAAGAGTTAAGAACTAAATTAAATATTTGAGGTTATGGCTATCGGAGCAAAATTTGTAGACGTAATACCTTCTAGTGTTGAGAACGCTATAGAGGTAAAAAAAGAGGATGTAAAGACCTATCTATTCGTAGGTATTCCTATGAGCGAGTTTATCGGCAAGAAACATGAGTTTGAGGGATATATATTCATGTGCTTACAAGGTGTAACCGGTGGGGTTGAGCTTGGCGGTGATATAGCCGTAGCCGTATTGAGACCGGTTCGCCCCGCCGTAGGGGAGGCTTCTTACCATTTGGTGGATATCAAGAAGTGTAAGTATAATAGAACTGATGTAGTTCTATTATTTAGAGAGGGAGATTTCAAGGTCGTTAAACGTGATGATTGTAATTTAATTTGATTATGGATGCTGAGAAGATATTTGTTACAAAATATAAAATAAATGGAGAAGAATATATTGGATGGATATATGCGTCTAATATAGATCAGGCTAATGATTTTCTTAATCAGAGGAGAAATACCGAGGAAGTAGTTGGTGGTCCGTGCATAGATCAAGATGAGATAAATGATGTTATTAATCATATATAGTGTATGGGAACATATATATCAATAAAATCAACAGTAAACGCATTCAGGTACGGTATTGATCCTGTACCTGAATGGTTCGATAAGATATCCAATAAGACCAATGAAGTCGATGTTATGGTTGACGGGAATAAGGTAAAGGCATTGGATATAAGGCTAGAAAATGGCATTCTACGGGCTTTTTACGGTTATTATATAGGTATGTATCCGGATAAATCGATACAGGTGTTTAGACCGGAGGATTTTCATTCATTATATACGCTCAAGATATGAGAATATACACAGGACTGATAAAAGATCTAGGATGTAGATGCTTTTATTACGATAGCGGGATGAATATACCTATTGGGTTCGTATGCGCTGAGATACCTGATATTAGTTCTATATTATCATCAAAGAATGGATTATCTCATTTTTATGAACATATGATAATAAAATGCAATGATGATATTAGTGATAAGTTATTCTTTGATTTTAATGGATATACAGATCCTAGATCATTAGTATTTAAAGGATTTACATTGCCTGATGTTGATACCAAGAAGTGTATTGATTTTTCTTATAATTTTATCGTATATCCAGACATAAATGAAGATCTTATAGAAAGTGAGAGGAATGTTATATTGACTGAAATTGATAATGATGAATCATGTATTAATATAGATAGACTTATAAAACTATCTGGAATAGATAAACGTTGTTTTATAAACACATTAGGTACTAAAAGGTATGTCAGCAAAATAACAAGGGATGATCTTTATATGTGCCGAGATACGATATTGAATAAGTCAGAAATGGTATTTCATTTATATGGATGTGATGATTTTATGAATAAATATGTATCAGATATAACGGAATTATCAAATGAAGTTGATATTAATACATACTATCGTAATAGTCTTAAATATTTCCATGTTCATGGTCCTAAATATGGTGTTTATAAATATACTAAAAATCCCAAACAGTTATATGTATCATTTGTATTAGATAATTATGATTTTAATAAATTGTGCGTGTTGCTTATCATATTATCTATGATGTGTGATAATTATAATTTCTCTATGTTTAATTATCTTAGATCTAACGGATTATGTTATTCAGTAAATAGGAGATATATAGAATGCACGAATAGAATAGTAGCCAACTTGATAATTGACGTAAGCCCAGATAAATGTGAGATCACAAAAGATTATGTGGTTGATTATATTAATAACTTTAAGCTTATAGCAAATAATGACAACATAGAATATGCTATAAGAATGATTAAATTAAATGATAGATTGAATATAATGAATATTGAGGATTACCACGATGCCTATATATCTTTTGTAAGATCAAGACTTAATGGGGTAATGGATTTATATAAATCATATGACAATATATCTGTGGATGATGTTATGGATATGATTAAAGATATTACCGAGAATAGATTAATAATTCAATACTGCTCTTTATGAATATAGCGATAGGAATAGATCCGGGTATAGATACCGGAGGATTGGCGATGATCCCTGAGAATGGCGAGGTTAAGGTAATCATGACTCCAAGGATATCGGCTAAGGGGGATATAGATCTTAGGGCTATATCAAGCTTCTTCCTCGATGCCGCTGACAAGATCCAAGAAAAGGGAGGCGGGACGCTGGCGATCGCCGTCGAGGACGTCCATAGCATCCACAACAGCTCGGCAGCCAGCAACTTCACCTTTGGCGGGAGACGCCGGGAACCGAACGCCCTATTCGCTATGATGGTGGAGATGATGGAGCGATACGGATCTCACCCGGATGTTAGGTTCATGTTCGAGGAGGTGCAACCAAAGACCTGGCAGAAGGAGCTTCATACGACATCCGATCGGGTGTATACGGCGGCGAAGTTAGACACGAAGGCTACCTCCATCCGATGCGCCATGCGCCTTTTCCCTTTGGTCTCTTTCGTGAAACCATGGTCAGGGAAAGGAGTGCAACCTACTAAGATACAAGACGGAATGTGTGATGCCACGCTTATAGCCGAGTATATTAGACGTAAGTTTAAACTATTTTAATACTATTAAGTATTTATTGTATTTGTATTAATATAATTATGATTACATTTGCGATGTAATAAAAAGTTGTTCGTTATGCTTATAAGATGCTTGTCGAAGTCATTAAATGAGAAGTTGGGTAAACTGGAGACGGTGGTTAAGAACGCCGGTTCCAACTCCCTTTATAAGGATCTTAAGATAGATGTTGTCAATAATCTGGCTTATATCACTTCCGTAAATGCCAAGGTATGTGTTATAGAGCGATTGGAGGTCGAGGCTGACTCTAACTTCTCTTTCTTGGTAGAGGCAAGCTCTTTTATTAAGTTCATGAAAAAACAGAAGAATTGCGAGATTACGATACTGCTTTCAGATAAAAAAGATCAGATAACGATCTGCTATGCTTCTGGTGAGTATAGTTGTCCGGCTTTTGATATCAATACATTCCCGCAGGTACATAAGATACTTGATGGAGGAATTAAGGTTAAGATGAGCGATTATGTTTCGGTTCTTAACAAAGCCAGCGATTATACGGAGGTAGATGACTTTTATCCATGCATCGAGAATGTGGTAATTGATATTGATGATATTAATATCAATATAGTAAGTACGGATAGAAATACTATTTACAGGTATTTTGTCCCTAATCAGGATAAGGTAGAGAAGATGTTTATCCCGGTATCGAACGAATCTGCGATATTGCTTGATAAGCATATCAATAAGTCATCGGATATGTTGTCTATAAAAGTGGACGATACTAAGACTTATTTCTCTACGCCTGATATGGATATGTATGAGACCCATTTTGAGGGTAATTATCCAAATTGGAGGTTCGTGGACGAGCATTTTGTCAAAACAAGTACCTATGTCTTTGATAAGGATCTACTCGTCCAAGCCCTCCAAAACAATCTTAAGGTAAATGAATTCGATCATTGCAAGTTGATATTTACCGATAAAGGATGCGGTATTATGTCAGAGAACCCGTCTTCAGGTAAATCATGTAAGGAAAGACTTACCCCTTTGTCTCATTATGGTGAAGATATTGTATGCAACGTGTTATGTGGAAGATATCTGGGTATCATAAAAAGCATATCGTGTAATAGGATAGTTATCGAGCATGATCATAAATCTCATTTCAATAAGGTTTATGGGGAGGATAATAAGAACGAGTATTTCTTGTCATCATCAATTATTGTTTAACGTTTAAATATATATAATATGGGAGTTCGTGAAAATCAGTTATCATCTAATACACAATACTTTAATATAAGTGGAGGTGGTGTATTATATCAATCGTCAAGAGATCCTAAGGAAGGTTTCGAGGAACATATGAATGATAAGACAGGAGCCGTATCCTACTGGAGGGTTTTCTGGAACGGTATAGAAGGGTATCTTTCCGATATTTTTGTATTAGAGCAGGAGATGAATGGCGCTAAGACAAATTTCTTATTTATAAAGATAAGCGATGAGGAAGGTAATTATGTTATAAAAGTTCCGTTGATGACCTCAAGAGGCGGGATTAACAGCTATGTTAAGTCTCTTGTAAGATACTTGCCTAATATCGACCTGAAACGGAAGATTGTTATCAATCCTGCGCATACTAAAAAAGGAGAGCAATACGCTCCTGGCAATTTCTTTATCTCATACGCTAGGGAGACTCCAGACGGAAAAGATGAGCTTATCCAGCAATATTATAAGAATGGACAGAATGGATGGCCTGACAGGGTTGAGAGCACGGATATTATGGGTAACAAGAAGTTTGATTATACCGCCCAAGACGCTTTCGCCTATCAGGTACTTAATAAGTATATTCAAAGCATTAAAACAGATGGTGTGAAACCTGCTCAGTCGGCAATCCAAAACAATGATGGTGAGGCTACAACGCAAACGCCCCCACCGTCATATCAGGCGCAGGCCCAGCAGCAGACACCTCCTCCATCATACCAGCAACCTCCTCAATATCCTCCTTTTGGAGATGACGATGATCTTCCATTTTAATTAACTAATTAAAAATCAGAAAGTTGATGGAAAGTAATTTTAATATATCTACTAAAGTGAACCGTGTCTCGATGCCTACCCAAAATAAGGTAGATACGGTTATGAAGAACTTAGGGCATCGACCTTGTGTAGCGTATTCCGAGGAAAAGGATATGTATTATAAGGATGGAGAATGGGTAGCGTCAGATCTTGACGCTACTATCTTACCTCTTAGGGAGATGTTCGAAAAGACATCTGATTTGAAGTTAGGATTGAAGATCGTTTATTTAATAATCAAATTATAATGGCCAGTATTGAGGATATTAAAAAGCTTCTGGAAAGCAAGTCGTTTACATCAGCCAGAGACCTTGATGAGCTTGAGGAGAAGCCGGATGATAAACAAAACGAGGTTAGATTGAATTGCGAACCTATGGTAGGGGTGATGGAGGAAGAGGGGAAGATCTTCCTTAACTCCGTAAGATTCTCGAAAGCATGGAACTCGTTGGGTAAGGATATTCCTATCAAGCAGGGTAATGCTTTCCCATTAGGACAGGGTGATGTCCTTGATATAGACACAGGGGTATGGGCATCGTTCCCGGATAATACCATAGGGGTGTTGATGATGCTGCCGTCGTTTACCGGAGATACGGGACTTACTTTGGTAGGATCACCGTTCGTCTCGTCTAATAACGGGAATATCATGATCAGGGTCACTAATGTCCGTAAGGATATGGCTATAGTCGAGAAAGACAAACATATAGCTGAGTTAATTATAGTCGGCAAGATAAAAGCCGATATTCGTGAAACTTATAACAGCAATAAAGATGTTCGGATTGAAGATAGTAAAGAGTAGCTATATAAATACTCTAAAACAGGATCTTGATGAGGCTATTAACTATTCAAATAAATTAAGAGAAGATTACAAAAATGCTCTTGCGAAGGTATTTGAATTGAATGAGAAAGTAAGTTATCTTAATACGCTCATTGATTCTATTAATAAAGATATAGAATCAAAGGATTCTCATATAGTTAAGATGGGAAATGAGCTTAGTAAGTCAAGAGAGTTATATGATGAGTCAGTAAAAGAGAAAGAGGTTCTTAAACGGGCTTATATGGATATCGAGAAGAAACATAAACTATCATCCAAATTACTCGATGAGGCTAGAAGAAGATACAAGGAACTTGAGGATCAAAATAGGGCTATGTCCGATCGTATCAAGTATCTAGAGAATCATATCGATCCAGAGGCTTTAGACAGCGATGTGCCTTATGAGGTTGTTGTTGATGAGGATAAGATGGATCCTAATTCCGGTCATATTGATATACATGAAAATAACGCCTCTGAGGTTACTTATGCCGATGCCGGCAATGACGTAAATGTCGAGAATAAGGCAGAGGATAAGAAGAAATCTAAGAAACGTAAAAAGACTAAGAAAAATGAATAAGATCTTGTTTTTCTTGTTAACGTTATTTACCTTAGCGGTTGTCGGATGCAGTACGTCAAGAACCTACTATACGGAATATGATACTACTGATATATCTTATGTAGTGGATTCCATAGTGTCTTCCGGAACCGTGATGGGCCAATGGAAGGAGTGGCGGTTTACGCTGGACGACGGCCGGGTCGATAACTTTGGCTTCACCGCCCTATACGACGCCAAGGGAAAGGCTAGAGGGTCAATACAGGTTAGGCAAAGATCCGATACGTTTAATATCAAGATAATTGATTACCATAAAAAGGATAAAAAATGAGTTACGGGTTAGGATATATACCATCCCCTGTGGATGACAGAGACGCTATCATGAACATGCAGCATGAAGCTGTTCCTGATGAGTATAAGGTCAATGACGTTGATAGCGTAGTGGATCAAGGATCTTCTCCTATTTGCGCCGCTGTAAGCTTAGCTGAGATACTTAACTGGAGAAAGAGTATAAGGGCTATTAAAAGACCGGCTAAGATCTCTCCCTACGATATATATGATCTGAGAGAGGATAAGGATCAAGACGGGATGGTTCTTCGTGACGCTATCAAGTCTATCAAGAACGTAGGCGTAGATGGGGAGAAAATAAACAGTTACGCTAGGATCATAGATCCGGTATCAGCTAAGGTGGCTTTGATGCTGAATGGGCCTCTGGTTATAGGTCTGTATTGCTATAATTATGGTAATCGATTCTGGCAAGGCCAAGGGCAGAACTTGGGAGGTCATGCCGTTATCCTCACCGGCTGGGACAAGGCCGGCTTCGTCCTACAGAACAGTTGGGGGACGGGATGGGGTAGGTCTGGTGTAGAGACGTTCCCGTTCGAGGATTGGTGCTATATGCTAGAATGTTGGACAATAGTTTCATGATATTACTATATAATTTTCGAGAAATTCCGATCCACATCCTCTTGTGAAAGCCGATGTGGTTATTTAGGACCCGTAGATCAATTGGTTGGATCATCTGGCTCATAACCAGAAGGTTGTCGGTTCAAGCCCGGTCGGGTCCACAGTTGGATTAATAGAGTTTGTCATTAGATTTAGAGTTTAGATTTTGTTTGATGTCCTTGTCCGGGAGGATCGGGACATATGGATCCGAGGATCATTGGATGATTACCATAATATTGGAGATGCTGGTTCGATTCCAGCCGGATTCGCTAAAATATTGTTTTAATATGGATAATGGATATGTAGAGATAATAGATACGACTCATCATAGAGCTAGAAGTAGCGGAGCTGTATATGAACATATAATCGTGGCTGAAAGAAAAATAGGAAGACTTTTGAAGCCGGAAGAAGTCGTTCACCATATCAATAAAATAAGGCATGATAATAGACCTGATAATCTTATGATATTTAGATCTAATGCCGATCATACAAGGTTTCATCATGGAGCTGAGGTTTACTTTGATAAGGAAGGGATAGCGTATTGTAAACCCGTGGAAGTTAAGTATTGCTCGTGCTGCGGTAAGGATTTATGTCATGATACTGAGGGAAGTTTGTGTTTTGATTGTAATAACAAGAAAAGAAGAGAGGATATGTTATCCAAATATGGTGATATAACTAAGGATAAGCTTTTTGAGATGCTTAAAAATGAGTCTTTCCTAAGTGTCGGTAAAAAATTAGGCGTATCTGACAATATGGTAAGGAAAATATGTGATATCTTTGGCATTCCAAGACATGCCTCTTACTACAGAAAATTAAAGGATTGATAATTAGGGGAGTTAATTTAACGGATAGAATTTACGATTCCTAATCGTAGCGTGGATAAGGGTTCGATTCCCCCACTCCCCACATGGTGTTTTCTTAAACATATTCCCGTAGGTCGGTAATTAACGATAACCGGTAGACAGCCTACGGGAATCAATAAAATCCTACGTGCTTGGGATCGCTTTCAGTTCTATTTTTCGTGTGTATCTATAGGAGGGTAGCACGACCCTCCTTTTTATAAATACTATTTGCTATGGACATTAATCAGATAAAAAAGTACCTGCCATTAGGATGGGATGTGGTTGATCTAATAGATCACGGCATAATTGATCTTGATATCATGAATGGTAAGATGATGGGTGAGTATGTGGCTGTGTTGATGATAAAATCTTATGATAAGACCAATGGCCATATTCTAACCACTTTCTCGTTCCATGATAAGGATATGGAGAAGTTGAGGATGTTGATAGGTAACGCTATAATGGCGGTAGGATATAGGAATAATCCTCTTACTGGAGATGGGAACACGGCAATCAAATAAAGGCACGGAATACACTGAAAGAGGGATATTGGATATCCTTAACAGACGGTTCTTGGTATCTCCTAGATGGATTATAAACAACTTGTATGTCTATAACTGGGAGTCTGATTATCTGGCTATAACCAGATCCATGTACGCTTATGAGGTTGAGGTGAAGATCTCGTTGGCTGACTATAACAAGGATTTCGAGAAAGAGGGTAAGCACCAAGTAATGCAAGGCTGGTTCGAGGCTCGGAAGCAAGCCCTATACGAGACCGGGGACTGGGTCAGGTACGGCCGCCCCAACTACTTCTACTACTGCGTTCCGGATGGGTTGGTTGATCCTAAGGACATACCTCCGTACGCAGGACTCGCTTATGTTTGTGGCAGGAATTTGAGAAAGATCAAGGACGCCCCTATCCTGCATCGTGATAAATTTGACCCCGAAGCTTATAAGATGGCAGACAAATTCTACTACAATTGGTGGAGCGAGAGACGTAAGGCCAGACAGATAGAAGGGAAGGATATGAAAGATGAGTTCAGGAAGAGCATGAAAAAGGTGAAGGAGAAGATAACCGTCGATGCCAAGATCAAGGCGATGGAGGCGTTCTGGAGCGTCTGCGATTACGCCTACTGGCCGTACGGGGGAAGAGGGGTGCCAGGAATGAGACCCAACTGTTCCGCTTGTGGTGAGGAATGTAAATTACAATGCCCGAAAGGGAAAGAATTTAAAAACAAGATAAAATGAGTAAGATTAAAGATTTATTAGCAAGAGCCATTTCATTAGCCTCAGAGCAACCTATGAGCTATAAAGAGGCAGTTGAGTTACTTGATGGTATAGATACGTGTAAGGTCAAGATATGGCTGGAAAAAGGGGCTAAGCCGCCTGAATACGCTCATAAAGAAGATGCTTGTATGGATTTGTTCGTTAAGGATATAGAACTTGACGGAGGCAGGATCATATATCATACGGGCGTACATGTAGCATTGCCAGAGGATTATGAGATGGAAATCCGTCCACGTAGTGGTTTTACTAATAGCGAGCTAATTATGCAAAACGCCCCTGCTACCATTGATGAAGGATATAGTGGGGAGATTATAATAGTTCACAGAAAAATGAATAGGCATAGTCCTTATTATTGTAATGTCGATGGTAAGGTAGCACAGCTTCTTATTCGTAGAAGGGAACGTATCGTATGGGAAGAAGTGGAGTCATTAGAAGATCTTGGAAAATCTGATAGAGGGGATAATGGGTTTGGTAGTACAGATAAGATAAATAAGGATGGCTTCATGACCAGCGAACGTCGGTTAGGAAACCACCGTGGTAATGAATGATATGGAAAATAAAAATACATCATCCACTACTAATGAGGGCTTGAAAGAAATTGACAAACAAACAAATCCTGTTATGTATGGATGGAGATGTCCGGTATGTGGAAGAGTATATTCTCCCTACGTATCTATGTGCGCTTATTGCGGTAATAATAATATGAATCATATTACATGTAAAGTTACTGGATAATTGATATGAGTGGAAGAATTAAAATAAAGCCCAAGGATAAGGATAAGAGACCTAAGATCGATGTATTTAAGGTAATAGAGAACCGGTTCAAGAATATGAACGAGCTTCGGGATCTGATCGACATGGATCCAAGGAAAGGGCTGGTCAGAATCCGGGACGGGGCAGGCTTCAGAGAGGTGGAGCGGGGCGGATGCCTGCACCGGAACTACCTTAACCTGTTGGAGGAAGAACTGGGCGCTAAACTATCAATAGATCTGATAGATAAGTATGTTAAAAGAAAATAGCATACCACCTGCCCTAGGTAATTCCTAGGGCAGATCCGTTTTATATACCGATGTGTCTACCACTATCTGGTTATCCATATCCTCAATCAACTCAATGATCTCATCCCTTATGTCATAAGAAAGTAAGATCGGTATTATGGTTAGTATAAAAGATAGTATTATTCCTGATCCTATTATGATAGTAATATCATCACACTCTATATCTAACATCGGCATGACAAACATCAACCCGACCGTGAATATCATCACGAATAACGCTGATATCTCATTTATCATATCCCGCTCCATCGTATCCTTAATCATATCTCCTCAACTTTAGTGTGGTTTATTATCCTACTGATATGACGGATACTTAATCCCGTCCTGTCCTTTATCTTACCATATACGTAGTTCCTTGATACGACCGTAGCCAAATCACCTAACTCGTCCAGTATCTCATTATACATCCTATGGATCTCGTTGTTGCGGATAACCGTACTGTCCCTTACATATATCTTCTCAACGTCATCGTCGCAGAAGAAGATCTTAAGCTTATGAAGTATGTCTCTAAACATGATTATAGTTTTGTCCCAAAGATATGAAAATTTGAGGATAAAACCAGAAGAAAGCCAAAAAGAACGGGAGGCGGTGGGAGGACGGGGGATGCTCGGAAGGATGGGAGCCAGCCCGCTTCCTTGGATTTAGCGACATGATCTGAGAATAAATCATATATTTGTATGTACAAAATGCATAATAATATGATATTAAATAAAATTAACTCAATGGGGGGGGGTATTTTTCGTCCTCCATAAAAATTTATCAGTATGCTTAGAAGAAGATTTCATTCATCAGGAATACATCCGTCTAACGCCAGCAATGGAGTATATGGAGTTGCTGAAAATCTAAAGTTACTTCCACCTAATAAGGTGGATGCCGAATGTATTGGAGTTGCTTTGATACATAAAGAACATAGGATTATGATAGAAAAAAACGAGAGTAAAAATCCTAGTTATAAACAGGCAACAGAAGGTATGTTGGTCAGTGATAACTTTGTATGGGGAGAATATTTGGTAGATCAATACGAGATCCCTAATTATGATACTATTGATTACGATTACCAAGGCCTTACTAGTGCGTACCTTATGAGTAATTCCGGGGTATATAATGGTCAGCCACATATACCAAATGACATATCTCAATGGACCGGAGTGATGTCTGATTGGAATGGCAAATCTAATTCAGAGGTATTAAAAAAGATTGGAGCCACAGAACAAGGATCTTATGCTATCTCAGGCAATCTTCTTAATGGATTCATAAATAGTAGCGACGCCCTTGGATTCGATGACTGGTATATCCCCTCTTGTCCGCAAATGTCATTGGTATATATGAGGATGGTTGATATAAATGATATATTGTATCTTATTGGAGGTAAGATGTTCCAAGCCTCAACTGAGGCGTATATGACAAGCTCTGAATGTAATGATAGAAATTATTGGTCGGTTTCAGGCTACGGTCAAGTAGGCGTATCGGATAAAAGAAATCCTAAAAGAATTAGACTGATACGAGATCTATAATATTAAGGTAGTGGTCGTGCCACTACCTATCTATTATTCCATAATAAAGATATATACCAAGGGAAGTAGCCGGCGGAAGCCCCGATGGGTAGGCCCGGAGGGATGAAGGGAGGCCTCCCTCCCTTTGGTACTACATCCTCCTCACAATATATCATGATGGTACTACAATTACTATATTTACATTATAGGTGTTATTGTAAATGCCAGTTCCAACGGCAACAGATTGGCATCCCTCACAGGCATTGGCTGTTATACAATGATCACTTGTTATAAGATGACCTTGCCAAGTTATACGATTGTTATTTGTAATCTGATTATAAAATTCAGGCATGTAAGTGAAATTGATGATCTCCTCAGGATCGGTTATCTCCGTTATAGGAGTAAATTTAGTTATCCTATTCCCGTATAACTCCGTATCAGCTAAGTCACAATGCTCGCCAGAATTATATAGATACGTGAGAGTCCCTTTTGAAACACCTCCAGTCGTGCCTAATAAAACGTTGTACTCATATTGTTGATCCTTTAGAACTATCCGACCACCTATTCTTATAACTTCTATTTTCTTATTGCGATATATATCAAGATAAGATCCGTCAAAATCAGATTGATATGTATCTCCATCTACATATATATCTACAGGATTAGGACACATGCTCTTGTCTATATTGATACGGTAGTGGATATTACCGGAAGAAAAAGTCCTGCGCCTAAACATACCCCCTCCTTATCTGAGGGTTAAAATACCCCCCCCCCACGAAGTTATATGTAATATATTGATACATGATTAAATAATTTAAGTTACGTACAAATATAATAAATTATATTAGATGGGGGGAGGGAAGATACCAAGGAAGGGTGGCTGGCGTCATACCCGCCGGGAAGGCTATAAGGGATGGGAGCCAGCCCCGTTCTATTGGGTCAGTAGGGTGTATGATCACTCGATGTCACGTACAAATCGAACAGAAGAGGTTAGGCGCTTGTATCGGGTGAATGTGCGCCCATTGTTGAATAGTACGATCCATCCGGAGTTGGAGCTATGCTCTGAACTAGACCAATAATATCTGGTATCTAACGGCTGTCCACCAATAGCCAATAACGCGTTATTGACGCTAATCAAGTACATATATATCAATGAAAGCTGACCACATGATGGGATATACCAATCATCATATCCTTTAGCGTCAGCACTAGCTAAGAACGTATTAAGTACATGACCGGCTGTCGCATAGGAAGTATAAGAACCGCCACCAGTAGTCACCCCTTTTAATACATTGGAATTCGCTTTCCCATCCCAATCAGATAAAGCTCCATTCGTCCAGGAGCTAACATCATCCGGAAGATATGGAGTACCTTTGTATGAATCTTGCTCAGGTTTCAGGAAACCAAAATCATTGCTCCCGTCTACTTTGTCATAATTTGTAATGCCGGTCTGATCCGTACCATATTCACCCCAATAAAAAGAGTAAGTCTTGTTAGAAGAATCGGGCAAACCGGACGTGGCTGTTTTGTAGCTTTGATTAGAATCTTCATTCTTCTCAATCATGATCTTATGATCATCATGTACAATAGCTACGGATATACATTGATAATCCGCCTTTGACAAAGGTATTAATCTACCATCCTGTTTAACGGCATAAACGCCATTATCAACAGGGGATTTATAACTTGAATAAAATCTCCTCCTTATCATAAGAATAAATTTTTACGAAGGATATAAATACCCCCCCCCTTCATGTATTTAACTTCTTTATTTATAATATATTATGTTTTAATTATATCGCAAATATAACAAATTAAATGAGATGGAAGGTGATATGGTTGTGAGGAAGTATGAGGGATATTCGGGGAGGATGATATGCGGGACGGACCACCTCCCCGAAATCGGCCCGGCTGGGCTGCCGTTTTTGGCCCCGCCCCCCCCGCTAACAAAGGCGGGGAGACAGGAACGGCAAACGATCAACGAGCCGAAAAAAAAGAATGCTTATTTTTGGTTTAACTTGTTGATTGTCAATAATATAAATCAATATTTTAATACACATTTACATTTGATTAGATTTATTACATATAATCGTCGAATTTTTATTGCAAAATATTTGTTTGACAATAAAACATGTAGTATATTTGCTCCTGTAAGATAACAACATTAATAAACAAGGCGTACCATGTGCCACTATAAGTCCTAAAGGTATAGGCAAACAGGATGACAAATAAAGAATTAAACAAAGTCCAAAATGAAGTAAAGAAAGCAAGTGAGAAAACATTAACGGGTGCGGTCAAGGCTTGGTGCAACCTGTTTAAATCTGGTAAAGAAATAAACGACATACTAAAAGAAAATGATATTAAAGTATCGAAGGAAGTCGTTCCCGCTTTGGTTGCTTTAGCTAAAGACAAAGAAATAGTAATACAACTTTGCAAAGAAATACTCCCACGAGTAAATAATACGTTTTGCGCATACAAGGAAGTAGAGCGTGAATACTATGATAAAAACGAACAGGATAAAAACAAAAAGCTTAAAATGAGTGAAATAGAGGATATAGCAATACTAGGATCGTCTCATAAACGCTTTGGATATAATGAGCCTATAGAGTACGATTTTGGTATATATTACGAAACGTTTAACGGTGCAGACAAACGTATCATAAAGTGTGCCGTACCTATCAAACGGTATACGTTTAATCTCATTGCAAAGTGTGTTACTTACTATTTGACACACCCCAAAAATGAAAGATAGCAAATAATTAGCCCCTATATCATTTGTATATAGGGGCGTTATGGTAGCACACCTATGCGTTCCCGTCGCGCTACTGATTTAGACTAAATAGGTAAGATATTTGATATTTTGATATAAACATATTGCTGGTTGTTAGGGTATCGAGAACTTGCAGTAGATAGGCCGCCGCTTAACAATGTGGTTTAGGTACTATTATAGTCTATGATAGTACCATTATCTTTAGGTTTATATCAATCCGGTAAGTACGCTAGGTCAACCTAGTAGGCCGTGTAAAAACACGGGGTGCATTGGTGTATATACGCATATATAGGGCGTATGTCTATACGTTGCTAGAGTAGCACGTATGGAGTGCATAACGGGGTTATAACCGTGCCAATATATCAAAACAATAACGTTTAAGGTAGCTTAAATACTTATGCGTTATATGTAGTAGTAAAATAACAGCCCTTACAAGGGTATTTTGTGCGGTTAAATTGACGGACAAAGTGCGCCTTGTCGGTACGTATCACGGGAAACGTATGTGCGTATTTGGCCGGCTTCGTTGTCGGCAGAGGGACGAAACCAAAGAAAATAGGGGGGGGCGTGCGGGCGTTCGGCTGGTAGTATCGATAACGCCGGCCGTATTGTCCCCGGCTTACCGTTTCTTATTGGTGCCATTTAAAACTAATAAATTATGTATAGGAGAAAGTTTGACAATCTGAATAGAAAGCTAGCATTTAGAAAAGAAAAGGCTTTAGAGGCGGTTAAAATAGCTCAAATGGAATTTTACGTTGAGCTTACCAAAGAACTACACAAGTCTAATAAATTAGATTGCAGTAGGGAGTCGGATAAGTGCAGACGTAAGCGTGTTAGTTACATGGCAAACAAATTGCGACAATAGATCGTTTGTTTTTATTTGATTTTAAAGTTTGTGCCCTTCTGTACTGTAGTGATATAGGACGGGAGGGCTTTTTTGTGCCTATATTTTACAAAATGATAGCATATTAATATGTTTTACTTACACATAAAAGTGTTGAGGCGGTAAATTTTAAGCCTTAATCGTAAATGTGTAAGTAAAATGCTTTATTATGTATCATTCTGTATATATTTATATCCATGCAGGCGGGTATATTGTGCCCTTATGTATGGTTTCGTGCGTGAATCGATCCTAAAAGGTATATAATAGGCGGCACTTATTGTATATTTTTTATCTATATCTGGGCTTATCTTTCCTTAGAGGAAGCTCTAAGGCTTGATATATATTATATTGTTGATACTCAATTAATTATATTATTTGGGTATTGTTTCTAAGTTACGGATACTTATTGTATATTTTTATGGGTATATTTATATATTTCGTACTTACCTTGTTTTGTGGTTACATGGCGTTTGAGTTGGGGCGGTATGTTATAGCTACGGGCGACGCCCTGCCTTTAATCATAGTTCTTTTATTGGCTTTATTATCAATACATTGCATAAAGCAGATATATAAGGCAATCAAGAACAAAGACCTCGATATCCTAGACTGAACGGGCGTTCCACGTGGAACAATCGGGAGGAAGGTCTCGGGTTTTATGCTGGGAGTTGGTGGGGTTGGTTTGTTTTGCGGGAGGGTGCACCTCCAAACAAGGGAAACCAAGGAAAAACCAAGGGAAACCAAGGAAACAAAGAAAACCCCTTCAATCAACAAAAGAAATACCTTCCAATCAATGGGAGTATCTTCAATCAATAGGATTCCTTTCTAAACAGGGGTAATACTTTACCGTTAAGTGGAAACGCAAAGCGGTTGCGAGCGATGGTGGGTAGGGTGTTATTGGTGGTAGATATTGTCTGTTGGTGTGGGAGTGATGCGGAGGGAACCAAGGGAAACGGGCGGCGGCGATGGCGTGGGGTCGGCCCCGCTGGTCGCCCGTTCCCTGTTCTCCTTTGGCGGTAGTGTAATATTAAAAATCTGATAGTGATATGACGAAAGAGGAAGCGAAAGAAAGGTTCGGTGACAATATAATAAACAAACTATTGTCGCTTGGTGCTGAACCGACAAACGTATGCAGGAATGACGATATTGTGGAATGGTGCAGTGATGGATGCATAAAAGTGGGCGATATTGAAGTATGGGCTTACTATTACTTTTATGAAGGAGAGAACCCTGATTTATGTAATTGGGAGGATCGTATGGAGATAGAGGTAGAGGAATGTTGGATTTAAAATCGGTTGATATGAGATTCATTTATTTAATGGAGCTTAGAGGAAAGGATATATACGTAGGCGACAAGAAGTGCAAAAGAGTAAAAATATATGTAGGCAGACCGTTGAGGGATACGCCTAAAACCTATAAACAAATAGGCGGATTTGTAGCAAAAGAACTATCCAACGCTTATAACAGCGGTTGTGTTTCCATCTATGAAGCAAAGGATAAAACGCTCAGATATTCGGTTTATCGAGACGGTTGTTTTTATCCTTATTACGGGAAATTAGAGGTGGCAGAATAATACCAAGGGGAACGGGCGGCTGATCTGCGTGGCGATACCTTCGCTGGTCATGCGCCGTCCTGTCTCGTGGGACGAGCTAAAAAAATGAAGATATGAGAAAATTGCAAAAAGAACTTTTAAATAAAAAGATGTCATTGCATCAGGCTCTTATGTCGATGGATGTATTGAATCCTGATTATGACAAATTGAAACGGGAGGTGAATCGTTTTGACGACATATACGATAGATATATGTCGTGTTGTGGCTATACTAGATACTGGTATATAGCTGGGAATAACTACTACGGAAATTATCATGTGGTTGGTGTCTGGTTGAAAGGCGATCGTGACACTTTAGAAGGATATAAATTATATACCAATAGAATAGAGGCTGAGTTAGTATGTAATCATTTAATAACTGATTGACATGTATAATATAGAATTAGAGGCTATCAATGGAAAGGGGAATTAATGTAAAAGCCTTAATATTTAAGGGTAAGAAAGAGATTATCCTATATGCGGATGCCATAGGTACGTCGGATCTGGATTCCCCGTATATAAGTATTGACACTGAATGGGTTGGCAGGATATTCAAGCATTTCCCGGAAAAAGCGTGGAATAATACTATCATAAACATGAATATATGTGTTGAGTACGGAACTGGTGATATATGGTATTCTAGGGTAAGGACATTTGAGGGAGGCTGTTGTTCGGAATATATTCTTACATCTCGAAAACCTAGAAAGAATAACCGGAGAGAGTTTGTGAATAATCCCGAAGATCAATTATTGGGTTTTGATACGGTAAGGGAGATTGTATTTGGGATGGAGAAAGAATTGAGCATTGATGAGAGTGTTAATGTGAAATTCGATTATGAGATTATTTGAGGTGGTTAATGATACCAAGGGGAATGCGGGCGGCTGTGGGGAGGCTGGACAGGCCTTGTCGCCAGCGCCGTCCCTTTTCCCTTGGAAACAATAGAAATAAATATGGACGAAATAGAACTACTAAGATTACAGGATGAAGCGCTATCTTACCTTCGTGATAATATTACAAAGGATGAGGCGTATTATATCCTTACGACCGATAAGGATATAATAGAGATTCTTATAGCTGATAAGAAGGACGGAATCAAACGTATCAAGATTCTTGATATGGAATATACTGTCGAGAAGGATGATATGTTATTGTTATTCGATACTGATGGGATAATAGACGAATGTCTTTTGGTTGCCACATACATAGGGGTAAATATGTATTTTCGCAGACAAGATGTCAACGCTATTTTGAATAATATCAATAGAGAGAAAGTTATGAAATATCCTTACATAGCTATTCAGTTAGATAATATACAGACTGTAGAAAAGCGTAGGGTTATATTCGAGATAACCGGTCATAGGGTGGATTATGATAAGGTGGATTTTATGTTTGTTTATTTTATGGCTAGAATATTATGAGAGCGAGAAGGACTGTGAAAGAAAGAGATATTGTGAAGATATTGGTATTCGGGTATGATAGGACGCTTATAAAATCCATTAAGGATTCCGGATTCAGAAGTATGTCGGATGTAATATCGTACGCCAATAATATGGTCGTGGATAAGCCCATTGATCATATTAGGGTGTCGAATGAGGCTCGTGGATGGTGTGGGTCATATACTAATTATGGTAAAAGGATAGATTAGTTTGATAGGAGGATATGATATGAGAAGGATTATAAAAGAGAAAGACGATATCAAGGTATCTATATTTAACGGGTGTAGGTTGGCTCGTGTTTTCATTGATTCTGGGTATAGGAATATAGCTATGGTGATAGCCAATTGCGGTAGAATAGCTAATGGTTGTTATCATATACATCATATTGAGGTGGTAAATATGGATAGGGGATGGTATGGCACATATACCGCTGATGGAAAGAAAATTAATTAATATAAATAACATCATGAATAATATCATAGAGAACAATGATGGGGTAAAAAGAAAGGTAAGGGTATATGATTTCGGCGAGAAGGTCGCTGATAGATATACTATTGTATGCGTAAGTGACAGGAATAAAGATTCAAGAGGAATCTTATTTTATCCGATGTTCACTTGTAACGAAAACCCGTCGCATCCGCAAGGAATAGGGATGTATGTAGGGGACTATTATCCTCATAAGGGAGGTATGTACAACTTAGGGAGAAGGGTGAGGGATATAATGTCTTTGCCTAAAGAAGTGATTAGATACATAAAATGGGTAACAACAACATGAATGAAATAGTTTACAACAATTACGATTTGGTTGCTTTCGAGCAGAATGGAGAAGTGGTAGTAGCCGTAACATTCTACAGGTATTACAAGAAGAAAGCTAAGGGCGAGGTTAATTATAGATGGAGAACCAGATGCCCGGAGTTGGTGGATAAGATCGTAAAACACCGTACCAAGGTATTTACCGGTCAACTTATCCAGTTAGCGAAAGCGTATGGGGAGAAAAAGGTTATAAAATATCAAAAGGAGGAGGAAGGAGTATGTCAAAATACGATAGAGACGCTATAGAGATATATATACTGGATCATATAGATACAGATAATTATGGTAAGCAGTTTAAATACGATAGGGAATATATGTCTTTTATGCTTAGTGTGTTCAAGAATGAGTATAAAGAACATATCAAAAGGGATGGAATTAAGAAGGCTTTTGAGGATTACATAATGAGCGTTCCGTCTATATTCAGGATTCATATAGCGGATTGTGATATTAGATATTTATTACGTTCATGGGGAGTGGAGTTTGATGAGGATGATGATGAGATATACATCTTATACAAGAAGATCATAAGAGAGGTCTTTTTTAAGATGTGTGAGGATATGAAAGTTTGTTAATGTTGAACCAAACCTTGGCGGGGCGGAAGGATATATCATGATCGTACGTGTGCGGATATGGTCCGGGGTCGGTTCCCGGCGCCTTGGCACAACTTAATTAAATATAGATAATATGGACAATGTTTTAAAAAGAGCGGCAGCGGAACTGAAAGAAGCCGGTTGCAGGGTTTTCGCGTGGCAGGATGATGCTTATAATAGAAGTTGGAGTAAGGGTGATTATACAACGTTGTATTACGCCTTCCCTGATTCGCCTAACATCGGGCGTCTGAGTCATGGGGAATATGGGATGAGCGTAGCATATAGTAGGGCTTATATACCGAGCCGTGGGAGTGGATCGGGGTGTTGTATCAAGGAGGAGGCTACGTTCGACCTTGCGACGGCGTTAGATGCGTTGAACGAGCCGTTACCTAGGTGGTGTAAGGCCTATGGGGTTTATCCAAAGCAGTACGATAATATTGATAAATGGTATAATAGAGATAATTATAACAAAAAATTATTTAAGGAGATTTGATATGGAGGTAAAAGATTGGGAAAATCTGGTTTTAAACACAGAGGTAGGATCACATTGTTTTGTTACATTAGCTGACGATAAGGATATTAGCAGGGGATATGCGCAAATCAGACGCGCGGAGCATTTCGGATATAATATCTGTTTCACCCGGTTATATGGGAATAAATTTTATTTCGAGAAGATAGAGGAAGGTCGTACACAACAATATATCAATAGGAGGAAATGATATGGTGATAGAGTTTGATTTTGAGATATACAAAAACGGAGATTACGATAAGGTATATCTCCGCAACGGGAAAGAGGCAAGAGTATTATGTGATAATGGGAAGGGCGATCGCCCCATAGTCGTGATGGTTGAGAATGATAACGCAGATGATTATATTATTCTACGTTATAACGAAACTGGCAGAAGGAATATCAATAGTCAATCGAGTCTCGATCTTATGTTATCGGTAAAAGAACGGAAGCCAGAGTTGTGGGTTGTTGTTATATCTTACATGGATAATAAAGATAAGAGACAAAAGATGGTCTTGCCTAATTTTTTCTCAAAGAATATAAGAGGGAATATATATCTTCAAGGAAGCTCTAAATCAAGTGTATTATATTATGTTGATAAGTTAGAAGAAGATAAGTGCTTCGATGAGCTATGCGAGAAGATAAAGGTAAAGAGAGATCGTATTTATAACATGGAAATAATATCACTATCAGATGACAAGGCGACAGTTTAATCAGTTGATAAATGAGCTAGACGGCAAAAGCCCGTTTATCGTATTACATAGGGATGCCGTTGCGCCTAAATACGTGGGCGTGGAGGTGTCGAAGGATGGGATGGTATACAGATATGCGATAATAGGGATAAACGATGAGTATAAGGCTAAAAAAGCCCTTATTTCGAAAATATTAGGCATAGCTAGTTATCTAAATGGCAATAAGCCCTTAAAAAAGGGTTAATTAGATGTATTTATGGCCTGCGGCATCATATACGATATAATGCCATAAATGACGTTGTATAGAGGATATGTATGATAATATGATAGATAACGCATTCGTGTCTTGATATCATAATATTATGCCATTATATCCTCTTTTTGTATAAAAAAGATAACAAATGATACAAACATCTTGAATATGGATGAAATTAAGATAGGAGCTGAAATTGTATTTAATATAACCGGCAACCATAATATAGGATATGCCAAAGGGGAAAAGTATATCGGGACGGTGTTAAGCGAGGATCACCGATCACGTCTTTATGTACGGACAATAGGAATGCCTAGGGCTTGTATTGATGAGCGGGATGTAGAGTGGGTTATTGATCCAGATGGGGATTTTGATATGGATGAGGCGATCCCGAATCCTATGGCAAGGGAGTTGTATAAGTTGATGGGTAGGTACGTTTATACGTTCGGTAGGTCTTATGAAAGTATCAATGGCTATATCGTGTACGAGTGTATGATGATGGACAGGGATTTAAGATATAATGTTATGTATGCGTTGCATGATCATGGATTTGAGATACGGCATATTGATAGTTATTCTTGGTGGATGACCAATGAGAGGTTAATGTCCGAGGTAACATACACGGAGGGGGATATTCATATAATTGTTCATGAGTGTATGGAAGATTATGTGGATAATGTGAAATTCGGGGAGGAGTTTTATAAAAACAAGGGAACGTGATAAGATACTTACTTGTGATGACGATGATAATATTGACACCACCAAAAGGGAACGGAGGCATGCCCCTCGCCCCGAAGCCGGCAGTGGTCGAGGCACGGGTATGGGATAAGCTGGCGGCCGCCCTATCTTTCGTGGAGTCAAGGGATGACGATCGGGCGTACAACGCCACTTCAGGGGCGTTAGGGAGGTGGCAGATGAAAAAGGTGTATGTAGATGAGGTTAATAGGATATTGTGTCTTAAACGGGAGAAAAAGCGGTATAGATACGATGATAGAACAAATCCTATCAAGGCTAGGGAAATGTTCGAGATATATCAATCTCATCATAATCCGAACAAGGATATAGATCGGGCTATAAGATTGCATAGGGGACTACATTCTACTAAATATGTTAAAGAGGTTAAGCGTAAATTGAGAGAATAAAAAGAATATAGGAGGATAAAGACATGGACGAGAATAAAGTGATACGGCCGATGGATTTTGTTCGGCTTACAAATATTGACGAATTAAATGTGATTAAGGACACTAAAAACCATATAGGGCTGGTGAAGGAGGTCAGTCGGGACGGGAGAATGAGTATAATATGGATAGGTGAAACTTACAGCCAGTTGGCGTGGTTCAAATCGAGCGAGTTGGAGGTGGTGGATAACCTTGTGAGCATCCTGACATGCGGGCTGGCTAACTTTCGAGGAGACGGGAAAGAGAGCGCGGATAAATTTTATCCAATGAATTTATGTTATATAAAGAGGGGGTGATATATGAAATGGGTGATAATAAAAGGAGTTAGATATCCTAGTTCCGTGATATCAGCATTTGCGGCATATAATATGGATAACCCCTTCTTGAAGGTCAGGATAAGAAACAAGTATCATATAGTGCCTTTTGATGATGTTAATAAGATGGCTAATCAGATGGTGTATTTAATGGACAACTATCCTGATTTCGTTCAGATAGGAAGATGGTGGATATCCAAGAAGGCGGTGATGTCTTGGGTTCCCAAGGGGCAGACCGTGGACGGATCGGGCTGGGTTATATCCTTCACCCTGTCCTTTGGTTTGGATAATGGGACTCAAATTAAGTTTTATAAAGAAGATGAGTACTTAAATGAGATAGATAGGCTAAACGAGTTGTTTAATGTAATATTATGATATGAAAAGCAAGAAAGATTATATAAGCATGCTTAACGATCTTGGTAATTCTTTGTCTAGGGAAGAATGGATAATAGGCGGTAAGGATAGATATACTGGTAGGGATAATTATGGGGTTATGTTGAAAAGATATGACCCCATAGCTTTTGAGGTAGGATATAACGAGTGGAAGAAACAACCATAAACAATAATAATATGGAAGAAAAGTTGATTCTTAATAGTATAGAAGATGCTGAAATAATATCAGTAAGGTTAAGTCCGGATGAAACGCCCATCGCTTATGAAAATAGAGTTATGTGTTTAATGTTGTCAGGATTAAGCCGGGAAGAAGCGGAGAAAGTAGCGTTAGAGCCAATGGATCTTGAGCTATATTATGAGATAGGCGCGGGGCTGATGGCTGTTGATCCAGCGGCGGTAGAGTCAGGGACAATCTGGAGTCCTTACACAAGGGAGTTGTATCATGAAAACCATGATACTTAGAGGAGTATTGAGACTGATAGTGATCAAGACAAATGATGTTGTTTAATTTTAAAAAAAATAAATTGTTATGGAAATGAGAAAATATTTATTGGTTTACCTAGAGAGTGGATATCTTTTTGACGATATGTCAGAAAAATTAAAGTGGTTTGAGATTGATAAGATCTTGATCAGTTTTACATATGGAGTAGTTAGATATGTAGGAACATGGGGAGGATGTAGGACTGAGAAGACATTAGACGGGAAATTATTTTATTCGTCCGAAGAATGTTTTAAAAAGGGCGAGAGCATTCCTAAGACAAGACTATCAATATATGATGTTTTTGAGTCATTATATGGGTTCATTCCAATAGGTGATGTGTGGAAATACAAAAACGGAAGAGCTGTCAAGGATAAGTTGGAATATTTTGATGTTGAAATAGATGATAAAGGAAAAATTTATTGTAAGGAAACATATTACAGAACACGTGAAGATGTGTATAAATTCAATGACTTAACTGTAGTTGACAGGAATGGAGACATAAGGTTAGTGGAATCATCAAAAAGTAGATTAATGCTTAGTAATGATCAATTGGATGTCGTGGAGAGAATGAAAGGCATCATTGATGACATGGTTAGGTTAAAGATGATTATGTATATTGATCAAGACTATAATCTTTGTTTTCTACCGGGAGATAAAATAGAAGATTTGGCAATGGATGAAACAGATGGATTTGTGGATACCACCGGTATAGTGACATCTATAAAATCTAAGGATGTAGTGGAGTTTTATGTAGAAAACCCATTCGTAAAGATAAAGGATGAATGATATCTGAATCTGGATTGTGGTGGTTCGTGAGAATAGCCACGATCATCCCTAAGCGTGAACATAAGGAGGTACGTATGTCATTCGATTGACGTTAGGGATCTAATTATATTAAAAAAGGAGGGATTATGAAAAAGATTGTATTAAAACTGTATGAGTTTGATGAGCTGTCAAAAGACTCACAAGAAAGGATCATAGAGCGTGAGCACTGGAATGTAATGGAGCAATGTATGGATGCTTATGGCATAGACTATAAAAAGTCAATGAAAGCCTTTGAGGATATGACAGATACTAGGGTTTATAATTGGGAAGTTGGATACGAGAGATATGATTTTAGTTATGAGTTTAAATACAAGGATCCTATTTATGAACACCCTACAGATTATCATCGTGATATATTCCCTGAGAATCTATGCGGTAAATTACTGTTCAGATATATCAACAATAATATTATGCCATATATTATCAAGGGCAAGTATTTCTCCACGTCAGGTAAATATATTGATGGGAAATACAAATACAGGCACAAGTATAGTAGGGTGATGTTTGACTATGGAGATAATTGCCCATTGACAGGGATGTGTTATGATTATTATCTCCTGAAACCTATAATTGATTATTACAATGCATGGTGTACTTATCCGGAGGATTTTTCTTTAGAGGATCTGATGAGACAATGTTATGATAACTTCTTCAAGTCATGGCATGAGGAGTACGAGTATTGGGCTGATAATGAAGATGCGATACGTGAGGAGCTTCATCATAATCAGTATGAAGATCGACTCTATTATGAGAATGGGGATGTGTATGTTGAACCATTAAATGAAATAGCATGAAAGTGATATGTACAAGGTGTGGCGGAACAAATATTGCTTGTGAAGCGATCGTAAATCCAAACACCGGGAAAATAATAGATTATCTTGATGAATCTTTTATGCATGCTAATTGTGGGGATTGCAAGGAAGAGGTAGTGATAACGGATGTAGATAGAGTCAAGAAAAATATTGATTCTATGTTTTTCGAGTTCGTTAAAAAGAATGGGAAAGAACCTGAATACGTAGAATGTCAGATCGTATGGAAAGACACAGGGGATGATCAAAGAACGACAATAAAATTATCATTAAGCATCAATGATGATGATAATGATAATGTTTTCTATTACTGTAATGGGATAGAATCACTTAAGTCACTTGTGGAATATGGAGTAGGAGAGTTTATTGTAATAGATTGTTGGAGTTTTTTTAGTATTGATAATTTGTAAATTGATGAGATTATGAATATAGAGGTAATAAGATACAGGCTTCCAGTTTATTGGGCTTGTGCTCTGATAAATGGTGATTATACTGGTTTATCGGATGAAGAAGAAAGGGAAATTAATAATTTCTTGGAACAAGCAGAAGGGTATCCCGTAGATGTGGACTTGGAAACAGAAGGCTTTTATCGGTGCAATGACGCTAATGATATAGCGGGAAGTTGCGCCGATTTTATTTTTCATAAGTATAACGATTAAATTTAATAGTATGAGAACAGCGAGCAAACTGGTTTATTCAAAAGAGAATTACTATACCGAGAACGGGGAAGAGTATAAGATCAAGACTACGGTATCGTTAGGTGATGATTGTCATAACAATATATGTGAGTGGAGTATAACCGCTGACATTCGTTGGAAAAACGAATATGGGATATATAAAGAATATATGTGCGGTTGCTGTCACGATGAGATTATAAGACATTGTCCGGAATTGGCTAAATTCATACCGATGCATGTATGTAATCATTATGGCGCTCCTATGTATCCGGTGGAAAATGGAATATATCATACAAAGAACAGCGATAAGTCCGTGGTGATTGAATATTTGCGTATATCAGATAAGGAATATTCCAAGTTATCCGAGGCGGTGGATGATAAAATGTATTTCAAGTATCTACTTTTCAATTTGGGAATTGTGGATAGATGGAAACGTGAATCAGACGAGCTTATTGCGGAACTTGAAAACCTGTGTGGAAAGAAATGGGTTAATCCATATAAGCCGGAAAAAGAAAGGTTTACCCTGACACTAACAGACGAGGAACGATCTCTTATTGAAGAGCGTATTGAAGCCGGGTATTATTCCACAGAAAATATAGAAAAACGTAGGGAAGAGGCTCATAAGGCAAAGATGGCGGAAAAGCGTGCCAAGATTTGTGAGCAATATGACAAAGAAATCAGAAAGGCGGAAGTCGGGAAGAAGGTAATGCTCTGTGTACTTGACTATGGATTGAATGTTGATAATGTAATATATTATAATCACAATAATACATTACGTTTCAACTGGGTGGATTATGGAGAGAAAATAACTAAGGAAGAGTTTGATAATTTCGTGAATAACGTGGATCGCTCCCAACTCCCGGAAGGAATTAAATTTGAGTTAAAGTAATTTTTAGTCTACACATAATCATTATCAGAAAAATGAATAAGATTATAGAAGATTACAAAAAGATAGTTGCCGGCAACGAGGCCGGCAAAAACATCTGCTTTATGTCAAGAGGAGAATACGCTGATCCGAAAATAGCGTACAACGGTATCCTCATGAATTACTGGGATGTGTATGATTGTATGGATGAGGTAGAAGAACCGACAGATGATGATTGGTTGAACGCGGTAAGTAATTTATTTGACTCATATACATATGATGTTAAGAATACGGATGTTGATAAATTCAAGATGTCGGATGTAATGAACGTATATCGTATTATTAATTTGTAATTGTATAACAAAAAAATATTGATATGAACAACTCTATGGTCGCTCACTTATGGGCAAACGAAAAGAAAGAATCCGCAAGAGGTAGTAATTTTTTCTTTGAAGGTAGAAGTATTTATTCTTATGGTTATCATTTTGAGGTTGGAAGAATCGTAAGAAATAAGTGTGGTGAAAAGGCGTATTTGCTTAACGATAAGTATTATTCTTCTTCCACCTGTAAACATCAACATTGTGTTCGTAGTGCAATACCAACTGGCTCAAAGGTATTTTCTGTTGGATATAATATGTCTGATGATGGCAGCATGGCTTTTATCACCAGTCGATTGGAGCTTATCAAAGAGGTTATCGAGAAATACAAGAAGGTTAGAACAAGCCTGTCTTATAGGGATGTTTGGGGAGTATTTAGAAGTCTAATGGATTATATTGAGTTCTTTAATATGGGTACTCCCAAGAGCCTTCTTAAAAAGAGTGCAAACACCTGGATCGGAACTAAACATGAGTTATCTTATGGATCGGATAAGATTAAAAGTGAATACGTCCATGAGTTAAAGCGTGTGTTTGAGGTATTGCTAAATCATCAAGCGTTAGAAACTTTAGGAACGACCAATGTGATAGTAGATGAGATTTGTGGTGAAGGAACGTGGGCTGGGTATGTGGCCAGATGTCAGAGATGGGAAGACAGTCAGGCGAAAAAAGAGGCTTTAATTTTTGAAAAAAGAAGAAAAGAAAAAGAAGATCGCAAGAAAAAATTTGAAGAACAGATCGAGATGTGGAAGTCTGGCAAGATTCTGAAATTATATTCACATTATTATTTGGAGGATGACCAGCCTAACGTATGGCTTCGCATTAAGAATGGCATAATTGAGACTAGCAAGAATATCAAGATAGGGCGAGCTGAAGCTGAGAGACTTTGGAAATTGATAAAGTTCTTCCATAATGGCGGTAAATTCCAACACGATATGGTATTGGATACAACCAGTCACAAATGGAAGATCAATAGCTATAAGAATGATATATTGGTTGCTGGGTGTCACAGGATAGCGTATAGCGAGATGAAAGGTATTGCGAGACAATTAGGATGGGATTAAACAGCTATCAAGTGACATTTGAGAGCTGTGGCGATCACTATCAGATTTACGGGAGAGACATCCAAGATGTCATGGGCGGCGTTACCGGTGGAGCCGGCGTGTATGGGTAAGGCGGTCGGGGAAGCGGGGCGTCCGCCCATGTTCGTTGGATTGGCTGAATAGATAAAGCTGCAATGTAGTGATATAACTAAAGTGAAAATAACAATATAAATACATGTAAAATTATGGGAAAGAAAATGATAACAATACCATTTGATTTAGAGTTGGCAAAGAAAATCAACAATGGTGAGCGCAATGGAATGATTGTAACGGATGGCGATAATTACAGAGTAGAGTTTGTGTATCATAGGGAAGAGTCTTTCCCAATCCTAGGAGTTATCCATACTGATCACGGCATAATATCAGATTGGTTCTCAAATAATGGATTCGGAGGAAAGAATTATAGACTTAAGCTTAAAGTTCCAGAATATACCACATTCAAGGACGGAGATGTATTGAGTAATGAACAGGGTGATTACCTGTTTATATTAAATACGAACGGAGAATATCTTACATCTTTTCATGCATCATGGAAGAAGGGGAGGGGAGTCGTGATTCCTAGAAAAGCACATGCTGATTGTAATAATATTGAAAAATACAGACTTGCTACTGAGGATGAAAGGCAAAAGTTTATTGATGCTCTTAAAACAAGCGAAGAACCTAAAGCCAAAATATACTTGAAACAATTCTTTGGTATTAAAATAGAACCAAAATATAAATTCAAGCCATTTGATAAAGTTTTAGTAAGAGATACAGAAGAAGATGATTGGCACGTAAGTTTGTTTGTTAGGGAAATTGCTGATGCTCAATATAAAGAAGAAAGATATGAATGCTTAAATGGGACGGGATGGATCTATTGTATTCCTTATGAAGGTAACGAACATCTTTTGTAAAAACATATTAAAATGGAAAATAAAGAACAGGATTTTATCAATCGATATAAAAATGTGCAAGAATCCATCGTGAAGGCAATGGACAAGGCATTGGAACGGGCAATAGGGAACAAGGTAATAGATTTCGAAAAGTGTGAAGACAATTATTTGGACGTCTATCCTCTTATTGGAGCGGTTTTATAAAAAGAGCTGGATAGGGTTTTGGGAGGTAGCGTTAGTAAAGACATACATCGAAAAATAAAGAAAGACGCAAGAAAATATGCAAATGATTTTCGTGTGTGGATTGATTATGCGGGCGATTACAAATTTTCAAAATAAATATTAGATATGAAAAGAATAGTAACAGTACAGGATTTAATTAACGAATTAATGCTTGTCGTGAACAAGGAGGCAGAAATAAATGTAACGGTAGCCGGTGATGATTACGAGACAGAGTACACACCATATTTATATGATTTTTCGATCATTGATTTTACCGATGTCCATCCTGATGATGGGGAGGCGGAAGATAGGGTTGTTTTACAAATGTATCGTTAATAAGGCAAAAGATGAAAACAGTAAAATTATCTGATTTTTATCCTTATGACAAGGATAAAGGAGGGATACAAGAGTTACTCCATAAGTTTAAATATCAAATACTTAATTATTGGGGAGGAGATACCGGAATCCTGATAGGGATCACCCTGGTATATGAAAGACATTTGTGGAACGAGGAAGTTAAAGTAATATGATTATGGACGATAATAGGATAATGGAAGCGGCTAAATTGATAGCCAACTCCTCAGCAGCCTTAATACAGGCTATAGGGATGATGAGTGAGAATATAGAGAGGGCTAACAGAGGGGAATCTCTGGCTTATACCGAAGATCAGTTTATTAAACTAATTCAAGATAATGGAATAACGTATAACGATGTAATACAAAGGGGGTGGATATGAAAAACGTAGAAAGAATAAACGCATTAAATAAAGTTTATTATGAATAGAATGAAAATATTTTTTAATTACTTATTCTTTAGGGATATGGGTAATCTTGGTGAGGGATGTCTTATAAGCGCATTCATCTGGCTTATGATCATGCTTGTCATTATTGGGGTCTTTTGCTTATACTAAAGATCATTTCATGAAAATCAGGATAACGTATAACAATGTAATACAAAGGGGTTGGAGATTATGAAAGACGTAGAAAGAGTAAATGCATTAAATAAAATGCTATTAAATGCGAACGTAGTAGCTTATGGGGCTATGGTTGATTTGATTAAAAGAACAGGGAGACTTGATCTTGATATGAGTAGCGTAGGCCATATAGATGATTTTCCGGCTGAAATAAGGATCTTTACCGATAACGGGTTGATTTGTTTATCTATAACATCCGTGTATTTATCGGGGGAAGATAATTTGATGGTCGATGGATATGATGACGATAATGATAAAGTTGATGGGGTGGATGTTTATTACGACCAGATAAGTGAGGTGGTATATCTGGCTAAAGTCATATTAGAAGAAATGGAGGAAAAAGATCATGGGGAAAGCAGTTAAAACAGATATAGAATATAAGGAGATATTAGAGAAATCATTATCAGCTATCCAATATCTAAGGATACATGGATTCTCTACATACATGGAATCGGAGGGGATTGTAAATAGGATAATGATGTTCAAGGATAAGAATGAGATGAGAGATCGAAAGATTAAATCAATTCTGTAATGGTTGATCATAATGGTAGAGAGATATAAGTACAAGTGTATTAATGCTTATGAGGAGCCGGAGAATCCAATGGAATGGTTGCCGTGTCCACGATGCGGCCTCCGGCCTCTGGTCTGGGAGTTCGATAACGGGAGAGCCACGGCGTGCGGGTGCGGGACAGACTGTTATAGTCATTGGAGCGTGCAAGCGGAAAGTATTATGTCGGTCATAAAAAGATCTGATAACGGTAAGTCGGCTGAGGCGTATGATATTGATGAACTTAAAAATAACTGGAATCATTGGGTGAGGACAGGGGAGATACTGTTTACACCGGGAAATGGGAGATGGTAATATAATTAACAATTTAAGACATGGATCATTATTTGGCTACAATTCAAACAATATTAGATAGATGTGATGATAACAACACATCTCTTAGTATTGATGACATAGAAGTGATAAAAACAAATCTATGTAGAATAATAAAAAGGGCTAAAAGTATTTGTCACAATCATTACAACAATATTAATCTATTAAATATGGATACAAAAGATAGAATCAAACAGGAGCAAAATAAACCTATAGGGCTGATTTGCCATAATATCTATGAGTTGACTTACGCAATGCATGAGTTTAACAACGGAAAGTATGACGAGACTCGAACGGGGGAGGTCATCAACGAGATGTCTACTATGTCCAAGGAGATAGGATGGCCGGTAGTGGTGATGGATACGCTTGAGTATTATGCGGGCAGTGCTGATGATGAGGTTCTGGAAATGGATGTGCATGAGTATGTCGAGAAAAAATACAATGATTATCATATTGTTTATATCTGTAATACGTATAATGATATGGTAGAGAGATTAGATGGTTATATATATGGGATCATGGATAAGGATGGGAAGGTAATATGTGATTTGGCTGAACCAGATTACATAAATCTTGCGAGCGGAGGTGTTATCAATGAGGATAATATGGTGGATGATGATATGATAAATCATGTATTGGAATTCAAGGTTAAAATAGTCATATTAAACGAAGAATCATATGGGAGCTACAATAACCGTAATTGGATCGGAGTGGATATCATTAGATAATTCTCTACCGGAGGTACAGAAACCATGTTATTTTTTGGATAGAGAGAACATTTTTCGTGGGGTAATGGATGAGTCGGGTGATGTGTATGAGATATTGGATAATGATGCCAATGATGTTGTATATCATAGCAATATAGAGGATGGATATATAGTTTTTTGGAAATAGTAATTTAAGGAGGATATTTATGGCATATTTAGCAGTCAACAGAGACGGAGAGGAGCTTGTGTTTAATGATTGTCCTATCTATGATAGGGTAGAGGACACATGGAAAATACCTATGCTTAGATGGGAACTTGTTTATGATGATCCAGATGATCATAGCGCGGGTGTTCATGAGGATGAAGTAAGGGATGATGATTATGGTGTAACATTACCCAACGGAACAATCGAGAGAATAATAGGTGGTCCATTGACTTTCGCCAATGAGCCAATAGAAATAGTAACAATAAAAAGCCATGAGTAAAGAATATAAAGCGATAAAGAATTATATCCATAATGAGCTTGGACTTACCATAGAGCAGTTGATTGAGATTATGGTGGATAATAAGCTTAGCAATAAAGATTTTAATATCATTCCAAGAACAGTAGAAAAAACATCAAAAGATAAAATGTTAAACGATATAGAGATTGTTATAATAAACAAGAATTTAAATGATCGAAGATATGGAGGATAAGGGTATTTTAGATAAGGCAAGAATGGAAGGCATGAACCAAGGGATATGGCTGGCGGTTCAGGAGCTAGCCCACGACGGGAGATGGACGCAGGCCGCAGAGGAACTGGTGTCTTCTTGTGGATTGACCGAGGATGAATGTAGAGAGCTGCAAGAAGAAAGCGGATCATTCAATGATGAGATGCTTGATTTTATTAACAGCGTATTCGGACATGAGGATATGATAAATAATAGTATAACTTTGGAGAATATAGGGTATCATAAGATAGGCTCTATATTTAAATATAATATTGGTTCGAAAGAAGTAGAACTGGAGGTGGTTGAATCCAGTGATGCTAGTTGTGAAGGATGCGTATTTAATAATAGTAAGAATTATTACTGTAAGGATACCCATTGTATTGATGTAGATAGGAAAGATGATATAGACGTTATATATAAAGAGGTAAAAAGATCATGAGTTTAATAGATAAATTAGAGGATTTGGTGGTCAAGGTAGACACCGAATACCAACAGAAGATGGAGGCGGTGATCCGGGAGATAGTTCCGGGGATGCCGGAAGGGAACGTGCGCCATGCCGCCGAGTGTATGTGTACGGACAGGATGGGGAGCATGATGGATATCGATATTTATATATTAAAGGAAGAGGATAGACCTTACGAATGCCATTATCTAAAGGATCTGCTGGAGGATAGGGTAGCTAGAATAGCCAAAATGCATGAGGATGAAAGTTATACATACAATATGGATGATAATTATTGGTGCGCCACATGTGGATCCCATTCTCATAAAAAGGATTCCAAGACAGGGTATTGTTGGTATTGCGATACAGTTAATTGGGTTAAAGAGGATGGGAAGGATGTTGGAATATAAAAACAAGCAATTATATAACAAGGAGGAATAAACATGGGAAGAGGTGTTAATACAGGCGCCTTGTCTCCGGTCGGCGGTATCGGGGAAATACGAATGCGAGCAAACCTGCGAAAAATAGTGGCGTACAAAGATTTCGCGAAACAGATGGTCATGGCACAATACGAATGATAGAGGAGATTGGTGATTAAAACATTAAATAACATTAAACATGAAAAAGAGTAGAAGAATTGTAAAGAAAATGAGCAAGAAGAGCCTTATCAACAAGAAGGCTCTTCGGTATATTATCGCAAACAGTAATTTATGTAAACATGCGATAAGAGAATTGGAATTAGCCGGATATAGCAAAGAAGAGGACAGTCCTAACAAATGGATGCGCGAACAGGTAATAGAAGCTGTCGCGCTGTTCTCTTCTCATGGTAACAGCGGATTCTCGGCACCATTTGAAATCAATCTCGTCAAGAAACTTTGCAGTTTTGATATAATCTCTCCTTTGAGATTTGACGATGGCGAATGGGAAAAAATAAGCTTAGACGGGAGTTGCCAGAATAAAAGAAAATCATCGATATTCAAAGAGCCGGACGGGAGTATCCATGATGTTGATGCATTTTCAAAAGTTCCTGTAAAAAAGTTTTTATTCGCCACTCGAACGTGGACGGAGAACATCCATAAGATAGGATGGATAGGAGGGTTGTTTGAGACGGACGAAAACGGAATACTCACTGGAAGATATTTTGGTAGATGTAATGTAAAAGACTATCAGAACGGATATATGCCAAAAGGCAAGAAAGAAATACCATGCAGGGAGATAGAGATATCGCCGGACAATTGGATTATGACAGTTGAATCAAACAATGAGGCTTTGATTGAATTGTCAAAGATTTATGATATAGTCTGGCGACAATGCCCTTGCTTGAAAGGCATAATGAATACCAACGTTACACCGGAACTTGAAAGATTGGCATGCGAACAAATGAAGGGATAAACAATGAATGACAAATTTGTAGACATGCCGAAATGCATGGCGGACAAATACGAAACCGCCGACTTTATTGCCAGCGATCCCGTCCAGTTCCCAAGGCGGTATTCCGGGCGGGACGCGGAGGTCAGTGGGTTCATTACTTCGTGGCTCTCGTTCGGGAATCGAAAGGCGATCATCGGGGCGGCGGAGATGAGGAAATGTCTTGATAAGATATTTGATTTGGCGATTGATGAAAGGCTTAAATAATTAAACACAAAATCATATAAGATGATAACTTCTATAAGGATAGACGACAACAAGAAGACTCCATTTAAATATATCCAAAAGATAAAAGCGTTCAAAAATGGCTCTGAGTTTATATTCAAGCCCGGCGTGAATGTGATTGTAGGCAAGAACGGGAGCGGGAAATCAACCCTCCTGAATATGATATCGAAGTACATGTTGTGCGAGAAAAAGATGTGTTCTGAATTACCGTCAGAAGCATTGTATTTCCCGGATATATTTGATGATGACAAGGTGCTTGACGGGATCAGTATTAAGTCGGATTATATCGGGAAGGTATTCCATCTCCTACAGCAAACTGAAATGAGAAAGGATGATATATTGGATAATATCAATAATTTAAGTTTGTATATGAATGGAGCATCTAGGTCCTCTGGGGAGAAGAACCTTCATGCCATGAACTCGCTCTTTGATTTTGTGTTTAACCAAGATGAGTATGCGTTTCCGATACAGAAGCTTATGAAATTTAAGAAAAAGTCAAATGAGTTCTGGGCAAACAGGATCGACAATCTTTTAAAATACTACAAAGACAATCATGTGGTATTAATGGAGAAGGATTTTGAGTATACAATCCTTATGGATGAGCCGGACAGGAATTTAGATATTGACAATATCATGGATCTGTACAAGGTATTGTCATTTCATAAACCGCAAACACAAATTATAGCCGTAATTCATAACCCGGCTTTGATTTACAAGTTGAGCAAGCTGGATTGCGTGAACTTTATTGAGATGACAAAAGGGTATTTGAAGAAAATTACTGGTTTTATGAATAAAAAATAAGAAAGGAGATGAGAGAAGAATTGAGAACAATAGGATCAAAAGGACGCCATGTGTTTACAGCAACCTTTGTTAGATTTGGATTTAGGAATGGATACATTGGACCTGTAAAAACGATGCTTTTACAAGATGTGACACTTGATAGCAAAATAGTATCAGATCATTTGTGGTTCGATTTAACAAAAGGATTTAGTGGTGCTGATTTATCGCCAGGCGATGTGGTTGAGTTTTGCGCAAGGGTTAGTGCTTACGAGAAAGGATACAAGGGGCACAAGGATGATGTACTTAATAGACCGATAGAAAGAGACTATCGATTATCAAGACCGACAAAAATTAAAAAGATCGGGAAGAAATTAATATTAAAAGATGAGGGGAAATAATACATGATAATTATATGCCTAAAAAATTTATAATTTATTAAAATATAATGATATGAAAATTCAAGTAGAATTAAATTTGGAAGATGTATTCGAGGAAGCTATGTACAATGAAGCGACGTTGAAAGAGGAGTTTACCAGCTCGGTCAGGTTAGCCGTAGTACGTGAGCTTAAAGAAAAGTTCAAGAATGAGTTAATGGGGGAAATATCCAATCCGATATCAGAGAAGATTGAGGATATAGCGAGAGAATCAATGAACGATCTTGTCGAGAACGCCAGCGAGAAGAAATATAGATTCAGGTTAGATTATATGGATGAGGAGTTGACAGTAGACGAGTTTATAAGAGGCAGGATGAAGAAAGTTGTAGACAGCAACATCGAGACAATGGTAGAATCAAAAGCCAAATCTTTTGTCAATGAGTTAAGGAAAAGGTATGATATGGCGTTCGCTGCCTTTGTCGTAGATAGCATGAGAAAGCAAAATATGTTGAAGGATGAGAAGATAGCTGAACTGTTAAAAGATAATCCAGATGAGAGGTAGGGAGGATGCCAAAGGAAGGCGGCGATCGGTGCTCATGACACCGCCCGTACCGGAGAAGGTCAGGGTATTATCCCCGGCATGGTATAGGGCGGCAGTGGAGTTTCAAGGTAGGCCGGAGCAGGAGCGACTAGCCTTTTGCTCGTGGTGTTGTTGTCATGGAGGGTGTAATTTGTGTATGGATATAAGCAAATACAATATAAAAGGGCTTAAGATATATGGAGGATAAGGTGATTATATACCATTTTACGATTTTAGTGTAAAATGGTATATAATTACCTAAGCGTATTAACTATTAATAATGTTTATTTAATTTAATTCAAAAACAAAATGTCTACTTTTGTAGACACATAAAAATTACACATATGAAAAAGAGTAAATTTGTAAAGGAGTTAGAGAGGATCATCGATATGGTTAAGACCGGGGATGATGGTTTCGAGTATGGTGGTAAAGTCATTTTCTATAAAAAAGATGATGATAACTATGAAATCTTGGTAAAGAACATCGAGATGAATCTTATGGTAGAGGCCAATACTATGGCTAGTATGGATGATAGGACTTTCGCCTGCCTTATGGGTGAGGTCTATAAACAAAAGTTTACAAAGGCTGTAACGATATCGGAGGATGAGGATGATGAAGACAATTGATAAGATGACCGATCAGGAGATATATGATCTTACTGATGAGCAGGTAGAGAAATTGATCGTAATAAGATGTGCGGAGGAAGGTGTCAGGTTTATGGATGAGCCTCCAATCATGAGGACATATGACTGTAAACCTATTTCTCCATCCCATTTCTTCTACTATTTAGAAGGATTGAATATAGCCGTTCTTGATCAGGATGATGCTATTAAAATAGCTAAGTTCTTAAGTGACTTTGATCTGTACAGGACTAGATATGATTTCACCGTATCCAATGAAAAGCTATACAGCAAATTGGATATAATTAATATCAAACATACTCCGATGTTTGATACGAAAGACGAGGAGACCTATAAGTCTATCAAGGATAAGAACGATAAGATTGAGGCGGAATATAAAGACCAGCTAGAGAGATATGAGAGAAATATGAAGAAAATGAGTAAAATTCGGGCCGAGATATGGGATAAAGTAGCCGATATAAGACATAGGATTGATAATATGAACTATCTTAGGTCGCTTTTTGCAAGGGAATATCTACCACTGGTGGATAATGATACGGATAAGGCTATGATATTTTTCAAGAAGGCTTATGGCGTGGATGATGATACGGAAAGATATATTCGTGAAGGAATAAAAGATTATCCTTTGTTTAACAATAATATAGATTAAAATGCACAATTGGTTTAAATGTACGGTTTCTTATGAGACCGATGCCGAGAACGGCATGAAGAAGAAGGTAAAGGAAGAGTATTTAGTAGATGCCTTTTCTTATACCGAATGTGAGGCTAGAATCATAGAGGAGATGAAGCCATTCATATCCGGTGAGTTTAGCGTTGATATCAAACGATTCAGGATAGCGGAATTGTTTGCCATGGATGGAGACCGGTTCTATAAGGTCACGGCTGATTATATTACGATAGACGAGAAATCGAACAATGAGAAACGCAAGGCGTTTAACTACATCGTTCGGGCCAATGACCTTGATCATGCCAAAAAGAATTTCGAGGAAGGCATGAAAGGAACCATATCAGATTTCGTTGTCACTTGTATCAAGGAAGAGAAGAAACTGATGGACTTCTACGAGTTTGATGGTAAGATCAGGAATCCGGAGAAAAATGAGGATAGTAGGCAGTAAAGCTAGCTACGAAACCACGTCGTCCATAGCCGAGAAGTTGATGGAGATAAGTAAAATGGAGGGTACGATTTATCGTATCCTCACATTGTCTAACAAAACTTATCTAGCTTCTAAATTAGGATATAGCAGATCGGGGTTCTATAAGAAGATACAAAACAGGAGTTTTAATATCCGGGAACTAGCTCAGATATTCGATACGATCATCAACTTCAAGGATCAAGATTGGACTGAGGGTAAGATTAATAGGCTTAAGAGGTATAGGGCTATGAGCCTTATGGAGTTCAACAAAAGTTATAAAAAGAAAAAGGCATGAGAGGTAGGATGTTACCGTGTGAGAGATGTGGGAGGATGGTAACCATAAGGAGTAAGGGGTTGTGTCCCGCGTGCAGAGCCAAGGAGCTACCGCCAAAGGAAAGGGCGGCGATACGGGTGAAGGCCAAGCCAAAGGGGAAGAGCCTAGCCGTTTTCTTTGGCGCCCATGTGGCTAGATTGAGTATGACAAGGAGATCTGCTACCGGCGCATACATACCATGCCCGGGGGTAAGCAACATATGCCACTTATACCCTAAACGGAAATATAAATCAGTTGCCGAGGATAATGATAACATTATCTACTTGACGGCTGATGAGCATACAAGATTCGATTATCTATTAGATACGATGGATTTCAGCCGGCTCTTGGACGAGTTTGGCAACGTATGGCTGTTGGCAGCCAGAAGGATGAGGGATCTCGCACCTAAAGTCGAGGAGGATGGTAAATTAAAAACCAGATTATTATCATGGATAGAAGAAAACAAAGATTACTTTTAGACCTAGGATATAAGGCTATAAGTGACACAGTATATAGTTATGGGACGATCATAGAAGTCATAAGCGATCAAGAATTGTTTGATGAGATGAAAGTTCGTTTATCCGAGAGACACAATGTGGCTATTGCGGATGATGGAGAGATAGGATGTTCGGCTTTAGGCAAGATAAAGGACGAGAATGCGTCGTCATATTATTGGCGATCATCATTACCAGTATTAAGATCATATCATACAGATCCTAAATTTACCGCTTTCTTTGGCATATTAGACGTTTTGTCAACGGTCCCGAAGAAAGATATGGTCGAGGAGGAAAAGCCTGTTGAAGAGCCTAAAAACGAGCCTAATGAGGAGATGGAGGTTGAGTATGATCTGGAGACAGAGCAACAGTATTATGCCGCTGAATGGATAAAGGATATCCCGACACCTGTGTTATATAGAATGACTGTCGCCGGCAAACGTGTGTATTATGAGATGGATGTTGATGGGTATCCTATCATATACGATGGAGCCACTAACAATATCGCCAATGGGTATTGTGATACGTCCGGAGCCTTGGAGAAGTGGAAGAATGAGATGAGGCTCAAGGGTAAGGATCCTGATGAGTACGCTAACTACAGGGCTGATCTGGGTACTATCATGCATTATCTATTTGGGTTGTATCTGACCGGGGTTAACATAAAGCTGATCCCGACATGGATCAGGAAGGTGGTCAAGGAAGCCAAGCTAAGAATAGACAAGTATAGGATGGAGCGGATATTAGTGGATAACATTGATGAACTGATAGAGGATCTGATATCATTTGCCATATTCTGCAAGGAAAGACATGTAAAACCTGTATTGATCGAAAAGATGTTGAGGTCAAGGAGATTGAAAGTAGCTTCTTCGGTGGACGCAGTGGTGGAGATGGATGGCGAGCCGGAGATGGTGGAGATAGAGGTCGAGACAGGAGAGTTCTATAAGACGGGAGCCAAGAAAGGTCAGCCTAAGACGGAGAAAAAGAAGATAAAGAGATGCAGGAGGATATTCGCTATATTGGACTTCAAATCAAACAGGAAAGGCAATTTCTATGACGAGTATGCTTTCCAACTTGAGTTATATAGAAGAATGATATTAGAGAACTATGGAAAGATATTGGAGATAGAGGAGATATATAACTTCGCTCCGGGTGATCCTACCGCAAAGACCAGCCAATATAAGTTGAAGAGACAGACTGACAACCCTATATTGAATATGGCTACCGTAGTATATCTTCAAGGAAAGTATAAGTTCGAGAAAACTAATTATACGGTTACATCAAGAATCGGATCCTTGGACATAGAAGGCGAGTTTGATGTTAATAAGTTGGTAAGGAAAGAGCCGCTGAGGGACTATATATATAGAGTCATGAATGAGAGGAGAGGGTGATGGAATTTAGGGAGTTCAATAAGAGCGTTCATCGGTATGAGCTGGATCATAGCAAACCAAGGAGGAAGCTGACGTGCCCGCAATGCGGCAAGGATAAGTGTTTTACGCCGTACGTGGACGTAACCACCGGTCAGATCGTTGGAGAGCAGTTTGGGGTGTGTGATCATAAAAATAAATGTGGTTACTTTAAATATCCAACAGGGAGCGAACTTGGGAACAATGATCTTTTTACCGATTCAAACAAAGTATTAAGGAGGTACAGACCTCCTATGGATCCGGATATAGCCAACTGCATTCCGGTAAGCAAGATGTTTGAGACGCTTAATCCTTTCGAGACATCCGATCTTCAGGATTATCTATCCAATATCTTCGGATCGTATCATACCAATAGGGCATTTAGCTTGTATAAGGTGGGGATGATGAGATTCGGGGACTGGGGTAAGTGCTGTGTGTTCTGGCAACTGGATAAGAATTGGGTAGTGCGGACCGGGAAGATAATGGACTACGGGCCTGACGGGAAGAGGGTAAAGGTTCCCATGGATCATGTATGTTGGGTGCATATACTGGACGGTCAGGATTACCTGCTTAGGCAATGCCTGTTCGGGGAGTTTCTTATCAACTTCTATCCCAATGACGCTCCGGTGTATATAGTAGAGTCAGAGAAGACGGCTGTTATCTGTAACATCGTGTACCCTAGTAGGTTGTTTATGGCCTGTGGCGGTATCCATATGTTGAAGAGGGAGATGATAGAGACATTGGGTAGGAGGCGGATAGTCCTGTACCCGGATAAGGGCGACGCTTTCAACGAATGGAGAAAGAAGGTAGACAAGGATATGAGGGGGATGAATATAGAGATAAGTAATTTTCTAGAATCAAAACCCAATATAAATGAGGGAATGGATATAGCGGATTATTTTATTATTAAACAAATTTACAATGGCAAAGGTAGTTGACAATTACAAGAAATTCAAGGTGCTTGAAATAACAAGACAAGAGATGATGGATAAGCTCACCAGATATGGGTGCTTAGGTATTTGCGATATGTGTAACAGACCTACATCCGTGGGCTATTATGTAGCAGTAATCAATCAATGGATGTGCGAGGACTGTTATAATGATTTCATCAAATCAGTTGACAGGTATGAGGAGGATATGAGAATAGAGAACAGGAATTTTAATAGATTCTGTGATCTATTTAATGTCAAAATACAAGAAAAGGCATGAGAGAGCTATCTTTAGCCCAGAAAGCTATGTTAAACGGATCCGTATGCCCGTATTGCAAGGCCCCATCCACTATGATAAATACGGTGGAGGGAAAGCAAGTTGGGTGCGAGAAGTGTGGGGCTTGGATGAGGTCGGATTCCATGGGGAACCCGATAGGAAGATTGGCCAAACCGGGTCTTCTTAAGGCCATGGATATGGTAAGGATAGAGATTGATGCGTTCTTGAAAAGGACGGGACAGGATAAGCCGGATTTTTGCAAGGAACTATCCGGGGAATTAGGGATACCGCAAGAATACATATCCCCTTACAAGATGTCTTTATCGTCATTGCTTAAAGTAATGAGGCATATCAAGGTATATGGAAAGAACCATATACAGATACATGAGGGTACCACGATAGGTAAGGCTTGCCCTAGACACGGAGCGGTGGCGATCGGGAGTAACGCTTGCCACGGGTGCCCGGAGTTCCTGTTCCATGTGGTAAACGACACGACCGATACGGTGGTGTGTGATATGGATATGAGTTATGGAGATCGCAAGAAGGATAAATATGAGCATTAGAGCTAATGATAATGGGACATTTGAGTATCAAATCAAATTGGATACCTTTAATAAAATAAATAATACATGTAAAATGAAGAAAATTTATTTTGTTCACAAACCAACAGGTTTTTATGTTGGAGGCAATGTAAGTAGCGTAGAAGCTACAGTTTATAATAAAATGGTTAATATGGGGATGAGTAGCGAATTAGCCGATAAACTTAAAAAGGTAATAGGTACATTCCCTTGCACATGGGAGATACCAGATGAATTTGCGTCTGATCCATATTCGTATATGATTAAGCGTCTGGGATTGGAATATCCATCTTTTTTAAAGGAAGAGGATTTGGATATACAAGAGAATATAGATTTTGATGATGAGGAGGACGAAGAGGATGGGGAGATCGACTGAATATTACAGGACACATCCGGAAGCCAGAAAGAAGAAGGCTGAGACGGATAAGAAGATCAACGCCAGACCTGAGCAGAAAGCCAAGAGACGGGAGTTGGGTCGTAAGAACTACAAGACCGATAAGTTGAAGGGAAAGGCTTATCGGAAGGGGAAGGACCTATGCCATACGGCTAAGGGATTAAGATATAAATCAAGATCAGCTAACAGAGGGTCTAAATCCGATACGGCTGGCGATAGAAACGCAAGAGGATGAGTGAGGATAGGATATGGAGGTCATCCAAGGAGATCATCATGGATGCCTATGAGAGAATAAGAAAGTATCAGTCGGGGGAACTTCTCCCGGCTCACACCGGATATCCTTATCTGGATAAGGCTTTGCTGGGAGGATTTTACCCCCAGCATGCGGTAGCCATAGGAGCTAGGCCCGGAGTCGGCAAGTCTTATTTGGCGCAGAAGATCATGAGCAATGTGATGAATGTCAATATCAATCCACAAGCAGATGATTATGTATGGTTAAGATGTGAGTTTGAGATGAACCCAGAAGATTTGATGTTACGTTCACCGTTATCTATGCCGGTGGCCGCTTTTACGAAATCAAGGCCTACCCGCCCAAACA